>UMHT01036899.1_pt1 | contig 67797 bp, 57 predicted proteins | sample 1965601 | NCBI WGS metagenome assembly UMHT01 (sample SAMEA4836105, study PRJEB28245) | human gut metagenome | biome: gut microbiome; material: fecal sample | place: Denmark | collected 2008 | reverse complement strand
TGAATTTTGATAACCTGTTTACAACTATAAAAGATACAGAGACAGAAAGCACGACGGAGCAGGCAACAGAGTAAAAAGAGAACGTCGAAAGCACAGTCTTTCGACGTTTTTTATAGTGGGAGAAAACAGATGGAGAAAGAAAATATTGTACTGATCGGAATGCCTGGTGTCGGAAAAAGCACCGTGGGAGTCATATTGGCAAAGGTATTAGGCTATCAGTTTGTAGATGCAGATCTGGTTATTCAGGAAAAAGAGGGAAAGCTGCTGCGCGAGATCATTGCAGAAGAAGGACCTGACGGATTTATTGCGGTCGAAAACCGTATTAACAGTGAAATAGAAGCACATCATTCAGTCATTGCCACCGGAGGAAGTGTTGTATATGGAAAAGAGGCAATGGAGCATTTAAAGCAGATCGGAACTGTGATCTATTTAAAATTAGATTATACAGGAATCAGCCGCAGACTGTCGGATATTAAAGGCAGGGGCGTTGTTTTAAAAGATGGACAGACTTTAAAAGATCTGTATGATGAGAGAATTGTACTGTATGAAAAATATGCAGACATTACGATTGCAGAGAATGGTCTGAATGTGGAACAGACGATCGAGAAGATTGTGGCACAGATCCAAAAAGAATCTTTGTAAAATCACGTCAATGGAATGAAAGAGTCAGAAGATGAACAAAAGATTAAAAGATAAAAAACTATTGTATGGAATGATCGTTACCGGTGGATTTCTTATAATATTGGCGGGAGGAGCACTGACGCAGCAGACGGCATTAGGACAGAGTTATCAGGGTGTGTATATAGATGGAATATTTGTCGGTTATGTGGCAGAAAATGTCGATGTGAAGGAGGCAATCCGGAAGGCAAGAAGAGAACTGGCAGCAGAGTCAGAAAAACGTCTGTGTATGGATTATGAATGGTCAGTAAAGACAGAAAAGAAGCCGTTTGTGCATCTGGAAAAGAAAGAAGCATTAGAAGAACAACTGAAAAATGTGTTGTCAGAAAAGACGATTGAGAGCAGAGAGCGTGCATATACAGTTGCGATCGGTTCCTACCGTGGGAATTTTACAACAATCGATGAAGTGACGGATTTTTTGAACCAGGTCAGAAAAAAAGCGGATGAAGAAGATGCGTATACAGTTACATACCAGTCGTTGGAAGGACAGATTGACGGAATATTAACGGCGGATCTGAAACAAAAAGAAAGCGAAGACGATTTGGCAAAAGAAGGGGAAAAAGAAACACAGGATATACAGGCATCATCGCTTGCAGGTGTCTCATTAGAGTCGGCAACACAGCTTTTGGATGCTGTGACGTCGGATGCGGCGGATTTTTATGAAACAGGTGTCCTTGACATGGCATTTGTGGAAAATGTTGAGGTTTATGAAAATTACGTGCAGCCGGATGCATTTACTAATCCGGGTGATGCTGCTGCGGAAGTAACAAAAGAGAAAGAATCGAATAAAATATATGTAGTAGAGAGTGGTGACTGTCTCTCTGTGATCGCACTTGACCATGACACAAAAGTTACGGATATTATGGCATTAAACGGACTCGAAAATGCAGACGCACTGCGAGAAGGACAGGAGCTTATCATTGCGGTTCCGGAACCGGATTTAAAGATCAGGCTGACTGTAGGGGAAGTTTACGAGGAAGATTATGAGGAAGAACCTGTCATTATGGAAAATGATTCCTGGTATACCAATCAGGAGGAAGTTATAGAAGAAGGTGTGTCAGGACATCGTGAGAGAAATGATATCGTCGTATATGAAAACGGCTCTGAGGTAAGCAGGGAGCTGGCACACCAGAAAATCATGACGGCAGCGAAGGCAGCAGTTGTGGAACGGGGAACGATCGTACCACCGACATACATCAAACCGATTGCCGGAGGAAGATTTACATCGGGATTCGGAAGACGCTGGGGAAGAATGCATAAAGGTGTGGACTGGGCATGCCCGGTTGGAACAACCGTGTATGCGTCCTGTGCCGGAACTGTGATTCAGGCTTCTTATAATGGAGGATACGGTAACAATGTCGTGATCAGCCATGCAGATGGAAGACTGACACGTTATGCACATAACAGTAAACTGTTAGTGAAAGTTGGCCAGAAAGTAGAGCAGGGAGAACCGATCGCACTGAGTGGAAGCACCGGACGCTCCACAGGACCGCATGTGCATTTTGAAATCTATATCGGAGGCGCAGCAGTTAATCCACTGAAGTATATCAGTAACTGATAAAAATTGAATGCAAAGTGTGTGGAAATGCAGATTTTTTTGGGAATATCTGCATATTTACAACAAAATTGAAACTGTGATATAATTCTTGACAAAAGCACATAATAGCAACTATAATTATGTGTTTGTATGAAAAGGTTCATAGAGGTGTGATATGGAACAATATGTCATTAAAGGAGGCAATCCGTTAGTCGGTGAAGTGGAAATCGGCGGGGCAAAAAATGCTGCGCTTGCCATCATTTCTGCGGCAGTCATGACGGATGAGACCGTTACAATAGAAAATTTACCAAATGTCAGAGATATCAATGTGCTGTTAAATGCGATCAGTGATATCGGAGCGAAGGTAGACAGACTGGATACACATACGGTGAAAATGAACGGATCATTTATTCACAATCTGGTTGTGGACAATGAATATATCCGTAAGATAAGGGCATCCTATTATCTGCTTGGAGCTCTCCTTGGCAAGTATAAACATGCAGAGGTAGCTCTACCGGGTGGCTGTGATATCGGAAGCCGTCCGTTTGACCTTCATCTGAAAGGATTCCGTGCATTAGGTGCGACAGTAGATATCCGGCATGGTCTTGTGGTTGCAGATGCAAAGCAGTTAAAAGGAACGCATATATATCTGGATAAGGTATCTGTCGGTGCAACGATTAACATTATGATGGCAGCAGCCATGGCAGAGGGAAAAACAACTTTGGAAAATGCTGCAAAGGAACCTCATGTTGTAGATGCAGCCAACTTTTTAAACAGCATGGGTGCTAATATCAGAGGTGCAGGTACGGATGTGATCCGTATCGTCGGAGTGGAGAAGCTGCATAAAACAGAGTATTCTATCATTCCGGATCAGATTGAAGCCGGAACATTTATGCTTGCTGCAGCAGCCACAAAGGGAGATATTACAGTAAAAAATGTAATTCCGAAGCACTTAGAAGCGATCAGTGCAAAACTGCTTGAGATCGGATGTGAGGTGGAGGAGTTTGATGATGCGGTACGCGTGGTATCTTCAAAACCGTTGCATCATACACAGGTTACAACGCTTCCGTATCCGGGATTTCCAACGGATATGCAGCCACAGATCGCAGTGGTATTAGGTATTTCAGAGGGTACGAGTACCGTTACGGAAAGCATTTTTGAAAACCGTTTTAAATATGTGGGCGAGCTTGCGCGCATGGGTGCCAATTTTAAAGTCGAGAGCAATATAGCGATCATCGGCGGAGTTGACAATTATACCGGAGCACGTGTTAATGCACCGGATCTGCGGGCGGGAGCGGCTCTTGTGATCGCAGGGCTGGCAGCAGAAGGAATCACAGTGGTAGATGATATCTACTATATTGAACGTGGATATGAAGAATTTGAGAAAAAACTCGCATCACTGGGGGCTGTGATCGAGAAAGTAAGTACAGAGAAAGAGATTCAGAAGTTTACACTGAAAGTATCTTAGGAGTAGAGAAGGGCGTTTCCGGGTATAGGAGACGTCTTTTTTTGATTCATAGGAAATGAGGATAAAGATGAGAAAAATATTTCAAAAAGAACTGGATATGATACTTCACTGGAATCTCACGCTGGTTGGTGGATTCCTTGGAACTTATGCGATATTGCTGCATGCAGGAAATTTTGGATCTGCACAGACCGGAAACGTTATGGAGATGGCAGCGGCACTTACCGGTAAAGATTTTGCAGAAGTGGGAATAAGATTTCTGGCATTTCTTATTTTTGGCAGTGCGATCGTTATCTCCTATCTGCTGACGAATTTTACCAGACTGGATATGCGAAGGCTGGTACTCTGGGTAGATGCGGCAGGACTTACCGCAACAGCGGTCATGCCGGAGGGAATGTCTGCGGTTGTGAGTCTTTATCCGATATTTTTCTGTTCGGCATTCCAGTGGGGAAGTTATTCCGGTGCATCCGGGTATAACAGTGCAAGCATTTTTACCACGAATAATTTTAAGCAGTCGCTGCTTGCATGGACACAGTACATATTGACAAAGGATCCGGAATTTCGCAGAAAAGGAATCATGTATACCATGACAGTACTTTCTTTTTTTGCAGGTGCATGTATCGGATGTGTGTCTGTCTATGCATATGGTGTGTATGGCGCATTTGTGGGATTTGTTCCGTTGATTGCCGCACGTGTGTTTATGCATATTGGAAAGATACCGGTTTTGAATGGAACACCGGAAGAAATCGAAGAGGAAGCAGAAGAAGCGCTCGAAGAGGCAGCTCTGTTAGAAAACGATCAGAAAATATGATCGTTTTCTAAGGAGCCTCTTTGAGCGCTTCTTTTTGAAACTACAGGTATATCCGAAAAATAGTGGATTCTATCTACAGCAATCAGTCCGCTTACAGAATACTCTGGATATGCAGATCAAGACGTGTAGACAAATCAATGCAGGAGTTATCGTTCAACTGTACGATCGGTCTTGCAAGATGCTGCTGGTTTAACATAACGATATTGGCACTCTGCCCGTTACTTAAAAGAACACGGTTGTTCTGATAAGTGGATGCGATATGCTGTAAAAAAGTCAGGATGAACTTTGGCTTATACTTCTGAAGACCTTCCTGTTCAAAACGCTCAATGACCTGAAATGGACAAAGAGGAGCACGGTAAGATCTTGCAGCAGTCATGGCATCATAAACATCAGCGATCGCAACGATCATTGAGCAGTCATCTAAGTCTTTCTGGGTCGCTTTCAGCGGATAACCGGATCCATCACAACGCTCATGATGAAGCAGGGCAGCTTTTTTAATATGAGGATCGATCTGCAGCGGTTTTAATAATTCGTAGCCAAATTTTGTATGTCTTTTGACGAGATCAAATTCTTCGTCTGTATATTTGCCTGGTTTATTTAAAATATCATCCGGAATCTTTAATTTCCCGATATCATGCAAAAGACCACAGAGTGTTAAAGTGTCTAAAGTGTCAGCATCTACTTTCAGCCATTTACCGATACGCCGGCAGATCAGAGCTACATTTAAAGAATGTGCATAAGTGCTGTCATCGTAAGCACGCATATTGTGCAGCATATCAAAAAGCTCAAGTGATGTTTTACAGGAATTAAACAGTTTAACTGTCTGGTCAAGAAGATCATTTGTGTCAAGCGGCTGATCATGAAAAACATAGCCTTCCATGGAAAACTTTAAGGAGTTCAATACGAAAGAATGATCAAACTGGAATGTCTGAAATTCTTTCGAGGCTTTTACCTTCTGGGAATAAGCCGGAATAAAATGTGGTGTTTCCGGTTCTTTTGGTTCATCCGGATCTTCAATACCGACCTCTAAAACACAGTAAAAAGAAAGACGCATGATAAGTGGTCTTGTAAGTGTGACACCTTTATCAACGATCATCTGTCCGTTCTTTGTCAGAATCTGTTCGGCAGTAATCATGCCGGGTTCAAGTTTGTTGACTGTTACCTTTTTCATAAAAAACCCCATTTCATTCATGATAACAGAATGTCCGCGGAACATGCATTCTATTATATGTACGTTTATAATTAAGTATAGTATAGAATTTTCATATTTGAAAGTCAATCGGGTTTGTACAAAAGGTTAAGAAATTATACCTTGACATTTTAGAAAAACAGGTGTATGTTAGTCACTGTGAGTTTTATAACTTAATAACTTTTAGAATTTTCTTATTCAGAGTGATGGAGATACAAAGGATCTGTGAAGTCACGGCAACCCCTCTACGGAAGGTGCCAACCTGAGCGAATTGTACGTTACAGTATATATGTTCGAACAATAAGAGGATTTGATGATTGATTTACAGATATCACTTCCACTTGTTTTTCGCAAGTGGATTTTTTTTTGCGAAAACGCAAAAAACACTATCAGAAAAAGGAGCAAAAGAATGGAAAAAAGATTATTTACATCAGAATCCGTAACAGAAGGACATCCTGACAAAGTCTGCGATGCAATCTCTGACGCAATCTTAGATGCATGTATGGCAGAAGATCCAATGAGCCGTGTTGCATGTGAAACCGCAAGCTGTACAGGTTTCGTTTTAGTAACCGGAGAGATCACCACAAAAGCACAGTTAGATATCCCGGCAATCGTTCGTAAAACGGTAAATGAGATCGGTTACAACGATGCCAAGACAGGATTTGACGGAAATACATGTGCAGTTATGGTAGCACTTGACCAGCAGTCACCGGATATTGCAATGGGTGTTGATAAAGCATTAGAAGCAAAAGAGGGTGCCCTGACAGATGATCTTGATACCGGAGCTGGTGATCAGGGTATGATGTTTGGTTATGCAACCAACGAGACACCGGAGTTAATGCCATATCCGATCTCTTTAGCACACAAACTGGCATTACAGTTAACAAAAGTAAGAAAAGACGGTACACTGACTTACTTAAGACCGGACGGAAAGACACAGGTTTCCGTAGAGTACGATGAGGCTGGAAAACCGGTACGTCTTGAGGCAGTTGTATTATCTACCCAGCATGATGATGATGTAACACAGGAGCAGATTCATGCAGACATCAAAAAATATGTTTTCGATCCGATCCTTCCGAAAGATATGATCGATGCAGATACCAAGTTCTTCATTAACCCGACCGGACGTTTTGTAATCGGCGGACCACACGGAGATGCAGGTTTAACAGGACGTAAGATCATCGTAGACACTTACGGCGGATATGCACGTCACGGCGGCGGAGCTTTCTCTGGAAAAGACTGCACAAAGGTTGACCGTTCTGCAGCATATGCAGCACGTTACGTTGCAAAGAACATCGTAGCAGCAGGTCTTGCAGAAAAATGTGAGATCCAGTTATCCTATGCGATCGGTGTTGCACAGCCGACATCCGTTATGGTAGATACTTTCGGAACAGGCAAATTATCCGATGAGAAGTTAGTTGAGATCATTCGTGAGAACTTCGACCTTCGTCCGGCAGGTATCATCAAGATGCTTGACTTAAGAAGACCGATCTACCGTGGAACAGCAGCTTACGGACATTTCGGACGTACAGACTTAGACCTTCCGTGGGAGGCAGTTGATAAGGCTGATACATTAAAGAAATATCTATAAGGAAATAAATTTCCTTGAAATAAATTTCCTCGAAATAAATTTCCTCGAAATAAATTTCCTCGAAGATTTTAAGTGAAAAGACAGATCCGGTTTCACAAAAAGTTTAGACAATTTTATATAAAATAAATGGGATTTGTAATTTTTCATGTTATAATAGGTCATAAAGGTATTTTTATGAAATCATAAAGATGCTTTTATGACCATTTTTTATGGCAGGGAGATTACAATGAAACTGAAATCCAAAATTATTATTTCTTTTTGTATTATTATTTTTGTCCCGATCGTGCTGATGATGGCGGCACTTTTCAGTTTTCAGCGTATCCAGGTAAAAGCGATTGAGCAGACTTATGGGATCACGGAAAATAATTATAGTTATTTTTCAAATTCCATGCAGCTTCTGAGCCGCTTTACCAAAGAATGTTTCAAAGAACTGAAGGATACGGCGAAGGATGATCCGGCGCGGCTGGAAGATCAGGATTATTTAGATGAACTTAATCAGACTTTAGAGGAGAAGAGTTCTTATCTGATCGTAAGAAAAGATAAGGAGCTGATTTACATTGGCGAGGATGCAAGTATTTCACTTCTGACACAGCTGCCATCCTATGGGGATACTGTGAAAGATGAGGATGCCGGAACTTACATTGACGGTGATGAACAGGTACTGATCAAGCAGATCGATTTCCAGTTTCAGGATGGAAGTGCGGGAAGTGCATTTATCGTTACAATTTTAGAGGAGACTGTTCCTGAGGTAAAGAAACTGCTCATTGATGTATTAGTTTCCATTATTCTCATTCTTGTGCTGACAGCGACAATGTTAACCATCTGGATGTATACGAGCATGATCAATCCGATCAGAAAACTGCAGACGGCAGCACAGAATATCAAAGATGGTAATCTTGATTTCTCCGTGGAATCGGACAGCAAGGATGAGATCGGTGAACTCTGCAGATCGTTTGAGGAGATGCGTCTGCGCTTAAAAGACAATGCGGAGGAAAAGATCGAGGGTGAAAAAGAAAATAAGACACTGATCAGTAATATTGCGCATGATTTAAAGACACCGATCACAGCAGTAAAGGGATATGCGGAAGGACTTATGGATGGTGTAGCTGATACACCGGAGAAACGGGATAAATATATCCGCACGATCTATAATAAGGCAAACGAAATGGATACACTTTTAAATGAGTTGACATTGTATGCTAAAATTGATACAAATCGTATTCCATATAATTTTGCAAAAATTAACGTATCAGAATATTTTAATGACTGCGTAGAGGAGATCGGGCTTGACCTCGAGACAAGAAATATCAGGCTTGCTTATTTTAATTATGTGGATGAAAATGTTCTGATCATTGCAGATCCGGAGCAGCTCCGCCGTGTGATCCATAATATTATAGGTAATTCCATCAAGTATCTGGATAAACAGCAGGGATTTATCAATATCCGTATCAAAGATGTCGGTGACTTTATCCAGGTGGAGATCGAGGACAACGGCAGAGGTATCTCTGCAAGAGATCTGCCATATATTTTTGACCGCTTTTATCGTGCGGATGCGTCGCGTAATTCTGCAACCGGTGGCAGCGGTATCGGTTTGTCTATTGTAAAGAAGATCATAGAAGACCACGGTGGAAAGATCTGGGCAACCAGTAAGGAAGCCATCGGAACAGTTATGTATTTTGTAATTCGTAAATATCAGGAGGTACCAAATGAGTAAGGTTTTGATTATTGAAGACGAGGTAGCAATCGCAGATTTAGAGAAAGATTATTTGGAATTAAGTGGTTTTGAGGTTGAGATTGAGAATGACGGGGTGGTCGGGTTAAAACGTGCACTCTCGGAAGATTTTGATATGTATATCTTAGATCTGATGCTGCCGGGGATTGACGGATTTGAGATCTGTAAACAGATCAGAGAAGAAAAGAATACACCGATACTTATGGTATCTGCCAAAAAAGATGATATTGACAAGATCAGGGGACTCGGACTCGGTGCAGATGATTACATTACAAAGCCGTTTTCACCGAGTGAGCTTGTCGCACGGGTCAAAGCACATCTTGCCCGCTATGAACGGCTGATCGGAAGCAATATCGTGGAGAATGACGTCATTGAGATCCGTGGCATCCGTATTGATAAAACAGCGAGACGTGTCTGGGTGAATGGAGAAGAAAAGCAGTTTACGACCAAGGAGTTCGATCTTTTAACATTCTTAGCAGAGCATCCGAACCATGTGTTCACAAAGGAAGAACTTTTCCGTGAGATCTGGGATATGGAGTCGATCGGAGATATCGCAACCGTGACTGTGCATATCAAAAAGATCAGGGAAAAGATTGAGATGAATACCAATAAACCCCAGTATATAGAGACTATTTGGGGGGTAGGGTACCGCTTTAAACTATAGCTGATGTGAGCTTTGATGAAGTTGAGACGATTATTAAGAAAAATGAGCCTGCAATGGCATAAATATCAGAATAAAATAATTTAAAAAGTCAGGGCGGCAGATCAGTAATGATTTGCCGCCTCTTTTGAAGTTTATACTGATACATCAATAGAATTACGAACGATTCTATTACTATCATCATAAAAATATGGTTATAATACTTGAGTATGATCAAAAAGTGAATTACAATGTGCGTATAATTATAAATTATAGAGTTGAGATATATGCGTATAATCTGAAGAGACTATGATTTTAAAGAGAAAAATATAAATAAAATGCGGCAATTCATAAATATTTATTTGGGGAAATATACGATTTTGCAGGGGAAGTGAGAAATGTAAATATTTCAAAAGGAAACTTTCGATTTGCTCCAGTGATGTATTTACAAGCTGCAATCGAAAATGTTGAGAAGATGCCACAGTCAACATTTGATGAAATTGTTGAAAAATATGTTGAGATGAATATAGCTCATCCGTTTCGGGAAGGTAACGGTCGAAGCACTAGGATATGGCTTGATTTAATTCTGAAAAGAGAATTGAATCAGGTTATTGATTGGAGTGTTGTAGATAAGGAAGATTATTTGTTAGCAATGGAAAGAAGCCCAATCAAAGATATTGAAATAAAATATATTTTGAAACAGGCTTTAACAGATAAGGTTGACGATAGAAAAGTTTATATGAAAGGCATAGATCATAGCTATTATTATGAAGGTTATGTGATATACAAAGCTGAGGATTTATAGAAGCGTTACAGTTCACACCCACATTTATACCAAAATAGGATAGCACTGATCCGTAAAAGGGTATATAATAAAGAAGTTCGGGCTCTGACAAAGTCAGTCATCCGGATGAAATAAAGGATAAGCGAGGAAACAAAAGATGGGTAACTATGAAAAACCAACTGTCATAGTGACAGGAGAAAATATAGAAGGTGTGTATCTTGCAAGCGGAGATCACCCGGAGCAGTGCAGATTTGGAAGAACAGAAGCATCGGCTGGTTCGGATGTATGTCAGGAATGTTCCAAGAGTGGCGGAAAGCGTTCCACTCCGCTGCCGGGAGAAGAGTCCGCAAGGAGAGAGGATTTTGTAAGCTGCGTGGATAATATGCCGGTCAAATAGTAGAAATGAGGAACAGTATGCAGCCAGCGATCATTTATGAAGATGAAGATATTATCGTCTGCAAAAAGCCGGCAGGCGTGGCAACACAGACAAAACGTATCGGACAGGCGGATATGGAGAGCCTGCTTAAAAACTACCGGGCATCCAAAGGAGAAACACCTTATATCGGTGTGGTGCACCGTCTGGACCAGCCGGTCGCAGGAGTCATGGTATTTGCCAAAAATAAAGAGGCAGCAGCGGATTTGAGCCGTCAGATCAAAACAAAACTGACAGACAAATACTATTATGCCATGACGGACGGAGTGCCGGAAGAGAAAAAGGGAACCTTAGAGGATGATCTTTTGCAGAATGGAAAGACAAACACATCTGAGGTGGTAGAGAGAGGAACTTTGCAGGCAAAACATGCAAAACTTTCCTATGAAGTAATTGAGCAGAATGGGAGAAATGCCATTTTACGAATAAAGCTTGATACCGGACGTCATCATCAGATCCGCGTACAGCTTGCACATGCAGGAATGCCGATCGTCGGGGATAAAAAGTATAATTTCAAAGAAAATATTACCCCGTCAGGAAAACAGCTTGCACTATGTTCTTTCAAGATCGCATTCCGTCATCCAAAGACACATAGAAAACTGGAGTTTAAAATTGACAAGCCTTTTGGTTTATCATAAAATAAATCCAAAGGTTTTTAAAGAATAAGGAGATTTATCATGGCAAAGGACAAGAAGTTAGTAGAGGCAATCACTTCCATGGAGGAAGATTTTGCCCAGTGGTATACAGACGTGGTCAAAAAAGCGGAACTGATCGATTATTCATCCGTAAAGGGATGTATGATCCTTCGTCCGGCGGGTTACGCGATCTGGGAGAATATCCAGCATGAATTAGACCGCCGTTTCAAAGAGACAGGCGTTGAAAATGTATATTTACCGTTGTTTATCCCGGAGAGTCTGTTAGAGAAAGAAAAAGATCACGTGGAAGGGTTTGCACCGGAAGTTGCATGGGTTACTTACGGCGGCTTAAATCAGCTTCCGGAGCGTCTGTGTGTCAGACCGACTTCAGAGACATTGTTCTGTGATTTTTATAAAAATATTATCCAGTCTTACCGTGATCTGCCAAAGGTATATAACCAGTGGTGTTCTGTTGTAAGATGGGAGAAGGAAACACGTCCGTTCTTACGTTCCAGAGAGTTCTTATGGCAGGAGGGACATACCGCACATGCGACTGCAGAGGAAGCAGAGCAGAGAACCGTACAGATGTTAAATGTCTATGCGGATTTCTGTGAGGATGTACTTGCAATGCCGGTTATCCGTGGACAGAAGACAGAAAAAGAAAAATTCGCAGGCGCAGATGCAACTTACACGATCGAAGCGCTGATGCATGATGGAAAAGCATTGCAGTCAGGAACCAGCCATAACTTTGGCAATGGATTTGCAAAAGCATTTGGCATTCAGTACACTGATAAGGACAACAAACTTCAGTATGTATATCAGACATCCTGGGGTATGACAACACGTCTGATCGGTGCGATCATCATGGTACACGGAGATGATTCAGGACTTGTGCTGCCACCGCGTATTGCTCCGGTACAGGCTATGGTCATCCCGATCCAGCAGCAGAAAGATGGTGTGCTTGACACCGCAAAAGAAGTCTGCGAGCGTATCGGAAAAGTCTGCCGTGCAAAACTTGATGATTCTGACAAGAGTCCGGGATGGAAATTCTCCGAGCAGGAGATGAGAGGTATTCCGGTTCGTATCGAACTTGGACCAAAGGATATTGCAGCAGGCAAATGTGTGATTGTGCGCCGTGATACCAGAGAGAAGATCGAGGTTGCATTAGATGAGCTTGAAGCAAAACTTCCGGAGTTATTAGAGCAGATCCAGAAAGATATGTTTGAGCGTGCAAAGGCACACAGAGATGCACATATCTGGGATGCACATAACTACGAAGAGTTTACAACAATCGCAAATGAGAAACCGGGCTTTATCCGTGCAATGTGGTGTGGAGATCAGGCATGTGAGGATAAGATCAAAGAAGATCTTGCAGTGACATCACGCTGTATGCCGTTTCATGATCAGGAACATATCTCAGATGTATGTGTATGCTGCGGAAAACCGGCTCACAAATTAGTATATTGGGGTAAAGCATACTAAAAAATAAAAACAGAACCGCAAAGTGATTCAGCGAATATAGACAGATTCGCTGAATCATACGGTTCTGTTTACTTTTAACATAAAATGGAAACGATTCCGGTAGCGTTTTTACAATGGGATCATAAGACCTGCAGAAAGTACATGTAACACAAAATATTATTTTTTCAGGGGGATGGGAGAAGATGATAGAAAAGTATTATGATGGTGCGATAGAACAGGTGGCAGCCGGTTTGGGAACTGTGGAAAAGAACCATCTTCTGGTCAGATACAGTGGACAATTTTCCATAGAAGAATTAGGTTATACAGATCAGCTGGAGAAAATGGAGAATATTTTCGTACAGATGCACGAATTTGAACCGGGTGAAATCACCAGTGCATATGAGCCGTATCTTACCATGATCTGTGATGGCTTCAGGCGGTATATGACGGGTACATTCGAAGAATTTATGGAAGAATGTGATGTGTATTATCTGCACCGGCCGGTACTGCTTGGCTATTTTAACCGGGGATATGCAAAAAGGGAAGAGATCATTTTGCTCGATGAGGTGGCATATGAACAGGAGCGCATGTTAGCGGCACTTGAACGTATGCTGTATGCCATTGCAGACAGGCATCCGGTTCTTCTTATTTTGAACCGTTTTCAGCTGGCCTCAAAAAGTACGATGCAATTGACTGCGCGAATTTTAAAAGCCGAGAACAGCAATATAGGTCTTGTGCTTGGGGTCAGTGATATTCAGGCAATGCCGGAGTTTTTAGTGCCGGACTGGGAGATGCTTTACGAGACATTAGATGATGGCAGCAAGATTTACCATATCGGAAATTCCGGCAGGAAAAAAGAAGAAATCGCAGATGATGGAAAATATGCTGACTATGGAAGCGAAAAGGTCTACCGCAAACTGCAGAATATGGTGGAATTTCTTGATTTTGACCAGGCAGCATATTATCTGGAGGTTATAGAGCGAAAGATAAAATTTGATAATCTTTTTGTCGATGATCCTGCGCGTTTTCGCATGTGGCTTTTATTTGCGAAAGTTTCCATTTTAAGGAAGGATATTCCCAAAGCTCTTGAAATTTGCGAGGATTTAGAAAAAATCCATCTTGCCGGAAGGGAAGATGAGTGTGCATATGAGCAGGACTATCTGATCGCAACTGCGTATATGTATCAGGGAAAATTAAAAGAAGCCTTAGAGATGGCAGGTGAAACATATCGTATTGCAGAAAAAATATCGGATGATTACCGGAAGTTTTTATCCGAGTTACTCAAAGCCCAGATACAGATGTCCGGCTGGTATAACATATTTTTCTGTGCGCAGGATGTAAAAATAGAGAAAAGCCTGACCGAAAATCTGATCCGCTACAATTACCGCAATCATCTGGCACATGTATATATTTATGCATATGACAATAAGCCGGAAATCGTCGAGAAGGCGAATCAGTCTGAAGAACTTCTGATCTACTTCAGCAAGGGAATACGTATTGCCAAAGAAATCGAAAATGAACATCTGATCAACACGGCATACCAGAAAAATATCATGCTTTCGTCGACAAATGGCATGTATGAAATTTCCCTGCTTTATTCGGTGCGCACGTATGAAGCATTGAAAGATAAAAGATCAATCCAGGCAGGCCGTATCTATTCGGGAATTGCATATAATTTATGTGCGATCGGTGAAAATGAACGTGCAATGGCGTATTACACGCATGCCATCCGTCTGTTTTATTATCTGAGGGAGCCGGGAGATATTGCAGAAGTGCAGTATAATATGTCTTTAAACTGCATTATGTGCGGTCAGTATGAAAAGGCGGAATTTTATCTGACACAGTGCATGAAGGCTGTGGAACGTCTGCATTTAAACAGTCTGAGGGTATGCAATCTGTCAAAATTATATGGACTTCTTGCACTTGTGTCTGTTTTAGAGGGCAACAGGTTTAATTGTGAGCGCTACTTAAATAATTGCAGACAGTTTTTAAATTACGTTATAGAAAAAGAAAAGATGGGAGATGGATTTGGAACTGTCCATGATTATGCGAAAGTTGATGACGACATGTTTTTATATACATTTTCCCGCGGACTGCTTGCCGTATACGATAGAGATTATGAAAAAGCTGACTTAGATTATGAAAAAGCGGAGAATTATCTGAGATGCTCCGAGGGAAATCAGTTTTTCAGCTATGCACTTTTCCGGAAAAAGCGAATGGAGTGTTTCAATCATCTTGGAAATAAAAAAGGGGAAGTAAAACAAAAGAACATACTGGAGGAATACGAAAACAAACATTTTAACACTTATGGAAAGCTGGCAGAAAAAATTATGGATACCCTGCCGCCTTTAGATGATGAGGATGGGAAGAAGGAGATTTCCGTACAGGAATTAGATGCGCTTCTCTGGCAGGAAAGTATGGTGCTTGCTTATAAGAGTAAAAAACACCAGCTGGATTTTATTTTAACCTGGCAGAAACTGATCGACGTGACCGGAGTCAGTGCAGAAGAAATGATCGATGCGGTCATGAAAACGTTTTTAAATCATTTTAATGTGGATTGCGCGGTATATGCGCGCTGTATGGAGAGACAGACGCAGGTATTATACAATAATACAGGAATAGATTTAAATGAGGAGAGGATTGGCAGGATCATCGCATCCTTAAAAAGAAATCCGGGAGGATATGCGATTTCGAAGATCAGCAGCAACTACAACGAACACCAGGATATCACGGCGCTGTTTGGTGAGGATGATGTGTGTTCTTTAGTGGCAGTACCGTATTTTAACAATTCAAAACTGGAAAATTTCCTGATCGCCTATGTGAGGATGAAGGATAACTGGCATTCTTCCGTAAACAGATATATGTTAGATGAAGATGACTTAAACATGTATCAGCTTTTGTTCCGGGAGGTAAAATATTCTTTGAACCGTCTGGACGCATATGATAAAATATACGAGATGAACAATAAACTTTATCTTTCTGCGGTTACAGACCAACTGACTGGAATTTACAACAGAGAAGGGTTTTACCGGAGAATCAAAGCCCTGATGGATGAATTCCTGGGAGGAAAACGAAAACCGGAACTGGGACTGATGTTTATTGATCTCGATAATTTTAAACATTATAATGATACTTACGGTCATGATGTCGGAGATCTGGTTTTAAAGGAAATGGCAGACATTTTCTCGGGTCTGTGTGAAAAACAGGGATTTGTATGCCGCTACGGCGGGGATGAATACATTATCGTATTTTTTACTGCAGACGAAGAAAAACTTACAGAGACAGCAGAGCTGATCTATAAAAAGATCGATCAGGCAGACGGTTTTGAAGGAGCGATTTCTGAGAAACTGAAAAAACAGATTTCTATCAAAAAAGAGCAGCGTATTTCCTGTTCCATTGGAATCGTGTCGGCGAAAGACGTTCATGACGAGGAAGAAATCAACCAGATGATCAAGCGGGCGGATGATCTGCTCTATTCGATCAAGACAACAAAAAAGGGAACTTACCGTATATGAAAATCGTTTTGCCGGAAAAAGTACAATTTATCATAGAAACATTAGAAGAACATGGCTATGAAGCGTATGCAGTCGGCGGCTGTGTGCGCGACACCATGTTACACCGCACACCGGGGGACTGGGATATCACGACACAGGCGAAAACGGAGCAGGTTAAAGAAATATTTGCCGAAAAAAAGATCCATACCATTGATACCGGGATACAGCATGGAACAGTCACCGTGATGGTGGAACATGAGGGATTTGAAGTGACAACTTACCGGATCGACGGTGAATATGAGGATGCAAGACACCCGAAAAACGTGCAGTTCACGGCGAGTCTGCTGGAGGATTTAAAACGGCGTGATTTTACAATCAATGCCATGGCATATAATGACAAAAACGGTTTGGTCGATGCATTTGACGGTGTGGGTGATTTAGAGCGGGGCGTGATACGATGCGTGGGATGTGCCACAGAGCGTTTTTCGGAAGATGCGCTTAGGATGCTTCGTGCCGTGCGTTTTGCTGCACAGCTTGGATTTGCGATTGAGGAAGAGACAAAAAAGGCGATGGTAAAACTTGCACCGAATATTGCAAAAGTCAGTGCGGAACGGATACAGACCGAACTGGTAAAATTAATTACTTCTGCGCATCCGGGCGAGATCAAAACAGCATGGGAGACAGGTCTTACAGCAGTATTTCTGCCGGAGTTTGACCGTATGATGGAGACGCCGCAGAACACAAAGCATCATTGTTATTCGGTCGGGGAACACACTGTGGCAGCCTTAAATCATATTGTGGGAGATAAGGTGCTGCGCCTTACAATGTTGTTACACGATGTGGCAAAACCTGCGTGCAGGACCACGGATGAGTCTGGCAGCGATCATTTTTACGGACATCCGAAGGAAGGCAGTGAGATCGCACGAAAGATCCTGCGCCGGTTAAAGTTTGACAATGATACGACGGATAAGGTGTGCCGTCTGGTGTGCTGGCATGATGATAATCCGCCTCTTTCAGAGAAAAATATTAGAAGAGCAGTAAGCAGGATCGGAGTGGAACAGTATCCGGCATTGTTTGCGGTAAAACGTGCAGATATCCTGGCACAGAGCGAATACCAGAGGGGAGAAAAGTTAGCATACGTGGATGGATATGAGGCATTATACCGGGATATTTTAGAAAAAAATCAGTGCATTACGATACGGGACCTGGCAGTCAATGGAAGTGACCTGATCGCTGCCGGGATGAAACCGGGAAAAGAGATCGGGGAAACATTAAAAGGACTTTTGGAACTGGTGCTTGATGAACCGGAGCTGAATACAAAGGAAAGACTATTGGAGAGAATCTGTAGTCATGAATGAACAAACCCTCTCATATGATGAAGAGACACGGTGGTAAGACCGTAATCAATCATATGGGGGGCGTTTTTTTGTATAATCGACCGGAACAGGTATTAGAACAATACGAACTGGAAGTAAAATCCATCTCAAGAGGACGGGACAGCTATCAGTGTGATACCGAACAGGGACCAAAAATATTGCGTGAATACAGAGGTTCGAAAGAACGGGCAGAGTTTTTAGCAGATATGCTGGATCATCTTGATAGACAGGGAAGAACTGTGGAAACGATAATGCGCACAAAAGAGGGCGAGCCGTTTTCTGTGAATGAGGAGGAAACAAAATACATATTATATCAGGCGTATCCGGGTGCAGAATGTGATACGAAAAACAGGTCAGATATGTTTAGCGCAGTAAAAGAACTTGCGCTGCTGCATCAGTCTGCACAGAATTATGAGGGCAGTGTACCGGAGTTTTTACGATCGGGACAGAACAGTCTGTTAATGCTTTATGAAAAAAGAAACCGTGAGTTAAACAAAGTAAAGAATTATATCCGTGCAAAAAAGAAAAAAAATGATTTTGAGATGATGTTTGCGGTCTGGTATCCGGAATATGTGAAAAAAGCGAAAGAGACAACGGATATTTTAAAGGATCTTGGACGGCAGGAGAAACTGATCGGATTCTGTCATGGTGACTATAACCAGCACAATGTTATTTTCTCACAGGAAGGAATTGCAGTCGTTCATTTTGAAAATTTCCTGTATCAGGAGAGAGTCGGGGATCTTGCAAACTTTATCCGGAAAATGATGGAAAAGAATAACTGGAATGCAGGACTTGGCATGGATCTGATACGTAATTATGACCGGGTAAAAAAGCTGTCGCCGGAAGAACTGAAATATCTGTATGTTTATCTTGCATATCCGGAAAAATTCTGGAAGATCGCAAACCGTTATTATAATTCACATAAAGCATGGCTGTCAGGGAGAAATATAGAAAAATTAGAGAAAGTCATTGCGCAGGAAGATGCAAGGGAACAGTTTTTACAGATGCTCTTCCACTTTACCGTGTAGATAGTTTGCGGTATAATTATTTGCACAATATTTTAGAAAGCAGGAGAGCACATGAAGATAAAATACAGGATTATTTTGCTGCTTGCAGCAATGATCATGCTGTTTAGTGCATGCGAAAAGAAGAATACGGTTGTGACCGGGCGTTATTATTACCCGGATCAGGAGAAAGATGCCAAAACGGAGGATGTTTCGGATGATGCAAATGAGTCGGTGGAGGCAACCGGGGAAGATGTGGTCGGGACAGACCAGTTTTTGATCAAAACTAATGATATGCAGGCGGAATGTCTGACCTTAGAGCAGATTGCATCCGGAAAAGAGTATGTATATTATTACACACTTGCAACCAGATTTCTTGACAAATATGGAAACCACACGGCGGTGTCTTATTTTGAACCGGGCAGGGTCATCACGGTGGGAGAAAAAGATGACCAGGGAAAGATCACGCAGGTGCAGATTTCCGATGCTGTCTGGGAATATCCGGATGTATCACGTTATTCGGTGGATATGGATCGGAGGATTTTTAAGATCGGAGATGAACGGTATTCCTATGATGCAGATCTTTATATCTGTGAAGATGATGTGAGAAAGCAGTTATCAGATCTGACCGATTTAGATACACTGCGGGTGACCGGTATAGGAAAAAAAATGATCTCCATTGTTGTCACAACCGGACATGGGGAACTTGCGCTGACGAATACAGAACTTTTTGAGGGAAGTTTTATCCAGATCGGAAGCAAAATATTTGCGGAAGTGACCAAAGATATGACAATGGAACTGCCGGCAGGAACTTATACTGTGACTGTGGCAAATAACGGATATGGCGGAAGTACAGATCTTACGATCGAGAGCGGACAGAAAGAGACACTTGATCTTAACACTTTAAAGGGTGAGGGACCAAAGTTTGGAAATATTTTATTTGCTGTGGATGTGGAGGATGCAATCATTCAGATTGATGGAAAAGTGATCGACACCGAGGAGGCAGTTCCGATCCAGTATGGAGTGCACAGTCTTGCTGTTACAGCTCCCGGATATGATACTTACAATAAGAAGCTGTTTGTTAATTCAAAAGAGGCAACGATCGTGATCGGAATGTCCGGTGATGGAAGTGGAACAGAAAGCACCACGGAAGAGACAGAAACAGAAAAAACAGCGGATTCCGTGACGAACAAAACAGATACTACGACAGATGGAGCGGCAGGGAGCCTTGCGGGAAGTCTTGCAGGAAGCCATACAGCTGGGGAAAGCAGCGGAACAACTGCCGGAACTTCTGTAGGAAGCAGCACTGGAACCTCGACGGGGGATTCACTGGAAAACAGCAGCGGAATTTTGACGGATGGGACTTCGGGAACCGGCACCGGGGATGGCACATCAACGGGCAGCAGTACGGATTATCTCTCTACTCTGTCAGAACTTTTGTCAACATTATCCGGAAACAGTAATTAAAAAGGACAGAATTGTACAAATTTAGCATGGAATAGTACTTGAAAAACAAGTTTGTTATCGCTAATATAAAGACAGAATCATAAGTATGGGAGGAAAGAAAAATGGGATACAAAGAAAATTATGAGAGCTGGCTGAATAATCCTTACTTTGATGAGGATACCAGAAATGAACTGAAAAATATTGCGGGAAACGAAAAAGAGATCGAAGACCGTTTTTATATGGATCTGGAATTCGGTACGGCAGGACTCCGTGGTGTGATCGGAGCCGGAACCAACCGTATGAATATTTACACCGTACGCAAGGCTACACAGGGACTTGCAAATTATATCAGCAAGGTAAACGGGCAGAAGCGCGGAGTTGCGATCGCCTATGATTCCCGCCACATGTCACCGGAATTTGCAGATGAAGCAGCACTCTGCCTGGCAGCAAACGGAATCAAAGCATATGTATTTGAATCTTTAAGACCAACCCCGGAACTTTCCTATGCAGTACGTAAATTAGGCTGTATTGCCGGAATCAATGTGACAGCAAGCCACAATCCACCGGAGTACAATGGATATAAAGTATACTGGGAGGATGGTGCACAGATCACACCTCCGCATGATACCGGAATCATGGATGAAGTAAAAAAAGTAACCGATTATGCAACAGTAAAGACCATGCCGCTTGATGAGGCAAAAGCAGCAGGACTTTATCAGGTGATCGGAGCAGATATCGACGATCCTTACATTGCTGAATTAAAGAAACTGGTTCTGCATCAGGACTGCATTGATAAAGTGGGTGGAGAGTTAAAGATCGTTTATACACCATTACATGGAACAGGAAATATTCCGGTACGCCGTGTATTAAAAGAGCTTGGCTTCAAAAATGTATATGTTGTTCCGGAGCAGGAGCTGCCGGATGGTGATTTTCCGACGGTAAGTTATCCGAACCCGGAAGCAGCAGAAGCATTTGAACTTGGACTTGCCCTTGGCAAAAAAGTAGATGCAGACTTAATTCTTGCGACAGATCCGGATGCAGACCGTCTCGGTGTGTATGTAAAGGACAGCAAAACAGGAGAATATCACAGCTTAACCGGTAATATGTCAGGATGCCTGATCGGTGATTATGTGATCGGACAGCGCAAAGAGCGTGACGGAAGCCTTCCGGCTGACGGTGCATTTATCCGTTCTATCGTTTCTACAAATATGGCAGATGCAATCGCTGACTATTATGGGATCGAGCTGGTAGAAGTGCTGACCGGATTTAAATTTATCGGTCAGAAGATCTTGGAATTTGAGAAAACAGGAAAAGGAACCTATCTGTTTGGTATGGAAGAAAGCTATGGCTGTCTGACAGGAACCTATGCGAGAGATAAAGATGCGATCGTAGCATCCATGACACTCTGTGAAGCAGCCGCTTACTATAAGACAAAGAACATGACATTGTGGGATGCAATGCTTGCAATGTATGAGAGATATGGCTATTACAAAGATGATGTGACATCCATCACCTTAAAAGGTATCGAGGGCCTTGCAAAGATTCAGGAGATCATGAATACACTGCGTGATCAGGCACCACAGGAGATCGGTGATTATAAAGTGACTGCAATCCGCGACTATAAGAAAGACACTGTTACAGATCTTGCAACCGGTAAGGTTACACCGACAGGACTTCCATCTTCTAACGTTCTTTACTACGAGATGACAGATGGTGCGTGGGTATGTGTAAGACCATCCGGTACAGAGCCGAAAGTAAAATTTTATCTGGGTGTAAAGGGAACTTCCCTTGCAGATGCTGACAAAAAATCATCCGATTTATCAAAAGCAGTACATGCGATGATCGATAAAATGCTTTAATCATAATCCTGAACGGAAAATGTATGTAAAAATGCCCATATTTAGGGGATTTTCCTTGACAACAGAAGTAAAAACAAGTATAAATAATGAAGTAGGTATTACAGTGTACGGATATCCGTCAGGGATTGGTGCATCAGAAGACCGCAAAATTAAATTTACTGTGAAAATCCAGAGGAGGAATTTTTAACATGAACAAAGCAGAATTAGTTGCAGCAATGGCTGAGAAAACTGAATTAAGCAAAAAAGACGCAGAAGCAGCATTAAAAGCATTCACAGACGTTGTAGCTGAAGAATTAAAAAAAGGTGAGAAGATCCAGTTAGTTGGATTCGGAACATTTGAAGTATCTGAGAGAGCAGAGAGAACAGGAAGAAACCCACAGAGCGGTAAAGAGATGGTTATTCCGGCTTCTAAAGCTCCAAAATTCAAAGCTGGTAAGGCTTTAAAAGATATGGTTAACGCATAATCATAACAGAAAAGATTCTAAGCGGGTTCCGGTTGCGGAATCCGCTTTTTAATGTAATAGGAAATTCCCTATTACACAAAAAGCCCTCCGGGCGGGATGCGCATCTCGCGGAGAAGAAGTTAGCTGTAAACAGCACCACTCGAGCGCGAAAGAGTCGCAAGCGGCTCTTTGTTCATTGCATTTTATGAATAAGAGGAGGATTATATAATGAGACTTGATAAATTTTTAAAGGTATCCCGTCTGATCAAACGCCGTACGGTGGCAAATGAAGCGTGCGATGCAGGAAGGGTATCGGTAAATGGAAAACCGGCAAAGGCATCGGTTAATGTCAAAGTCGGAGATATCATTGAGATCGCATTTGGAACGAAAACCGTAAAAGTGCGTGTACTTGATCTGTTGGATACAACAAAAAAAGAACAGGCAAAAGATTTATTTGAATATATAGCATAAAAACAAAGACCTTCTAATATATTTAGAAACGGTGATAGATATTTCCGCTAATAAGTATCAGGAGGTCTTAGGATGGATGATAGAAATACAAATGTGACAAAGTCACATAAAGTACTGCTTGCAAACCGCAAAAGCGGGGCTTTTTCCGGAGTTGTGGACGTGTTGTCATTTGATGTGGCAGAAATTCTGTTAGAAACAGAACTTGGTATGCTTTTGATAAAAGGGCACGATCTCCATGTGAATCGTCTGACTTTGGAAAAAGGCGAAATTGATATTGAAGGAAGAATCGATTCCCTGACTTATTCCGATATCAAAAGTACAGGAAAACAGGCAGAATCTATTTTAGGGAGATTGTTTAAATGATGGCTGTCAGCGCGGCGATCAGTGAACAGGCAGCCTCACTTGGAGTATCCATACTGATTGGCGGAGCATTGTTTCTTTTGTATGATATCCTGCGTATTTTTCGCAGAATCGTGCCCCATGGGAATTTCTGGATCGGCATGGAGGATTTTGTATACTGGATCTGCTGTACGGCAGTGGTTTTTGTGATGTTGTATCGGGAAAATGACGGCATGGTGAGAGGATTTTCCATAGGTGGAATCGTGCTTGGCATGCTGCTCTACTATCTTCTGCTCAGCCGTTTTGTCATACGGATCAATGTGATGGTCTTTGGGGCGGTTTTTGGTCTGCTCGGCAAAATGTTTGGTACTATTTTACTACCAGTCAGAAAACATGGGAAAAAAATTATACATTTTTTCAGAAAACGATTGAAAAAAGTGTGCAGAGCAGTTAAAATTGGGTTATGTAAACTATAGTCTGACGGTATGTTTGCGAAAAACAGTCAGGACAGCGGTATATCAGATGGAAGGAAACAGATATGGCAGGTAGGGGACGTCGAAAAAAGAATAATAACAGAGCAGGCAAGCTTTGTATTGGATTGATCGTCATTGCATTTGTTGCGGTAATGTCTGTTCAGATCATCCGGGTTTACCAGAAGGATCAGGAGTACATACAGCAGGAAGCATCACTCCAGAAGCAGTTAGAGGATGAAACTGCAAGGGGAGAACAGCTGAGCAATTATGAGACATATACAAAGTCCCAACAGTATGTGGAAGATACTGCAAAGAGTAAATTAGGACTTGCCTATGATAATGAGATCATCTTCAAAGAAGCGAAAAAATAGATTACAGATAATGATTAAAAAACAGTTCCATGATGTGCGGATAACGCATCTGGAACTGTTTTTTTGTTTACTTATTTTGCGATAGCGTCGATTTTTTCAAGTTCTTCTTTGGAGAAAGAAGTATGTCCGATGATACCGATATTGTCTAAGATCTGTTCCGGTTTTGAGGCACCGATCAGAACACTTGTCACATGATCGTCCTTTAAGATCCAGCTTAATGCCATCTCGGCAAGTGTCTGACCACGTTCTCCTGCCAGTTCATTTAATGCTTTGATCTGAGCCAGGCGTTCCGGCGTTAAGGAAGATTCATGTAAAAAGCGGCCGTCCTTTGCAATACGGCTGTCTGCCGGGATACCGTTTAAGTAGCGGTTGGTCAGCATACCCTGGGCTAAAGGTGAGAAGGCGATGATACCTTTATGAAGATCATGCGCAGTTTCCTTTAGGCCGTTATTTTCGATGGTACGGTCAAAGATCGAATAGCGGTTCTGGTTAATGATGAACGGGCATTTTAAGTCATTTAAGATAGCTGCCGCTTTCTTTAAGGTTGGTCCATCATAGTTAGAAAGTCCGACATAAAGTGCCTTACCGCTTTTTACGATGGAATCAAGAGCACCCATTGTCTCTTCAAGCGGTGTTTCCGGGTCCATGCGGTGATGGTAGAAAATATCGACATATTCAAGTCCAAGTCTCTTTAAGCTCTGGTCTAAACTTGCGATCAGGTATTTACGGCTTCCCCAGTTGCCATAAGGTCCCTCCCACATATCATAACCGGCTTTTGTACTGATCAAAAGCTCATCACGGTAAGGCATAAGATCATCTTTTAAGATCTGACCGAAATTGCGCTCTGCACTTCCGTAGGCAGGACCGTAATTGTTGGCGAGATCAAAGTGGGTAATGCCGTGATCAAAGGCGGTGCGGCACATTGCCTTCATGTTGTCATAACATCCGGTATCACCGAAATTGTGCCATAATCCCAAAGATACGAGCGGAAGTTTTAATCCGCTTGCTCCACAGCGGTTATACTGCATGGTTTCATAACGTTTACTGTCTGCTGTATACATTTTATTCCTCCCATGAAACGTTTTATATAAGATGTAATAAATTGTACCATATAACGTGAATAAGGTGTGATGGCATTTTGAAATTCCTAAAAATAATCAACTGTTTTGAACTCCCTCGAAAGGATATCAAAAAAGGAATTTTGGCGAAAACTTTTTTGAAACCGGGCTTTTCTTTGACAAAGATTTTTGTTCCTGACTCCTATAATGGGATGCACCCGAAAAAATCAGCCGGATGAGATCTGGTGGATGGCGGGGAAAATAAGAAAGTGTAAGGAGACAGTAAATGAAAAAGACCAGAATCAGACAAATGATATTCAGTATACTTGGGAGCCTGGTATGCAGTGTCAGTGTGATGGGATGTTATCCGCTTGTGCCCGCATATTTTACGGCACTCTATTTAGAGCAGGTAAACGGAGTCATGCTGCTTGCGTTTATGTACATAGGAATGACCATATTTATGCCGCTTACCGCTGCGGTAAAATATGGAGTAACACTGATCGTTATGATTGGTGCTGTAAAGCTGATCGAATGGGCAAATGAAGGATGTCCTGCATTTTTAGCAGGTGTGATGGCGGGGCTTACTACACTGATCTTATCGTTTTGCGGGAGTCTTCTGGAATGGAAAAACCAGCCGGCTGGTGCGGCGGTATTTTTAGAGTCTATATTTATATTTGGTGCAGTGATCCTTTTAAACCGCAGCATTCATTTCCTGATGGAGTGGACACCTGTGCAGCAGAAAACGGAGGATCTGCCGGAGACAGGAAATGGCGAGCGTTTAAAAAATTATGCGGAATCTTTCCAGGGACTATCTCAGATTTTCTTAAATATGAGCACAGGAAAAGAAAAATATGCAGCGGACGAGCTTGGCAGGGTACAAAATGAGCTGACCGGAAAAGTCTGTGCTTCCTGCGATTCCTGCACACTTTGCTGGGAGAGGGACTGCACACCGCTTTATGGGATTTTGTCCTCGATGATCACCTCAATCTGGCAGAAGGGGGAGCCGGGAGCAGAAAATGAGGCAGAACTGAAAAAGTATTGTGCAAAAAGCCGGGATATGGTGGAGGAGGCAGTACGTGTATTTGAACGTGTCAGTTTAAATCATGCATGGTACAACCGGCTTTTGGAAAACAGGCAGGTGATCGCGGAACAGCTTGATGCCATGGCATATATCATGCAGGACTGTGCAAGAGAAGAACGCGTGCTTGATGCGCAGGAGAGGAGGGCAATCTCCGAGATACGCTACCGTGCGAAAGAGAAGGGAATCTCGATTGAGGAGATTCATCTGATCGAGACATTGGATGGCAGGTTAAAACTGAGTGCGACTTTAAAAAGCAGAAGGGGAGGGTGCATTGCTTTAAAATCATTTGTGACCGCGGCAGAACATGCTTTAGGAAAGCAGATGCGTGCAGCGGCAGATACGAAAACTTTTATTTCGAGGGAACCGGTCAGTTATGTTTTTTATGAGGATACGGTGTACCGCAATGTGCAGGGAATTGCGAGAGTCAAAAAAGACGGGGCAAAAATATCGGGAGATAATTTTTCTTTTCTGGAGTTAGAGCGGGGGGAATTCCTTCTTGGACTTTCTGACGGCATGGGTTCCGGAAGCATGGCATGTAAAGAGAGTGAGATGGTATTAGACCTTGTTGAGCGTTTTTTAGAGGCAGGTTTTTCTGTGGAGACAGCGATCCGCATGATGAATTCTGCGATGGTCATGAAAGGAGCAGATGATCTGTATTCCACAGTTGATCTCTGCAAGATCAATCTGTATACAGGAATGGCAAGGTTATATAAGATCGGTGCGGCGGCAACTTTTATAAAGAGAGGAACGGAGGTGGAATGTATTGCTTCACAGAGCCTGCCGGTGGGAGCACAGGTACAGATGGATATTTCCATGCAGGAAACAAAACTCATGGGTGGTGATTTTGTTGTCATGGTAACGGATGGTGTGTTAGAATATCTGCATGTAAAGAAACCGGAGGATACCATGCAGGAGATCATAGAGAGCATACAGACGAATAATCCGGGGATACTGGCAAAGAAGATCATGGAGCGTGTGATGCTTTTTACGGGAGGAAAGGCTAAGGATGATATGACCGTGTTAGCGGCATGTATATGGGAAAAATAAATGACAGAAGATGTATTAAACTGGATCAAAAAAGAAAAACTGATGACAGAAGGGGATACCGTGATCGTAGGGCTGTCCGGTGGGGCGGATTCTGTGGCACTTTTGCTGGTGCTTTTGGAATTGCGCGAAAGAATCGGATACACGCTTTTGGCAATACATGTAGAGCATGGTATCCGGGGAGGAGAGAGCAGGAAGGATGCAGCGTTTGCAGAAGAACTCTGCAGACAAAAAGGGGTTCCATGCAGGATATGTCCGGTCAGTGTGCCGGAATATGCGGCTGCGGAGGGACTTGGCATTGAGGAAGCTGCGAGGATACTCCGTTATGACTGTTATCAAAAGGAGGCAGAGAAACTTAAGAAAAACGGAGCGGGACATGTCTGCATTGCCCTTGCACATCATGCAAATGACAATGCAGAGACGGTTTTGTTTCAGATGGCGAGAGGGAGCGGAATCCATGGAATGTGCGGAATGCACCCGAAGCGTGTACTTGCAGGAGACATTTCCATTGTGCGTCCGCTTCTTTGTGTTTCAAGAAAACAGATAGAGGAGTACCTTGATAAAGCCGGTCAGGAGTACCGGACAGATGGCACTAATCTGGATATAAATTACAGCAGAAACCGTATCCGTCACTGTGTTCTGCCGGAACTGTTAAAGGTCAATGAACAGTCGGTTTCCCATATCAATCAGAGTGCACTGCTTTTACAGCAGGCAGTTGATTATATGGAACAGGAGACTAAAAAGGCAATGCAGACATGCTGCGCTTTTACAGATGGCGCATATACTATTTTAAAAAATGAGTGGCAGCAGTATCCTGATATCATTCGGCAGGAGATCGTTCATGCGGTATTAGGAAAAGCATCTGGCAGCAGGAAAGATATCGGTATGGTACATGTGCAGGATGTCTGTGCCCTGATGGAAAAACAGACCGGACGTGAGATCATGCTTCCGTATCAGGTGACGGCATGCAGGGTCTATGAAGGGGTAAGACTGCGCCGTGGGGAAATCCAAAAGGATGCCGGGGGAGCATGGAAGAAGCTGGAACCTGAAGATAAAAACGAAAATGTCCGGCCGGTTTATAAGCTCACAGAGACAGATTTTGCAAAATTAGAAGCGGGAGAAACGGTAACGATCACATTGCCGGATGCCAGTGTGAGCCTCAGACTGCTTTTATTTTCGGGAAAAATTGACGAAATTCCTAAAAATCAGTATACGAAATGGCTGAATTATGATAGGATAGAATGTGGCTTGCAGTTTCGGAGCCGGGCATCCGGAGATTATCTGACGGTGGATGATGCAGGACACAAAAAGAAATTAAAGAGCTATTTTATTGATGAAAAAATACCGCAGATAAAAAGAGATCACATATGGCTTTTAGCGCAGCAGTCGCATGTGTTATGGGTCATTGGCGGGCGGATCAGTGCCGTCTGCAAAATAAAAGAAGATACAAAAAGGATCCTGGAAGTAAGGATCGACGGAGGAAATTATCGTGAAGATTAAAAACATTAATGTTCATTTTACGGAAGAAGAGATTGACAAGAAGATCAGGGAATTAGGTGCAAGGATCAGTGAGGATTACGCAGGGGAATCTGTATGTCTGATCTGTATTTTAAAGGGAGCATCTTTCTTTACCTGTGAGCTGGCAAAAAGAATCACCGTACCGGTGGAAGTGGAATTTATGTCAGTTTCCAGTTATGGTTCCGGCACAGAATCCAGTGGTATCGTAAAGATCGTACAGGATTTATCAACCAGTATTGAAGGAAAAAATGTTATTGTTGTTGAGGATATCATTGATACAGGAAGAACTTTAAGTTATCTTTTAGAGAATTTGAAAACAAGAAGTCCAAAGAGCGTTCGTCTGTGTACACTGCTTGACAAACCGGACCGCAGGGTTGTGGATGTAAAGGTTGACTATGTCGGATTTGAGATACCGGACGAGTTTGTAGTAGGTTATGGTCTTGATTATGATCAGCAGTACCGTAATCTGCCTTATATTGGATTTGTGGAGATAGAGGAATAAAGGAGAAAAAGGATTGAATAATAAGAGAAGCGGTTTTAGAGGATTTGGAGTATATCTGATATTAGTGCTTGCTGTCATTGCAATCTGGTACTGGCTCGACGGTAGCAATGTGACCAATACTTATACGAGGCAGCAGTTTGAGACGGCGTTAGCAGAAGGTAAGGTGACACAGGTTAATGTGGTACCGAACCGTGAGGTGCCTACGGGAAGTGTGAACATTACATTCAGCGATTCGAGTACGCAGGTGATGCTTGTCTCTGACGTAGCAGAGATTGAGCAGTATATGCGGGAAGCCGGATTTAAGACCTATACGGTACAGAATCCGCCGGAGGAGAGCTGGCTTTTGACACTGCTTCCATATCTGATCATTTTTGCTGCGATGTTCATTTTCTTTATGATCATGACAAATCAGGCGGCAGCAAATTCGGGCGGCGGAAGCAAGATGATGAATTTTGGAAAGAGCCGTGCGAGAAGGATGAGTGATGATCCGGCGAAACGTGTGAAGTTCTCGGATGTGGCAGGACTGCAGGAAGAAAAAGAAGAGTTAGAAGAAATCGTTGATTTCTTACGCGCACCGAAGAAATATACACAGCTTGGTGCGAGAATCCCCAAAGGTGTACTTTTGGTGGGACCTCCTGGTACAGGTAAGACATTGCTTGCAAAAGCGATCGCAGGAGAGGCAGGAGTACCATTTTTCTCTATTTCAGGTTCTGATTTTGTAGAGATGTTTGTCGGTGTCGGTGCATCGAGAGTTCGTGACCTTTTTGAGGAAGCAAAGAAAAATGCACCGTGTATCATTTTTATCGATGAGATCGATGCAGTTGCAAGACGAAGAGGAACAGGTATGGGCGGCGGTCACGACGAGCGCGAGCAGACCTTAAACCAGATGCTTGTCGAGATGGACGGATTTGGCGTGAATGAAGGCATTATTGTCATGGCTGCGACCAACCGTGTGGATATCTTAGATCCGGCGATCATGCGTCCGGGACGTTTTGACCGTAAAGTTGTTGTGGGTCGCCCGGATGTGCGCGGAAGAGAGGAGATCCTTTCCGTTCATGCAAAAAACAAGCCTCTTGGCGATGACGTTGACTTAAAACAGATCGCACAGACAACAGCAGGATTTACCGGTGCAGATCTTGAAAACCTTCTGAATGAAGCTGCGATCGTTGCGGCAAAAGATAACCGCGCCTATATCAGACAGGATGATATCAAGAAGTCCTTTGTAAAAGTCGGAATCGGTGCGGAGAAGAAGAGCCGCGTGATCTCTGACAAGGAAAAACGTATCACGGCATTCCATGAATCCGGTCATGCAATCTTATTCCATTTATTACCGGATGTAGGACCTGTTTATTCTGTTTCGATTATTCCGACCGGAAGCGGCGCTGCAGGATATACCATGCCTTTGCCGGAAAAGGATGAGATGTTTAACACGAAGGGCAAGATGTTACAGGATATCGTTGTATCACTTGGCGGACGTGTGGCGGAAGAACTTGTATTTGATGACATCACGACCGGGGCATCACAGGATATCAAGCAGGCGACCCAGATGGCAAAAGCCATGGTCACTAAATATGGTATGTCTGATAATATCGGTCTGATCTGCTATGACAATGATGATGATGAAGTATTCATCGGACGTGATCTTGCACATGCCAGAGGATACAGCGAGGGTGTAGCAAGTGCGATCGATCAGGAGATCAAGCGTATCATTGATGAATGTTATGCGAAAGCAAAGCAGATGATCACAGATAACCGTGATGTATTAGATGCCTGTGCAAACCTTCTGTTAGAAAAAGAAAAGATCAGCCAGCAGGAGTTTGAAGCATTATTTGAGAAGTAATTGTGCAGATTTTTCTGTTACGCTCAAAATATGGTACCAAGGTACTGTACAATATGTATAAAAACAACTATAAAAAATTGTGAACTTTGTGCACACTTATTTGCGGGGGCATGCTATTATAATAACCGTAAAAACCCCCCAATACATTATATATAGTTTTTGCTATACCCCATAGTAAAAATACCTTCTCCTAAAAATGGAACCTGACCCCAGGTTTCATTTTTTTTGTCTATAACCGGATTATCTCCGGATCAGATCAACATTACATAATTGAAAAAATTTCCAATTATATCTTGACACATTAGCGAACTAAAGTTATAATCCTAGTAATCTTATAGGAAATATATGAAAAGAAAAAGCAGCTACAGAAGACACAGATTTTACATATGCATGATGCAGGTTTTACGGAGTGGAGGGACAATGAGAAAGAGGATGGCAGCAATCCTTGCGGCAGTGATGCTTGCAATGGGGACATTCGCCGGATGCGGCAGTGTGGCAGATGCGGATACAGTAGAGATCGTCAATGTTTCCTACGATCCTACCAGAGAATTATACAAGGCCTATAATACCATGTTTGAACAACACTGGGAAGAACAGGCAGGGCAGAAAGTAAGGATCATCCAGTCTCATGGCGGTTCCGGAAAACAGGCACTTGAGGTTGCAAACGGACTGGACGCAGATGTGGTAACACTTGCATTAGAAGGTGATATCCAGACAATCTCCGATTCCGGGCTGATCGATCCCGGATTCGTATCAGAGTTTCCGGATGACAGTGCCCCATATACTTCAACGATCGTATTTCTTGTGCGGAAAGGAAATCCCAAACAGATCAAAGACTGGGATGATCTGCTAAAGTCCGATGTCAGTGTCATTACACCGAATCCGAAGACTTCCGGCGGGGCGAGATGGAATTATCTTGCAGCGTGGTACTATTTTGAAAGTCAGGGAGAGAGTGAAGAAGAGATCACGGAGCATATGAAAACGTTATATCAGAATGTGTTGGTATTAGATTCCGGCGCACGCGGTTCGACGACCACATTCATTGAAAATGGTCAGGGTGATGTTTTAATTGCATGGGAGAATGAAGCATTTTTATCCATGCGGGAAGAGCCGGGGGAATATGAGATCGTTGTTCCATCGGCATCGGTACTCTGTCAGCCGACCGTGGCAGTTGTGGATGAAGTGGTTGACCGGAGAGGCAGCAGAGCTGTGGCAGAGGAATACTTAAATTATCTGTATTCGGATGAGGCACAGAAACTTGTGGGAGAAAATTATTACCGTCCGGCAGATCCAGATATTGCAAAGGAATTTTATACAGAGGAAGGAACACGTGAGATCGCAGAAATTTCTTCCGATGGAAAATGGATGGTGACGGATGTTGATCTGGCAGATATCAGTCATTTTGGGGGATGGAATACAGTGATAGAGAAACATTTCTCAGATGGCGGGATCTTCGATACAATCTATGAACGTAACAGATAATGATGAAGGGGGCAGGATTCATATGAAAAAAAGTAAAAATAAACGAGTGATCCCCGGATTCGGGCTGTCATTTGGGATCACCATAACAATGCTTGGACTGATCGTTATTATTCCGTTATGTTCGCTGGTTATATTTTCTGCGAAACTTTCACCGTCAGAATTTATTCAGACGATCACAAGACCGCGTGTTTTATCCAGTTATGCAGTCAGTTTTTTTACCGCATTTGTGGCGGCAGCGATCGATGCAGTTATGGGTATGATCATTGCATGGGTGCTTGTAAGGTATGATTTTCCGGGAAAAGCGATCATGGACGGCATCATAGAACTTCCATTTGCGCTTCCGACTGCAGTGGCGGGCATCGCACTGACACATCTGACTACGACGGAAGGCTGGGTAGGAGCATTTTTTCAGAAGTTTGGAATTAAGATCGCATATACAAGACTTGGAATCATCGTAGCACTGGTGTTTATCGGAATCCCGTTTGTTGTGCGGGCGGTGCAGCCGGTTCTGGAAAAAATAGATATCCAGTACGAGGAGGCGGCAAATATCCTTGGGGCAAACAGCAGACAGACCATGTTCCGCGTAGTCTTACCGGAAATTTTACCGTCTCTGATCGCCGGATTTACAATGTCCTTTGCAAGAGGGCTTGGCGAATACGGAAGTGTGGTATTTATCGCAGGAAATACACCTTATGAGACAGAGATCGCACCGCTTATGATCATGTCAAAACTTCAGGAATTTGATTATGCAAGTGCAACATCGATCGCACTTGTCATGTTAGCGGCGGCATTTGTGATTCTTTTTATCAATGCATGGCTGCAGAGCCGGGCATCGAAGATTGTCAGCGGTATCGCATAATATTGCAGGTGCATGGATATTGGCACAACATCTGTCAGATTTTATCAAAATCAGATAAAAGGAAGGAGAAAAGCTATGGAGATCAGAAAAAATTCGGGACCACTCAAATGGATCCTGATCGGCATCAGTGCATTATTTCTCATAGTAATGCTGATTCTGCCTCTCACATATGTTCTTGTCACGGCGTTTGGGGAAGGCATCAAAGTATTCGTGGCGGCCGTCACCGATTATTATGCATTAAAAGCCATCGGACTTACATTAGAGGTAACGCTGATCGCAGTCGTTGTCAATACCATATTTGGAATAGCGGCATCCTGGTGTATCACGCGGTTTCAGTTTCATGGTAAAAAGATCTTATCCACGCTGATCGATCTTCCGCTTACGATTTCACCGGTCATTGCCGGATTGATCTATATCCTGACATTTGGACGACAAAGTATCCTTTACGAGTATCTGCGGTCAGCGGGGATCAAGATGATATTTGCAGTACCGGGAATCGTGGTAGCAACCGTGTTTGTGACATTCCCATTTATTTCAAGGGAGATCATACCTGTGCTTTCCACACTTGGTACGGATGAGGAAGAGGCGGCAGCGCTGATGGGGGCAAATGGCTTTACGATTTTCCGGAAGATCACTTTTCCACATATCAAATGGGCACTGCTTTATGGAATCGTCCTTTGTACAGCAAGAGCAATGGGAGAGTTTGGTGCGGTGTCTGTTTTATCCGGACATCTTCAGGGAAAAACAAATACGATGCCGCTTTACATTGAACTTTTATATCAGGGTTATGATTTTACGGGTGCGTTTGCAGTATCGGCGATTCTGGTGTGTATGGCAGTCGTGATCTTAGTGCTTCGCAGTGTGTTAGAGCATAAGGGAAAAGAAGCGTAAAAATGTTACCGGAAGTACTTGACAGAGAATAGAAGGAACAAAAAACAGATAATGCAGCATGGAAATGGAGCAGGTTATGGCGGAACAAAATTATGTAGAACTTAGGCATGTGAATAAAAAATATAAAGATTTTCAGGCATCCAATGACATTAATTTTGGAATCGGAAAGGGAAAACTGATCGGGCTGCTTGGCCCGAGCGGCAGCGGAAAGACGACGATCCTTCGAATGCTGGCAGGATTAGAACATGCGGATTCCGGTGAGATCATCATTGATGGAAAAGTCGTTAATGATGTGCCGGCGAGTGAACGGGGAATCGGATTTGTGTTTCAGAACTATGCATTGTTCCGTTATATGACCGTATATGATAATATAGCATTTGGACTGGATGTAAAAAAATGGAAAAAATCGGATATTAAGCGCCGTGTGGATGAACTTGTGGAACTGGTAGGCTTAAAAGGATTTGAAAAGCGCTATCCGAACCAGCTATCCGGCGGACAGAGACAGAGGGTTGCGTTTGCAAGAGCCTTAGCACCGAATCCGGAACTTCTTCTTTTAGATGAACCGTTTGCAGCCATTGATGCAAAAGTGCGTCAGGAGCTTAGAAGCTGGCTTCGGGAGATGATCACGAGAGTCGGTATTACCAGTATCTTTGTCACGCATGATCAGGATGAAGCGATTGAGGTTGCCGATGAGATCATCATTACCAACCACGGACACATCGAGCAGGCGGGAACTCCGATTGAGATATACAGCCAGCCGAAGACGCCATTTGTCACAGAATTCATGGGTAGTCCGACAAGGATCAGCAACATCACGAGTTTTCATGGATATGAGCAACTGGGTGAAGGTTTTCATGCTGTGGTAAGACCGGAGCATGTGAGTGTCACAAAGGAAACAGAGCAGAGCCGTTTTTCTTCTTCTGTGGAGGAAGGTGTTGTGGAACGTGTGATGTTCCGTGGCAGAGAGGTAGAACTTCATGTGAGGGTACATGATGTGCTGCTTGTGGCTAACCGGAGATTAGAGGAGACTCCGATCACGGAGGGCGAGCGTGTCAACATATTTATCTATCAGGTGTTTGCGTTCTTAGCAGACGGGGCGGGAATGCAGAATGTACAGATTGTAGAAAATGCCAATATCGAAACAGAGAAGCTGTTCTATATTTAAGGAGTCAGGAGAATAGAGATTATATGAAAACAGAAATCATTACATCAGATGTGCTGATCATTGGGGGTGGAACCTCCGGTTGTTACGCGGCACTGACGATCGCAGAGCAAAGACCGGAACTTAACGTTGTGATCGCAGAAAAAGCCAATATTATAAGAAGCGGCTGTCTTGCAGCAGGAGTGAATGCGTTAAATGCATACATTACAGAGGGGAGAAAGCCACAGGATTATGTGGACTATGCTACAAAGGACGCCAATGGCATTGTAAGAAGTGATCTGCTGCTCTCCATGTCGCAGGGATTAAATCGTGTGACAGCAAGGTTAGAGGAATTAGGACTTGTTATTTTAAAAGATGAAAATGGAAAATATGTGACAAGAGGCAACCGGAATATCAAGATCAACGGAGAGAACATCAAACCAATCTTAGCGGAAGCAGTGAGGGCACAGAAAAATGTGAAGGTCATCAATCACGTGAACATCACAGATTACATTACTGTGCAGGATCAGGTTACCGGGGCATACGGTTTTGATGTCAATGAGAAAAAGGCATATATTTTTTCAGCAAAAGCCATTCTCTGTGCGACCGGTGGTGCGGCAGGACTTTACCGTCCGAACAATCCGGGATTTTCGAGACATAAGATGTGGTATCCGCCGTTTAATACAGGAGCCGGATATGCGATGGGAATTTTAGCCGGAGCAGAGATGACGACCTTTGAGATGCGTTTTATAGCACTCCGCTGTAAAGATACGATCGCACCGACCGGAACGATCGCACAGGGAGTCGGGGCAAAACAGATCAACTCACTTGGGGATGTCTATGAAACAAAATACGGCATTACGACAGAGGAACGTGTCTACGGTACGGTTGCAGAGAATCAGGAAGGCAGAGGACCGTGTTACCTGCATACGGAAGGAATCAAAGATGAGCAGGGCAAAGATCTGTTAAAAGCATATTTAAATATGGCACCGAGCCAGACTTTAAAATGGATCGAGAGTGGAAAAGAGCCGAATGAGCAGGATGTCGAGATCGAGGGCACTGAGCCTTATATCGTGGGTGGCCATACCGCGAGCGGTTACTGGATCGACGATGCGAGAAGAACCACCTTGAAAGGACTTTATGCAGCCGGAGATGTTGCAGGAGGATGCCCGCAGAAATATGTGACAGGAGCGCTGGTGGAGGGCGAGATAGCGGCGGAAACGATCTTAAAGGATCTTGAACTCGCAGATGCAGATCTGCAGTCAGAGGAAGAATTAGAAAAGCTGGCAGAAAAAGCAGACCGGGAATATGAAGCCTATTTTGCGGAGAAAAAATCATTCTTCGGTACGGAGCAGGTCGAGGAGGCAATGCAGAAGGTTATGGATGCCTATGCAGGTGGAATCGGAACCAATTACCGCTACAATGAAAAACAGCTTAATATCGCAGAAGAAAAAATTGACCAGCTTTTAGCACTGACAAAAGATCTGACCGCAAAAGATACAGATGATCTGTTACATATTTACGAGGTAAAGGAACGTTTAGTCGTATGTAAAAGTGTGATCGCACACTTAAAGGCGAGAAAAGAGACACGCTGGCGCGGTTTCGGACAGAATATGGATCATCCGGGAACAAAAGAAGAATGGAACAGGAAGGCAGTTAATTCCGTTTATGAAAATGGAAAGATCAAAATTCTGCTCCGTGATCTGGCACAGACACCGGATTTTGGTCAGAAAGGAGGCACCCTGTGAGCATAGCGATCAATAAAAGTAAATGTGTAAAATGCAGACGCTGCATCGAAGTATGTCCGGGAAACCTGATCAAGGCAGATGAAAACGGCAAGGCATACATCAAAGAGCCAAGAGACTGCTGGGGCTGCACATCCTGCGTCAAAGAGTGCAGGGCAGAGGCAATCGATTTCTTTTTAGGAGCCGACATCGGCGGCAGAGGCAGTACCTTAACCACCAAAGAGGATGGAGACTACCGCCTCTGGACAGTCACTGCCCCCGACGGCAGTCAGACCGTTATACAGATCAATAAAAAAGATGCCAATAAATATTAAAACACAGCAAAATAGAGGAGGATATTTTATGAGTGGATTATCACATTTGGACGAATTGGAGGCAGAGGCGATCTACATCATCCGTGAAGTAGCCGCTGAGTGCGAAAAGCCGGTAATGCTTTACTCCATTGGAAAGGACAGCTCCGTTATGCTGCACCTTGCCATGAAAGCATTTTATCCGGAGAAGCCGCCTTTCCCATTTTTACATATCGATACGACCTGGAAATTCCGTGAAATGATCGAGTTTCGTGACCGCATTGCAAAAGAGAACGGCATTGAAATGCTGGTTTATACCAATCAGGAAGGTGTGGATGCCGGTATTAACCCATTTGACCACGGTTCCGCTTACACGGATATCATGAAGACACAGGCATTAAAACAGGCACTCAAAAAATATGAGTTTACGGCAGCATTTGGCGGTGGCCGTCGTGATGAGGAAAAATCCCGTGCGAAAGAGAGAATTTTCTCTTTTCGTAATGAGGCACAGGCGTGGGATCCGAAAAACCAGAGACCGGAGATGTGGAAACTTTACAATACCAAGATCAATAAAGGTGAGAGCATCCGTGTATTCCCAATCTCAAACTGGACAGAAAAGGATATCTGGCAGTACATCAAACGTGAGAACATCGAGATCGTGCCACTCTATTTTGCAAAAGAGCGTCCGGTCGTATACCGTGACGGCAATATTATCATGGTGGATGATGACCGCTTCAAATTCCGTGAAGGTGAGAAGCCGGAGATGAAAAAAGTCCGTTTCCGTACATTAGGATGTTATCCGTTAACCGGCGGCGTTGAGTCCGATGCGGAGACTTTGGATGAGATTATTGATGAGACACTTGCAGCCGTATCTTCAGAGCGTACCAGCCGTGTGATCGATAACGAAGCGGCAGGCAGCATGGAGCGTAGAAAAAGGGAGGGGTATTTCTAAATGAAAGGTTTACTTAAATTTATTACCTGCGGAAGTGTGGATGATGGAAAATCCACATTGATCGGACATATTTTATATGATGCAAAACTGCTGTATGCAGATCAGGAGAAAGCACTTGAATTAGACAGTAAAGTTGGAAGCAGAGAGGGCGCTATCGATTATTCCCTGCTGCTTGACGGTCTGATGGCAGAGCGCGAGCAGGGTATCACGATCGACGTCGCATACCGTTATTTTACAACAGAAAAAAGAAGTTTTATCGTTGCAGATACCCCTGGACATGAAGAGTATACCAGAAATATGGCAGTTGGAGCTTCCTTTGCAGACCTTGCCATCATTCTTCTCGATGCAACACAGGGCGTGCTTGTGCAGACAAGACGCCATGCAAGGATCTGTGCACTGATGGGAATCCGTTACTTTGTATTTGCGGTAAACAAGATGGATCTGATCGGTTACGACCAGGAAAAATTTAATGCGATCCAGGCAGAAATTTTGCAGCTTGCAGGTGAACTTGGATTAGAGAGCGTTAAGATCATTCCGGTATCCGCAACAGAGGGTGATAATGTCACAAAGAAATCCGATAATATCCCATGGTACACAGGAGAACCGATCTTAACCTATCTCGAAGAAGTTGATGTGACAGAAAAGTCAAAAGAGCAGGGATTTTATATGCCGGTACAGCGTGTGTGCCGTCCAAACCATACGTTCCGCGGTTTCCAGGGACAGATTGAGGCAGGCGAAGTGCGTGTGAGTGATACATTAACCGTATTACCGGGCAATGAGACAGCCAATGTAAAAAGTATTTTGGTAGCCGGAAAAGAGGCAGATACTGCACAGACCGGACAGCCGGTTACCATTCAGTTAGATAAAGAGATCGATGTATCAAGAGGATGTGTGCTGGAAAATGGCAGCGGCATTACGGCAGCACAGAAATTTACCACAACACTTTTGTGGATGGATGATAATAAGTTGTCAGCAGGTGGCGATTACTTTATCAAACTTGGAACGAAACTGATCACAGGTACCGTAACAGAGATCACATATAAGATCGATGTGAATACCGGAGAACATCATTCAACCGATACATTAGGAAAGAATGAGATCGCAGTCTGCAATATCGTGCTGGATGAAAAGATCCCGCTTGATGTATTTAAGAAACATAAGACTATGGGCGAACTGATCTTAATCGACCGTGTGACGAACATGACGTCTGCCTGCGGTGTTGTAGAGCAGTTTGCAAGCGGCAATGAGACAGATGAGCCGGTATTTGTTTATGGAGATTTAAAGGCACGGGGAGATATCTTTGAAGAGTTCTACTATAACATGGAGAAATCTTCCATTGCAAAACACAAACCGGAACAGAAAAAATACACAGTAGGCGATGAGATCCCGACAAAGAGTGAAACTTATGAATATCCGGAGTATTTTGATATTCTGATATTAAGAGACCAGGTTGCAGTACAGGTGCGTGACAATAAGATCGGAGCGATCCTTCCATTAGGTGAATACCGTTACTCAGGTGTTCCGGTTGTAAATGGAAGAGGATTTGCGGTGAATGTAAAATCACAGAAAGACTTACAGACATTCTTAGATGGATATGGACAGGGAGAGACAGATACAGAGTTCTGGAATCACTGGCTGACATTCGGAACTTACCGCAAAGTGATCTTCCATGAAAACTATTGGGAAATCTGATGCGCAATCGTTTGTGCAAAATTTTAGTACCAGTTTAAAAGCTGGTACTAAGGTACTGTTTATTTTGTATAGTTTGAGCCGTAAAAAAAGTTTAAGTTTGTGCACACTTATCCTGCCGCTCATGCTATTATAATTACTGTAAAAACCCCCCAATACATTATATATAGTTTTTGCTATACCCCATAGTAAAAATACCTTCTCCTAAAAAGATAGCTAGCCGATAGCTATCTTTTTTTATTTGCAAAAGTACAGTAGACATCGTAATAAATATTTTCACGTTTTGGACCGACCAGAGAAGCAAGTTTTGCATAGAGATCCGGGTGCATGCGGATCAGATAAAATTCGTCTTTTCTACCGGGTAGTGGAAGGTATCTAACACGATCGGATGAAAACATGCCATACGCATACTGTCATACTGCGAGTATGTGTGCAGACGGTAATGCCTTGTCGAAAGGAAACGGATGACCAAACTGAGGTAACTGAGGTTTTTGTGGTCTTTTTCTGTCTCGGAAAGAGAGGTATGAGACAGAAAGTACATCAGCAGAATTGGAAGATCCACATAAAAGGACAGATAATCCAGTTCTGTTTCATCCGGGATTATTTCTTTTTTCCGTGTATCATAGTCATCTACGACCGAATAGGCTTCATCCCAGCTTATTGCATCTTCTTCTGCCCTAAGACGGTAGTATTGAAATACGAGTGAAGGAGGACAGTCATAAATAGAACCCTTGTGCGCAAGAACTTCGGTGTAATGCTGCTTTGTCAGTTCAGATAAATGCAGGCGCAGTGAAATAATTAGTGTAAATAGATCTTTTGCTATCATCTGTATATCGGATAAAATAATTGGCTAACAGAGGATAATGTGCTATAAAAATATTAGGTATGTGCTTGGATTTTTTCATTGCTAAAGTACCATTCTGTGTTATAATAAAATAGAATTTTCGTAAATTTTCGTAGATGAGGAGGAAAATTCTCTGATTATCGGAGAATTTATATTTTATGAATCAGGAAGAATCAGTTTATGAATTAAATCGTATACAAAGATATATTATGCAGATGCGTCCACTGTTGAAAAAGAATGCGCTATTTTCAGATGGAACGGCAGATTACAGACAGCCGGTGGAACCAAAAGCCGGTGAAGAAGTGACGATCCGGTTCCGTACAGCACGTGACAATGTCGATATCGTCTGGTTGTGCACGCAAGATAAAAAATATAAAATGAAAAAAACAGAGACCGAGGGAGCCTTTGACTATTATGAGGTAAAGATCACGCTTGGTGAGGAACCGTTTTACTATTATTTTAAGGTAGCAAGCGGTATGTTAAATGTGTATTATGACCGTTATGGCATCAGCAAGGAAAAACGTGACGAGTACCGTTTCTGTATCATTCCTGGATTTTCAACACCGGACTGGTCAAAAGGTGCTGTTATGTACCAGATCTTAGTTGACCGTTTTTATAATGGTGATACATCAAATGATGTGTTGACGGATGAGTATTATTATATCCGTTCTACCAGCAGAAAGATGGATAGCTGGGATCAGTGTCCGTCTGATTTTTCTGTCGCAGAGTTTTACGGTGGAGATCTCGAGGGAGTCAGACAAAAACTGGGTTATCTGCAGAATCTTGGCGTGGAAGTAATTTATTTTAACCCATTATTTGTGTCACCTTCCAATCACAAATATGATATTCAGGATTATGACTATATAGATCCTCATTACGGTAAAATCGTAGAGGATGGTGGAGAACTGTTAAAAGATGGCGTGAGTGATAACCGGAAAGCAACACGCTATATTAACCGTGTAACGAATAAGAAAAATCTTGAGGCGAGCAATGAATTTTTTGCAGAGCTGGTGAAAGAGATTCATGCGCGCGGCATGAAAGTTATCTTAGACGGTGTATTTAATCATTGTGGTTCTTTCAATAAGTGGCTTGACCGGGAGGAAATCTATCAGGTAAGCGGGGATTATGAGGATGGTGCGTTTATTTCAAAAGACAGTCCATATCGTAATTTCTTTGGCTTTCAGGATCAGTTTGCATGGCCTTATAATACGACTTACGAAGGCTGGTGGGGGCATGATACGCTGCCAAAACTCAACTATGAAGGTTCTGAAAAATTGTATGATGACATTATGCGTGTTGCAGCAAAATGGGTATCACCGCCATACAATGCAGATGGCTGGAGACTTGATGTTGCTGCAGATTTAGGACATTCCCCGGAAATGAACCATAAGTTCTGGAGAGATTTCCGTAAATCAGTAAAAACAGCAAATCCCAATGCAATTATTCTGGCAGAACATTACGGTGATCCAAAAGAATGGCTGCAGAAAGGTGACCAGTGGGATACCGTTATGAATTATGACGCGTTCATGGAGCCGCTGACATGGTTTTTAACCGGTATGGAAAAACACAGTGATGAATCAAAGCCACAGTTAAAGGGAAGTTTGAAAGATTTTGAGGGTTCCATGCGTCATTATATGGCAAGTCTCCAGACATCACAGCTTTTGTGTGCCATGAATGAGCTTTCGAATCATGATCATTCCAGATTTATGACAAGAACCAATGAAAAAGCGGGACGTGCAGCAGCACTTGGTACCGCAGCCGCCGAGGAAGGAATAAAGCCGGCAGTATTCCGTGAGGCGGTCGTTGTTCAGATGACATGGCCGGGAGCACCGACGATTTATTATGGAGACGAGGCGGGACTCTGCGGATTTACAGATCCGGATAACAGACGTACCTATCCATGGGGAAAAGAGGATGTCGTTCTGATCGATTTTCACCGTGATATCATCCATATCCACAAAGAAAACGAGGCACTCCGCACCGGCTCCCTCATGTTTTTAAATGGAACTTCCGCGAACGGAAATCATACAGGCAGTAATGCAGATGGTAATCTGCGAGCAGATGATAATCTGCTTTGTTACGCAAGATTTAACCGCAGCCAGCAGTTTGTTGTTCTGGTAAATAATAAAGAGGAAGAACGTGATGTAACGCTTGAGGTATGGCAGTGCGGTATACCGAAAAATGCGGTGTTAGAGCGCGTAATCCTTTCAAATGAGACAGGTTATTCCTTGATGCCGAAAAAGTATGAAGTAGTGGATGGAGTGTTTAAAGTAAGCTTGCAGAAATATTCTGCTGTTGTTCTGATGTATGACAGAACAAGAGACTAGTACATTGATAAAAAATGCTTGCATAAAAGAAGTCACTATGCTATAATCTTTTCTTGTCAGAGCGCATTTTGTGTATCTGATGAATGGGCAGATTCCCGAGTGGCCAAAGGGGACAGACTGTAAATCTGCTGCAATTTGCTTCGGTGGTTCGAATCCACCTCTGCCCATTATGTATTGTCCGGTAGGATGACATTTTTAAGTAGCTCGTGAGTGAAAGTCTTCGAACATAGGCGGCAGTACATATGAAAAATGCCGGCGTGGCGGAACTGGCAGACGCGCAGGACTTAAAATCCTGTTGTAGAAATACAGTACCGGTTCGATTCCGGTCGCCGGCATTATAGAGAGAAGTAAGACATCGGTTTTAGAACCGGTGTTTTTTTAATTCATAGAAAATTACGTCCTATGAATCAAAAAGCCCTCCGGGCGGGATGGGCATCTTGCGGAGAAGAAGTCAGCTGTAAACAGCACCGATCGGGCATTTTAAAATTTTAGCGCAAATAGGGTGTTAACTATTGGTGGATTTGTGCTATAATGCAATTATTCAATTTATACTATAAGAAGGGAAAACCGTGTTCAGATTTGATACGGAAGAAAGGTACGATGAAACAGGAAAAAGTTACATTCATTCATTCCATTTCGGCAAAAATTACACTCCTTGCCGTTTTTATTGTTGTTGTATCATTGGTGGGAAGTATGATCAATGCCAGTTCAAAGTCGAGTGATGTTGTTGAGACAGTCAATGCGCATTACATCCTAAGTCTGGCAGAGATGGGAGCGCAGACGATTGGAAATATTCCGGCAGAGATAGCAACGGATGAACAGTTTTCTAGGGTTGTAAGTGATATCAGCATGAAAGGCGTAGACAGTGCATATGCTTATCTGGTGTCAGCGGATGGCACAATGCTTTATCATCCGACAGCAGACAAGATCGGAAAAACGGTTGAAAATCCCGTTATTAAAGGTGTGGTATCACAGCTTGCATCCGGAACCGTTCCGGAGAATGCTGTTGTTGAATATGATTTTAATGGTGCAATCAAGTATGCAGGGTATGCCCTGACCCCGGATCACATGATCGTGGTCGTATCGGCTGATAAGAGTGATATTGTAGAGCCGGTCAATGAGATGATCCGTTCTATGTGTATCACAGCAGCGATTACGCTTGTTGTATGTGTGATCATTGGCTATGTGTTAAGCCGTTTTATCTGCGCACCGCTTGAAAGCCTGACAGAGATTATAAAGAATACTGCAAATCTGAATTTCAGTCACAATGCAAAAAGTGATGGTCTGTGCAAAAGAACAGACGAAACCGGTTTCATGGCGCGTGAACTTCGCATCATGAGAAAGAATCTGCGTGAAATGGTTGCAAATATTGATACGGCAAGCCAGCAGATCACCGGAAATGTAGATGGATTAAAACAGGTAACTGAGACCGTAGACCATATGTGTTCGGATAACTCAGCAACCAGCCAGCAGCTTGCAGCAGGCATGCAGGAGACAGCCGCAACTACTGTAAATATCAATGAGAATGTCGGTACCATGAAGGATGAAGCTGAGCGGCTTACAGAGATGGCAGAAAAAGGTGCAGATGTTTCCAATGAAGTTATGGACAGAGCAAAGAATCTGCGCAATAAGACAGTAACTGCAAGTTCCCGTACTATGGATATGTATACAAGTGTCAAAGAGAAATCTGAAAAGGCGATCGAGGGATCAAAGGCAGTTGAAAAGATCAATGAACTGACCAATACCATTATGGAGATCTCTTCACAGACCGGACTTTTAGCTTTGAATGCAAGTATTGAGGCTGCAAGAGCCGGAGAGGCAGGACGTGGATTTGCAGTTGTTGCGACAGAGATCGGAAGCCTTGCAGACCAGACTTCAAAAGCGATCGCTGATATCGGTAATATTGTAAAAGCCGTCAATGAAGCAGTTGGCAATATGACAGAGTGTCTGGGTGAAACGACAGAATTTCTGGAAACGAATGTAATTGAAGATTATAAAGAGTTTGAAAAGGTTGGCGAACAGTATCAGGAAGATGCAGATGTATTCAAGTCTAACATGAATCAGGTAAAAGATTCCATGCTGCAGCTTTCAGATCTGATCGAGTCGATCGCACAGGCGTTAAGCGGCATCAATGATACTGTGGGCGAAGCCGCAGTCGGTGTATCCGATATTGCTGAAAAAACAAGCGGTATGGTTGAAAAAACAGGCGCTACACATGATATGGTATCTGAATGTTACTCCTGTGCAGATAATCTGCGTGAGATCGTTGGCAAGTTTGTATTAAAATAAAATCTATTGTCATGAATCATGGCCTGTCCTCATAAGATGTGGTAATCACAGATTATGAGGGCAGGCTTTTTTGATTCATAGGAGATTACGTCCTATGAATCAAAAAGCCCCTGGCAGAACCTTGATGTGAAAAGTATGCGGTAGGGAGGCTATGATGCAGGAAAAGTCAAATGAACAGCAAAAAGAGCAGAAACGGGGATATAACCTGTTGGATAAAGAAGAAGAAAAATCGATGCTGTCATGTTTTGTGGAACAGCTGAATGATCCGCTTATTTTTATTTTGTTTGCGGCGGCAGCAATATCTCTTCTGCTGCAGGAATTTGGGGACATGTGCATTATACTTGCAGTAGTGCTTTTAAATGCCATAGTCGGAGTGATCCAGGAGGGGAAGGCAAAGCGGGCATTAGAGGCATTGGAAAAAATGACAAGTCCGCATGCACTGCTCCATGATGAGGATGGAATCCATGAGATTCCGGCATCGGATCTGATACCGGGGGATATTGTCTGCCTTGAAGCAGGCAGACAGGTGCCGGCAGATATCAGGATCATATCGGCTGTCAATTTAAAGATCGAGGAGTCAGCGCTTACCGGCGAATCTGTTCCGGTTCCTAAAAATACGACGGATCAAAATGAGGCATATATGACCACTAATGTTACATATGGACGTGGAGAAGGAATCGTCACTGCGATAGGGATGGATACGAAGATAGGCGGTATCGCAAAATTGCTTTCCGGGACAAAAACGGAGCTGACGCCGTTACAGAAAAGGCTGGCGGATCTTGGAAAAATCCTTGGTACCGTTTCTGTCTTTTTGTGTATCCTGTTGTTTGTCATGGCAGTTTTGCAGAGGCGCAATGTTGCAGAAATGCTGATCACGGCAATATCATTAGCGGTTGCTGCAGTTCCGGAAGGTCTGCCGGCGATCGTTACGATGGTACTTGCACTTTCGGTATCACGTATGGTGAAGGTCAATACGATCGTAAAAAGACTGCCGAGTGTGGAGACATTAGGCTGTGTGAGCGTGGTATGCTCGGATAAGACGGGAACACTGACGCAGAACCGTATGACTGTGACAAGATGTTATACAGATGGAAAAATCTGCGAACCAAAGAATCTCAACCGCAGAAAAAACAGATATTTTCTGGAGGGATATACCCTTTGCAATGATGCGTCTGTCCGTGGGGAACGGATCGGAGATCCTACAGAACTTGCCCTGCTTGATATGGCGGAAAAATTTGATCTGCAGAGAGAGAGATTAGAAGAAAGTTTTCCGAGAATACAGGAAATCGCGTTTGATTCCGACCGGAAAATGATGACGACATTACACCGGGGAGAAAAAGAAAAAATTTCTTATACCAAAGGTTCCCCGGATGAAATATTAGAGCGTGCTGCATTCCTGATGAAAGATGGTGAGCGTGTGCCGATGACCCCGGAGAGACGAAAAGAAATCGATCAGGTGATCCGTACGTTTACGAAAGATGCACTCCGGGTACTGGCACTTGGGATGCGAAATCCGGCTGACGGTTTAAAGGAAAACGGGCTGACTTTTCTGGGAATTGTTGGAATGGCTGATCCCATACGTCCGGAGGCACAGGAGGCTGTAATGGAGTTTTACCGTGCAGGGGTAAAAACGATCATGATCACGGGGGATCGGATCGATACGGCATTTGCGATTGCAAAAGAACTGCACATTGCATCGGAAGAAAGTGAGTGCATTTCGGGAGAAACGTTAACGGATATGACAGATGAAATGCTTGCAGAAAAAATAAAAAAGGTGCGTGTGTTTGCCCATGTTTCGCCGGAGCATAAGGTGCGCATCGTGGCGGCATGTAAGAAAAACGGGGAGATTACTGCAATGACAGGAGATGGTGTCAATGATGCACCGTCATTGAAAGCAGCAGATGTCGGGATCGCTATGGGAAAGGCAGGAACGGATGTGGCGAAAAATGCAGCGGACATTGTGTTGACGGATGATAATTTTGCGACGATCGCAAAAGCCATTGCGCAGGGAAGATGTATTTATGAGAATATCCGGAAATCTGTGATATTTCTGTTGTCTTCTAATTTCGGGGAGATCATAACAATGCTTGCGGCTGTAGCCTGCGGATTTGCGGCACCGTTAAAATCAAGTCATATTCTATGGATCAATCTGATCACAGATTCGCTTCCGGCACTGGCGCTTGGTGTGGATGAGGAAGAAAATAAAAGTTACATGGACAGACCACCGCGCGGAAAGGATGAGAGTCTGTTTGCAGGGGGTGGGTTAAACTGTACCTGTTTTTATGGGGCATTGATCGCATTTATCAGTATGACAGCGTTTTTGCAGCTTCCGGTGGGAATCCTGCTTGGGGCGGGCAGCACGGTCACACCGGCAGCAATCAGGCTGCTTCTGGCAGATGCAGAGCTTTTAAGCCGCTGCCAGACCTATGCATTTACGGTACTTGGTATGTCTCAGCTCTTTCATGCGATCGGTATGCGTGATGTTGAAACATCGCTGTTTCAGATGAACCATCTGGAAAACAGATTAATGATTGCTGCATTCGCAATCGGAACAGGACTGCAGCTTCTCGTGACGGAAGTTCCTTATTTTGTTAATCTGTTTGGAACCTGCAGATTAACACTGCTTGAATGGGTAAAACTGCTGGTACTTGCAGCCATGCCTTTACTCGGACATGAACTGTTAGTATTGGGAGGCTGTCTGGGAGAAAAAAGAGATAAGAAAAATTTAAAGGGAAAAGATCAGCAGGCGGTATCGTCTGGTGGGCGGTGGAGCTAAAAAAAACATTCATTTTTTACGGGGGGTGTGGTATAATGAGGTGTCCGTAAGTTTTGGGCAGGTTTTTGCAGGAAAGGATATTGGAAATTATGGAAGAGAAAATGACAATGGAAATCACGAACGACAGACTTGAGGAGGCCATTAAGGAATATGCCGCAGACCGCACGAAAGAGAATCTTACCACAGTGCTGAATCTGCTTCGTCCGACAAAGCTGTTTGTGCCGGCAATGTTACAGGCACCGGATCGTCCGATTCCATGTTTTTTAAAGAATAGTAATGAAGAACAGTTTTTAGTAGTATATACGTCAAAAGCGCAGATCCCGGAGGAGCCAAAGAGCCAGGCGATGCTTAACATGCCATTCCCGGCATGCAATAATATCGTTGTAAAACCGGAATTAAAACTTGCCGGAATGGTGATCAATCCATTTTCTGACAACCTTGTGTTAAAGACAGAACTTGTACAGAAGTTACATGAAGTTGACGAGCAGGCGGCAAAACGTGCTGCACAGATGAAACAGGTGAAGATGACACCGGCACAGTTTCAGGTATTTGTAAAGCGTCAGGTTGAGTTTGCAGTACTGCCAAAGCGTCTGTTTACCGAAAAACAGGAGTTCATCAACAAGCTGTGTGATGAGAAAGAGGCTTTTGTCAATGAGATTTTTGCAGGCGTGTTCAAGGAGCCAAAGTTAAATCCATACACAGAGAACGATTACTCTGTAATGGCACTTGATATTGCAGAAGATCTGACATTGATCCGTGTAGATCTTCCGGAAAAAGGCTTAGTTCCGCCACTTTGCTACCGTATTTACCTGACGATCAATCCTAAGACCGGAAAAGCCGGCTATTATACGATCGAGATGTCAAAAGAAAAAGATGTCCGCATGTTAGGAGAGCTTTTAGAGGACGGAAAACATATAGATCACGGTGTGGCACCGGTAGAGGGTGCTGAACTTCAGAAGATCATGGATCTTGCCAGAGGTGAAGGCGCAGAGGTGACAAGCTAGATCTGGGATATGATGTCTCAGACAGGTAAATGAAAAAATGATATAACATGAAGGAAGGGGCTGTCTCACTAACTTTGTTAGTATGACAGTCCCTTCCCTTTATCTTTCGTTATGCTGGATGATATCGGCATATTGTCCGCGGGTGACTTTTAAGAGCGCATCCGGGTTTACCGTGATGGAGGTACCGATGCGTCCACCGCTGATATAAATCTTATCGAAGGAAGCAGCGCTTTCATGTACGACGGTTGGGAACTGCTTTTTCATGCCAAGAGGTGAGCAGCCGCCACGCACATAGCCGGTAAGTGGAGTCAGATCTTTTACGTGAAGCATTTCAAGTGATTTTTCACCGACACATTTTGCGGCAGCTTTCAGATAGACTTCCTCTGCGATCGGTACGACAAAAACATAATACTGCCTGTTCCCGCCGGCGGCAGCCTTGCCGGACATAACGAGCGTTTTAAACGACTGTTCTACCGGAGCACCGGTCTTTTCTGCGGTATGCAGACCGTCTATAAATTCATCACACTCATAATTGATAATTTCATAAGGTATTTTATTGCGGTCTAAAATGCGCATGGCATTTGTTTTTACTTTTTTTCCCATAGAGAAAACTCCTTTCATGAATGAACTGCGCTCATTGTAACACCACAGCAAAAAATAGACAACTGAAACAGAATGTATGTTTACGAAAAAATAAAAAAATGTTATTCTAATAAGGGAAATTAAGGCAATATATGAGGTGAATTAAAATGCGCCACATATAAGAACATGTGTGGCGGGAAATGAGGCAGAGTATGAAAGATTTTTTTAAGAGAGTAAAGGCGGATGCAATAATGTCAGCAGTTTTATGCATCGCATTGGGCGTGGTTCTGATCGTATGGCCGGGAGAGACGATCGATATCGTATGTAAAGTGCTTGCCGCAGGACTTATCATTCTTGGAGGGGTAGAACTGTTTTCCTATATTACCAATAGAAACGGTTATATGTTCACCGGAATCCTTGGGCTGATCGTGCTGATCATCGGTGTATGGATCTTCTTAAAACCGAGCAGTATCGTGAGCCTGGTACCGATCGTGATCGGTGTGATACTTGCTGTTCACGGTGTGCAGGATGTGAAAATGGCGTTAGAATCAAAGAATGGCGGATATGACAGATGGTGGATTATGCTGATCATTGCCATTATCAGTATTGCATTTGGCGTGCTCTGCATTGTCAATGCGTTTGGCATGGTCAAACTTGCCATGCAGTTTGTAGGAGCAGCCCTGATCTATGATGGAATCAGTGATCTGTGGGTTGTGACAAAGACGGTGCGGACGGTGAAAGATATGGAGCAGGAAGCGAAAGCAGTCGACGTAGATTATAAAGAAATCGATTAAGTGATTAAGCGGAAAGAAAGAGAAACAGATATAAAAAGTGTCCCTGAAAATCTGGATAAAAGATTTTCAGGGACACTTTTTTGGTTCGTGATAATAGAATATTTGAGCAAGCTGCATCTGATTGTCCAGACTGCGCTATACTGTAATTTTACCTTCATTGATAAGCCGGATAAATACGTCGACTAATTCTGGATCAAACTGTGTTCCACTGTTTTTTTTCAGTTCACTGACAGCGTAGGAGACAGAGAGCGGCTTTTTGTATGGACGTCTGGCAGTCATGGCATCAAAACAATCGGCGATGGTAAGTATTCTTGCCATATAAGGAATATCCTCACCGGCAAGACCACGCGGATATCCCGTGCCATCATACCGTTCGTGATGACCAAGTACTGCAGGAATTACATAATCCATATGTGGCAGATAACGGATCATTTTTGTGGAGTTTTCAACATGTGTCTTCATGATCTCATATTCTTCCGGTGTCAGTTCCGAGGTTTTCTGTAAAATGCGTTCCGGAATACTGATTTTTCCGATGTCATGCAGCATACCGGCATCACGCACAAGTTCGATGTCATTTTCACTCATGCCAAGATCTCTGGCTAAGATCACAGCATATTTCGACACATTCATGGAATGGATAAATGTGTAGCTGTCCTTGGCATCGATCGCAGCGGTCAGTGCATAGATGGTAGGCGCAACACGTTCGTATGCAGTTCTTAAGTTCGAATCGGTGGAACGTGTCTCAAGACCGGTCCGGTAAACGGTAAGGTGACCTTTGCCCCCTAGTTTACCATAATAGATCGCCTGTTCTGCATTATGGAGCAGTGTTTTCGCATCTGGAGAAATAGATGGAAAAGTGGATATACCACAGGTAATGCTTGTGTCCCACACGGTATCGTTTTTGCTCCGCAGACTGATGATATTATGGATGATCTCATTAGCAAGTGCACCTGCACTGGTGGGATCATCCCCTTGTGTCAGTATCATAAAAACATCTGTACCATAACGGAATGCGAGGTCAGACGGGCTGATCTTTGAAAGGATTGCCTGTGCACAGAGCGTGATCAGATTATCTCCTTCCGTGGCACCGTAAAGCTCATTGTAGAGCTTGAAATCATCAATGTCGAGCAGGATCAGACTGATCGGGGTATCCGTCGAACAGGCATCTTTGATACATTCAAAGGCATGTTTTCTGTTATATAAGGAAGTGAGACTGTCCGTGATCGAAGAATGATACGCATTGTGATACAGGTTTGCATTGCGCAGAAGATACGCTGCATAGTAACAGATGCGGTCAAGACAGGTCAGTTCATCTTCCGTGTAAATGCGGTCCGAGGAATCAGCGATATATAAAAGACCGATTACAGCCTGCTGATACCGGATCGCCTTGATCGCATGAATATTCTGCTGCGCAAGCCAGCGGCTCTGGCGGGGAGTCAGCAGAGAATCGTCTATAGAAAGATCCGGCCCTGCCAAAAGCAAACCTTTCTGATGCAGTATTTTCTCGAGAAATGCATCGGAAGGAACAGAGTAATCTTTTTCAAAGAAGACCTCGCCCCATCTGCGCACTGTGCAGAAGGAACGGCCGGTGTTTAAGTTCTGGGTCAGTAAAAGTCCCTGTGGATGTAGCAGTAAAATGAGTGAATCCATCAGGATGTTGTAAATTTCATCGGTATCTAAAGTGCGGATTGCAGACGAAAGAAAATTTTCTAAGATCATATCTTTTTGTTCTGACATAAGGTAAGGATCCTCCGGAAGTGATTTTTCTTGAGAATGTAGCAATATTATACTATAATGCTTTTGATGTGACAATGGTGCTTTTGATATATCCATTGCAGAAGAAAGACGAGGAAAGAAAATGAGACGCGAAGAGTTTAAAATGGAGCGTACGGGATTACTTGAGGTTGGAGATGTTTTGCCGATCACAGAGGGAAAACTTCCGGGTTCCTATTATTATACACTTGGGAAAGCATATGCAATGTCTGCTAACTATGCGGTAAGTGAACGGATCAAATCAGGGGAAGGAAAGGTTGTAGATGTCAAAGAAACTCCAAAAGGGTACTTTGTGACAGTTGAATTTGACGAATAAATGTTATAAAATAAAGGTACTGTAATTTGAAAGGAAACGTACATGCGCTATATACCGACAAGCAGGTTAAAGCCGGGAATGGCTCTTGGACAGGATATTTGTGATGGAGCGGGAAGACTGCTTCTTGCAAAGCATCTGCTTCTGACGTCAGAATATATATCCAACCTGGAGTTTCTCGGATATCCTGGAATATACATAGATGATGAATTTACATGCGGGATTGAGATACAGCAGGTGCTCACGCCGCAGGTGCGCTGTCATGCATTGAAGCTGATACATGATCTGTTTGATTTTGATACGGATGAAAGTGAATTGCCGGTAGATGAAGTAAAATTGCGTATGACTGTGAAAAATGTTGTGGAAGACATCTTGAAAAATGGCGATGTAATGTTTAATATGATGGACATCCGCAACTATGACGAATATATTTATTACCATTCCGTAAATGTCGGTGTGCTTTCGATCATGGTGGGTGCAAGATACGGATTGGAGCGAAGCAAATTATACGATCTTGGAGTTGCAGCAATGCTGCATGATATAGGAAAGAAGTTTTTACCGGAAGAAATTGCCAACGGAAAATGGCCGCTTGAAGGGGCTGAACGGGAAGCGTGGAAGAGTCATCCGAAACTTGGTGCTGAATATTTAAGGACATCCTACCATTTTCCGGCCGTTGTTTCTGCCGGAGTCATGATGCATCATGAATGGTATAACGGTGAGGGTTATCCGATCGGAAAATCCGGAGATGATATCCCGTTATATGCGAGGATCATTAAAGTCACGGACAGTTATGATGCGATGATCTCGAAACGTCCCGGCAGAGAACAGCTCTCGCCGGCGGATGCAATCGAATATATGATGGCGATGGCGGGAGCAGAATTTGCCCCGAAGTTAGTCAATATATTTTTACGCAGAATGGCGGTATATCCGATTGGATGTGAAGTATTGCTGTCGAACGGGCAGCATGGTATTGTGGCGAAGAATTTCAGGGACTTTTCGTTAAGACCGCTGGTACGGATCGTGGAGACGGGCGGGATGCTCAATCTGCGGGATGATCCGGAAGGACTTAGCATTACCATTGGAAGAATGATTATGTAAGAAAACTTTGAGGGAGATATGACTGGACAGGGAAAGAGCGCGATAGATACGCTTTTGGCAGAAAGTTTTAAAGAGCTTGCATTAAAACATCCGATCGAGAAGATTACGATCAAAGAGATTACAGATAAGGCAGGCGTGATACGGCCGACATTTTATAACCATTTTCAGGACAAATACGAACTTTTGGAGTGGATCATAGATACACAGCTGATCGCTCCGGCAGAGCCGCTGATACAAAACGGAATGGTAAATGAGGCACTGGTACTTTTGTTTTCCAACATTGAAAAAGAAAAGGAGTTTTATCAGAAGGCGAGCCGTCTGGAGGGACAAAATTCGTTTGAGAGCATTGCACAATCCTGTATTATGAAAGTGTTCCTGCGGGTGTTTGAACGTTCGGCAGCCACGAAGAAACCAAAGTATGTCTGGCTGACACCGGAACGTATTGCTGCGTATTATGCACAGTCCATGTGCTATATTGTCATGAACTGGATTCAGTCCGGGATGACGATCTCAGCGAGGGAGTTAGCAGAGATCTATGATTACATCATAAAGAGATCCATGGAAGATATTTTAGCGGAACTTTAACCTTTGTTCCATATATACAATCAGAATCAAATGTTAACTTTAATATACATTTTGGGCAATTTGTATAATAAGATACTACAGAGAAATTAGATTGAATCTTTTCAGATTCAGTCTTTTTTTTTACACTAAAAGAAATTGTGGCAGGGAGAAATGTATGCCACAGGAAAATAAAAAGAAAGAAAGAGTGAAAAAGATGATTAAGTTTGGAAAATGGGTAGTGAAATTCCGTATTCCGATTCTGATCCTGAGTTTTCTGTTATTGATACCTACCGGGATCATCTACATGAATACGCGAATCAATTACGATATCCTCTCATATCTCCCGGGAGATATTGAGACGATGAAAGGACAGGATATCCTGTTAGATGAGTTTGGAACAGGTGCTTTTTCCGTGGCGGTCATAGACGGCATGCAGGAAAAAGAGATTTCACAGTTAGAAGATAAGCTAAAAGAGATCGATCATGTGAAAGATGTTTTATGGTATGGCGCACTCGCTGATATCTCAATCCCGATGGATATGCTGCCGGATGATTTAAAAGATTCCCTGCAGAATGCAGACACAGGCAGCCAGCTTATGATCATTACATTTGACACGTCCATGTCAGCAGATGAAACACTTGATGCCATCGAGGAGATACGGGGACTGACCAATGAACAGTGTCTTTTGAGCGGTATGTCCGCAGTCGTTACCGATATCAAAAAGATCTGTAACAGTGAGGTCATCATGTATGTTGTGATCGCAGCAGGATTATCCGCACTGGTGCTTGCACTTACGATGGACTCATTCCTTTTACCGTTTATCTTCCTTCTGAGTATCGGTATGGCAATCGTATACAATCTTGGAACAAACTTTATTGCCGGAGAGATTTCTTTCGTCACACAGGCACTTGCAGCAGTGTTACAGCTCGCAGTAACGATGGACTACTCCATTTTCCTGTGGCACAGCTACTTAGAGAACCAGGAACGCTACCCGGATGACAGGAAACGTGCGATGTCCCATGCAATCTCACAGACGTTAACTTCCGTAGTCGGAAGTTCCATCACGACGATCGCCGGATTCCTTGCAATGTGTTTCATGACATTTACACTTGGTATGGACCTTGGTGTTGTTATGGCAAAAGGTGTTGTATTTGGTGTGATCGGATGTGTAACGATTCTTCCTTCCATGATCCTTGCAATGGATAAATGGATCGAAAAGACAAGACATAAAGCCATCATACCAGATCTTGGACGTATCGGTGGATTTGTGACAAAACATTACTGGATCTTTATTATTTTATTCTTAGTGATCATCGGACCTGCCTTCTACGGACAGAACCACAATCAGGTATATTACGATCTGATGGGAACACTTCCGGATAACTTAGAGAGTGTAAAAGCAGGAAACGCACTGGAAAATGATTTTGATATGGGTGCGACACATGTGATCCTTGCAAGCAGCGATCTAAACTCCAAAGATGCAAGAAACCTGGAAAATGAGATCTCTGATGTGGACGGTGTCAAACTGGCATTGGGACTTGATTCCGTTATGGGACCGACTGTACCGAAGGATATGATCCCGGATGATATCAAGGAAATGTTGGATAACGGAAAATATCAGATGATCTATGTAATATCCGAGTACAAGACAGGATCGGATGAAGTGAATGCACAGTGTGATGCAATCCGTGATATCATTAAAAAATACGATGACACTGCAATGTTAATCGGTGAGGCTCCATGTACAGAGGATCTGATCACCATCACGAATACAGACTTTAATACCGTAAATGCGGTTTCCATTATTCTGATCTTCATTATCATCGCATTTGTACTGAAGTCAGTTTCATTACCGGTCATCCTTGTTATGGTCATTGAGTTTGCGATTTTCATCAACATGGGTATCCCGCATTATACCGGAACGGTTCTTCCGTTTATCGCTTCTATCGTAATCGGAACGATCCAGCTCGGTGCAACGGTTGACTACGCAATTCTTATGACAAACAAATATAAGAGAGCAAGAAACCACGGAGCAGAAAAACGTGATGCGGTAAGAACCGCATTAGACAGTTCATTACAGTCAGTCATCGTCAGTGCATTAAGCTTCTTTGCAGCAACATTTGGTGTTGGATTATACTCCAGTATCGATATGATCAGTTCCTTATGTATGCTTCTTGCAAGAGGTGCCCTGATCAGTCTGATCGTCGTAGCATTTATTCTGCCGGCAATGTTTATGGTATTTGATAAATTGATCTGTGCAACAAGTGCAGGTTTCCGTTATAAAAAAGATTCATCAGTTCAGTAAAATAGAGGAGGAAAAAAAGATGAAATTACCGGAATTAAAGAAAAAATTTACAAAGAAATATGTGATTCGTATTATCGCAGGTGTGCTGGTTGTCGGAATGGTTGGAACAGGCGTTTCCACAGCAAACGTATTTGCAGCAAAGACCGCACAGGAGAGCACTGAGAGTACAGAGAGTACCGAAAAAGACAGCAAAAAATCAGATACAAAAGATTCCGATGCTGAGAGCAAATTAAAAGATGCATTAGATGACAGTATCAAATTCAGCGAGAAAGAGATTGGCAAGGAAGAAACCGTATATGTCCTTGCAGACAGTACCGGAAAAGAGCGCAAAGTGATCGTTTCCGATCATCTGATCAATGATGGAAATAAAGATACCATCGAAGATGCTTCAGACTTAAAGGACATCGAAAATGTAAAAGGTGATGAGACATTCAAACAGGATGGCAGCAAACTGACCTGGCAGGCAGACGGCAACGATATTTATTATCAGGGAACCTCCACAAAAGAGACACCGGTATCCCAGACAATTACCTATTCTTTGGATGGTAAGGAAGTAAAGCCGGAAGAACTTGCAGGAAAATCAGGAAAAGTAACGATCCGTTTTGATTACACCAACAATGAGACGGTAAAAACAAAGATCGACGGAAAAGAGGAAGAAATCTATGTCCCATTTGCTGCGATCAGCGGAATGGTATTAGATGACAGCTTTTCTAATGTAAAAGTTACCAATGGTAAAGTAATCTCCGATGGCAAAAATAATATTGTAGTCGGATATGCACTTCCGGGATTAAAAGAGAGCTTAGATGTGGATGATTCTGATTTTGACGGAGATGTATCGATCCCGGATTACGTGGAAGTAACTGCAGATGTGGAGAATTTCTCATTAAGCACCACAATGACAGTTGTGATGAATGCAACAAACTTTATCAGCAAAGACGGAGATGCAGATCTTTCTGAAGTTGATGATATGTTAGATACTTTAACAGATGCAACAGATCAGTTAAAAGATGGTTCCGGTGAGCTCGCAGACGGTGTAGATACTTTAAAATCCAAGATGGGTGAGTTTAAAGACGGTGTCGGAACATTAAAGAACGGTATCAAAGATTATACGGATGGAGCTTCTACTTTATCCACAGGAATCGGAACATTAAAGAGTGGTGTGGATACCTTAGCAGGAAGTGTACCAACACTGATCAGTGGTGTGGGAACCTTAAAAGATGGTTCAGCAAGTGCAGCAAAAGGAGCATCTTCCTTAAAAGACGGAGCAGGAACCTTAAAGAAAGGTGCCAAGGATGTATCTACCGGAGCGAATACACTTTCCAATGGTGTGAAAGATCTTTCTACCGGAGCAAATACCTTATCAGGCGGAGCAAGTGATCTCTCCACCGGAGCAGATACGTTATCTGCCGGAGCAACATCTCTTTCCGATGGTGCTAATACGTTATCGAGTGGAGCAAGCAGTCTGAATGATGGAGTGCAGTCGATTGCAACAAATATGAAAACGTTAGTCAGTGGAGCAAAACAAGTGTCTGACGGAGCTGCTAGTCTTAATGCAGGCGTAAGTACATTGATTGGTAAACTGAATGATATGGGAACAACACTTGCAACAAATAAAGCAGGGCTTGAAGCACAGCTTCAGGAAAAAGGAACCTCACTTGAGAATGCACAGGCTACCATTAATGCATTAAAGGAAGTTCAGCAGAGTCTGATTCAGGGAATAGCTGTAGAGGGTACAAAACCGGATACTGCCATTGCTATTTTTTCACAGGTATCACAGAAACTTAATGTTCCAATCAGCAATTCAATTGATGCAGCATCAGTAATCGCAAGTTTATCCGATAAGATTGCAACGATTGGTCAGGCACAGGGAGCAGCAAATGTCATTGATACCGTAGCCGGACAGCTTGCAGGGCAGGACACGCAGGAGCAGCTTACTGCTTTAGCAACAGGAGCAAGCCAGCTTGCGGCAGGTGCACAGAATGTATATGATGGAGCAAGCCAGCTTTCCACTGGAGCAGATGCAGCAGCAGCCGGTTCTGCCCAGGTAGCACAGGGAGCAGCAGACCTTGCAACGGGAGCCGGAACCTTAAAGACCGGAGCCGCAAGTCTTGCAACGGGAGCCGGATCTCTGAAAAAAGGGGCATCTGACCTTGCAACCGGAGCAACCAAGTTAAAGAAAGGAGCCGGAGATCTTGCAACGGGAGCTGGAAAAGTGGCAGACGGAGCATCTACACTGCACAAAGGAGCATCTGATCTTTCCGATGGTTTAAATACCTTAGACGGTGGTATCGGACAGTTAAAAGAGAAAGCCGGATCCCTTTCTACCGGAGCTGACCAGTTAAAGAGCGGTACAGACCAGCTTGCAACCGGAGCATCCACACTTGTTTCAAATAACCAGAAGTTAAACGATGGTGCAGGAACTTTAAGTGATGGAACCGATGCGATCATTGATGGTGTGGGAGAGCTTTCTGACGGTGCACATAAACTTGCAGACGGAATCACAGAGTTCAGTGAAGAAGGAATCGACGAAATCATCAATTCCTACAATGGAGATATCGAGCCGCTTGTTGACCGTATCCAGGCTGTATTAGATGCCGGTGCTGATTACCAGACTTATACCGATATTGCAGATGGCGTGAACGGAAGTGTTAAATTTATTATCAAAACGGATGCGGTAAAAGCAGAAGACTAAAGAACCGCTTTTAGGAGGAGTAAGATGAATGCGTTGGAGAATCTGCTGATCATAGCAGGCATATCGCTGGATATATTTGCAGCCATGGAGTGTCAGGGATCACTGGTAGCAAAGATCGACAAAAAACAGCTTGTCAAACTGTGTGCACTGATTGCTGCATGGCAGATGGCAGCACTGTTCGTCGGAAGCTACCTGTCAGGACTTTTGTACCGTAACACCATAACGCACAATGAAAAAGTGACCGGGTTTGTCATTGCAGCAGCCATCTTTTTCTGCCTGGGAGTGCGGCTGGTTGCAAAAGCCATAAAAAATGAGCGCATTGTAGAGCATTGTGAACAGAAGCTTGGATGGAAACAGTTACTGGCGATTGCGGCAGTTACCAGCATTTATACCCTGCTGACCGGCATTGCATTTGGCTTTCTGGGAACAAATCTTCTTGTCATGCTCCTGATGATCGCAGGACTTACGATCGCGGTTGTTGTGACCGGTATCTATACCGGATATCACCTTGGATTTGAGCATAAGACAAAAGCATATATTGCGGGAGCAATTCTTCTGTGGATTGCAGGGATAGACGTTATTGTAAGACATATTTTGCGGTAGGATAAATCCGGTTTCCGGCTGCCAGAAAAATCTGGCGGCTGGGAACCGTATTTTTTTCGTACGTTGCAACAAGTTTTTTTCTCCGTTATAATGGTAATGTTGGAGGCAGAACAGATGAAAATTTTACTTACGGCGATTAACGCCAAATACATACATTCCAATCTTGCTGTGTATAATCTGCGTGCATATGCCGCACATTATGCGAAAGGCATGACGGCTTCAGACACGGTGGAGATCGGAGAATACACGATCAATAACCAGATGGAAGATATCTTAGAGGGAATTTATAAGGCAAAACCGGATGTTTTAATGTTTTCCTGCTATATCTGGAATATTGCTTATGTGGAGGAACTGGCAGAGGAATTTCACAAGCTGCGTCCGGAAGTGCCGATCTGGGTGGGAGGTCCTGAGGTATCCTACGAGACGGAGAGCTTTTTAAGATGCCATCCGCAGATTACCGGTGTGATGATCGGGGAAGGGGAAAAGACTTTCTGTGAACTGGCAGAGTATTATGCCGGAGAAAGCCGGAGAGACAAAGAAACGGAAGAAAAGCAGAGAATACAGGAAACACAGAGGACAGGAGAGAGTAAATGCACAAAGGAAAGATCGAAACTCGGAGAAATCACAGGGATCGCATACCAAAACGGGGATGAGATCATCTTTACCGCACCGAGGGAAATGCTCGATTTAAGTGACATCCCATTCTGCTATGACAAGGCAGGCGATTTTAAAAACCGTATCATTTATTATGAATCAAGCCGCGGATGTCCGTTTTCCTGCAGTTACTGCCTTTCCTCCGTGGAAAAGCAGCTTCGTTTCCGCAACACGGAACTTGTGAAGAAGGAACTGCAGTTTTTTATTGACCGGGAAGTTCCACAGGTAAAATTTGTGGACAGGACATTCAACTGCAATCATGCGCATGCGATGGAGATCTGGTCTTACATCAAAGAACATGATAATGGGATCACCAACTTTCATTTTGAAATTTCGGCAGATCTGTTAAAGGAGGAAGAACTTGCCCTGATCGGTACCATGCGGCCGGGACTGATCCAGTTAGAGATCGGTGTGCAGTCGACAAATGGGGTAACGATCAAAGAAATCCACCGTACCATGCAGCTTGAACGGTTAAAGGAAGTTGTGAGAGAGGTTCAGAAACATGAGAACATCCATGAACATTTAGATCTGATCGCAGGACTTCCATTTGAAGATTATGATACATTTGCAAAATCTTTTGACGAGATTTATGAACTTCGTCCGAACCAGCTGCAGCTTGGCTTCTTAAAGGTGTTAAAGGGCTCCTATATGTATGAGCATGCGAAAGAATATGAGATCACATACCACAGCAGACCGCCTTATGAGGTGCTTAAAACAAAATGGCTGCCTTATGATGATGTATTAAAGATACGCCAGGTGGAAGAAATGCTTGAAGTGTATTATAACAGCGGGCAGTTTGAAGTTACAATGAAAGTACTCGGAGTTCTGTTTAAAAGTGCTTTTTTCCTGTTTCAGGATCTTGGGAAATTTTATGAGAAAAAAGGCTACTTTGGCATGAGCCATGCGAGAATCCGGCGTTCGGAAATTTTGCTTGAGTTCGTGGAAGAAACATTTTCTGCTGACACGGAGAAGGAAAATCTACAGGAAGTGCAAAATCTTTGTGAGATTTCTGATATTATAAAAGAAAGCCTGATCTTTGATCTGTATTACCGGGAAAACTGCAAGAGCAGACCGGCATGGGCAAAAGATTTAAGCACATGGAAACAGGTGACGCGGATATACTGTAAAAATGGAAAGCAGTCCCATGTGGAGTGTTTTTCCTACCGGTTTCCGGATAAAGGAGAGCGTGTATTAAAAGAATTGCCAGAGCGTGCAGAAAAGCCATTATATGCACTGTTTGATTATACAGACAGGGATCCTTTAGATCATCAGGCAAAGGTAACATGGATCATGGAGGACGAAAATGCAGGATTATGTAGTAATTGATCTTGAAATGACAGGTCTGAATGTAAAGACCGATCATATTTTAGAAGTGGGGGCAGTCAAAGTCAGAAACCATCATGCCGTCGATCAGTTTGGTGCAATTTTACGTCAGAATATAAAGATACCGGAAAAAGTAACCGAACTTACCGGAATTACGGAGACGATGGTGCAGGAAGGTGCGGAAAAAGAAGATGCCATGAAGCAGTTTTTTGAATTTATCGGAGATGATATCATCGTTGGGCAGAATGTGATTTTTGACTACAGTTTTTTAAAACAGTGGGCAGTCAACCACAATATGCCGTTAGAGCGGAATGCGGTCGATACTTTAAAACTTGCACGGAAATTTTTGCCCAGAGAACAGAAAAAAGATCTGGAAAGTCTGTGTGCATATTTTGGGGTAAAAAGAGAAAATGCACATCGTGCATTTCATGACGCTTACGAAACGTGGCAGGTTTATGAGGCACTCAGGGAACGGTATGAGGAAGAACATGCCGAAGATTTTTTGCCGAAACCGCTTCTTTATAAGGTAAAAAAGCAGACACCGGCAACGGCACGGCAGATGAAATATTTAAGGGAATATGCAGCACATTATCAGATAAAACTGCCGGATGATCTTGCAGAGATGACAAGAAGTGAAGCATCAAGACTTACAGATCAGCTTATTGCCAGACATGGAAAGCTGCAGAGGAAAAAATCAGATTTTAACGGATGATTCCTCTGGGAGCATTGCAGTCAGTTTTTCTACGATCGAACGTTTCATCAGGGAGTCAAGCTGTTCTGCAGATGAAAGGAGTTTACGGATCTGTTCCGTATCACCGGAAGACTGGTAGATCTCAGCTAAAAGCAGATAGTTTTGGCTTAAATCAGAACCAATGCTGATGCCGTATTCTAAAATTGTGCGGGCTTCATTCGTATGACCGAGTTCTATAAGCTGCCCTGCATAGGCAGTGAGAGCCTGGCAAAGTGTGGTAAAATTCTGCTCGTAGTCAGTCAGGGCAGGGAGACTGGCAGTCCCATAGGCGATCTTTAGATCGGTATTGGTCTGCGTGCCCAGATTGACGATCTTTTGTCCGGAAAGAGCCTGCAGAGTTTTTTCATATTTTTTTAATAAATCATTTTCGTACATACCTATTGGAAATTTATCAAAAGGTATGGTAATATAGGGAAGTCCGCTTAAATCCTTTAAACGGGTGTTGTTTGCAATGGATTCTTTTTTCCAGAAACGGTCGGTGGCGCTCTCCTGAGAGCGGATGGAACGTTTGCGGAAAAATGTGAGCAGGCAGATAACTGCAATAAATAAACCTAAAAGTGGCATGTTAAATCCTTTCCGTGCCGTGTTTTTGAAATGGAGGTACATCGATATGTATGATTTCAGTAAAAAGAAAAATAAAAAAGTACTTGCAGCAGTTGTGATCATTCTGGTAGGAACAATGTTACTTACTACTGTACTTGCGGCACTGTTGTAATAAATCTGTTCATGTAAAATATACTAAAAACAGGGCAAACAGTCAAATATATTCGTGGTAATGCATCTTGAAAAAGAGGGCAGTTGTGATAAAATGAACAACAAAGATTCAGTAAAAGCAATAGTTTCAGAGGGAAAAGATGAAAAAAACAGGTAAGATATTAACAGCTCTGGGGTTAGCCATGGCATTTGGCTTCGTTATGAATCCGACGCAGGCAAAAGCGGAAGATACAGACCGTATCGCAGAGGGAGTTTATATTGGCAATATTGATGTTGGCGGCATGACAGAGCAGGAAGCTCTGAGTGCAGTGACTGATTATGTAAATAATGCAGGGGAAGCAGTATTTACACTGACTGCGGGAGAGCGCAGCACACAGGTGAAAGCATCGGATCTTGCACTTGAGTTTACCGATATGAACGTTGTTTCAGAGGCGATGGATGTCGGAAAGAGCGGTAATCTGATCAAAAGATATAAGGATAAAAAAGACCTTGAAAATGGCAATGTTGTCATTGATATGGTGTTGAACGTAGATCATGATACGGTTTCTGAGTTACTTGACGAGAAAGCGGATGAGCTTGATCAGAAAGCAGTAGACAACGGACTGGTACGTGAGAACGGTACGTTTAAGATCATTAAAGGATCACAGGGTGTTGAGGTCAATGTGGAAAAGTCGATCGCTGCGATTGAAAATTATGTCAGTGACGGCTGGGACGGACAGGGTGGAAGTATTGAACTGGCAGCGGAGATCGTGGAACCTAAGGGAAGTGAAGAAGAGCTTTCTAAGGTAAAAGACCTGCTTGGTGGATTCAATACGAATTACAGTTCTTCCACTCAGAACCGCTGTGATAATATTGCAACAGCAGCTGATAAGATCAACGGAACTGTTCTGTATCCGGGAGAAGAGTTTTCTGTATACGAGACGATCGGACCGTTAGATGCAGCAAATGGTTATGAATTAGCAGGAGCCTATGAGAACGGGCAGACGGTGCAGTCATATGGCGGTGGTGTCTGCCAGGTTTCAACGACTTTATATAATGCAGTTATATTAGCGGAGCTTGAAGTTACGGAGCGTTCAAACCATTCTATGATCGTTACCTATGTAAAGCCATCTATGGATGCTGCGATCGCAGGTGATTATAAGGATTTAAAATTCGTAAATAATCAGGATGTACCGATCTATATTGAAGGATATACTTCAGGGAAAAATGTTTATTTCAATATATACGGGGAAGAGACAAGACCTGCAAACCGCAAGGTAACATATGAGAGTGAAGTTGTGTCGGAGCAGGATCCGGGTACACAGTTTGTGGCAACCGGAGATCCGGTAGGAACGATGAGTGTATCACAGGGAAAACATGTCGGATATGTGGCACAGCTTTGGAAAGTTGTTACGGTAGACGGTGTGGAAGAAAGCCGCGAAGTATTTAATAAGAGTACTTACAAAGCATCACCGAAGATCGTCAATGTTGGAACCGCGTCAGAAGATCCGAATGCATCAGCGACGATCGGCGCTGCATTAGCGACCGGTGACGAGGGGACTATCTATGCCGCAGTGGCTCAGTTTACGGCAGCGGTATCGACTACACAGGAACAACCGGCTGAAAACCAGTCTGCAGAGGAGCAGGCAATCGTCGGAGACGGACAGGTGGATGTCAGCGGAGATAACGGCGGAAATGGTCAGTAATTTATTATAAGAAACAAAAAGAGGCTGCCTCGTAAGAGACAGCCTATAACTATAAACAGGAATGGAGTTTGCGATGAAGATTGGAAAAGTACCGGAGAATGTGCTCAAACGCTCCGTATTTAAACAGATACATACCAAAAGACCGGAGGTTGTCTTAGGCGCCGGTGTGGGAGAGGACTGCGCGGCGGTCAAGCTGGCAGAGGATGAGACACTTGTGATGTCAACAGATCCGATCACAGGAACGGCACAGGATATCGGTACGCTTGCGATCCAGATCACAGCAAATGATCTTGCCAGTGCGGGAGCAGAGCCTGTCGGTGTGCTGCTTACGGTCTTACTTCCGCCAGAGGTTGAGGAACCGGAGTTAAGAGAGATGATGCAGCAGGTAGAGGCAGCATGTGCGAAAGCAGGTGTGCAGGTCATGGGCGGTCATACGGAGATCACTGCAGTTGTAAACCAGCCGGTCATTTCCGTATGTGGTGTTGGAAAAGTAAAAGACGGATGTGTGATCTCTACCGGCGGGGCAAAACCGGGAATGGATATCCTTGTGACAAAATGGATCGGGATCGAGGGAACATCCATCATTGCAAAGGAAAAAGAAAAAGAACTGTTAACGAGATTTTCTGCACCATTTGTTGAAAATGCAAAAAAACTGGATGTATATTTATCCGTACTTTCAGAGGCTGCAGTCGCCGTTCGGTCTGGCGTTAGTGCTATGCATGACGTCACAGAGGGCGGTATCTTTGGTGCACTCTGGGAAATGGCAGAAGCATCTGGCGTCGGACTTGAAATCGATTTAAAAAAGATTCCCGTTCGTCAGGAAACAATCGAGATCTGTGAATTTTTCGGAATCAACCCATATGAACTGATCTCAAGCGGTTCTATGCTGATGGCAGCAGCCGATGGCAATCTGCTGGTAAATGAACTGAAAAAAGCAGGAATACCGGCAACAATTATCGGAAAAGCAACAGCCGGAAATGACAGAGTTTTATTAAATGAGGATGAGAGACGGTTTTTAGAACCGCCTAAGACGGACGAATTATATAAGGTAGTATCATAACAATAGATTGTGCATTTAGCGGGAAAATCTATTGTCAGAAATTAAGATAGTGCTCAAAAGAGTACAAATTATGGAGGATATCATGCGCGAAAAGATTTTAACGTTTATAGAGAAGAACAGCAGAATAGATTTAAAGGAACTGGCAATTATTTTAGGCGTGGATGAGGCTGCCGTGGTAAATGAGCTTCAAAAGATGGAAGAAGAGCATATCATCTGCGGATATCATACCCTGATCGACTGGGATAAGGCAGGCATTGAAAAGGTAACTGCCTTAATCGAAGTGCGTGTCACACCACAGCGTGGAATGGGATTTGACAAGGTGGCAGAGCGTATCTACAACTATCCGGAAGTAAATTCTGTTTATCTGATCTCAGGCGGTTTTGATTTTATGGTAACGATCGAGGGAAAAACACTGCGTGAGGTTTCACAGTTTGTCTCCGATAAACTTTCACCGCTTGACTCTGTTTTAAGCACAAAGACGAACTTTATTCTGAAAAAATATAAAGACCACGGAACCGTTATGGCAGAACCGGCAAAAGATGAAAGGATAGAGATGTAATATGAGAGATCCGTTAAATAAAACAATCACAACGATTCAGCCGTCCGGGATCCGTAAGTTTTTTGATGTAGTGCATGAGATGAAGGACGCTATCTCCCTTGGTGTCGGTGAACCGGATTTTGATACGCCGTGGCATATCCGCGACGAGGGTATCTATTCCCTGGAAAAAGGAAAAACACATTATACCTCAAATGCAGGTTTAAAAGATTTAAAGATTGAAATCGACCGCTATTTAAACAGACATTACGGAGTGTCTTATGACGTGGATCATGAGATCATGGTTACGATCGGGGGCAGTGAGGCGATCGATGCGGCTATGCGTGCCATGTTAGATCCGGGAGATGAGGTTTTGATCCCACAGCCAAGCTATGTATCTTATGTGCCTTGTGCCATTTTAGCAGGTGCAGTGCCGGTCATCATTGAGTTAAAGGCAGAAAATGAGTTCCGTCTGACACCGGAGGAATTAGAGGCTGCGATCACGCCGAAGACAAAACTTTTAGTGCTTCCGTTCCCAAACAATCCGACCGGTGCGGTCATGGAAAGATCCGATCTTGAGAAAATTGCGGAAGTGATCAAAAAACACGATATTTTTGTGCTGAGTGATGAGATATATTCCGAGCTTACTTATCTTGAAAAACATGTAACGATCGCATCTTTACCTGGCATGTGGGAGCGGACGATCGTGATCAATGGATTTTCAAAATCACATGCCATGACAGGCTGGCGTCTCGGATATGCATGCGGACCGCGTGTGATCATCGGGCAG
>UMHT01002993.1_pt1 | contig 69420 bp, 67 predicted proteins | sample 1965601 | NCBI WGS metagenome assembly UMHT01 (sample SAMEA4836105, study PRJEB28245) | human gut metagenome | biome: gut microbiome; material: fecal sample | place: Denmark | collected 2008 | reverse complement strand
AAGGAATTACTTTGGATAAAAATCTGGATTATACATGCTGTTTATATGATGATGACTATAATCCTGTTGCAACAGGAAGCTGCTTTGGAAATACCTTACGTTGTTTTGCAGTCAGCAAAGATCATCAGGGAGAAGGACTGCTGAACCAGGTGGTGAGTCATTTGATTCAGATTCAGTTCGAACGGGGAAATTATCATCTGTTTCTTTATACGAAATGTGATTCAGCAAAATTTTTCAGGGATCTTGGTTTTTATGAGATTGCAAGGGCAGACAACCGTGTTGTATTTATGGAAAACCGCCGGACGGGATTTCGTGATTATTTAAAAAAGCTGGAAAAACCTGTCTTTGAGAGCAAAAAAGCAGCAGCGATTGTGATGAATGCCAATCCTTTTACGCTGGGACATCAATATCTGGTGGAAAAAGCGGCAGAAGAAAATGATATTGTGCATTTGTTTGTAGTCAGTGAAGATGCAAGTCTGGTACCGTTTGCGGTTCGGAAGAAGCTGGTGCAGGAGGGTGTGGCACATCTTCCAAATGCAGTGGTGCATGAAAGCGGTCCGTATATCATCAGCAATGCTACGTTTCCAAGTTATTTTCTAAAGGATGAGGAAACGGTTATAGAAGGTCATGCCAGACTTGATTTGGCAGTGTTTTTTCAGATAGCCCGGGAACTGCAGATCTGTCGCAGATATGTGGGTGAAGAACCTTTCAGTCAGGTGACGGGGATTTATAACCGGATTATGAAGGAAGAACTGAAGAAAAAAGATATTGACTGCATTGTGGTACCGAGAAAAGAAAAGGAAGGAACAATTATCAGTGCATCAACAGTGCGTCAGTATATAAAAAATATGCAATGGGAAGATTTAAAAAAGATAGTTCCGGATACAACCTGGAATTACTTTACTTCAGCAGAAGCACAGAAAATAATTGCGGCAATTCAGAATTCGGACAACGTTATACATTATTAAATCAGGCTGTGGGATATGTCTTCGCATAGAGCCGTTCCCACAGCCTCCCTTCATCTGTTGTATCCAGTATAGCGTTTCTTTCGTCATGCTTCAATGCACCGCCCGCACATACCGGTCCATGACCCTACAGAATATAACCGCAACCACTGTGCTGATAAAGGCAGCCGCCAGGGCCGGACCCGCAATGGCAGTAGGATTCACGCTTCCGTATGTTTATGAGCGAGGTCGTTTCACTATAATCAGCGCGATGCTTCCCTAAAATCATCATTGTCAGATAATTATAATTATTCATTCATGCCTTGATTGTTCTCATCAATACATTGCTGGAAAGTCAAGGATTTTAACCGCGATAGCGGCGCATATGCGTCCTTGAATTTTCAGCAATGTATTGATATGCTTCATTTGCGCATGAATATACAACGCTGATTATAGGGAATAGACACGCTGAAAATAGGGAAAATTGCTTGCAAGAAAACATCCGTACTGGCTCCGGTACACAATCATGTTCATGGGTATAAGCTGCAGGGAGGATATATTGATAATGAGAAATGTACACATCTCCTTGCTGGCAGTCCCCGCCTGTCTGGCCGCAGCTCTCTGCCCGGCTGTCTCTTCTTGTCCTGGCGTATCTTTCTGCCCGGCCACGCCTCCCTTTCTGCGCTCCTCCTCCACCTTTTTCAGCTCCTCCATGGCCTTCAACCCGGCCGGCGTGGCGGCCCACCCCAGTCCCAGTATATTGGCTTGTGTCAAGGTAGGACTAAAAATTTCTTCAACTTTTTTATGATTGATATAGTGCAAATCAGTATCAATCGCATACCGTTGCAATATTAATAACAGATCCAATAAAGTCTCCGAAAGGCATTTTATTATCAAGATATTCCGATGGCATTATAGCATCAACAATTTCATTAAAATATTTTTTAAAAGCGCAATGATAATCGAATAGTATATTTTCTATTTCTTCCACTGTATAACTCTTCCTACAAAGCATTGGAGGGCATTTTCCTGCAACTGCAACACCGAAAGATTCAAAATTCTCCCCTAACCCTTTAAAATGTACCGTCCCATGATGTTTTATACCATTATAAATTGCTCTCAGTTTTATTGTGTTGTTATTATTATCAAAGTCTGTCATTATATTTTTAAGGCGTTCTGCTTTGGTAAAATCTATGCTCCTTTGAGAAATGACGCAATTCAACTGTTGAAGTACATTATCTCTATTACATTCTTTTTCCATCTTCTTATACTCTTGTTTCATAAGATACTCTAATGAAGATGGTTGTATATACGCCCATATGACTTGCCAACTGATATCTAGGCATATTGCATACTCAAGAATTGCATTTGTGAGAAAATGTGTTTTGGCATAAAACATACTTTGCTCATCTTTTCCTGAAATATACAAATCTCCATTCCTGATAACAAAATAGGTGCTAAAAGCATATGGATTAGTAACCAATATTTATTCCCTTACTATTCGTATAATGAAAAATCCAAATGTATTTAGCACCTAAAAACAAAGTGCGATAATTTATTTTTAACATTTTTACATTCCTGAAAACAACTTCCAAATGGACATATACTCTTTACCACTCATATGACTTTGAGATTTTTTTAATTTTTCCCAATCCGATTCTTTCAATGAAACCAAAAACTCTTTAGCTTCTTCAGCAGTAAATTTTTTTGCACTTTTTTTATATTCTTTGCCTAAATTACCTGAAATACTTCGAGGAACATAATTCATGCGCATCAAAACAGCTTCCGGAGTATTTACCCCATGATAAATCATAGCTGGAAGCATATCAATTTCCTTTTTCTTATCCTCATCCAGCTTTCCAAAATCTATTCCTGATAATTTAGTTATTGCAGAAAGCCCCCATGTTCCACAATTAGCAATTTGCTTATTAATAGCTTTACACGCCCTCATTAAACTTTTAGTGCCATCATCTCCTGAAAAATATTCTTTTGCTATTTCAGAAATAGATTTTCCAGTAACCCAATCAGTAGTAATTTCAGCAATGTTGCGATGCTGTTCACCACTTCCTGCAATTTCCTCCAACTGCTTTAATTCAGGAATTTTTAACATCACTCCATACAATTCCGCTAACAAATTATTTCCACCAAAAATACTTTTTGTATTAAAGGACTCTGCAGACAGCTTTTTGTTTAATTGATTAATCCCTGAAAATGCTTTTTGTATTCCTTCTGGAGAAAATCCTGTTTGGTCAGATAATTTGCTTAATTGTGGATCTTTAAGTAATTTCGATGCATACCCTTTTGCAACCTCTAAAAGTTTTCTGGACTTCATGTTTCCATTTGGTGTGGACTTTATCACGTTATAACCTAATGTATTCCTCAATAACTGCTCCATATCCGCAAGGACATCATCCAACTTATCCTTTTCGTTGCACAAATGCGCAATATAGCAGCGAAAATCTGTCCATTCCCGACGATAAATCAGTTTATCTAGTTCAAACAATCTACCTTCCTTTTCTATATCATCTAGCATTGTAACTAAACGAGATATTAAATTGCCTGTTTTAGTGCTTACAAATCGTGTTATATGCTCCCTGTTATCTTTGTCACACGCAATACCTACAACTCCTAAACTATTTTGTCCAATCCTTCCTGCCCTTCCAGCCAAATTCCAAAACTCTCTGGGGTTCATATCCTTGCTAAAACCTATCCCACTTAATGAAATACTTTGAATGCAGACAGAAGATACCGGAAAATTGATTCCTTGAGCAATAGTTGTAGTGGCACATAACACTTTTAAACAATTTTCCTCGGCAAGCCACTCCATCAACTCCTTGATTTCATCCATCAAGCTGGCATTATGTACGCCAATCCCTTTATTCAGCATCTGAATAAGTTCAAACCCCTCCCCCATTTCATCCGCTAAATATTTTTGTACTAACCGTATATTCTGCAGACCTTTATAATCTTCCTCTAAATCCTCCATATCACTTGCAAGGTCTCTAGCCATATTCCACGAAAAATCTGTAGTACGTGCAATCGCCAAGCAGGTTCCCATAACAGACAGCTCTTTTGCCATTGCTGCTGTCATATCCGTTGTGCCAACTTTGGAATATGCTTTTCCAAAGTGATGTTCCCCATTTACTTGATATTTCCCTGTAAAATTTATAGATTCTGACATAGTAACTAAAGTATCAAATACCAAATACCAGTTCCCTCGACCTTGGCAAGACATCTTTTCATAAAGTCCAACTACCCTCTCACTGGGTTTCCACGGCGTACTCCCAATACTTATACTCTTACCAGACGCAAGATCGTTAGATAGCCACCGTGATAATACTTCCGCATTTTCAACATAAGGCATCAGCAACAAAAAATTTGCTTTCGGACAATCCATTTTTATTGCTGCTAATAGTAACTCTATCCTTAATCCTCTTTCCTGATCCTCAATATTGTGGGCTTCATCCATAATAACAAGTGCCAGAGGTCGTGAAACTTTATTGTTTTTAATCACTAAATTCAATTTTTCAGGTGTGGATACTATTACATCAAAACTCCTTTCACTACTTTCCAACATCTCACTTTCATAAGAATCTATTTCAATAGCAGCCGACAATTGCTCAACTCTTATTCTTTCACTAAAGTCCTTCCTTAGTCGGCGTGTTATCTGGGATACAAGTGCCTTAGTCGGTGCTACATAAGCAACCCAGCCTTTTTCTTGATCAAATTGGTTCAATGCTTGAAGCAATTTAAACTCTGCCAACAATGTCTTTCCACCCGAAGTAGGCATCTCTACGGCAATTGCCGTTGATGCCTGATCCAAAAGCCCTTGCTCCCTAATTGCCGCTTTTTGCGGTGGTAGCATTTCAAAAAGCCCTCTATTTTTTGTTACATATCGAACAAATTCTGTTGTTCGTGAATTAATAGCCCTCGCTATCCACCAAATAGAACCATCTACCATATAGTTCGAAGCACAATGTAACCAGCGCAGTATTGCTTCAAACTCTGTATCATCAGCACATAATGCTGCTTCTATTGCACTTTCAAAATGTTTATCTAACTGCCCATGAATTGCTGCTGGTTCACCTTGCATCATATATGTGGCAAGCAATTCTGTACTTTTAGATAAATTATATAGAGCTATTAAAATAAACGCACTCTGCTGACTGTCCTTCGCCTTATTTAAATATTTCTCCTCGTAAATCCGCTGTGATTCTCGCAGTTTTACAATTTCCAAACCAACCTGTGATAAATCTTCCCAATCTTTTTTTATAAACAATCGAATCCAACATCTAAAAATCGTTTTTAGTAGCTTTTGCTCCCAATCATCAATTTCTGCATCCTGCATATCTAATAGAACAGTATTTTTATTATCTAAATACCATTTTTTCAAATCATTCCATCGTCCTCCACAATATGCCATTGAGCAAAGATGTAATACAAAGAAAATTTTAGCATTAATATTTTTCGGTATTTCCACAACACTATATAAATCAAAGCAACGCCAAGCAGAAGCTGAAAAAAGCCCTCTGTCACAGCTTTCATCAGCATAATTAGTAAAAGATGCAATATTTTCTATTGCTGGCATTTCATATGCTAAAGCCATTTTTAATACCTTTTCTTGCCAGTCTTTTTCAATTTTAAAATTGAACTGAATACTTTTTTTAATAGACTTTTGGACGTTTATCTTCTCAATAATATTGAAGCATGCTTTTCTGTCCGTTTTAGGTATTGCTGCAATAGCCCAATGGGATTCTAATCTATTTAAATCATTCTTTTCTAACATTAGAAATAGACCTCCTCCCACGCTCTTCCTGAATAAATTGAGGAAATTTTTTTAATTCATCTTTTGGCACATAAATACCTACTAATTCAATTGTTCTATCTCCAACAGCAAACTTCTCCAAAGCTTTTGCTCGTGTATTCAAGTCCTCCTTTGAAGGCATAATATCGCGCACTAAAATACCCAAAATATGTACAGCCTTCTGGTCAGAATACATATATTTTATAAATGCCTCCGTGTATTGCGGCCATAATGTACCACCTTTTAATCTATGTGCCAAATATTTTACCAACTGACTTGTAAGTTCTTTCTTTTGACATAAATCCTCTAGTTGATTTTTTAATCCATGTTCGCCATACATTACACCTGGTGGACAGTTTTTATCTGATGATGTTTTTATTTCCCCAAATAAAAAATATGTTCCGCTGTCATGTCTATAAAGTCCAATAATATCTGCACCAGGTAAACTTGATCCAGGTTTTTTAATATCTCTGGTTATCCCCCAAGGAATAATTGCCGATAAATTACTCTCAGCATAAGCTTGTGCATATGCCTCCCCAATTTCCCAACTTTCTTTCGTATCGTTCGGAAAAATCTTCTGCATTATCAACATTTTATCAAAGCCAGTGTCTTGCAGGCTATTTACTAAATCTATATTTTCTTTAACATCATACAACTTATTGTAAACATCTGTGCAAAGTGACAATTCCATTTCCTCTTTTGAATGAGAAATGCCAAATGCAACTATTTTAGTACTGTTAATTTTATATTCATTCTTCCCTTTTGGTATTGCCACCTTTTTCACCTGCGCATTTCTACATTATTTTATAAAAATTTATTTGTACAATATTACCAAAAATTGACCTCAAATACAATTGGCATTTTACACAAATCGCATATTTTTAGCCTGAAATCATTTTATCTTTTGTTCATCACCTTGCAAAACACCACAGCCACCAATGTACTCACTGCTGTTGCCATAATCGCCGGCCCTACAATCGCTGTAGGGTTTACACTTCCATATTGCTGTCTATAAGCTATCATGTTAACTGGAATCAACTGTAATGACGAAATGTTCAATATTAAGAATGTACACATTTCATTACTGGCAGTATTATGCACCACCTTTCCTTGTTGCTCCTTTAGCTTTTCCAGTTCCTCCATTGCTTTTAGTCCGGATGGTGTCGCAGCCCAATTCAAACCACAGATATTGGCAGTCATATTGACGCTTATCTGCTTCCTTGCCTCTCCGTCCGGGTCCAGCCCTGGAAAAAGGAAGGTGAGTATTGGCCCCATTCTTCCTGCCAGCTGGTCCACCAACCCGGAGCGGTCCCCGATCTCCAGTACCCCGGTCCACAGAGTCATGACGCCCAGCATGGTGATGCACAACGTCACCGCCTCCTTTGATGCCTGGATTGCACCATCGGTCACAGCCGTTTTCCAAATATTCATAATTGCCCCTTCTCCGTAAGAATTATTACCCCGGATTGCGTAAAATTTACGGTTCTTTACGTTTACATAACTTCTATTGACCCTGGAGCGGCTCCATAGTATATTCTCACCATGTCAGTGATGACAACGTGCGGCGCCGGCCAGAGCTCCGGCGAAACGGCAGCCGCATCCCCCAAAAAGACAATTAAGGTGAACATCCTGAAATCAATGAACTGAATGGCAGACTGAAAGGAGACATGAATACGAAAAGACAAACAAAATGGTTTCTGATTCCATATGCAGCCATGGCCCTGACCATGGGAAGCGCGCTGGTATCATTTGCAGCCACCGGATGGGCTGAGGAAAACGGTGAATGGGTCTATTATAACAACGACGGGAGCAAGGCCACCGATGTATTCAAGAAGTCCGGCAACAACTGGTTCTATCTGGATTCCGACGGAATCATGGCCAAAAACCAGCTGATTGAGGACGATGACAATTATTTCTATGTCAACTCAGCCGGAGCAATGGTCACGAACCAGTGGCGCTCCATTGAAAATGAAGACTCGGGCTCAGACGAGCCGGATGAATGGTGGTACTATTTCCAGTCCAACGGCAAGGCTGTAAAGAAATCCGGCAGCAGTGACAATGTGAAATTCGTCACCCTCCCCACCTCCACCGGCCAGGCCAAGTTTACCTTTGACGACGAAGGACACATGCTCTACGGATGGATTGACGAGAGCGGGGAAATGCTGACCGATGACGATGCCTGGAAAAGCGGCATGTACTATTGCAGCGATAACGGCGACGGCCGCATGGCCACAGGATGGAAGTACATTCCGGCTGTAAATGACGAGGATGACGACAGGGAAGGAGACGGTTACTGGTTTTATTTTTCCACCAACGGCAAAAAAACCGTGGACAACGACTCCAAGAAAATCAACGGGCAGTACTATGGCTTTGATGTAAACGGGAAAATGCTTCAGGGCCTCTACCGCATTGAATTTGAGGCGAACGGAAAGACCATCCGATCTGCTGAGGAAATTGAGGACGTGGATGAAATTCCGGATGAGGACGAGGACGGCGTATTTGTATATTATTTCGGAGATTCCCCTAAGGAAGGAGCCATGAAAACAGGCACCATGACCATGGAAATTGACGGCGACAAATATTACTACAGCTTTGAGAAATCCGGCAGCAAAAAGGGCGCGGGAACCGACGGCATTGACGGTGATTCCATCTATGTGAAGGGCAGAAGGCTGGAAGCCGAGGAAGGCACCAAGTATCAGCCCGTAACCTATAAGGATGAGACTTACCTCATCAGCACATCCGGCAAGCTGGTAAAAAACAAGAAGAACGTAAAGGATTCCGACGATGTGTACTATAAGACGGACAGCAAGGGCAGAATCGTGGATTCCGGCACGGAAAAGCCGGACTGATAACAGTCTGAGTCTTTGATTAAATTTATGGTTGAATTTACGGTTGAATTTACGGTTGGTTTTACGGTTGAATCTCCGGTTGGATGAAGTCTCCCCTTGACAGCCCCCGGGGTACATGAGGTATACTGGTACTACAGCATAACAGGGCGGCCCGGAATCCCTTGGATTCCCGGACCGCCCCTAACCGGTTTTATAACCCATTTACAGAAAGGACGTTTTATTATGAAGCAGCTGAAGAAGCTGGCTTGCCGCGCTGTACAGGAATTATCCTTAACCTTTCACCCAAAGACTGTGTTATCCATCATCCTCGGTACAGCCATTACCACCTTTGGCATTTACAATATCCACCAGCAGGCGGATATAACGGAGGGAGGTATTCTGGGACTGATACTGCTCTTTCATTTCTGGTTTGGCATGTCATCTTCCATACTGTCACCTGTGCTGGACGCCTTAAGCTATGCCCTGGGCTTTCGTTTCCTGGGCAGGGAATTCCTTAAGACCTCCGTCTTTGCAACCTTATGTATGGCCGGATTCTTCCGGCTCTGGGAACTGTTTCACCCGGTACTTCCAAGTCTGGCTGATTACCCCCTTCTGGCGGCTTTGGCAGGCGGATGCTTCATCGGTACCGGCTGCGGCCTGGTGGTCCGCCAGGGAGCTTCCTGCGCCGGGGACGATGCCCTGGCCCTGGTCATCTCCAAGGTAACGGGCTGCCGTATATCCAGGGCATACCTGCTGACGGACGTATCCGTGCTGGTGCTGTCCCTGTCGTATATCCCGGCAGTACGTATCGTATACTCACTTATAACAGTGATCGTATCCTCCTTTATGATTGACTTCATACAGAACTTCGGCGTTCACAAGGAGGATGAGAACAGCGGCAAGGAAACACTGGCTGATAACGGGTAAGGATAAAGATACGGGCAAGAACCCTTACCAGTATCATACCGGCGACGCAATCCTCTTAAAAGGCATGTAGATTTCCAGACAGTACGTAGTCTTGTCCTTTGCGAAAAAGGAAGTCATATCATTGGCGTATACGCGCTCCATGGGCTCCAGGCCATGTTTATGGGCCCACTGGACCATCTTGTGAATCATGTCAAAATCCGGATGAGTATACTCTGATTCAATAATGGTATAGATACATTCCGGCTCCTCCGTCATAGAATACAGACTCCGGTTAAACTCCTGGCCCAGCCCCTTCTCCAGTCCCTCATAGAGCAGAAGCTGGGTTTCTTTTTCTTCCAGATCCTGTCCCGTGTAGGTGAGTACATTATAAAAATAAGCCATATCCAGTCCCGGAATGGTAGAGGACAGCTTAAACCACGTTCTTAACCCCTCCTGCAGGTCAGAACAGTTGGCAATCACATATGCTTTGGGGAATTTCCTTATGGAATACCTGCCCATGCACGCCTCTATGCGGCTTATATCCTTTTCAAACAGCTTAAGCCTCATAATTGCCTGGTTGTGCCGCCTGAGGGCTTCCTCCTCCTCGGCCATGCGCTGCCTGACATGCTGTCTCATAGCGGATGTGGAGTTCTGCCCGCTCATAAGGCCCCCTATCTCTTCCAGGCTGGTATTCATCTTTCTGTGATAAAGTATATACATCAATCTGTAGATATCGGCCTCTGAATAATATCTGTATCCGTTTTCCTTCTTATCTGCATGGATGATTCCCTTTTTCTCATAAAAACGCAGGGCATCCCTGCTCAGGCCAACCATCTGGGCAACGTCGCCTATGAGATACCCCCCTGTTTTCTCCGCCAACGCTTTTTCCATCTTCACCCCCTCTGTTTCATTCAGTTTCTTCATAGCTACATTTTAAGATCTTCCCTTTTGAGGGTCAATGGGCAGAGGGAAAATGAAAGAGAACCGTAATAAAAATGACAGATAGAATGGCCATGGCACAGCTCCGGATATCCGGTGGTGGATAATGTGGATATCTTGTGGATATCTTTGTTAATTATCTGGGGATAAGGGTTGTCCGGCTGTTCCCGGCAGCAGAAATTCCTTGTAAAATAAGGAAAAAAGAGCCGGCATTAAGCCAGCTCTCCTGTTAATTCCTTCATGACGTTATCCACAGTATCAATTTTCTCCGCACGGTAAGCATTGCTTCCGCAGAATAAAAGGCCATGGTCTGTATCCCCCTCTGCCGCATTTACCAGCGCCATGGTAATGCAATAGGGAATGGTCCTGATGTCACAGTGCTCAAGACACTGGAAGCAGGACCTGATGGCCGGCCTGCTGCCGCTCTTTATCCGGCTTAAGAAAGGATTTAAGATTGCCCTTCCCGGCATACCCACAGGGCTCTGGGTGATGACAATATCTTCCTTGCCGGCATTTATATAAGCCTGCTTATAGGCGTCAGAGGCATCGCACTCCTCGGTCGTCACAAATCTGGTGGCAACCTGGACGCCGTCAGCCCCCAGCTCAAGCTGGTGCATCACGTCCTCGTGGGTGTAGATGCCGCCTGCAGTGACCACAGGTATATGCCTGCCGTACTTGGCTCCATATTCCTCCACTACCTTTATGACAGCCTTTACTTCCCTGTCATAGGCATCCCGGTCATAGGTGGCCGGCACATCGGCGGTGTCTGCGCCATAGGCGGATAACTGGTCCGGTGAGAATCCCAGATGGCCTCCGGCCAGCGGTCCTTCCACCACAACCAGATCAGGGGCAATGTGGCATTTCCTGTCCCACATCTTGCAGATGACCATGGCCGACTTGGCGGACGACACAATGGGCGCCAGCTTAATCCTGCGGGCCGGCTTTTCCTCCATCTCAGCATAGGCAGCTTCCACGTATTCAGGCAGGGATACAGGAAGTCCGGCACCTGATATGATGATGTCGGCGCCTGCCTTCACAGCCTCCTTAACCCACATGTCATAGTGCTTGGTAGCCACCATGATGTTGAAACCAATCGCTCCCTGGGGTGCGATTTCCCTGGCCAGCTTCATCTCCCTGCGGATGGACCTTAGGTTTGCTTCCACGAAATTGGTGGTGAAATCCGGCTCCCTGAAACCAATCTGGGCGGCAGATATGATGCCCATGCCGCCGGCCTTTGCCACGGCTCCGGCCAGCCTGTGCAGGCTGATGCCCACGCCCATTCCTCCCTGGATGATTGGTTTTTCAACTACTAAATCACCGATTACCAATGGTTTTAACTCACTCATTACATTCTCCTAAATCTCTGGTACCTGTGCTCCCTAAGCTCCTCATCGCTCATGGCGAGATACGTTTTAAAGAACTCTGCCATGGCGCTGTCCATATATTCAGCGAGACGGTAGAGATTATCCGTGCATGCTGGCTGTTCCTCAGGCACGATACGTTCAATCAGCTTAAGCTGTAAAAGGTCCTTAGCCGTCACCTTCATGACCTTGGCGGCATCCGGCGCCTTCTTGCTGTCCTTATACAGAATGGAGGCAAATCCCTCCGGTGAAAGGATGGAGTAAATGGCATTTTCCAGCATCCACACCTCGTCGGCCACAGCCATGGCCAATGCGCCGCCGCTTCCGCCCTCTCCGATTACAATGGATAGCACCGGCACCTTGAGGTCAGATATCTCGAACAGGTTTCTGGCAATGGCCTCTCCCTGTCCCCTCTCCTCTGCCTCCAGTCCGCAAAAAGCTCCCGGCGTATCCACAAAGCAGACTACCGGACGTCCGAAGGTCTCTGCCTGCTTCATCAGGCGCAGCGCCTTGCGGTAGCCGTCAGGGGACGGCATTCCGAAGTTGCGGGTGATGTTGTCCTTGGTATTCTTGCCCTTCTGCTGTCCGATAACCGTTACGGGCATGCCGTGGAACATGGCAACGCCGCCCACAATGGCTCCGTCATCCTTAAAATACCGGTCCCCGTGGAATTCAATGAATTCATCAAACAGAGCGTTGATATAATCCGTGGCAACGGGGCGGTCAGATTTTCTGGAAAGAAGAACCGTATCCCAGGCAGTTTTTCCACCATCCTCCTGTGACTCAGATGGTTTATCCACAAAAGTCCTGGCTGTCTCCACCGGATTCTTTGATTCTATATTCATCTTGTGGCTGCGGTGCATGTACAGAATCTGTCCAATGACTCTTTTCTGGTCCTTCCGCTCCACAATCTTATCCACAAACCCATGTTCCAGCAGGAATTCAGAACGCTGGAACCCTTCCGGCAGCTTCTGTCCAATGGTCTGCTCAATGACCCTGGGACCCGCAAAACCAATCAGCGCGTGGGGCTCTGCCAGGATGATGTCGCCCAGCATGGCAAAGCTGGCCGTGACGCCTCCCGTGGTAGGGTCCGTAAGCACGCTGATAAACAGCTGCCCCGCCTCGTGATGGCGCTTTAAGGCAGCGGAGGTCTTGGCCATCTGCATCAGGGATACGATGCCCTCCTGCATCCTGGCTCCGCCTGAGCAGGCAAAGAGGATAACCGGCATTTTTTCCCTGGTGGCGCGCTCTATGGCGTCGGTGATCTTCTCACCCACTACATGGCCCATGCTGCTCATGATAAAACGGGCATCGCAGACGCCCACGACCGCGGGATTTCCGTCAATTTTGCATTTGCCTGTGACAATGGCCTCGTTGAGGCGGCTTTTTTCCCTGGCAGCCAGGACCTTTTTCTCGTATCCCGGAAAGTTCAGGGGGTTGGAAAAGGGCATTTCCTTGTTCCACTCCTCAAAGGTTCCCTCATCCGCCAGCATCTCGATACGGCGGTATGCATGAACACGGAAATAGCCGTTGCACTTGGGACATACGTAGTAATTGTTCTTTACGTCTTCCACATAGATTGGCTGCCCGCACTTGTTACATTTGCGCCATAATCCTTCCGGGATTACCGGCTCCTGGTCGGAACCGGCCTGGGGCTTATATTTCGTATCTATTTTCGTATACGTTTTTTTGAACATGTTCCGCAACATTGCAATTTCCTTTCTGCATTGAGCACTTGCATTGAGCGCTTAGCGCCTGTCCTCCAGGCGTTTACGCGGGAAAGAACTTCGCAATACTCAGCAAGGTCTTTTCGAGCTTAGTATCGTCAAAGTTTCCTTTCCGCCAGGGAAGCAAAATCACCGCACATAGTCCGGGAAATGCTTCTCAATAAAGCTGGTATCTGTATCTCCCTGCTGGAATGCATCATTTTCCAGGATTTCGTACTGGAAGTTGATATTTGTCTCAATTCCCTCTATGATTACCTCACCCAGGGCGCTGCGCATCTTGGAGATGGCTGCCTCCCGGTCCTTGTCATACACTATCAGCTTCATCAGCATAGAGTCATAGTTTGCAGGCACCTTATAATCATTGTAAATATGAGTGTCCACACGGACTCCGTTGCCTCCGGGAATGTGAACATTGGTGATGCGTCCCGGACAGGGCATAAAGTTCTTAGCCGGATTCTCGGCATTGATACGGCACTCAATGGCATGGCCTTCAATCCTCACATCCTCCTGGCTGACGCTTAAGGTTTCCCCTGCCGCCACCCGGATTTGCTCCTTAATCAGGTCCATTCCCGTGACCATCTCAGTAACAGGATGCTCAACCTGAATCCTGGTATTCATCTCCATGAAATAGAAGTTCTTATCCTTATCCAGAAGGAATTCAATGGTTCCCGCGTTCTCATATCCCACTGCCTTGGCTGCCTTTACAGCGGTGTCGCCCATGGCTTTTCGCAGGCCGGGGGAAATCACATCACAGGGGGCTTCCTCCAGCACCTTCTGGTGGCGTCTCTGGATGGAGCAGTCACGCTCTCCCAGATGTACCACATTGCCGTGCTTGTCGGCCATGATTTGGAATTCCACATGCCTTGGCTTTTCAATGTATTTCTCAATATACATGGTGTCGTCGGAAAATCCCTTAACCGATTCCATCTGAGCCGCGTTGAACAGCTCCGTAAAGTCCTCCTGGCTCCTGGAAATCCTCATGCCCTTACCGCCGCCGCCGGATGATGCCTTAATCATCACCGGGAAGCCGGTTTCTTTTGCCATAGCCAGACCGTCCTCAGCCGTGTGCACCGGTTCCCTGCTGCCAGGCACCACAGGCACCCCGGCTTCCATCATGGTCTTTCGGGCTTCGGATTTATTGCCCATCTTATTGATGATTTCCGCGCTGGGTCCGATAAACGCAATATTGCACTCGGCGCACAGCTTGGCAAACCTGGCATTCTCAGACAGGAAGCCGAATCCCGGATGGATGGCGTCCGCCTTCATGGCCACCGTTGCAGCCAGAATCCTCTCAATATTCAGATAACTGTCCGTGGACGGCGCCGGCCCGATACAGATGGCCTCGTCAGCCAGCATGGTGTGAAGACAGTCCCTGTCAGCCTCGGAATATACGGCCACGGTCTGAATTCCCATCTCACGGCAGGCCCGGATAACGCGGACCGCAATCTCACCTCTATTGGCAATCAAAATCTTGTTAAACATCGGCATTCTCCCTCGATTCCCTAACCTACCATGAATGTAAGCTCTGCGCTCACCGCCAGCTTTCCGTCAACCGTTGCGGTGGCCTTGCCCACGCCAACCGGTCCCTTCTGCTTGATGATTTCGCATTCCAGCTTTACCTTGTCGCCCGGCACTACCTTGCGTTTGAACTTGGCCTTTTCGATGCCGCCAAAATAAGCCACCTTTCCCTTGAACCCTTCCTGGGACAGAATGGCGACTGCCCCTGTCTGGGCCAGGGCCTCAATCAGCAGCACGCCCGGCATGACCGGCTCCTGGGGAAAGTGTCCCTTGAAAAATGACTCATCATAGGTCACGCATTTATAGCCAACGGCGCGCACGCCCGGTTCCAGCTCCTCGATACAGTCCACCAGCAGGAAAGGATGCCTGTGCGGTATGATTTCCTGGATTTCTTTAACTCCCATCAACATATCCCTAAATCCCTCCGTCTTTTGATGTTATTTGATGCGGAACAATGGCTGGCCGTATTCCACCACTTCCTCGTTGTTCACAAGGACAGCTTCCACTACGCCGTCGTATTCGCTCTCAATCTCATTCATCAGCTTCATGGCTTCGATAATTCCCAGTACCTGGCCCTTTTTCACGGTATCTCCCGCCTGTACAAAGGGTGCTGCATCCGGTGAGGAGGCATTGTAGAAGGTTCCCACTAAGGGGGAGGTAACTACCTTGTCTGAACCGATATCAGCGCCGGAAGCCGTATCCCGGGCTGCCTGAGGCGTCATCACGCCCTGGGGCATCATGGCCGGGGACATCATGGACGGGCCTGCCAGGCCGTTCTGCACCGCTGCCATCTGCATGGACACCGCGTCTGCGGAAGGAGCGCTTACCGTCACAATTTGAGGCATCTCTTTTTCACGCTTCAGCGAAAGCTTAAGCTCCCCTTCCTTTAACTCCAGGCTGGTCAGCCCGTTTTCGGAAACTGCCTGCATCAATTTTATGATTTCATCTACGTTCATAGCTCATGGCCTCCTATTATTCGCTGAACTTTTTAACAATCAGGCTGGCATTATGTCCGCCAAATCCCAGGGAATTACTGATGGCCACATCCACGTTCATGGATACGCCGTCGCCCATGGTGTAATCCAGATCGCAGCCCTCTCCCGGCTTCTTAAGTCCTGCTGTGGCATGGACAAATCCATCCTGGATGGACTTCACACAGGTGATAAACTCCACGCCGCCTGCTGCTCCCAGGAGATGGCCAATCATGGATTTGGTGGAGTTGATCTTCACCTTTTCCGCATGGTCTCCCAAAGCCAGCTTGATGGCCTTTGTCTCAAACAAATCATTGTGATGGGTGCTGGTGCCGTGGGCATTGACATAGTCAATATCCTCCGCCGTGATGCCTGCATCCTTCATGGCGTTCTCCATGGCACGGGCAGCGCCGCTTCCGTCCTCTGCCGGGGAAGTGATGTGGAATGCGTCACAGGTGGCGCCGTATCCCACTACCTCTGCCAGGATATTGGCTCCTCTGGCCTTTGCGTGTTCCAGGGACTCCAGCACTACCACGCCTGCTCCCTCGCCCATAACAAAACCATTCCTGTCCTCGTCAAAGGGGATGGATGCCCTGGAAGCGTCCTCTGTGGTGTTCAGAGCTGTAAGGGAGGTAAATCCCGCAATGCCGATTGGCGTAATGCTGGCCTCTGCTCCGCCGGCCACCATCACATCCGCCTCGCCGTACTGAATGGAACGGAATGCCTCACCGATGGAATGGGTTCCGGTTGCGCATGCAGTTACCACGTTGAAGCATTTTCCCTTAAGTCCGAACTGGATGGCAACATTGCCTGCTGCCATGTTGCTTATCATGAGGGGAACCAGAAGGGGATTCACACGGCTGGGTCCCTTCTCGTTAAGCTTCTTCACATCCTTTTCCATGGCCTGGAGAGAGCCGATGCCGGATCCCACGCACACGCCTACGCGGTAGGGATCCTCCTTCTCCATATCAATGCCGGACTGCTCCAGAGCTTCCTTGGAGGCAGCCACCGCAAACTGTGAAAATGCCTCCATACGGCGGGCTGCCTTGGCATCCATGTACTGTTTGGGGTCAAATCCCTTTACCTCCGCGGCCAGCTTGCACTTATATTCGGTTGTGTCAAAATAAGTAATGGGGCCGATTCCAACTGTCTTATCCTTAAGTCCCTGCCAGAAGCTCTCCACATCATTTCCAATGGGAGTAATGGCGCCCATGCCGGTTACTACTACTCTTGTTTTCATACTAATCTCACTCCTGTTCTTTTACAGCCCGGAACGTATTCCGGGGCATCCTACATGGCCATTCCGCCGTCTACGCTTAAGACCTGGCCTGTGATATATCCTGCCTTATCGGAAGCCAGGAAAGCAACTGTCTCTGCAATGTCCTGCGTGCTTCCGAAATGTTTCATTGGAATCTGCTCCGTGGCAGCTGCCTTTACGCTGTCACTGAGAACATCGGTCATCTCCGTGGCAATGAAACCAGGAGCCACCGCATTCACCGTAATTCCCCTGCTGGCCAGCTCCCTGGCAGCTGATTTGGTGATGCCGATGACGCCGGCCTTGGCCGCGCAGTAATTGGCCTGGCCCGCGTTGCCCAGAACCCCTGATACGGAGGAGATGTTGATGATTCTTCCTGCCTTCTGCTTTAACATCTGGCGGGAAATGTGCTTGATGCAGTTAAATACGCCCTTCAGGTTAGTGCTGATGACAGCGTCGAAATCTTCCTCTGACATCTTCATGAGCAGGTTGTCCCTGGTGATTCCCGCGTTGTTCACCAGGATATCCAGACGGCCATACCTGGAAACCACGTCCGCCATCATCCTGCCGCAGCTCTCAAAATCGGAAACATTGCACTGAACCGCCTCTGCCCTGCCTCCTGCTGCTTCGATTTCCTTCACTACTTCCTCTGCCTTTGCCGCAGAGCCATTATAATTTACGATTACGGCTGCGCCTTCCCGGCCCAGTGTAAGGGCAATCTGACGGCCGATTCCGCGGCTTGCGCCTGTTACCAGTGCAATCTTTCCTTCCAGCATATGGTCTCTCCTCCTGCTTATGATTTAAGTGCTTCCACTGCTTTACCGATATCTTCTAATTTTTCCACATTGAGGGTCTTCACGTCCCGGCTTATCTTCCTCATGAAACCGGCCAGGGTCTTACCGGGGCCAATCTCGATGAAGGTGTCCACGCCGTCCCCAATCATGGCCTCCACGCTCTGCTGCCATCTGACTGAGGATGAAACCTGCCTTGTAAGCAGTTCCTTCACCTCTCCGGCGCTCTTTACATACTGTGCCGTCACATTGGCCACATAAGGAATCCGGGGCTCATGAAGCTCCACCCGGGAAAGGACCTGTCCCAGCTTTTCGCCTGCGGCTGTCAGCATACCGGAATGGAAGGGGCCGCTGACATTTAACATCACTGCCCTCTTTGCCCCGGCTGCCTTTAACTTCTCACACGCTTCTTCCACAGCTGCCTTCTCACCGGAAATTACAATCTGTCCCGGACAGTTATAATTGGCAATCCACACGCCTTCCATGGCTCCTGTCACTTCTTCAATCACTGCCGCGTCCAGGGCCAGAATGGCTGCCATGGCGCCCTCGCCCACAGGTACAGCCTCCTGCATAAGTATTCCCCTCTGGCGGACCGTCCGGATGGCATCCTCATCACCCATGACTCCGGCCGCTGCCAGGGCGCAGTATTCTCCAAGGCTGAGTCCCGCCGCCACATCCGGCTTGATTCCATTTTCTTCCAGAACACGCATCATGGCGATGCTGGCGGTTACCATGGCTGCCTGGGTGTATTCCGTGATATCCAGCCTGTCATTTTCCTCAAAGCACAGCTGGGGCATGGAAAATCCCATTAACTGTGTCGCCTTGTCAAAGATTCTTTTTCCGGTCTCAGTCTGCTCATAGAAATCCTTACCCATTCCGCAGGCCTGGGCTCCCTGTCCAGGGAAAATAAATGCAATCTTGCTCATACCTGTAATCTCCTTATCCTAAATCCTGTTTGTTTCCATCCAATCCGGCGCCTGCGTCCCAGGTCCCTAATTCCAATGCATCAATTTTCCTGCCTGCGCCATGATTTCCTCAATCATCTCCTTGCAGGTCTGCTCCTTGGATATCATACCTGCAATCTGTCCGGCCATAACGGTTCCCCTGTTTACATCGCCTTCCATGACTGCCTTGCGCAGGGTTCCCAGAGTCAGGTACTCCAGCTCCTCAAAGGACTTGCCCTCCTGCTCCAGCTTGATGTATTCCCTGGTCATCTGGTTCCTGAGTCCTCTTACAGGATGGCCGTGGCTGCGTCCTGTAACCGTGGAATCAATGTCCTTGGCCTTGATAATGCGCTGCTTATAATTTTCATGTACAATGGACTCTTTGGCAACCACAAACCTGGTTCCCATCTGGACTGCCTCAGCGCCCAGCATAAAAGCCGCGGCCATTCCTCTTCCGTCTCCGATACCGCCTGCCGCGATAACCGGAATGGAAACAGCGTCCGCTACCTGGGGAACCAGAGTCATGGTGGTCTGCTCTCCTATATGGCCGCCGGACTCCATGCCCTCAGCCACCACTGCGTCCGCCCCATACTTCTCCATACGGCGGGCCAGGGCCACGCTTGCAACCACGGGAATCACCTTAATGCCCGCTGCCTTCCACATTTCCATATATTTTTCGGGGTTTCCGGCGCCGGTGGTAACCACCTTGATGCCTTCCTCCACAACCACCTTTGCCACATCGTCCGCATGGGGACTCAGCAGCATGACATTAACGCCAAAAGGCTTATCTGTCAGCTCCCTGGCCTTGCGAATCTCGTCGCGCACCACTTCCCCAGGTGCGTTAGCACCGCCAATCAGTCCGAAACCGCCTGCCTCGGATACGGCAGCTGCCAGGTTGTGTTCTGCTACCCAGGCCATGCCGCCCTGAATAATAGGATATTCAATTCCTAACATTTCTGTAATTCTTGTTTTCATTGTTCTACCTCCAGCTCTACATTTCCTGGGTTCTCCCCTATTAAAGTAACAGCGTGCTTCAATTCATCCACACGCCGTTGTCAAACCCTATCTGCTATTTATGCCTCTACGCCCTTGCCTTTTAAGTAGTTCATAACCTCGCCCACAGTGGTTAACTGCTCTAAGTCCTCAGCAGGAATCTCTACGGAGTACTCATCCTCAAGAGCCATAACCAGCTCGAACAGGTCTAAGGAATCAGCGCCTAAATCTTCTTTGAAGGAGGAAGCCTCTGTAACAGAGTCTGCCTCTACGCTTAACTGCTCTGCAATAATTTCTTTCATTTTCTCTAACATGGTTGTTGTTCTCCTTTTACATTTTCTTAATTTATATTATAATTTTATTTTTACCACTCCAACAGTGCCGCACCCCAGGTAAGGCCCGCACCGAATCCGGACAGCACCACTTTATCTCCGGCTGAAAGCATTCCCTTCCGGTTCATCTCATCTAACAGGATGGGAACCGATGCCCCTGATGTATTGCCATAGTGTTCCATGTTGACCGGGAAACGGTCCACATTTACCTTCAGGCGTTTTGCTATGGATTCAATGATCCGGTAATTGGCCTGATGGATTGCAAAGTACCTGACGTCCTCCGCCTTCACTCCTGTGTCTTCCAGCACCTCGGTGATACACTGGGGTACCTTTTTTACTGCGAATTTGAATACTTCCTGGCCGTCCATGGTCATATATCCCAGCTCCGGCTTCTTGCCCAGGAGGAAATTTCCATTGGTCCTGGAACCGCAGGTCAGCACTCCGCCTTTTGTTCCGTCTGAGTGCATGTTCATTCCCAGAATACCGGTTTCATCGGCCTTTACCACCACTGCGCCCGCGCCGTCTCCAAATAACACACAGGTTCCCCGGTCCGTCCAGTCAATCAGCTTGCTGAGCACATCCGCGCCAATCACCAAGGCCGTTTTATAGATGCCGCTGCTTATGAACGCATGGGCTGTGTTCAGCGCGTAGACAAAACCGGTGCAGGCCGCGCTTATGTCAAAGCAGGCCGCGTTTATCGCGCCTATCCTGCCCTGTACCTCACATGCCCCATTGGGAAAACAGTAATCCGGCGATGAGGTAGCCAGCAGTATAAGGTCTATTTCCTCAGGTTTTACACCTGCATTCTCCAGCGCATTGACTGAGGCTTCAGCCGCCATATAGGAGGTACTTTCGTTTGTGGCAATCCTTCTCGCCCCTATCCCCGTCCGGCTGCGGATCCACTCGTCGTTGGTCTCCACAATCTTTGCAAGGTCGTCATTGGTCACAATCTGCTCCGGTACATAGGAACCGGTTCCTACGATTCTTGTTGTCATTCTTCTTACCCATCCCGAATCCATCAGCAATCAGCGGACTCCTGCCTTCCTTCTTTTGCTTGCTCAGAGGAAATACTTTGAACATCAAAGTAATACTACAGGAAACGTAAGTATTTGTCAAGAAATATTTTTGTCGCTTTTTGTTAACTTTACTGTTCTCTTACATTTCTTACCAATTCTGACATTTACATATATTGACTTTGCTCCCTGAATTTGGTAAGTTAGACTTGTACAAATGGGGCGAATACATTTCACAAGGGGGTATTAACCATGAAAACTACAGGTGTTATCCGTAAATTGGATGAACTCGGCAGAATCACCCTTCCCATCGAATTAAGAAGAAGCCTTGATTTGGATGTGAAAGATGGTCTTGAAATTACGGTTCAGGATGACTGCATTATCCTGAAGAAGGCAGAATGTGCTGACATCTTCACCGGAAGCACTGACGATTTGCTGGAATATGAGGGCAAGAAAGTATCCCGTCAGTCCGTTGTTGCGCTGGCTAAGTTAGCCGGCCTTAATGTCACCGAGTAATCAAAACACGTACATAGAGAGAACCTGCGGCTCCTTCTCAACATCAGAAGGCACATAAGCCGCAGGTTCTTTCTATATCTTATGCTCTTGCGTCCATTTACAGAAGTTTCTGGTACACATCCCGCTTTGTGATTCCCCGGTCCCTTGCCACGGCCTTCATGGCTTCCTTCTTATCCATGCCCTGGTCCGTATAGCAGGCCAGATGCTCCTGGATTTCCATCTCCTCCCAGCGGCTTATCTGCTCCTTTCGCAGCTCTTCCAGCGGCTTTCCTTCTATTACTATGACACACTCACCTCTAGGCTCTTCCTCACGGCAGCGTTCCAGGGATTCCCGGAACGTGGTCCTGCAGGCTGTCTCATATTTTTTCGTAAGCTCCCTGCATATGGTTATGTTCCTGTCTCCAAGGACTTTATATAAATCTTCAAGGGTTCTCGCCAGATGGTGGGGCGCCTCATACACGATAATGGTCCTGGTCTCCCGCTTCAGCTCCTCCAGGATTCTGGCACGCTCCTTTTTATCCCCCTTCTCAGAGGGAAGAAAGGCCTCAAAGCAGAATCTCCTGGTGGAAAGCCCCGACATGGTGAGGGCCGTGATACACGCTGCCGGACCGGGTAGGGAGGTGACCTGGATTCCCGCCTCATAGCACTGCCTTACCAGCTCCTCTCCCGGATCCGATATACCGGGGGTGCCCGCGTCCGTAATCAGGGCTATGTTCACCCCTTCCTCCAGCCGGCCCACCAGGTATCTGGCCTTGTCCACCTTGTTATACTCGTGGTAGCTGGTCATGGGCGTTTTTATATCAAAATGATTCAGAAGCTTGATGCTGTGGCGTGTATCCTCTGCCGCAATCAAATCCACTTCCTTTAATGTCCTGAGTACCCTGAAGGTAATATCCTCCAAATTGCCGATTGGCGTGGCGCAGAGATAAAGTGTTCCTGCCATGAGCCTCTCCCTTCTATCCATTGGGCGCTTTGCGTCTGTTTTTTTAGACGCTTTCCCTCATAAGTCTGATAATCCGTCAATATCCGTAGGTGGTCCGTATCTCCCGTGAATACTCCCCGTTCTGATCAAAGACAATGACCGGGGCTTCCATCTTAAGGAGAGGACCGCCTCCCCTCACGGCCTCTATGAGCACCATGTTGGCCTCCCGGTCCGCATAAGGGTGAACCATCTTCATGCGCTTTGGCTCCAGGCCATGGCGCTTCATGACAGTAATGATTTCAATCAGCCGTCTGGGCCTGTGGACCATGCAGAAACGGCCTCCCGGCTTCAGTACCCGGGTTCCCTCCCTCACCACATCCTCCAGCGTACACTTCACCTCATGGCGGGCAATGGCCTTGGCATCCCCGGGATTCTTAAGCCCATGGGATTCATTCATATAAGGGGGATTGGCTGTTACCACATCAAAAGAAGCCAGTGCAAATAACCTGCTGGCCTCCACTAAATCGCCGGTGACGATGTCTACCTTGCCTTCCAGATGATTATATGCCACACTCCGCCTGGCCATGTCCGCCGACTCTTCCTGTATCTCCAGACCGGTAAAGTGGCTTCCCTCAGTCTTAGCCGTCAGGAGGATGGGGATGATGCCCGTGCCTGTTCCCAGGTCCAGCACCTTTTCCCCCTTTTTCACAACGGCGAAGCCGGACAGAAGGACGGCGTCCATGCCAAAGCAGAATGCGCCCTTCCTCTGGATAATTCCGTAATGGTTGCGCTGCAAATCATCGATCCGCTCGTCGTCCCGCAGCATGATGGTACCTTCCTGACGCCAAGTGTGTTTCACCGTAACTGTATCAGTTGTCATCCAGCTTCGACTTTCCTTCCTTCTTCTCAAGGGCTTCCAGCTGTTTAAGCTCTGCGTCCGGCGTGTCGCCTCCGTGCTTTTCCCCGCCGCCTTTGCCCTTCTTTTTCCTGGGCTTGAACTTGAGCTGGTCCACCTTGTATTCCCTGATTTCTTTCTCGTCCCGTTCCACGGTCACAATGACCTTAACCTGCTGGCGCAGCACGTTGACGCTGTGTACCTCGCCCTTTAACCCGTCGCTTGTGGTCACATAGTCTCCCGGATTGGGAAGCTTGCTGTTTAACACCTCGTATGTTTCCTCTTCATTTTTAAGGCAGCACATAAGGCGTCCGCACACACCTGATATCTTGGTGGGATTCAGGGAGAGGTTCTGTTCCTTTGCCATCTTGATGGACACAGGAATGAATTCAGACAGATAGGAATGGCAGCAAAGCGCCCTTCCGCAGATGCCGATGCCTCCCATAATTTTAGTCTCGTCCCTGACTCCTACCTGGCGCAGCTCAATCCTGGTCTTAAACACGCTGGCCAGGTCCTTCACCAGCTCCCTGAAATCAATTCTGCCGTCGGCAGTAAAGTAAAACAGCACCTTGTTGTTGTCAAATGTGTATTCGGCGTCAATGAGCTTCATCTCCAGGTGATGCTTTTTGATTTTTTCCTGGCAGATTTTAAAGGCATCCCTTTCCTTCTGCTTGTTCCTGGCCTCTGCCGCCTCATCCTCATCCGTCGCCATGCGGATAACTGATTTTAAGGGCGGGACCACCTTGGATTCATCCACTTCCCGGTTTCCCAGGACCACATACCCGTATTCAATGCCCCTGGCCGTCTCCACGATGACGTGGTCGCCTGTTTTAATCCGGCGGCCTGCGGGGTCAAAATAATATATCTTTCCTGCGGTGCGGAAGCGCACCCCGATTACTGTAATCATTCTGTGTTCTCCTTCTCTTACAGCCCTGACACGTTCTAATTCTCCTTCATGGTAAGAAGCATCAGCTCCATGACCAGTTCGGTGTTCACGTTGGCGTCCAGCCTGATTCTGGCCTTGTCAATGGCTTCCAGAATTTTCTCCAGACCGTCATAGCCGCTTGTGGTGCTGATACTCTTGACAGCGGAGAATTCATCCTTGAATATCAGCAGGTTAATATCCTTTGTGGTTTTATACATCAGGATATCCCTGTACCACATCTGCATAAAGTCCAGGCATTCCCGGATATCCAGGTTCTCCTCCTTAACCTTGTGGATGTAGTCTAAAAGCCCGGATATATCCGTATCCTTGATGTGCTTCAGGAGATGGAGCATCTCCCTGTACATCACCCCAAACGCCTCTGACCGGGCCAGATGGATGGCCTTGCCCAGATTGCCCCTGGCAAAAGCGGCATAAATATCAGCCTCGCTCTCATTTTCTCCCAGAGACTGAACCAGATATTCCTTCACCACAGAATCCTTTAAGGGCTTCAGCTTAAGCTGCACACACCTTGACAGGATGGTGGGCAGGAACGCGTCCTGATTGGTGGTCAAAAGCAGGATAACTGCATAGGCAGGGGGCTCTTCAATGGTCTTAAGAAGGGCATTCTGCGCCTGTACGGTCATCTTCTCCGCCTCATCCACTATATATATCTTATAATAACTGCTGTAGGGACGTACCTGGATGGTATCATTAATCTGCTCCCTTATATCGTCCACGCCGATGCTGGCGGGCTTTTCATGTGTCACGTAAATAAGATCCGGGTGGTTTCCGGAAAGTACCTGCCTGCAGGCATGGCACTGCATACAGGGCTTTGCCGTCCCCTTCTCGCAAAGCAGGCTGAGGGCAAATGCGTTAGCCAGGGATTTCCTTCCCATGCCTGCCTCGCCGCTCAGTATATAAGCATGGGAAACCTTCCCTGTCTGCACTGCGTTGCGGAAATGTTCCTTTATTTGTTCATGTCCTAATATATCGTTAAATCCCAACATAGTGATTGGTTCCCCCTTACGCTGCCGGCCTGGTTTCCAAAAATCCTGAAAATGCCCTAAACCGGTATATCCGGACCTCCATCCCGGCAGGGACAGACATCCTCAATAAGTATAGCATAAGAATTTTTCAATGTATAGTACTACATTTTTCCCTGCTTTCCCTGTTTATTATAACCTGTCCGGACTGTTGCAGCTATCTGCACCTGTCCTGATACTCCGACGGTGATACCCCCAGTATCTTCTTAAACTGCGCGCTGAAATAGGCTGTATCTGAATATCCCACCTGGTCCGCCACCTCGTATACCTTTACCCTGCAGTCCTTTAACAGGTTCATGGCCATCTGCATCCGGTAATAGGCCAGATAGTTGGTAAAGGTGTAGTCGGTTTCCTTCTTAAAGACTCTGCTTAAGTATCCCTCGCTGATTTCCAGAAAAGCGGCTACGGTACTGATGGTGATATCTTCCCGGTAATGTTCCCTGATATACCGGGTGGCCGCCTCCACATACTTGTTCTTGGATTTTTTATCGGAATGAAAGCGCAGGACCGGGGCAGCGTCTGTTTCCTCCTCCCTTGGCGGGCGTTCTTCCATCCGCTCTCTGATGTGCCCCACCGCATGTTCCAAATCTCCGTCCCTCAAAGGCTTCAGTAGATAATCGCTGACTCCCAGCCTCAGGGCGCTCTGGGCGTATTTAAAATCGCTGTAGGCGGTCAGGATAATAAATTTGGCGCGGCAGCCCTGTTCCCGCAGTTTTGTTATCATCTCCACGCCGTCCATTCTGGGCATCTTCACATCCGTCACAATTATATCCGGGGACAGGCGGACCGCCAGCTCTGCCCCTTCCTCCCCGTTCGCAGCCTCCCCTGCAATCACACAGTCCAGGGCCGCCCAGTCAATGGTCAGGATAATCCCCCGCCTGACCATTGTCTCGTCTTCCACCACAATGACTTTATACATCCGGTACCTCCTTCTGAACCGGCAGCCTGAGGGTGACGGTAGTCCCATCCTCCGTGACAGCTGCCTTCATACCATACTCCTGTCCGTAATATATTTTCAATATGTTGATAACATTGTATAATCCCAGATGGCCGTCCCTCTTTGCCGGAGCGCCGCTGTTAATCCAGTCCGCCATCCCCCGGCTCATGCCGCATCCGTCGTCAGTCACCGATATGTTCAGTATTCCCTCTTTCTGGAACGCGTAAATGCAGATGTAGCCGTGCTCGCATCCTTCCAGCCCATGGATGATGGCGTTCTCAACCAGGGGCTGCAATATCATCTTGGGCACCATACAGTCCTCCAGCTGATCCGGTATCTCTGTCTCATACAGGAACCGTCCTGTAAAACGTATTTTCTGTATCTCCACATAGCTCTCGATGGTCTCCAACTCCTCCCTCAGGGTGATGAAGGGCCGGCTGGATATGCTCTTTCTCAGGATGACAGCCAGATTTTCCGCCAGCACCGCAATCTCAGGCACCTGGTTGATCCTGGCGCTCCATTTGATGGAATCCAGGGTATTATAGAGGAAATGGGGATTCAGCTGGGTCTGATACAGCCTGAGGGTGGTCTTATTTAAATCCTTCTGCTTCTGCACCGTATCATCCAGGTACTTCTGAAGGTCCCCGGTCATCTGGTTAAAGCTTTCTGTCAGCCTGCCCAGTTCATCCTGACGGTTGGTGCGGATGCGGATGGACAAATCCCCCTTCTTCACCTTTGCCATGGCCTTGTCCAACAGGCTCACCGGCTGGCCGATGCTCCGGGACAACGCGCCTGCTATGAGGAGGCAGAGCACCAGTCCCAGGCCGGACAGCGCAAGGCTAACCGTACCCATGGTGCGCACGGCCGGGGCGCTGATGGGTGCCGAACAGCGCAGCAGGATGTAGAAGCCCTGGGAAGGTTCCCTGGTCCACAGATATTTGGTATAAACCCCCTTTTTCTCCGTCCCGCCCTGGCCCGATATGGTGTGCCCTATAATATCACTGATTTCACGCTCCCCGTATTCCGGCCTGGAACAGTAAAGGGGCTTTTGGTGGGAATCCAGTACCAGCAGCGTATCGCCGGACGAATAAAAACCGTTCAGCACGTTGTCGAAATTTTCCCTGGTAAAGTTCAGCACCACATACCCGGTTCTGGCACCATGGGTGCTCTCCAGAGAGAATGCACCCTGCATCAGAACGTCGCTGCCGGATGACGGCAGGTAAGGGTCCGTCCTGTAATAGGTGATTCCCTGTTCCTCCGACGCCTTGTTGAGCAGTCCCCAATTCACAGGCAGACGGCTGCTCTTAGGCGCTGTATCCGTCGTAAAACGCAGTTTTCCGCCAGCGTCGTAGATGCAAAACTGCGCATGGCTGTAAATCTCCTGAACCGCCTGGTACATGGACAAATACAAATCCTTCTGGAACTCTATGGTCTTATTGTCAATCATGACCCAGGCCGCGGAACCGTCCTCTGTCAGCGTTTCACAGGCTTTCTGGCAATTCTCTAACAGCTGGGTAAACCGTTCCCTGACTTCTTCCAGCTGCTGGTTTCCGTCCACGGTTATCTGACGGTTGATTGATGCTGTAAACAGACGCATCATCACAACACTTGAAAATGTAAGGGGCACCAAAGCCACCAGAAGGCAGCCCAGGAATACCCTGGCCTTAAAAGAGAGTCTCCTGTACCACTTCATTCCACAGGCCTCCCTTCCCGCCGGGACAGAATGCCGTTCCACCTGGCCAGTACGTCCTTCTTTTCCCTGGTAAGCTCCTCCAGGTCCATCTCAATCAACGGCAGCCTGCCAATGGGAGAAAGTCCCGGCAGCGGCGGCACATCGCTTCTCACGGAACGGCGGTTTAAGTCAGACACCAGAATCCTCTGGGTATCCCTGCTCACCGTAAAATCCAGAAACTGCCTGGCAGCGTCAGGATTCGAGCATCCCTTTACAATGGCCGTACCGTCCGGAAGGGCCGTGGTCCCCTCCTGGGGATAGATATAATCCACGTCGGCCCCCTCTGACAGCAGAGCCTGGGCGGACTCCTCCATGGTGACCCCAAGGGAATACCGCCCATCCAGGATACCGACATTTACTTCCTGCATGCTGTTCAGGGTGCCGTATTCCAGATTTTCCATAAACTGTTCCAGGTAATCCCCCCTTTTCTCCCATGTATGGACAGCCGTCACAAGGGCAGCCGAATACACATCAGACCTACGCGGGTCCACAAAGGCAATCCTTCCCTTCCACCTGGGCTCCAGAAGGCTGTTCCATCCCACCGGCAGTTCGCGGTAGGTCACCACATTTGTATTGTACATGATGACCAGGGGCAGGGCGGAGAAGCTGGTCCACCGGTTATCCTCACATTGGAAGCTCTCTGTTATAAACGCTGCTTCCGGACTTTTATATACCTGCCAATGTTCCTTAGACTGTTCCAGTGTCTCTATGCCCACTCCGAACACCACATCCCAATCCGGCCTTTCCTCCTCATACTCCAGCCTGCCTGTCATTTCCTCGGAGGACCCCCGTTCCACCTTCACCATCAGGTTGGTTCGCTCCTCAAATTCCTTGATGATGGGTTCGTATATCTCTTCCTCCTGAGCCGTATAGAGAACCAGGTCCGGCACAGCAGGCATGGGAGCTGTCTCCGGCCCTGACTGGCACGAAGAAAGAACAGCCGTGCAGAAAAGGCACAGGATGGAGAATGTGAATTTTCGTTTTCCCCCGGCAGCCCTGCCTGGGCCGGCGGCCGCCGCTTTTATACTCCTTACAGCCGCCTTCATCCCCCTCGAAGCCGCCTTCATACTCCTCACATCTGCCTTCATACCCATGACAGTCTCTTTCATCTTAATGTCCGTTCCTCCCCCCTGGCATTGGCGCCTCAATGCCAATCAGTCCCGTTTGCTACATTATACCAGAGAAAAACCTATTTTTCCATTGACGAAGCCATTGAAATCATTCCCGTCCCGTGTTACCCTTAAGACAGAACGCGGGAATTATCGTTAAACGGAGGCAAACAATATGGAAGTCCAAATCATTGAACAATTTATCTGCTCCAAATACCCGGACCAGCAAACATGCGAGGACGGCCTTTTTATCAGCAGTGACTTTATCGCTGTCATAGACGGTGTCACCAGCAAGGGAGAGCTTACATGGCCGGATCCGTCAGAGGGCGGATCCGGTTTTCTTCCTCCTATGACCAGCGGGCGCTATGCCAGGGAAATACTGACACAGGCTCTTAAAACCATGGAGCCCGGCATTGACGCCGCTTCTGCAATGGAATATTTAAACCAGGCCCTGGCAACGGCCGCCGGCGGCCGCCGCGATTTCCTGAGGGACCACCCTGAGGAACGGCTCCAGGCAGTAATCATCCTGTATAGCTGTCAGAAAAAGGAGGTGTGGGCCTTTGGGGACTGTCAGTGCCTTATAGGAGATACCCTTCACTCCCACAGCAAGGAAATTGACGGCCTCATGGCGGAAATCCGCTGTCTCTATAACCAGGCTGAACTTATTTTAGGAAGATCCGAGGATGAATTAGCCCGCCATGACCCGGGCCGGGCCTGCATCCTTCCTCTGCTGCGCCGCCAGTTCCTGCTGGCCAACCGGGACCGGCCCTATGGTTATGATGTGCTTGACGGTTTTGCCATCCAGCCTCACCATGTATCCGTCTATCCGGTGCCGCCCCAAATCCAGGTCGTGCTGTCCAGCGACGGCTACCCCGTATTAAAGGGCACCTTGGCTGAAAGCGAGAAAGCCCTGGATGAACTGCTGCAAAAGGACCCTCAGTGCCTCCGGGAAAACAGAGGAACAAAAGGGCTTGTAAAAGGAAACCGGAGTTTTGATGACCGGACCTATGTGCGGTTTGTGGTTTTGTAACCAGAGCCTGATTTTCCCTGATACTCTTAATAAGGATGACCGCCGCTGCAGCGCCTGCGGTACATGTTCCGCAATCTACACTCCGGAGAAACAGCATATCATGGAAATGGTTGCATAGGATATGGACAGTGCTCCATATTCCTCGTTGCTAAAAAAGGCCGCGATCCCACTGGCTCATGCCAATGAAACCGCAGCCTCCATCGTACAATAATACTTAAACCCCTTAACATTTGACTTCATTAACCCTGATTCAAATATTTCTTCAGGCCTGCCCCAAACAGCCGCTCCCGCTGTCCGGTCCGTTTCCTACAGTCCCAGATACTCCTCAAACAGATTGCACACCCTGACCGTATCCGGCTCATGCTCCATCTCACAGAATATGCGAAGCAAAGGCTCTGTACCTGAGAATCTGGCGATAACCCAGCCGCCGTTCTTAAAATATACCTTGCATCCGTCCATATAGGAAACATGGTCTGTCTCAAAGGGCATTTCCGGCAGTTTCCTTTCCTCCATAAGGATGTTATGGATTCGTTCCTTTTCCTCAGGCGTGAACCTGTAATCCCGCTCTGCCATATGGATGGCTCCATATTCCTTCCTGATATCCGCCGCAATCTCCGACAGCTTCTTACCGCTGACAGCTATCATCTCCACCAGAAGTGCCGCCGCATAAATGCCGTCCTTTCCGTGTATATGTCCCTTTACCGTCAGTCCTCCTGAGGACTCGCCGCCTATAATGGCATCCGTTTCCTGCATTTTCGCGGATATATGCTTGAATCCCACCGGCACCTCGTAGCATTTCTGTCCAAAGCTCTCCGCCACCTTGTCCAGCACATGGGTGGTTGCCAGGTTGCGCACAGCAGGTCCCCGCCATCCCTTGTATTTCAGCAGGTAATAATAGAGCATGACCAGTATGCCGTTTGCGTGGAGATAATGTCCTTGGTCATCAATGACCCCCAGCCTGTCCGCATCCCCGTCCGTGGCTATGCCGATATCGCAATACCGGTCCAGCACATAATTCTGGAGATTCCGCAGAGTACGCTCCGTGGGCGCCGGCATCTTTCCGCCAAACAGGGTGTCGTGCCTGGAATTAATGGTTTCTATGGTGCACCTTGCAACGGAAAGGATGGTGCTCAGCGCAGTCAGGCTCACACCGTACATGGGGTCAATGGCAACGCGCAAATCACGCTCCTTGATGGCGTCCATGTTAATTACGGAAATGATGTTATCCAGATATTCGTTCATGGGATTGATTTCCCTGACCATGCCCTGCCTTACAAGCTTCAGGTAGGATGGAGGCGGCATCTGCCCGTTTTCCTCCTCATTGGGTTCATAGAGCTTCTCTGCCTGTTCCAGGTAATACTCAATCTCCGCTGTCTGTCTCTCATCCGCATCCCGGCCCCCGTATGTAAACACCTTGATTCCGTTATAGATGGCCGGATTATGGCTGGCTGTCACCATCATGCCGTAGCTCAGCTCATGCTTCATCACATAGAACATTACCAGGGGAGTAGGCGAGCTGCGGTTTACGAACCACACCCTGATTCCCTGGTTTCCAAATATTTCGCAGGACCATATGATGGCCTCCTTTGAAAGGAACCGCCTGTCATACCCCATGACAACGCCCTGGTTCTCCACGCCTTCTTCCTTCATCTTAAGGCATATGGCCAGCGCCAGCTTCTGTATGTTCTCCTTTGTAAATTCTTCCCCGATAATGGCTCTCCAGCCGCCCGTCCCGAACTTTACCATATGTTTTCTCCTCATTTTCCTCATAAAAGCCTGAAGGTTTCCACAAAACGCTTCAGGCTTTTGCACATACTACACGATTGACACCTTTCCTTTGCTCACCTTCAGGAATATCAGCAGCATGACAACCGTACTCACAGTCAGAATCGACGCCAGCGCCGCCGCGGTGCCATAGCTGTTGCGGACCACCTCAGTATAGATGGCTACGGAGATGGTACTTGTCTTGCCGCCATAGAGCATGACGCTGGATGACAGCTCATTGATACAGGTAATCCAGCTGAGGATGGCTCCGGACAGGACGCCGGGCGCCATGAGCCTGGCGGTCACCTTGCCGAAGGTCTTCATGGGCGACACTCCCAGACTGATGGACGCCTCCTCCACACTTGGGTCCATCTGCTGCAGGAAGGCGCTTCCCGACCGAACCGTATAGGGCAGCTTTCTGACCACAAAGGCGATAATGATGATCAGGGCCGTACCTGTAAGAATCACTGGAGGCTTATTGAATGCAACAATTAAGCTGATACCGAGAACAGCTCCGGGAATGACAAACGGAAACATAATAATTAGGTCCATCAGCTGCCCGGCCACGCCCTTCTGGCGGACCACGATATAGGAAATCAGCATACCCAGCGCTATGATGAACACAATGGCAACCGTGGAAAATACAAATGTATTCCTGATGTTGGTCCACAGGCGGTTGAATATGGTGATATAGCTGCCCAGGCTGAACCCTTTCTGGAAGCCCGTGAAATCACATTTGATAAAGCTGGTGATGAGCACCACAATCTGAGGCAGGATTCCCACAAAGGTAACCAGCATCACAGGGAATGTGACCAGGAAACGCTTGAATCCGCGAAGCACCTCTTCCTTTGGCGGACGCATGGCTGTCATGACGTAATTCTTTCTGGATACATAATACTTCTGCACCAGCAGCACTGTGGTGGAACAGAGCACGATGATAACAGACAGTGCGCTGGCCAGATGGGCGTTGCCGCCAATCTCACTCATGTATTCATTGTATACCAGAACCGGAAGAACCATGTAGCCCTCGCCGATGAGCATGGGGGTTCCGAAATCAGCCAGGCTGGTCATGAATACCATGATGGCTCCAGCCGCGATGGACGGAAGCACCACCGGAAGGGTAATGGTCCACAGCCTGCGAAACTTATTGCTTCCCAGATTCTCCGCGGCCTCCTCCAGGCTGGAATCAATGCTTCCCATGGCCCCTGAGGTATACAGATACACATATGGGAACAGCTTAAAGGTAAATACGATGATAATACCCATCTTGCCGTAAATGCTTGGCAGATGGATGCCGATATTTGCAAACAGACTGGTGATAAAACCGGAACGTCCAAACAGGGTAATCCAGCTGTAAGCCCCGATAAAGGGCGGGCTCATAAGGCTCATGATGATGAAAATGTGGATGAACCGCTTTCCCGCCACATTATATCTGGACATGACATAAGCGATGGGCACACCCACCACCAATGTTGTGAGTGTGGTGACCACGGACACAAACAGGCTTCGCCCAAGGGCGTTGTAATAATACTTTTTTGTAAAGAACCGGATATAGTTCTCCAGAGTAAAACCGGCTGCATTTTTTGAAAAGAAGCTTCGTGTAATCAGGGTGCAGAAGGGATAAAACAGGAAAATAAGCATGAATCCCACTACCAGTACCTTGACCCAGAACCAAAAGTCCAGCTTTTTTTGCGACTTTACCATGAAATCACCTCCTGGTTCCGGGCGTCGTAAACTCCTACCGCGTTGATATCGAAGTTAACCTTGACCCGCTGTCCGTCCGGGCGAAGTTCCCGGACATCCTTGGTGTACTCGTTGAGCTGTACGGTCTGTCCGTTATCCAGTTCAATCTCATATTCAATGAAATCTCCCAGGAAGGTGGATATCACGATTTTTCCCGGCAGACCCTCCTTTTCGTCAAAAAACAGCTGCTCCGGTCTGGCTGAAATGATGCCCTCTCCCTTAAAGGGAGCCTTCAGACTGCATGTAATCGTGCACTCGCCCTTGATATCAAGGACAGCCGCCTCCGGATTTTCACCGTTTACATCACATTCCACGAAATTGGAGACCCCTATGAATCCTGCCACAAAAGTGTTCTGTGGTTTTTTGTATATATTCTCAGGGGATCCCACCTGCATTACCTCGCCCTCTTTGATAACCGCGATACGGTCAGAGATGGCCAGTGCCTCCTCCTGGTCATGGGTCACATAAATAGTGGTGATCCCCAGCCGGCGCTGCAGCTTTTTGATTACTGTCCTCATCTGCACCCTGAGCTTTGCATCCAGGTTGGACAGCGGTTCATCCATCAGCAGCACGCCCGGCTCAATGACAAATGCCCTTGCAAGGGCCACCCTCTGCTGCTGACCGCCTGACAGCTCGTTGGGCTTTCTGTCCTTCAGATTCTTAATCTGAACCAGGTCAAGGGCCTCCTCCACCTTGCCGGGAATCTGGTCTTTGGGATATTTTTTTGCCTTTAAACCATAGGCCACATTCTCTGCCACAGTCAGATGGGGGAAAATGGCATAGTTCTGGAACACCATGCCGATATCCCTTTTGTGGGCCTCCAGGTTATTGATGACCTTGTCGTCAAAGCGGATTTCTCCGCCGTCCACGCTGTTAAAACCCGCTATCATTCTAAGCAAGGTGGTCTTGCCGCATCCGGAGGGCCCTAACAGTGTAAAAAATTCGCCCTGTTTTATCTCCAGATTCACTCCCTTTAACGCTGTAAAATCACCGTACCTCTTAACGGCGTCCTTTATGATAACTCCATGGCTCATACCAGTTTCCTCCTTATATGCTGACGCTGCCTGTATCCCGGCCCATCTTCCAATCCTGATTCAATCATATCCTTTACGTGAAAGACTGTCCCGCCCTTCCGGGTCCGGACAGCCTTTTCACCGTGTTACTCTGATTCTTATCTCTGCTGCTTATATATAATACGCAATACTCCCACAGGTTAATCTACCATGATGTCATTGAAATGCTCAATGATGGCTTCCTTCTCATTGGCTGCCCAGTCAAAGTCATAGTCAACCAGCGGAATGTCCTCCAGTTTAGCCATGCCTTCGCCAACTTCCATGTCGCTTCTTACAGGACGGCGGCCCCAGTTTCCACTCTGCTCTGTCTGGCACTCTTTAGATGTAACGAAATCAATAAACAGCTTAGCGTTCTCCTCATTGGGGCATCCCTTAACCAGGGCCACGCCATCCGGTACTGCGCTGGTTCCGTCCTTAGGATATACAAATCCTACCGACGGGTCATCCTTGTACTGCACAGCGGCCTTCTCCAGAGTCAGTCCCACATAGAACTCACCGTCAGCCACCATTTTATGGCACTTGCCTGAAGAGTCAACAATCTTTCCGTCCAGGTTATCATATAATTTCTTGATGAAATCCCATCCGTCTTCCTTGCCGCCATGGCCCAGAATCATGGTACATAACTGTGTGTAAGCGGAACCGGATTTGGAAGGCAGACAGTACGCAATCTTGCCCTTCCACTCAGGCTTTGTCAGGTCTTCCCATGTCTCAGGAATGGTCAGGCCGTCCTTCTCAATCAAGTCTTTGTTATAGAAAATAACCATTGGCAGCGGACTCTCGCCAATCCACAGTCCGTCCGGGTCCTTGTAAGCAGCTCCTATAAATTCGTCGTTAGCGCATACATAGGGCTCAAAATATTCTTTGAAGGCTGCCAGGGAGTCAGCGCCTCCGCCCCACAGTACATCCGCGATGGGATTGGCTGTCTCGGCCGCAATACGGTTGCACAGCTCGCCGGTACCTGCCGCCACTACCTCAACCTTGACATTGGGATACTTCTCCATGAACAAGTTAACGCCTGCATTCAGAGGATCTGCGTCATGGGGCGAATATACCACCACGGTTCCCTTATAATCCTCAGGAGCCTTCCCGCCTGTAGCTTCCGCCTCTGCCTTAGTCTCCTCTGCTTTGTCCTCCGCTTTGGTATCAGCCGGTGCCTCTGTGGCTGCAGGAGCTGCCGTGGTATCGGCCGCCTTTTCACCGCCGCCGCATGCTGCCAGGCTTAAAACCATCATTGTTGCCAGTGAAGCTGCTAAAAACCGTTTCTTCATAATACACCTCTCCTTTTATATCATATTTTCAGTTCACGTATTCATTGGGAGTTTTTACCTCCGATAGTCATATTATATGACTTTACTGTGCGCTTTTCCATTTGTTATTCTTACATTTCTTTTGTTATTCTGAACTATTGCATATATTTTATGATATTTTTAATATTTATATATGTATATTGCCCAACTAAAAGTTTTTTTCCCTCCACCGTCATTGTTTCTTTTGTTACCACCAGACTTAACGGACTACTCCTCTGCCGCCAGTTCCCTCACGGCCTGAATCCCGGCATCTATCTCTTCCTCCGTATTAAAGCAAGAAAAGCTGAACCGCACCATTCCCTGTTCCACGGTCTTAAAGGATTCATGCATCAGAGGCGCACAATGGGCGCCGGGGCGGGTGGATATTCCGTATGTGACAGCCAGTTCGTCGCTGACCTCCGAGGAATCGTAATCTCCGATATTCAGAGCCACGATGGCCGCCCTCTCATCGGAAGAAAAATCGCCGTACACCCGGACTCCCGGTATCTGCACCACGCCGTCATAAAAACGGCGCATCAGTTCTGCCTCCCGCCGGTGAATGATTTCCACCCCGGTTTCCTTTATAAAGCCAAGGGCTGCATGAAGGCCTGCGATTCCATGGCCGTTCAGGGTCCCTGCCTCCAGGGCCGTGGGCATGTCCCGGGGATGTTCCTTCAAATAGGTGTGAACACCGCTTCCTCCTGTCTTGAGGGGCCTTATGTGTATGCCGTCCCCCACACAGATACCGCCTGTTCCCTGGGGGCCCAGAAGCCCCTTATGACCAGTAAAGCACAGCACGTCTATATGCATCCTCTTCATGTCAATGGGAAGGACTCCCGCTGTCTGGGACGCATCTACCACCAGGCGGATTCCGTGCCTGAGGCATATTTCACCAATCCGGTCCAAATCCATCCTGTTGCCGGTCAGGTTGGAGGCATGGGTACACACCACCGCCTTTGTCTCCGGACGTATGCTTTCCTCCAGCCGGTCATAACACAGGACTCCCTGCTCATCACAGGGCAGAATGGTCAGGCTGATTCCCCGTTTTTCCATAAGATAAAGAGGCCGAAGCACAGAATTGTGCTCCAGCACCGTGGTAATCACATGATCCCCTTCGGAGAACAGGCCCTGGATGGCCGTATTCAGGCTCTCCGTGGAATTACTGGTAAATGCAACCTGCAGGGGATTACCCAGGTTAAACAATTCCGAGATTCGCTCCCTGGTCTCGTATATCATCCTGGACGCGTCCAGGGATGCCTCGTGGGCTCCTCTGCCCGAATTGCCGAAATTCTTCATGGCATCCGCCACTGCATCTATGACACAGTCCGGTTTTCTCATGGTAGTAGCTGCATTGTCAAAATAAATCATGATAGCGCCTTCCTTTCCGCCCTAATCGCAACCGTTGAGCCATGCCCTCTAAATCAATACATGAGCCGGACCATTTCTTCATGCTCCATGCCCTTTTCCTTCATGAACTCAGCCATTTCCTGTTCCATGTCAGGTTCACAGCACCAGGCAAGGCCGCAGCCCGCGGATATTTCCCTGGGAACCGGTATCATCCTCCCTGACTTTTGGTTTTCCTTACAAAGCTTCTCCATGGCAATGGCTTCAGCCGTGGTATGAAACGTAATAATTAATTTTGGTTCTTTTTTTCTCATCCCATAAATCCTTTCGTATCTAAAAATATGCTGCAGCAGACTGTCACCAGGCTGTCAAACAGCCTGACTGCCTTCCACTGCAGCATCCGGTTTCAGAAGCCCTGGTTCAGACACGCTGTGAATCCGGGACATCTGTATTATTCAATCACAATCTCAAATTCAGACCCTTTTTCGGTTACTGTAGCCGTCTTACCCTGGCTCTTTGCGTATTTCTCAACATTCATCCTGGTGTGAGGTTCACTGACCAGCACCTTCACAGACTCACCCTTGTGCTTCTTGAGGGCTGCTGCGGTCAGCATCACAGGTTCAGGACAGGATAATCCTCTTGCATCCACTTCATACATATCTCTTACCTCCTATTTCCCTTCCTCTGACTTTGGCACAAACCCGATGATAAACAGAATGACAATGCATCCAATCACCGCAACCTTACCAGCCATGGCAAGGCCGCCCGGCGCAGCGGGGGTATCTGCGGTGGCTGCCGCTGCCGCCGATGCGGCCAGTCCAAAGTTGTGGCAGAAAGCAGCTCCCACCAGAAGTCCAAGGAATGTCACGGCGGAATCAGATGAACCCTGGCCAGCTAAAACCAGTTGGCGCAGCGGGCATCCGCCTGCCAGGACAGCAGCGAAGCCAACGGCGTAAAGTCCCAGAATATTCCAGATATGTTGTGAATGTGCAACCGGCTGTCCTGCAAAGGAAAGCTTGAATCCGCCTGTAGCCAGATTAAACACCAGCATGACCGCAAACAGTCCGCCGATTACAGTAATCAAATCAAAATTTCTCATTAAAATGACGTCACGGATACTGCCCGCAAAGCAGGTCCTGCATTTCTGCGCTATGGCTCCAAACAGCAGGGCCACAACCAAAGCAAGAAGAGCAGGCGCATGCATGCTGCCCGGACCTTTTTCACTGAACGCAAACAATGTGGTAGTCAGACTCAGCACAAACAGCACCGCCAGGACAACCGGAAGCACTGCCCCGTTTATCTTTCCTGTTTCGTGGGCCCTTCCCAGTGAAAATCCATTCTTTAAAGCGATTGTTCCGGTAAATACTCCGGCTGCAAATCCGATGAATCCCACATACGCATTCAAATCACCTGCCGCCATGCGGATTACCATGCGCAGCGGGCATCCCAAAAACGCCAGGGAGCCAATCATCATGATGACACCCAGGATAAAGCGCAGCATAGGAGACGACCCTGCCGTGGAACGGTATTCCCTGGTAGCCAGGGCAATCAGGAAGGAACCGCAGACAAAACCCACGATTTCGGGCCTGAAATACTGCACCACCGCCGCGGTGTGAAGCTTCATGGCTCCTGCGGAGTCCCTGATAAAGCAGGCCACGCAGATTGCCATGTTCTTTGGATTGCCAAAGTAAGCGAGAATACATGCCAGTATTCCCAGTGCCACTCCGGACAGGAGCAGCGTTTTTTTAGAGCTTGTCAGATTCATAATCATATCCCCTTTTCTTTTGGTAAAACTACCTTCATCTTACCAAAGTGAAAGGGGCAAATCCAATTCAAAAAAACATGGTATCTTTTTTTGTTATAGACATTTTCTATGCAAAATCCTGTGCAGGACAAGCCTGCATAAACACTTACATAAACCGCCCGATATCCTGCTGCCAGTTCCTGTCCCTGTAGTCAATCACAAGGTCCCGGAAGGCTTCCGCTATGGGTGAAAGACGTATGTTTTTGCTGTATACCATGTAAAAAGTCCGTTTCTTCTCCAGGCCGTCTATCTTAAAGTACTTAATCCGGTGGGTTCCTTCTTTTTCCCCGGCAGCCATCCTGGACAGGATGGAGATTCCCAGGCCTCCGGCCACTGCCTGTTTGATAGCCTCGGTACTGTTCATCCGGGCAATCACGTCCACGTTTTTAAACACAGGTACACCGTGAATTTCCGCCTTTTCCATCTCCTGTTTTGTACCTGATCCCTCCTCCCGAAGGATGAAGGTCTCATGTTCAAAGTCCCGGAAGCTCACCGTACTCCCCTTCTTCCATCGGGAATACTTCTCCGTATCAGGCACAATGAGCACCAGCTCATCCATAAAGACAGGCTCATATACCAGACTGTTATGCATCTTATAGCCTGTGAGTCCAATCTCGCCCTTCTGGCTCATGACATCTTCAATCACTGTCTTGCTGTCCGACTGCTCCACATAAAAACGGATTTTCGGGCATTTGGCGTGAAACTCCCCTATGAGCCGGGGCAGATAGTACTGACCCGGAATGCTGGATGCATATACGTCCAGAACACCGTCCATTGCCTCGCATTGGGCCTGTACCGTGGCCAGCGCCTGCGACCTGGTATGGAGCATATCAATGGCATAAGGGTAAAACAGCTCCCCCTGCTTTGTCAGGGTTATCTCCCTTCCTGTCCGGTTCACAAGGGTTGTCCCCATCTCATTCTCCAGGTTATTGATATGGGCGCTGATCGTGGGCTGGGTCAGAAAGGAGGCGTCCGCTGCCTTTGAAAAACTTTTGTACTTTACCGCATTTACGAATGCTTCTAATTGTCTGAATTCCATATCCGCCTACCTCGACTTCTGGACAAGGATACGCACATCGTCCTGTTTCCGTGTTATCTTCTGCTGGTCGCAGTACTCCAGGAACAAAACAGCATACTTCCTGGAGGTTCCCAGCAGATCCCTGTAATCTCCCAGTGAAATGGTTGGATGGTCCTCAAAGTATTTCTTAAGAAGCCCCATGGCCTTTTCCCAATTGTCCCTGTGAATCATGGCACCAGGATTTATCTTTACCAATGCGCCCTTCTTTACCAAATCATTCACAATCTGTTTCGACAGTTTCTTATCCTTAAACTTGTTAATCACATCGTCTGTGGCCGGTATCTCATACCCTGCCATCAAGTAGGTATCTTCAATCTCCTTTAACATTCCCTTTATTTCATGGGAATATTCGGCATTAAATCCGGCTGCCGCAATCGCACTGCCTATGGTAACCGTAATGCCGCGCTTTATCATCTCATTTAAAAGGACATCTGCTTTCTTAGACTCCTGAATCCTGAAATTATCCAGTATACGGCTTTTAAATTCTTCCTTCTCCATTCCGTCGGAAATAGGATTCTCCTTGTGGAACTGATTCAGAAGCTCTGTACCGTATTGGGTAATTTCATTCCAGTAATATTTATGAATATAGCTGCCATCGCTGAGACGGACAGCCTTCTTCCCCTTGACCAGGGCCTCCAGCTGATCCTCTGTCTCCTGATTTGTCCAGTTGAGCTTGGCAGCCAGTATCTTAGGAACAGGGAAGTACCGGCTCTCCTCCTTAAGCTCCAGTTCCAGGACCTCTAAATCAGTGCCCAGCTCCTTTATACGAAGGCTGTCAATGACATCCTCATGATTCCTCTTATGCTTTAACGCCTCTGCCTCCAGCACGATGCCTCCGCCAAAGGTAATGGTGGGAGAATAGAAACGGATGATGAACCGGTCATTCCTCCTCACGGCCACAGGCTCGTCAAACCGGAACTGCACATAGGCCTCCTCACCCGCGGACAGCACATCCTTGTCAAGCAGCACTGCCTTGCATATGGCCTGGGCCGACCCATAGTTGATGTGGACCCTGTCCCCGTTTCTCAGTTCTCTGTCCGTGGAAGAGAACAACTGTACCTTAGCGTCTATGAACTGACTTTTCAAAAGAGAATCCTGGGCAGCCAGAACCTCTCCCCTGTTAATCTCGTCCTTCTTGATATTGACCAGATTCAGGGCCGTTCTCTGACCGGCATAGGCCATGTCCACCCTGTGACCGTGGGTCTGTATCTCCCTGATTTTGACGGTTCTCTCGGTGGGATAGAGCTCCACCTCCTGCCCCACCTGGCAGCAGCCCTCCAAAAGAGTTCCTGTGACAACTGTGCCGAATCCTTCCATGGTAAATACACGGTCTATAGGCAGACGGAACAATTCCTTCTCCTGACGCCTGGCGCCTGCAGCCCTTACCTTATCCACTATCATCTGTTTTAACACATCAATGTTTTTTCCGGTATAGGCGGATACCTGAATGCGGTCGGCATTTTCCATGAAGGTTCCCCTAACCAGGTTGTCCACATCATCATTTACAAGCCCGGCCCATTCCTCATCCACCAGGTCGGCCTTGGTAAATACCACAATACCCTGTTTGATATGGAGCATCTTAAGAATCTCAAAATGCTCTACGGTCTGAGGCATGACGCCTTCATCCAGAGCAACCACCAGAAGCACCAGATCGATGCCCCCAATACCTGCCAGCATGTTTTTCACAAACTTCTCATGGCCCGGAACATCGATGATTCCAATATGGATTCCGGCGTCATTGGGCAGGTTGGCAAATCCCAGCTCAATGGTAATTCCCCTTTTCTGCTCCTCCTTCAGCCTGTCCGTATCCGTCCCTGTAAGGGCCTTTATGAGACATGTCTTGCCGTGATCCACATGACCGGCTGTTCCCACTATCACATTCTGCATATCATCACCCCTCAACCTGTCTGCTGTCCATTGCGGTAAACGCTGCTACAATATATTCAAACTCATCTTCCCTGATGGTCCTCACATCCAGATATACCTGGTTATGGGTAATCCTTACAATAATTGGAATTTCTTCCCTGCGAAGAAGGCGCTCAATCTTTTCCGGCGCCAATGTTTTTCCCTGAACGGCCACCGCATATCCGTCCAATAGCACGGTGGGCGCGGAGCCTCCCCCTACCTGGTCCTTACACGCCTCCACCTCCACGGTGAAGTTATGGACCGCACTGCGGATGTCCCCGGCCAGCCTCTCTGCCCTGTCCTTAAGCTCTCCGGCCGGCGTGGTTATCATGTTCAGCACCGGTATGGTCCTGCGGGCCTGGCGGATATCCGAATACTCAAAGAAGGTAGCCTCCATGGCCGCCAGCGTCATCTTGTCCACCCGAAATGCCCTTGCCAGGGGATGGGCCTTCATTTTATCAATGAACTCTTTCTTTCCTGCGATGATACCGCCCTGGGGTCCGCCTAATAGCTTGTCCCCGCTGAACAGAATCACGTCTATGCCGGTCTTTAAGGCGTCCAGAACCGTGGGCTCGTCCACCCCATAGTCTGTAAGGTCAGCCATGAGACCGCTTCCCATATCGTAGATAACCGGAAGATTTAATTTCTTACCCAGCTCCACCATCTCAGGAAGCTCCACCTCCTGGGTGAATCCCAGTATCCTGTAATTACTCGTGTGGACCTTCATCAGTGCGCCGGTCTCACCTTCGTGGTAGGCGTTCAGATAGTCCGAGGGCTTAGTCTTGTTTGTGGTTCCCACATCCATCAGCTTGGCGCCGCTCTGTTCCATGATTTCCGGCACACGGAAGGAACCGCCGATTTCCACCAGCTCCCCTCTGGAGACAATGACCTCCTTGTCCTTTGCCAGGGCGGAGAGACAGAGCATGGTTGCCGCCGCGTTGTTGTTGACCACCATGGCGGCTTCCGCCCCGGTAATCTTGGTCAGGATTTTCTCCACATGGTCATGGCGGGATCCTCTGGAGCCGCGCTTCACATCATATTCCAGATTGGTATAGTTCCTGGCTACGTCCATGATGCTCTCGCATGCCTTGTCCGATAGATTTGCCCTTCCCAGGTTGGTGTGAAGCACCACCCCTGTTGCATTGATGACGCGCCGCAGGCTCTTTTTCTTCTTGCCTGTAATGCGGGCCACGATTTCTGTCATCAGTGTTTCCTTGGTACCCACCTGATTCCTTCTGCCTTCCAGGATATCCTTCCTCAACTCCTGGGTGACTTCCCTGACCGATTCCACAATCACTGCTCTGGGCGTACTTTCCGTAAAAAAAAAGAGACGCTCATCCTGCAGCACCTCGTCTATCTTCGGAATCTTTCGGAGTAACTCTCTTCTATCTTCCATCATATATTACCTCCACTACAGATATGGTTTAAACGGAGGAGGTGGGAATCGAACCCACCCAGAGGGCTCTTAACCCCCCACAACGGTTTTGAAGACCGCGAGGCACACCAGCAACCTATCAACCTCCATATCCTTTGGATAGCATTTAGCTTAAATATACTATCATGTATTCAGTTGTATGTCAATCCGTAACTTCCGAAAAAGTTATCGCGAAAACTTAAGCTTCTTCTGAGTTTCCGCCCCGCGAAAACGTTGTTTCGCGGGTACGGAACATGTATAACTTATGAATGAATGGCTTTATTTATGATATCAGGCCCGTACAGCCAGACCGGTATATATTTAGCTGACGTATCCGGCTGCCTTCAGAATCTCATGTGCCTTATCCTTGTTGGCATCAGACATCAGTACGATGGGGCCTGTGCATCCCATGCCGCTCTCAGCATAGATACCGGCTTTCCACAGTGCCTTAACAGCGTCCTCCAGGTCCATTACCTCGATACCCGGAATCTGTGAAGTAACTACTTCCTTAGGAGGCATCTTCACTTCCTCGGATGCCGCGCCTGCGTCCTTCCTGCCCGCGGACTTCAGCTCATTGATGATATCCTTAAGTCCGGCCTCGTTAGCCTTCTCAAATTCTTCATCAGCAACCTTCTTCCAGTCATGGCGGACCAGGTTGGTGGCGAACTCCATGGCTCCTGCAATGACAGGCGCGCCGGAAGCACGCGACACGATCATGATGAGACGGTCATATCCCTCGCCCACGCCGGGACCGTAACCGAATCCTAAGGACTCGTAATTACCGCCTGTGGTGTAGGATGAGAACACCTTCATCATCAGGTTGCCTGTCAGGGAATCCATAACCATGATATCAGGAGTTCCTCCCAACAGGTCATTTCCTCTCATGACAATACCGCCGTCAGCCCTTACAGACTCTGCGAAGTTAATATCATAGCCGTTCTCAGCCAGCTTGAGAAGTGCCTTCTCTGTCTGGCGGGCGCCGTCAATGTTGGCAATGCCTACGGTCGGGTTTTTCACGCCGTCAGCCTTTGCCGCAATGATTCCATAGATTGCGTTCTTAACCATGCCGCTGATACGGTCTGTGTCGGACGTACCTGTGGTGGTGGCAATATACATAGGTTTTCCCTTGCCCGGGGTGATAACCTTTCCCACTGTGGACACACCGATGGGGAATGGATAATGCATGGTTACAGCGCCGTCGATCTCGCCGGAATCCAGCATTTCTTCCATCTTCTTATGAAGGTCTTCCCCCTCGATCAGGACAGCCTTAAGTCCCTTCATCTCGGCAATTTTCATGGCTTCTTCTATATTATCCTGGCCATGTTCGCTGCCTTCTGAGGCGAAGCCGATAACCGGCTTTTTGCCATATTGTCCTGTTTCAAGAGCATCGGCCACCTCAAGAAAAGTATTAGCAATCATAGCTTTTATTTTCTTATCAGACATAACTTATTTCCTTTCTCTCGGTGAAAATTATTCCTCTTCGCCCATCAGACCCTGGGCAAACGCTCTCATGGCCTGGCCAATCATAGCCTTTACCTTGCTCTCATCTACACCGCCGCTCTCCTTTGAAGCAGAACCATCGTTGGCCTGAACCACGAAGGATACGCCGTCGAACAGATTGGTCATTCTTCCAAGGAATAAGCTTCCCTTACCGATAATCATGGCGCGCTTTGTCTCGCCTGCCAGAATTTCGTCTCTCAGAAGTCCAAGGTAAGGAACGCCTGAAGGAATATGTCCCTGGGTTGGAGCCCAGCCGGTCATACCATGCTCCTTAACGAAATCCGCAATCTCATTGCGCTGTAATTCGCCCCTCTTAACGCCAAGAGCAGCAATCATCTTGTAGTTAGCCTCAGGAACATCGCCTGCGCCTGCCGGCTTTGTGATGTCCGGATTCTGCATCTCAGGAGAGTACTTGTCGATATCCACAATCTTTAAACCAGCCTCATCCAGAGGATTAGTTACCAGGGAAGATATAACGTTCTGAGGAGCGGATCCTGTTCCAACTGTATGGCGTCCTACGATATCAGTTCTGATCTGTGGGTTTACGCCGTCGTCAGCACTTACTAATACGGAGAATCCTGCGATAGCGTCTTCCAGAATCGGAAGTCCCTTCTTCACATGGTCCTTGCCGTTCATACCTAATTTAGCGGTACAGCCGCCTGCCGTAACCACAACGTTCTTGAATGTTCCTGCCTTTACCAGGGCAGCTGCATGAAGCATTGCATGAGCTGGCCCTGCGCAGAAACCTCTTACGTCAGAACCGGTTGCATTAACAAATCCGGCAACCTCAGCGGCTGCCTTTGCAAAGTTGCCGCCGCCTCTCTGGTTCATATCGCCGCAGGCTTCCTCGCAGCAGTCAACAACATAATCTATGTCAGCGGGATTAACTCCTGCTTTTTTTACCAAGTTAAGTAAGGATAATACATTAGAAGCCTTTGTTACCAGGTTCTCTAACATAACGTGTGCGGATAAGTTAACATCCACGTCATGAGCTCTCTTAACAGCGCCAACCAGTGCATTGTTGAAGTACAGCGGCTCTGCGTGCTCGTCATTTACCAGAGCAGCGATTTCTTCCTGTGTTGTCTCACTGTTCTTATCAAGGATTGCTACATGCTCGTCTGTGAACATATGATGTGCATCCAGCTTTGCCTTAATGTCAGCTGCAAATCCCTTTTCCAGTTTAACCAGGTCAAATACGTCGCAGATCTGAATCAGGCCGTAGAACTCATCCTCGGGCATAATCTCTCCGTACTTGCCGTCCTTGCTGGCCCCATCCATTAATTTGTCATACCATGGAAATCCAACTTCAGCCATTTTCTGTGGCTTTTCATTGCCAATATATACCTGGTTCGGCATATAGTTAACGGCATCCTCAAAACTTCTAAGGTGGCTTGGAAGCTCCTTCAAATATTCCGACTCAGGATTAACAATCATCTCTGTTGTCTGTGTTGTACCATTGTGAATAACCATATCAGGTGTAACCGCCAATGTATAGCTGGCACCCTTTAAAACTGCATAACCGTTCATTCCTTCACCTCACCATAATTTATGACATCTAGTACTGCGTTGCGCAAGTCTCAGTCCGCGGCCGTCTTCGCGCGGCCGCTGCAAAGTACAGCTATGTATCATACTGGAACTTGCGCAATGCAGTACTAGCATAGTTGTGCAATAAAAACCCCTTTATTACACAAAACCCCCCGGAGCCCCCATGAAGAGCCTCCAGGGGAATTACATTTTAATTATAAATATTTGCAATACTGCTCTCTGATGGAAGACATCTCCTTAGCGATGTCATCAACGTCCATAACCATCTCCATCATGCTGATCTGATCGTCATAAACGCTGCTGTCAACCTCATCTTTGATCTCGTTCTCACAAACATGGAATACACTTAGTCCCAACTGGACTCCTGCTAGCGGACCTGCATAAGTTGGATCGCCTGCTGTAACGGTTTCTGCAGCTAAACCAGCTGCCTCACCCTCTGCTGCTCCAAGAACAACTACAATGTTCTCTGGGCCATACTGCTCAGCGAAATCTTTAACTCTCTTCTGATTTTCCAGATCCATAGCACCAGCGGCCGTTCAGACGAAGCATTCAGTTGAAGAATATACAACTTCAGCGCCTGCGGTCTTTACGCATTCTTCTATGGCTGGTCCCGGAATACCGTCACGGTCTCCGATGATAATGACCTTTTTGTCTTTCAAAATTGCCATATCCGTTTTCCTCCTTGTTTTATTTTTGGTATTTGATTTGGCCGCCGGGTATTAGCCCGGCACCATAATATAGACAAACGTCAGTATTGACGGTTGCTAGTAAAATAATGCAGTTATCTGAGGACAAATTATAAGTTAGCCTCAATCATAGCCTTGATGTTCTCAACAGTTGCATCGTCCTTAACGCACTCAGCAACCTTCTCGCCGCCCTTGTAGATAGCGATAACAGGAAGACCAAGAATCTTCTGTCCGATTGCCAGACGGCGTGCCTTGGTGGTGTTTAAAGAGGTGAATTTAATCTTATCGCCGTAATCACCCTCCATAGCATGGATATGTGGCATAAGCGCCGCGCAGGGTACGCATCCGTCGCCATAAAAATCAACCAGTACTGTGCCTTCAGCCTTCAATACTTCTTCTTCAAAATTGTCCTTGGTTAAATCTACCATTGGTATTACCTCCCTATTCTCAACTATGAATCACTTATTTCTGCTCTGCAAGCCATCTCTCAACCTGCATGGAAGCGATTGCTCCGTCTGCAGCAGCAGTAACAACCTGTCTTAAGCTCTTTACGCGGATATCGCCAACCGCGTACACGCCTTCCACATTGGTGTGCATGTCTTCGTCGGTCTTGATGTATCCGCGGTCCATCTCTAACTTGCCTTCAAACAGTTCGCTTCTTGGGTTGTATCCGATGAAGCCGAATACGCCGAACAGGCCGTCGTCTTCGTCTGCATCGATTCTTGTAAGCTCGCCTGTCTTAACATTCTTAACAGTCATGCCGGAAAGGATGCCGTCTCCGTGAAGCTCTTCCACAACCGTGTCCCACATGAAGAACAGCTTAGGATTCTTGAACGCGCGCTCCTGGATGGATTTTGCTGCACGCAGTTCATCACGGCGATGGATGACAGTAACTTTTCTTGCAAACTTTGTCAGGTACATGGCTTCCTCAACAGCAGAATCGCCGCCGCCAACTACGAATACCTCCAGACCCTCGAAGAAGGAAGCATCGCAGGTTGCGCAGTAGGAAACGCCCTTGCCCATGAACTCGCCCTCGCCCTTGCAGCCGATTGGCCTTGGGAAAGCGCCGGTAGCGATGATCAGGGTACGTGCCTTATAAGTTCCGTTGCTGCCAACCAGTGTCTTTACCGGGCCTTCGATATCAACGCTGACAATGGTATCGCAGACACGCTCAGCACCAAATTTCTCGACCTGCTTGGTCATTCTTTCAATCAGGGAAGGACCGCTCTCGCCGTCTACCATCTGTCCAGGATAATTCTCAATCTCGTCTGTGATGGCAATCTGGCCGCCGTCTTTTCCTTTTTCAATGAGCAGCGTATCCAGACGCGCTCTTCCCGCATAGATTCCGGCTGCAAGTCCGCTAGGACCCGCACCCAGAATGATGACATCATAAATCTTGTCCATCAGAATATCTCCTTACACATCAATTGAATTTCAGGGTTCACAAAATGCCGCTTCAAATTACATTTTATCATCAAATAAACAGTTTGCAAACTCTTTTTTTGTGCAATTACACCATTTTCAGAACGTTGTTGAATCATACCATGGTAACTTTAGCACCATTGGAGGGACCCGGCAATGTTCTTTTTTACGGATGTCGAACTTTCAGTTTACTCAAATACAGTCTGCTCTGTAACCGGGGTCTCCAGTGCTGTCAGAGCCTTTGTCAGTATATGTCTCCTGATTTCCTTCTCTTCTTCCATGGTCAATGCAGGATTGCCAAGAGGATGAGGAATAGCGATAGCAGGAACAATACGGTTAGCTCCTACTGTCAGCGAAATCGGAACTACAGTTGCAATATGAACTACTGGGATTCCTGCTCTTTCAATTTCTTTTACCATCGTTGCACCGCAACGTGTACAGGTACCTCAGGTAGAGGTCAGAATGACCGCGTCTACCCCGTCATTCCTCAGCTCCTGTGCGAACTCTGCAGCGAATCTCTTAGCGTTAGCTACGGATGTACCGTTGCCAACTGTAGTATAGAAATATCTGTGCAGGCTGCCGATTTTTCCTTCTTTTTCAAATTCTCTTAAAACGTCAACAGGAAGGACTCTGTCTGCGTCTTCGTTTGCATATACCGGGTCGTATCCGCCGTGAGCAGTCTCATATGTGGCCTCTGTCAGGTCCATGACACCGTCTATGTCATACTTGCCGTACTTGGAAGCACTGGAGGACTCGATGTGGTCCGGATTGCCCTTTGGTACAATACCGCCGGAGGTAACCAAAGCGATTTTTGCATGAGCCATATCCTTAACAGCCGGATTAGGATCTACCCTGTCGAAATCAGGCATTGGGAACTCGGTTGTGAATTCCTTGCCGGCCAGCTTCTTAACCAGCATCTCAACTGCTCTCTGAGAGCCTCTCTTGTCCTCGAAGAAGTTGACACGGATGCCGTTTGGCATATAGCCCTCTTCCTTGGAGGAACCAAGCTTCTCACCCTTGGCAAGCTTAATTGCCAGAGGAGCCATGGTGGCAACAGCACTTCTCATGCCGGCTGCGCTGTTCCTGGTCTCAACGATATATACTTTTGTCTTGTACATATCAGCGCCCGGGTTTTCTTTGTACATACCTGTCAGAACCGGAATGTTTAATTCTTCCTTAACTGCCAGTGCAACGGTACCGCAGGCAACGCCGTAGCGTCCTGCATTAAATGCCGGTCCGCAGATAACTGCGTCTGGCTTCTGGCTGCTGATCATATCCAGAATGGTCTTCTTAGCAGCTTCAACGTTCTCGTTGAAATAGGAGTCGCCGCAGATAACGGTAGCCACGATTTCTGCCTCATCTCCAAATGCCTGGTTGAACGCCATACCAGGGCCTACAATGCCTTCTCTTAATTCCGGCTGGTAATCAGCCTTTTCCTCGCCGCCGATGTTAGCGAAGAACTGGTTAATATAATGAACAATTCTTAACTTTGACATCTTATCCTCCTATCTGGCACTTAATTTATTGAAGCCCATCTCATTTGTTGCTCCTGTGATTACCTGAAGCTCAGCAACAATGGAGCCGTCTTCATGTAAGCTTCCGTCGAATCCGCCTGCAATGATATCAGCTACCTCAGGATAGCCGATTACCTTGTCCATTGCCGGTAAATTGATAACCATGTTTGCGTTTCCGCCTGTAACAACCGCATTGGCACTTGCATCTGCATCTGCCAGGGACTGGGAAGCTCCGTCGCGTCCTGCGTACTCATCGGTAATGATAACAGTCTTAACGCCTTTTCCTTCAATCTTCTTGCAGTTCATGATAAGGTCAGTATCCGGGTTACCGAAGCCCTCCTGGGAAACGATAGCGCCGTCAACGCCTAAGAACTCGCAAAGCTTGGATGTCCAGTCAGAAGAACGCATCTTGTCGGCAAGGTATACGTTCTCGTTGGTGATGATGACACCTACAAAGTTCAGGGTCTTTCCGTGCTGTTCAAATAAGTCTGCGACAACAGGGTTATTAAGGTGGTGATAGGTTGTGTTCTTGTCGCACGCAGATACGCAGTTACCGCTTAAAACAGCGCCGTCCATTAATTCGGTCGGGTTTAAGATGGTTGGCAAGGACTGTTTCATATCTACGCCGTATACATATGTATCATGCATCAGGCCCTGGCTCTGAAGCATAAGTACGTAAGCTACTCTTGGAAGCTCAGGATACTTTTCAATTCCCTCTTTAACGGAACAGGTCTCATATACTTTAACTTCATCAGGCTCTACGTCCTTAGCCAGCTTGCCGATGTAATCAGCAGCCTTCAGGCCTGCGAATCTGACAGCCTTCTCATGAGCATGCTTTGCAAGTCCGTCGATTGGCTCGCATACAACAACCAGGTTGTTTAACTGGGAGAATGGTGTGTACTTGGCTCCCTCGCCGCACATGTCGATGATACCTTCCTGGAAGCCAACAATCTTACCTGTGGTAACAACCGCGGAACCTTTTAATACGTTGGTCCTTCCGCTTCCCACTGTCTCCACCTTGGAAATAACGCCTGGGAATAAGTTTCCACCTCCGTTAACTTTTACACGTGGCTCGATCACGTCTTTTACCGGCATGATACGGACACTCTCTCCTGGTTTTGCAATCTCCAGCTCAACAGACTTCAGGTTCTCATCTTCCAACAAAAGTGCCTTTAACTCTTCTGCATTAACATAAATAGTTCCGTTTTCCACTTTTGATTCAGATGCAAACTGAATGTCGTTAATCTGAACGAACCCCAACTCAAGTTTCATCTAATCACTCCTCCTTGTATATTATTTTTTTTACAGCTCCTTCAATCAAAGATAAATCAACGTCCCTGAAGTCTTCCAGTATATTTTCCGGCCAATCAGGAGTCCGTCTGTCCTTCATGAATTTCTCACAGGACTGAATACTGTTCTCCATCACCATCTCAAACTGGTAAAATTCTTCTCTTTCAACCTCAGAGTCGGAAATTATGATTGTTTTGTAAGGAATCTGGTTAGGCTTCAGGCTCCCTGCCATAGGATGGGTTTCCAGGCGATAACCTTTATGTATATAGTTTCTCACCTTGATTAACACATCAATGTAGGAACCATTTTCCAGGAAGTCCACTTTTAATTTGTCCTGATATCTGTCCCTGCACTTCATGTTGTTTGTCACTACGATGTACATGATGTTTCACCCTTTGAATCTTTCTTAATTTATTAGGCATAGGATTCCATTCCACATAATAATAGAGCAATTATCGTGCCAACTTTTTCTAAAGTGGGATTTTTTTTTATTTTTTATCTTTTAACCAATGAAAATTCATTTTTTCTATTGCTTTTCCGTCCTTTATAGGTTTTCTATATTGTCTATTTTGTCATTCTTTTAACTTCTTACTTTTTTTAAATTTCTTTTTTTCGTGAACTATTTTTCTTGATAGTGAAATAAATTTCAGCTATAATAGGGGGTAGAGAGGGATTCTTTTTATTTTTGTCATTCATTTTTCCCTTCTTTTACAATTTTTATGTTATTTTTTTCTCAATTTTATACATAATTAATAAAATTTGAAAATCTAACTACAGGAGACCCGCTTATGGACGAAAACGATATGAAAAAAAAGTTTTTTTTCAACACAAAATCCCCTGCCTACCGGAGGGCATTGGAAGACTGCGAACGTGTGGCAGCATCCAATGTAAACGTCCTCCTTATTGGGGAATCCGGTTCCGGCAAGGATGTGGCTGCCCAGTACATACATGCCTGCAGCCGCCGTTCCGACATGCCGCTCATAGCGGTCAACTGTAATGCCTATACGGAATCCCTTCTGGAAGCAGAGCTGTTTGGCCATGAGCAGGGCGCGTTTACAGGCGCCATCAAGGGCCGGGCCGGTAAGTTTGAGCTGGCGGATAAAGGCACCCTGTTCTTAGACGAGGTGGGCGACATCAACCTGACCACCCAGGTCAAGCTGCTGCGCGCCATTGAGACAAAGAGAATTGAACGAATCGGCGGCAACAACAGCAAACAGCTGGATTTCCGGCTGATAACAGCTACCAACCGCGACCTGGTGGCCAAGGTGCGCAACAGTACCTTCCGGGAGGATTTCTTCTACCGTATCAGCACCATTGTCATCCGCATCCCCGCCCTTAAGGAAAGGAAGGAGGATTTGGTGGACATGATTCACTTCTTCCTGGAGGAATCCCAGAGAGTGAATCAAATCAGAATCGACCGCATTGACGAGAAAGCCTGGGATTTCCTTATTAATTATGATTATCCGGGCAACATCAGGGAGCTGAGAAACCATGTGGACCGAATGGTGGTCCTCTCCAAGAACCATGTCATCACCACGGAAGGTATTCCCATTCTCTATAATCTGAAGACAACGGATGACGACAGTACTTCCAGCTCCTTCACCCAGGCGGGCATCGTGCCCTGGCGGGAATTCAAGCGTCGCAGTGAGAAGGAGTACCTGCAGTGGGTCTTAAACCAGATGGGGTGGAACATATCAGCCACTGCCTATAAGCTGGGAATCAGCGCCAGGCAGCTGTTTAATAAGATTAATGAATATAATCTGGAAAATCCCCAGACTGGCAGGCCTCAGAAGCCGGTGCACAGTATCTGAGGCCAGGTAAAGCAGTGATTTTTTTGTAATATTTTTCATACAAAAATAACGTGCTGCGAAAGCCGAATCCAGTCGGCATTCACAGCACGTATTTTATAATGACCGTTTTCAGATATTCTGAAATTCCGGCTGTCCTATATCTTGTTCCCTATGACAAATTCCCTCAATCTCCTGCACAATCTCCCTAAGACAATCCTCCAGCACCACATTTTCATACTGCCTTGTTATGCTGCTCTCTTCCAGATGGCTTGGGCTGAAATCCTCCTCATCTGCCAGGAAACGTCTGCACATTTCCTTATACTTAGGCACGGTCTGCTGCTGTTCCCGTTCCAGAGCCCGCCGCAGCCTCAATCCATCCTCCACATAAATATAGAGCGGGACAAGGGCCTCCTCTCCATAATAAGCACGCATCTTCCCGTAGGATTCCAGGGTACCCATAATCAGATAATTGCCTGTTTTCAAATCAATCTGCCCATCGTCAGCTGTAAAATAACTCCACGGGCCGTAAACCGTGTCATAGGTCCGGCACTCAATCAAAATACCATCCTTCCTGCACTGTTCCAGATAAGAACGGTCCACAAAAAAATACTCCACCCCATTTTGTTCCCCGTCCCGTATGGGTCTGGTTGTATACATGGTAACCGTCTTAAGTTCCGGCATCCTGCTGTGGAGCCTCTTATATATGGTATCTTTTCCAGAGGCACTCTTGCCCATGACATAAAATATTTTTCCCATGATTCACACTGCACTTTCTTATCTCATTCAGTCTTTCTGTTCCGTCCCTTTTTCTGTTTCATTCTTCCTGATATCCCGTCAGTCCTTCTGAACTATGCGGATAGTCCTGAGGGACTTGTCCGCAGGGCCCTGCACCGGAAGCCCCTTATCCCTGTATTCCAGAATCACCTCCAGGGTGGGCCCGCTAATCCATTCCCCCGGAGCCACAATGGGTATGCCCGGCGGATAGATATAAACAAACTCCCCGGAAATACACCCTGCGCTGTCCTCCAGACCAACGGACTTCATATTTCTGTCCATGGCCTCACCCATGGACATGGCCGTGTCACACCGCATACTGTATACACTGCCTCTGTGCATATCCTCTCCACCTGATTTATCATCCGTTCCCGTGACAGGCTCTTTGCCGTTTTTCCTGCGGGCATCCGAACCGCGGGATGCCAAACAGCTGTCAATCCGGGTCAGTGCATCCCCCAGGCGTTCCAGGCCCTGTGCGCTGTCCATGGCCGTCGTAATGGCTGTCACGTAATCAGCTCCGCACATTTCCATCTCCAGATGATATTCCCTGCGCAGAATATCGTCCAGCCGGGCGCCGGTAAAGCCGGTATCTCCATTTTCCTGTGAAACCAGGTACGTTCCCCTGGTTGAAACCACGATTTTAGAGATATCCAGGTCCTTGATTCCTGCCTGTCCTATGATTCCTGTATCCGCCAGGCGCAGATGCCTCATCTGACCCAGCCCCGACCGCAGCTTGTGAAGCTGTCTCCCATAGGACGTCATATCCATATGTTCCATCTGGAATATACTGTTTTCTATGCTGGCCATGAGCAAATAGGAAGGACTGCTGCTCTGTACCATGTGAAGATACCGGTCAATGCGCTCCCGGTCAGCATAGCATCCGCCGCCCGGCCGGTTGCACTTAATATGGAGCAGAGCTGTCTGGGTCAGGCTGGGAAGGGTCTTATGCACGCTCTGAATCACCACATCTGCCCCCAGGTCCAGTGCGGACGCCGGAAACATGGCGTCATACCGGAAATGGGCTCCATGGGCTTCATCCACAATCAGCGGAAGTCCTGCCCTGTGAACGATTTGGGCAATGGCCTCTATGTCGGATACGATTCCGTCATAGGTGGGGCATACAATGAGGACTGCCTGTGTGTCCATATACCGCTTAAGCATCCTGTCCACATCTTCCGCCGTGATTCCTCCCTGTATCCCCAATCCTTCTATCTCCTGTGGATAAACATAGGAGGTTTTAAGCTGATTCAGATAAATTCCGTGGTACACGGATTTATGGCAGTTCCTGCTCACCAGGATTCTGCCGCCTCTGGGTACTGCTCCGCATACAGCGGCAAGAATCCCGCTGGTACTTCCATTAATCAGATAATAGGTCTGGTCCGCCCCGTAGACATCCGCCGCCCATTTCATGGAATCCCTCAGGATTCCTTCCGGGTGGTGAAGATTATCAAACCCGTCAATCTCCGTTATGTCCACTGTCCAGGGATTGGCAAAGCTGTCCATAGGGCCCGGCATGCGCTTATGCCCGGGCATATGGAAGGGATACATGTCCGAACCGGCATAAGCAGCCAGGCGGTTAATCAGAAGTTCTTCCTGTTTCATCACAATGTCCTCTCACGGCTCCGTAATATCAGCCTTGTCATGCTGTCCTTTAACTGTTTCCGATTGCGGACCACCAGCGTCTTATGCGGATATCTGGCTTTAATGGACTGATGACTGTGGGCTTCATCCCGCCCGTCACGGAGAATCCATTTCACGAAGTCCCAGTCAATCTTCTCACGGCAGCCTTCGGCCATGCTCTCCCTGGTTTTATCTCTGTACTCCAAATACCGTTTTACTGCCTGCCACAGGCAGATTCTTCTGGTATAATCCATGAAAACGATGAGGTCCGCTTCCTCCAGACGCCGTTCCTGGCAGAATTTTGCGTAGTTGCCGTCAATAATCCAGCCCGTGTCCTGATTCTCGTCCAGGAATGCCTCTGCCATACGCTTCGCCTCCTCCCGGTCCCTCTCTTTCCATCCGGGTTCAAATTGTATCCTGTCCAAATACAGAACAGGGCAGTCATAGAGCCTGCCCAGTTTCTTAGCCAGTGTGGATTTCCCCGCACCGCTGTATCCCATCACTGCTATTTTCATATAGTCAACTCCATATCATCCGCGTTTTTCTTTTCATAGTATACATGAAAAACCATCGGATTCATAGAGGGATTCTCAGAGTTTTCTGCTTATAGCTGTACCCTGCATGAACCTCCTGCGCCGGTTTCCTGGCAGCCTTAATGACTTTTGAGATACGATCTGGCTTTCAGAACTGAAAAATTGCAGGTCCGAAGTCCCATTGGCTCCCCGTCATCCCATACCTCATATCTTCCGGCATACCAGGACAGCAGGCGCTCCTTTATCGCAGAATCCGCCATTCCCTCCAGGGCAGGGGCAGCATCCGTGGAAAGGCGCATAAAGTCATTCTGTTCTTCCCGGGCAATGTTGTCTCTGTGGGATACATTATAACGGGCCGTTATATAGTCCGGACGCGCCCACGCGAACACTAGATAGAAGGAAGATACTACTGCCAGGCAGAACCGGAACAAAGGGAAATCGTGATTAAAAATAAGAATTACCACCCCCGCCATCAGCACAAACAGCATGGCCAGGAACCACAGCACCAGGATTCTGAGAAATGTCAGCTGATACTGCTGCACATACAGCACCATCCTGTACACGGCAGATGCCAGCATCACATAGGTACAAAGGCTGACCAACAGCAAAAAAACGTTTAACAGGGCATGTTCACGAAAATACTTAAGGCACATGAGCACCATCACAAGATTCAGGACAGCCACAAAGAGAAGCTGGAAAAATCCCTGCCTGGCATACTGGGAATATGTCATTCCCAGGGGCAGGCTTCCCTTTCCCATAAAAAGGTACACAATCTGAATGACGCAGAATACCAGGTACACAAAACCTACCATGGCCATGAAGCTGACCGCTGCCACCGGCGAATGCCTGCGTACATTGACCATACCGTCACTGATGCTTCCCCCATAGGCGCTGCAAACCAGGCAGTACATGGCCAGTGACCAGAATATGGTCTGGAGCACCACCAGGAACAGGGTAACCGGATTGAGAAACTTTGAAATGACAACTGACAGCATATTCCTGAATACCATATCCGCCCCTGACAAAAGCACGCACAGGAATATGACGGCCGGGATAGCCGCACAGGCGCCGGCCAGCAGCCGGAACACATTCCGGCTCCGTTTATCCTTCAAGGACAGTATATATTCCCCTAAATGGCGGAAGGGATAGAAAACCATACCCACGGCCTGAGCCAGATACAGAATAATGGAGGCCATATATTTTCCTATATTCCACTTATTATCCTGATGACACTGGTGTAGGATGAATATGCAGAACAAAAGAATCAGGGCCAGCCGGTTCATATAGTACCCAACTGCCATATTTCCCGTAAAACAGGTGGAGAGCCCAATCAGCAGAGATACTGCTGCCAGCAGATAAGAATCCTTTTTAATGACCACTCCCATTTTCCTGAATATCAGAAATGCCGCCCCATAGGTCACTGCCACAAACAAAGGGACTGTAATCCCCAGAGGATTTCTAAAAAGGCAGAAACTGGCGCTTACGCCATAAAAGATGCTGAGTACCCCGAAAAATCCAAAATCCCTTCCTATCCGCTGCAGACGTCCGCCCAATTTTTCCTCTGTCCGGTCCCCTCTGCCGCTTACTTCCCCCTGGGCTGCCGCGTTCAAATACATCTTATCTTCCATTCTCGTCCTCTCCTTCCTCTTTTTCATAACTTAATATGTCTCCCGGCTGGCAGTCCAGGGCCTTACAGATCGCCTCCAGGGTTGAAAACCGGATCGCCTTTGCTTTATTATTTTTCAGGATGGACAGATTCGCCATGGTAATGTCCACTTCCGCGGACAATTCCTTCAGGCCCTTTTTTCTCCTGGCCATCATCACATCCAAATTGATTACAATTCCCATGCCAATCCTCCCTGTCTATATGGTCAAATCATTTTCCTGCTTGTAACGTATTGCCTGTTCAAATACCAGGCAAAGCACGAAACAGAAAAGACCCGCTATTGAAAAAACAATAATAATCACTGCTGTGGCCGGAGTAAATGCCACAAAAAGACGCAGAATGGACAGGAAGGCTATGAGGAAGCTGTATTTTCCCATTCGCTTTAAGGACGCCGCATTTTCCATGACAAATGCATCATCTGCCAGCACAGTGGCAAACATCCGCCGCAGCTCCAGCACAAGCAAAAGAGCCAGCACCCCGGATGCCATGTATAGCACACACTGGACCACATAATAGGTCCTGAACTTCTCAATATACATGCCTACATAATGAAAAAGAACCGGAATCGCCACTGTTATGGCCATCCCCACATAAAACATGATGTCCAGAAGCCCCTTTGTAAATCTTACCAAACGCATATTCATACTACAATCCACCTTTCTGTATTGCTTATGTGCCCCTTGGAGGGCTTTTTCCTTACTCGAAATTCTATTCAAAATCCTTAATTGGAATATAACACCGTTTATATTATTTTTCAATATTTATTTATTGATAATCGATAAATTAATATTGATATATAATAAGAATTAAGAAGATTGTAAGGACTGCAGGTGGGATGCGGGGGGGTGATGCTGGGAGGGGGGGGGATACAGAGGAATAAAGGGGGCGCAGAGGTGCGGAAGGGCAGGGATGCGGAAATCGGTTGACACCGCCTATAGTTAGAATTATAATGGTTAGGATTCTAATTATTGTGAAAGGCGGTCCGTTTATCCATGAATTTTCATTATCTGTTAATGTCAGGCCATGCCATTTATTTAAAGCAGCTTATGGCCCAGCTAAACCATACCGGCCTGACACCCGGCCAGCCCAAGGTCCTGGACTATCTCATGGCCCATGATGGAGCAAACCAGAGGGAGATTGCAGACGCCTGTCACATAGAGGCCGCCACCCTCACATCCGTACTCAACGGAATGGAGGCAAAATCCCTTATTGAACGGAGACGGACGGATGGCGACCGGCGTTCTTTTTATATTTATTTGACTGGCAGCGGGAAAGAGATGGGGCAGAAAGTAACAGAGGCATTTTCCAGACTGGAAGAGGATACATTCCGGGATATCCCGCCTGAAAAGGTACAGGAATTTATGGAACTGTTCCGGGAACTATATTTAAGAATGCAGCGGAATTTTGATACAGGAGAACCCGCGAAGTAAACATTGGAACAAATATCAGCAAAGGAGACAACTGTCATATGCCATATGGAATCATAACCAACTGCATTGCCGTATTCCTGGGAAGTGTGCTGGGGGCATTTTTAAAAAACCATTTTCCTCAGAAATTAAAGGAAGCTCTCCCCAATATCTTTGGCCTGTCAGCCATTACCATGGGAATCAGCCTTATTATCATGTTAAAAAGTCTGTCTGCCGTGGTGCTGGCCCTTATTGTGGGAACTGTCATAGGAGAACTTCTGAACCTGGAGGATAACCTGCTAAAGGGGCTTCACCGGCTGGAGGAACAGCTTCCCCTGACACTGGATGACGAACAGATGGATGTGTTAATCAGTATGATAATCCTGTTCTGTTTCAGCGGAACCGGGGTATTTGGCGCCATGAACTCAGCCATGACCGGGGACCATTCCATCCTCTATGCCAAGGCCGTCATGGACTTTTTTACAGCCATTATCTTCGGGACCACAGCCGGCTATCTGGTGGGCTTTATTGCCGTGCCTCAGTTTGCCGTGGGTATCCTGCTGTTTGGAGGTGCTTCTTACATACTCCCCCTGGTCACCGACACCATGCTGGCTAATTTTAAGGCCTGCGGGGGAATCATCACCCTGGCAGTGGGTTTGAAAATTGCAGGTATCAAGCGGACCAAGGTCTTAAATATTCTTCCGGCCATTGCCATCATTTTCCCGCTGTCCTGCCTGCTTTAAAAAATATGGTAAAAATCAGCAGATGAGATGTTGTCATAACAACATACATTTCCCGTTATCCATAGTATACTTCCAGCATAACAACAATTTACTGTTTTGCAACAAGGAGGATAAAGGAATGATTAGAAGAATTATTAAGATAAATGAAGACCTGTGCAACGGATGCGGCGCATGTGCCGCCGCCTGCCACGAAGGAGCCATCGGAATGGTGGATGGAAAAGCCAGGCTTTTAAAGGATGATTACTGTGACGGCCTCGGAGACTGTCTGCCCACCTGCCCTACCGGGGCCATTACCTTTGAGGAACGGGAGGCCGCTGCCTATGACGAGGCAGCTGTAAAAGCCCGCATGGCCCAGGGCCGGAATGCATCCGGCGCAGCCCCCTGCCCTTCCGCCGGTGTCTCCTCCAATGTCTCCCCTTCCGCCGTTTCCCCATTTGCAGCACCTCATCACAGCGGATGTCCGGGAAGCCGGTCCCGGAGCATTGCCAGGGAAGCAAGGGAAAACACTGTCTCCACAGGAACCCTTTTCCCGGAAAAAACCGTTTCCATGGAGAGCCGGCTGTCCCAGTGGCCTGTGCAGATTAAACTGGCTCCTGTCCAGGCCCCCTATTTTAAGGATGCCCGTCTTTTGATAGCCGCTGACTGTACTGCCTTTGCTTATGGCAATTTCCACAATGATTTTATAGCCGGACGCATCACCCTGATAGGATGCCCGAAGCTGGATATGGTGGATTACTCTGAAAAGATGACGGAAATCATCCGTCTCAATGATATCAGGGATGTCACCATTGTCCGCATGGAGGTTCCATGCTGCGGCGGTATTGAAAATGCAGCGAAACGCGCACTCCAGGCCAGCGGGAAGTTCATACCGTGGCAGGTTGTGACGGTGAGGACGGATGGCAGCCTGGTGCGGTAATAATAAATATGCCTGAGGAAAACCGATTTGTAATGGACAGCTCATAAATGGCAAGGGAGTGTCGCAACTAGCATTAGCTAGTTTTGCAACACCCCCATCGTTTGTAAGCGAAAATTCTTGCCTGTCTCTTATTTAAGGATTATATTTTTCAATCCAGCTCCGGTCCCTGGTCCTTTTCAAAGGTATAACGCCCACTGGAACCTATCAGCCGCATATATCTCTTGATAAACACCTTCATGGCTTCCTGGGCTACCATACACACATCCATATAATCAATAGACGGATCAGCGGCAATGGCATCGGCCATGGCCTGTCTTGCATGCTTAAACAAATCTGTACATACGTTAATTTTGTTAATTCCGCATCCAACTACTTTTTTAATATTTTCATCCCCTGCCCCTGAACCGCCGTGAAGAACCAGCGGCATCTTAAGAGTATCCTTGAGAAGCCTCAGCCGGTCAAAGTCCAGTTTTGGCACAAATCCCTTTGGATAGCTTCCGTGGGCTGTACCGATGGCAACAGCCAGGCAATCGCAGTGGGTTCTGGCTACGAATTCCTTTGCCTGTTCCGGATTTGTATAAAGGTCAGTTCTGGTATTATCCGACTGGTTTGCCATTCCCACATGGCCCAGTTCTGCCTCGCAGGACAAACCCATACCGTGAGCCAAGGCCGCCACTGTTTTGGTCCTCCTGACATTCTCCTCGAATTCGTAGCTGGAGGAATCAATCATTACACTGGAAAATCCGCATTCCATGGCATAGGTTATATCCTCCAGATTGGCACCGTGGTCTAAATTAAACGCAACCGGCACCGGAACCTTTTCTGCCATGTTCTTAATCATAGGAGCCATGATATTCCCATGTCCATGAGCTTTCATTTGCCTCGGGGAAATATTGATAATAACAGCGGAATGTTCCTCTGAGGCAGACTGGATGATAGCCTTGGCCTGCTCCATATTAACACAATTGATGGCCATGACCGCATAGTTATTCTCATGGGCATTCCACAGCATTTCTTTCATTGATACATACATTACACATTCCTTCTTTCCGGTATTGTAGCTGCTATATTACAGCAGCGGACTATCCATATCCTCGTCCACATATCCTTCCGGCAGCGGCTTTCTGAGAATCGCATACAGAACGCCGGTAACACAGGCTCCCAGAGTCCACAGTCCGATAAACAAAAGAGGATTAGAAGTCATGGCGATAACAAAAGCACCGCCGTGAACAGCCGGGGATTCCAGTGCCGTCACCATACACAGACCGCCGGTGATGGCGCCACCTGTCATGCAGGAGATAGCCACTCGTACCGGATCTTTCATCAGGAACGGGATAACACCTTCCTGTACATAACAGCAGGACAGGATTGCCAATGATTTCGCCTGCTCACGCTCACCTGGACTGAATTTCTTCTTACCGCCCAGAACCGTTGCAAGAGCAATACCCAAGGGCGCCGTCATACCTGCACACATTTTAGCTGAGGTAGGAATCAGGAAACCATCTGCGTTGAGTCCGTTTACAAACAGAGCGGCTGTCTTGTTGATGGGACCGCCATGATCAAAACAGATCATTGCGCCAATCACTGCGCCCATTACAAACTTTGAACCTGTGCTTAAAGATAAAAGCATTCCGGTAAGCGCTCCCATAAATGCCTTAATCGGCACACCAAATACATAATACATCAAAAGGCCTGAAATCAAGGTTGCAAATGTAGGTATAATCATAATCGGCATGATACCGGATAATGCCTTTGGCACTTTTAGTTTTTTAAATGCGATAACAATATATCCCACCAGCAATCCGCCTACAACACCCCCTACGAAACCGGTGTTAATAGAGTTGGCAAGAGCGCCCATTGCAAGACCTGGTGCTATACCTGGCTTATCAGCCATTGCATATGCAATGAATGCCGCGATAGCCGGGACCGTAAAGTTCATCAGTGACTGACCAATCAACATAATAACCTTGGCAAGGGTATCAATCTCCTGCATATGGCTTCCGATATCGTAACCACCCATCATCTTGGCGATTGCCTGGAGAACACCCCCGCCTACAATAACAGGAATCATATAAGAAATACCTGTCATAATAGAATCCTTAATAAACATTCCCTGACTTTTCTTTGTGTTTGTTTTTCTTTTTATCTCTGCCATTATGAAATCGCCTCCAGTAATTCTTCTACTATTGCTTTTGCATCTTTAACCGCTTCGCTTACACCTACCGTCAGTGTGGGTACAGGTTCGAATCTTCCGGAATTTTTAATACGGACATCACTTGCAATGATGCATCCATCCGCACGTCCTATATCCTCCGCGGTAATCTCGTTTTCCACGCCCTGGGCTCCCTGAGTCTCAACCTTCACTTCGTGCCCCTTTGCCTTAACTGCTTTTTCAAGGTTAGCAGCAGCCATATAAGTATGGGCAATTCCTACCGGACAGCTTGTTACGCATACAATATACATATTTAATCCCCTTTCTTAAAACATTTTTTAATATCTTCAATGGATGAGGCGCAAAGCAAACCATCTCTAAAATCATCATCCATTAAATCTCTGGCCAATTGTGAAAGCATACGCAGATGAACATTATCTGCGCTGTCAGGCGCCGCCAGCTGTATCACAAATTTTACCGGCTCACCATCTAAGGATCCCCATTCAATGGGATTTTTAAGTTTTATTAATGCAAACGCGGCATCATTGACCGCATCACTCTTGCAATGAGGAATGGCAACCCCCATTCCGATTCCCGTGGCGCATTCCGTTTCCCTCTTAAATACCGCCTCTATGTACTTTTCCTTATCATTAACAATTCCAGCCTCTGCCATCATCTGGCCAACAGAACGTATTACCTCATCCTTACTGGCCGCCTGATATTCAAACTGAACCAGTTTCTGGTTTACCATACTGCTTAAATCCATCATCCATCCTCCTTACCAATTAACAGCCGACAGTAAATCTCAGGTATTTCTCGCTCCTTTTCTGCCTCAGTTTCATTCCTCCGTCCGACTGTACCTTAAGTATATCACCCATTTTTACCATAGAAAAACCATTTGGTTGCACCATGATAGTGCAAATTTAGATTATTTTTAATATTACTGCGTATATAAATATGCATAATTACCTGTTTTTCTTTCTTATCATCCCCCTCAGCCCAGATTATTTGGTATATTTTCATACTCTTTTCCAATTCGACATTTTCCTGCACCATGAAGATGCAATCTTTTGATTATTCTATCAATCAGTTTTCATACTATAATAGGTCCGAAACAGATGACACCAACAGCTTTGATTTTAAAACGGAGGAAAGGATACTATGAATAATTTTGAATTTTACAATCCTACAAAAGTGATTTTCGGCAAAGGAACCGAAGAAGAGGTTGGAAAAGAGATTCAGGACAGAGGCTTTAAAAAAGTTTTGATTCACTTCGGCGGTACATACCTGTATGAAAACGGTACTCTAGACCGGGTCCATAAGAGCCTGTCTGACTGTGGTATCGGATATGTGGATTTGGGCGGCGTGGTACCTAATCCCAGACTTGGCCTGGTCAAAGAAGGTATACAGCTCTGCAGAAAGGAAGGCATCGATTTTATTTTAGCTATCGGCGGCGGAAGTCCCATTGACTCCGCCAAGGGAATTGCATACGGACTTGCTAATGATTTTGATGTAGAAGATCTTCTCATGGGCCGCGTTACCACCAACAGAATTGCTCCCCTTGGATGTATTTCCACCATTGCGGCCACAGGTTCTGAAACAAGCAACTCCATGGTTATCACCATTGAGGAGGGAATGCTTAAACGTTCCTACAACCACGACTGTGCCCGTCCTCTCTTTGCCATTATGAATCCGGAACTGACCTACACACTGCCGCCGTATCAGACGGCCAGCGGTGCCACCGATATCATGATGCACACCATGGAACGCTACTTTACTAATACGGAACATGTAGAGCTTATTGACCGCATGGCAGAAGGCCTGCTGGTTTCTGTCCGTGAGGCAGCTCTTCTGGCCATGAAGGAACCTGATAATTATAATGCCCGGGCTGATCTCATGTGGGCCGGAAGCCTGTCCCACAACGGTCTCACAGGCACTGGCCGAGTATCTGACTTTGCCTCTCACAAGATTGAACATGAGATGGGCGGCATGTTTGACGTTGCCCACGGAGCCGGGCTTTGCGCTATTTGGGGGAGCTGGGCAAGGTATGTTTATAAAGTAAATCCGGCCCGTTTCGCCCAGTTTGCTGTCAATGTGTTTGATGTTCCCATGGACTTTCACGATTTAGAGGGAACCGCTTTAAAGGGAATTGAGGCATGGGAAGATTGGTGCCGCAGACTGGGCATGCCTACATCCATGACCGAGCTGGGAATTCAGCCAACCGAAGGCCAGATTGAGGAAATGGCAGAGAAATGCGTTGCCACAGGAGGAGGACATGTAGGGTTCTTTAAAACACTCTATAAGGACGATGTCATAAACATTTATCATATGGCTGAATAGATATCATCACAGAACTAAAGAGACCTCGACCTAACCCACCTGTTGTTTTCATTATTCATTCTAAGAAATTGATTTTACTAGTTTTCCTTTGGGATTTCATCTATGCGCCTTCGATAATCGTGCATTTTTTCTGCTATATGACAAAATACAGAATAGAAACATTTTGATTCTTATCACAAAATTGGGGTGAAATCTATAAAAATCTCACCCCAACCATCAGCAAAGAGCCAAGGAGCATATCAGTAGTAAAATGTCCTTATGCTATCAGTATCCCTTTTCCTTCAAAAAGTAATTTATCAGTTTACCACATGGATAGGAGAGCCAGCAATATATGCTTTCACGTTCTCTACCGTATGGTCCATAATCCTCTTCCTGCTCTCCTTTGGGGCCCAGGAAATATGAGGCGTAATGATGCAGTTCTTTGCCTTCAGAAGCGGATTGTCTCCCTTAATCGGTTCTGCGGATACCACATCCAGACCTGCACCGGAAACCTTGCCGGAATTCAGTGCGTCTGCCAAATCCTTCTCCACAACCAGAGGACCCCGGGAATTGTTAAGGATTATTACCCCGTCCTTCATTTTTGCAATGGCTTCCTTGTTGATGATCCCCTGTGTTTCGGGGAACAGCGGGCAATGAAGGGCAATGACATCCGATTTCGCGTACAGCGTATCCAGATCCACATATTTGGCCATCTCTTTTCCGGATTCATTGGGGTATTTGTCATAGGCCAGGATATTCATACCCATGGCTTTGGCGATCTTTCCCGTCTGCTGTCCGATTCGTCCGAAACCTATGATACCCATGGTCCTGCCGTCCAGCTCTATCAGGGGGTAATCCCAATAGCACCAGTCCTGGCAGTGTTCCCATTTGCCTTCATGTACCGTCTGGCTGTGATGGGCCACATGGTGGCACAGCTCCAGCAGCATGGCGATTGCAAACTGACCCACGGAAGCAGTTCCGTAAGAAGGCACATTGGAAAGGGGGATCCCTTTTTCCCTTGCATATACATAATCCACCACATTGTAGCCGGTGGCCAGCATGGCGATGTATTTTATTCCTGGGCATGCATCCATGATATTCTTTGTGATCGGTGTCTTGTTGGTGATGACCACCTCAGCATCTCCGATACGGGAAATAATCTCATTTTCGTCCGTTACGCTGGTCCTGTCATAAACCGTAAGCTCACCTAATTTTTCCAATTTTTCCCAGTTTAGTTCCCCGGGATTCTCCGTATAACCATCCAGAACTACTATCTTCATGCGTTATCCTCCAGCAGAGCCCATGCCCGGTTCAGCACCCTCTTGGTATTGGCCAGGACAATATCCTCATCCTCACCTGGATGCAATGTCACTTCCATAGACAGTACATAAGGGTTCTCTGCATCAAAGAAGCCTTCCTCTTTCATGACTTTGAGATAATCCAGCAACTGCGGTGTGTCATTGGCGCTGTTGGGATATCCGAATCTTGGATGGAGGTCACCGTAGCCATCGCAGCCTTTTACGACAACTGCATTTCCAAAGTGGAAATGGGTGATATATGGCCTCAGTGTGCGTATTACGAACCGGCTTGTTTCATAGGTGGTTGGGAAATGGCTTAAATCCACCAGAAGTCCAAAGTTGCTGTGGGTGGTGCGCATATCAGCGGCGAACTCCGCTGCATAGGGCGCCGGGCCGATGAGTGCAGCCTTATCCATATCGTAATCAAACACCTCCAGCTCCACCATCATGCCCTTTTCTGCGGCATAATCGCATACGGCCCGTGTTGTCTTTAAAAGCTGCATATAAGCCTGCTCCTTTGTCTCCGGCTGCCATTTACCTGCCAGAAATGCAATTCCCTTTGCACCCAGGTATTCAGCCTCATCAACTGCTTCGATCAGTGTTGCTTCCGCCTTCTTGCGCCCTTCCTCGTCAAGGTCGTTGGGGTTTAACTTTCCGCCCAGAAGACGTGGCTGTGCGCCGTAGCAAACCTTCAGATGGCTCTGTTCCAGAAGCCTTTTCGCCTCCTCATTCTTATCGCCGTAGCCTTTTAACTCAATAGCATCAAAGAAATCATCTTTGCAAATAGCCTTCAATGATTCCATGGGATTTCCCTGGGGATAGCTCATCCATTGAATGGTTCCTACCTGAAAATATTTGTGAATTGAATCTTCCATTTTGTTTTCTCCTCTCGTGTCTGCTCTGGGCTTTTTACAAATTGAAGCAAATGATAAGAAAAGAGCCATTATCGCAATTGCCCGAATGATTCTCACTGCTATTTACCAGATTCTGTCTGCTGGCAAAGAGTGGAATCCGAGTGATTTGTATAAAATTGATATACCTGAGATACTATTAGCCGATAATGGGAAACATTTTTTTCCATACAATCTCAAATGTACTCCATGTCTCTACTCTTGCAGCCGAGACTGTCAGTATCCTCTCTTTATTCCGGACAACCACCGCTTTGGGACCCAAAAGAACTTTTACATCAGCACCCGACACCCCAGGAGGAAGGAGTAGGTTGAACTCCACATCTACCAGAGGCACCATCTTCATCAAAGGCCGTCCTCCCACTGAATTAATTAAGTGAAGCAGCGCTCCATTCTGGGTTTGGTACAAAACCGCTTCCAGTCCGGGACAGGGTTCCATGCGAAATACACGAGAATCCTTCAATGCCCAGTCTATCATATTTTCCAAAAGCCGCAAGTCATCAGGAAGGCCATACTCCCTCAGAAGACAACCAAACGCAAAGGGCAGATAAAGCACTGCCCCATCCCCCTCCTTATGTGTCACACACAGGGGCAGCTGCGTCCGTTGCACCGGGATGCTTGCCCGTTCCGGCGGAGCTCCTACCGCATCTAAAGGAGCAAAGGGTGGCACCAGGGTTGCTTCAGTGACAGAACTTTCCTTTACTGTACAATACAGGGTTTCCCCCTGGTGCGGCAGTAATAGAGTCTCCTCCAGATTTCTCCGAAGGCTGTCTGTCTCAAACCTCCAATAAGCAGCCTTTAGCTCCCCTCCTCCCTGTACTTCCTCCTCGATTCCAAGAAATTCATGTGACTCCCTTGCCCAGGAGGCGCGGTGTTCTTCTATCAGCAGGCTGACCCCTCTGCGTACGCACTCCTCCAGTTCCCTTTTCTTTGTTTCCAACATTTTTCCGCCTGACGGTACAATAACCGCTTGATACCGGCAGGCGCGCTGCACGCTAAAGCGTTTTTCATCCTCTACATCAAACTGGATCTGTGTATTAAGAAGCTCTCCAATCCATCCCTCAGCGCTTTTGGTACTATTCCATACCACCAAAACCTGAGCAGCACTTTTTGCACCATTCATGGCCATCTCCACCTGGACGGCATCCTGGTTCACTGCTTTGATGGTTCGTAAAAGTCTCTGGTCACCAATGGTCTCTTTAAATCCGGTAAGGCTGTGCCACAAATTTGCACCATTAGCTGCAACCCGACTCATCCAGCTTTGGTACTCCGCTTCAGGCAATCCGGCATGCCGCCAGTCCATCCCCGGGCAGGAATGGATGATGCCAAATGGAGCCGGCATATGTTCAGGCACTGATCCGTATTTTGCATTCAGGGAAGGAAGCCAAAAGGGGGTGATATTTTCTATCCCCTGGGAAAGAATATCCTGAGCTTCCGCACACAACACATACCGTGGGTATCCCCAGTTTCCTTGTTTTTCCTTTCTCCTCTT
>UMHT01030922.1_pt1 | contig 70124 bp, 48 predicted proteins | sample 1965601 | NCBI WGS metagenome assembly UMHT01 (sample SAMEA4836105, study PRJEB28245) | human gut metagenome | biome: gut microbiome; material: fecal sample | place: Denmark | collected 2008 | reverse complement strand
TAATTCTTTTTGTTCAATTTCTTGTTTCATATAGAAGATTGTTTGTTCCAATCTGCAAAGAAAATGCAAATGAGCGCAAAGAAAGCTTGCTTTCTATTTGCCGAGTGCAGCTTTTCTTCTGCAAAGATACGGCTTTCCCTCGTAACTTCCAAGGTTTTAGGAAAAAAATGTTGAGAGGGGGATAAAGAAAAAATAGGCGACTCCCGGATTGGAGGAGAGTCGCCTATTCTATGAGTTTTTAACCAAATCAGTAAAGTTCGACCAACTTTCAACTTTGAATCCTCTTAGATCTCTTACTGATTTCTTAAACCACTCTATTTTAGAAAGCTCCATAACTGTTTTTACAAGTGCAGTCAAATCATCATTCGTCGTCATGTATGTACTGCCTTGCACCCACTCGAAACCATTCTTTTTTAGAAGTTCTTTTATTTCGTAGTAAGCTTTGTTGTAAGGCTCGCCATAGTATTTTTGTAAATCGGAAATAACCATATCAAATGCTAGTGCGTACATACTGCCTCCTTTGCTGGTTCAAATAAGTCTTTATATCCAAAGAAGATGTTCCCATCTGCGGTTTTTGCGGAGATGACAATTCCTACGAAAGGATTGTTCTCAACTTCAATCACTTCCCCCTGTGTCCAGTCTTTGGCATGTGTCAAGTCTGGAGATATTAATACTTTGTCGCCTGTTCTCATAATCATAAAAATATAAATGTTGTACTTATTCGTTGGCAAAGATACGACTTTTTCTCGTAACTTCCAAGGTTTTAGGGAAAAAATACTTGAAAAGGATGAGGAGAAAGAAAAAAAATAGGCGGCTCTCAAGGGAGCCGCCTATTGATATTTAGTTTATTTGATGAAGCAAATGCTTACTTCTTTGTCATTACACACTTTGCATAGCCATTAGCCCATGCATAGAGCTTGATGTCGTAAGTACCAGCATCTACAGAGATGTTGCCACCGTCTTGGGTAAGAGCATTTACATCGCCACCCCAGTTGATAGCCCAGTCGTCGTTGGCACGGAACTTGATTTCACCAGAAGCCAATGTGATGTCCTTTGCCTCCCAGTAGCCAAGTGCTTTTGTTTCTGCATTGTAAGGAACGTATGTCATATCTACGTCTGAATCCCAACCATTAGGGGATGCGCTACCAATGATACCAATAGTTGTGATAGGAGTCAGAACATAGCTCTTGTTTTCCAAATCAACATCTACTTTGTAGTAACCGGCTTCTTCTGTCATGGTGATGTTGGCTGCATCAGCAGCAGTATTGAAGTCTGCGCCATAGTTGGTGCCCTTCCACTCTGGCTGAGTACAGAACTTGAAACCATTCTGGTTCAAGTACATGAAACCAGTAAAGTGTACACCATCCTCACCTGCGAGGTAGTCATTTGTTGCCCATCCATTAGCATCACCTGCCATATAGAGTACTGGCTTGCCTACAGTGTAAGTAAGGTTGTTCATATCAAGAGTAACAATCCATGTACCTGCGCCTGGGATTACTGGAGTCTGAAGTTCACCCCATGAATCGCCATCATAGAGAATGTATCCGAATGTGTCTTCTGAACCGTTCTCCTTGCAGCCCAAGGCTCCCTTGTTGATGGAATCCCAGTCTTCACTTACGAAGTTGCTTCCAGCATAGAACTTAAACCAGTTTTTGTCTGCAGTAGTTGTAACCTTCAACTGATAAACTCCATCGCTAATCTTGTTCATCCAGACAGGAGATTTTGCATCCCACTCATTTCCGTTTACCTGACCGAGCATGTAGTAGCCCTTCTCATCGAGTTGAGGTGTTGCTGTTGGAGTAAACTTACCTGTAGTCTCGCCCTTGGTAGTAATGCTTACCGCATCACCAGAAGCGAGATTGATAGAAACTTGTGTCTCCACTTTCAGGTCGCGAGCAACAGAAGCACGAGACTTATTCTGCTCGCAAACGAGTTTCTCCAATTCAGAAGCACTTACTTGAACGCTGTTGCCAACCATTGTTCCATTGACAGCTACTCCGTTCACCTTGAAATCTTGGAGGGTGAAACCAGAGACATTGGCATCTGTAGAATTGACTGTTACGAGATTGATGATACCATCTTCATCAGCCATGCTGCCTTCTGCCTCAGAACCATTGGCAAAGGTTACCCCATACTTGGCAGCAGATGCTTCCTGCTCGTTGGCCTGTGGGTTAGCCCAGTCGTCGTAGTCGCCAGCGCAGCTGGCAAGTGCGAGACTTGCCATTGTTGCTAAGCTATATAATAATGTCTTTTTCATTGTGTTCATGTTTTTAATTATTTAACTTCTGCTGTGTTCTTGTCGAAGTTGACATAGAGCTTCTGTCCTGCTGTGCAAGTTACAGAGTAACCTTCACCAGCCTCAGACCAAGAATTAGCAATGTTCATGTTTCTCCAGAAGCAGTTGCCCTTGAAGATAGTGTACTCTGTACGCCACCAGTCGATTCCTGGAATCTTGATATATGTGCGGAGCTCGCCATCACCACCGAAGGCTGGAGATACCCATTCGCCAGTCTGGTCTGCAGGAGCTGTCATAGCCCAAGCGGCAGAAGCGTCGTCCCAATTGCCACCAGCAGCAGCACCGATGATGTAAGCAGCACCAGGATAAACATTCAGTGAGTAGTTGATGTTCTTCTTGTCTGCTGACATTTCACCAACGAAGTGGAGAACGAACCAGCCGCCATGAGCAACCTTCAGGTTTCCGTCGCCATCCTCTGAGAATTCAGCACCAGCATTATCGTTGACAGCAGCCAGACGGCTAAAGCCACGCCCGTCATTCTCGTATGTACCCCACTTGAATGAACCGCCATCAGGAACATAAACCATGGTATAATAGTTGCCTGCCATACCATATACAGGAGCCACTGGCTTCCAGCTGCTCCAAGCCTCTTGGATAGAAGAACCAACTACGAACAGGTTCTCTGGATACTTAGCATCTGGAGCCTTGTAAGTAGCCTTCACTGAAGGCAGGGTTATGATGTTGGAATAACTCTGACCAAGATAAGGGTCGGCTGTGCCATCTATGACAGCACGCAATCTTACATATACAGGCATTGTTTCTGGCACGCTTGTGTCTGGGTTGGCTGCCTGGAACATATCAACGAGTGTAGAGTTCAACTCTGCTGCATCCACAGCCATCTTGGCTGTGGTGTAAGAGGTTGACAATTCTTTATGTGTAGCTGTTGTATCTGTCAGGAACTTCTGATCGAGTGCAACCTGCACATAGTAGCGAACCACGTATGGAATACCTCCATAGTTTGGCTGTGAACAAGACAAGGTCAAGTTGTTGGCACTTGCCAAGTCGTATGTATTGTTTTCTGCGTATGCTGGTGTATTCAATACAAATCCGTCTGCAGCATGATTTAAATCCAATGTAGGATTGCTGTCATTGTCGTCAGAGCATGAAGTGAAGAGCAAAGGCAAAACCATTGCAGGCAACAGCATCAATTTTAAAAATATCTTTTTCATAATTGTATTCTTTAATCAATTATAGTTCTTTATTCCGAAGAATCCCCGATTTACTAAGATTAGTAATTAGGGTTCTGAGTCATGTTAGGATTACCTGCAATGTCGGTAACAGGGATAGGATATACGTTGAACTTAGACTCGATACCGATACCTCCTGCTATACCTCCCTTGAAGTCCCAAAGATACTTGGAACCAGAGAAGAGACCAAAGCGGATCAAATCAGAACGACGACGGCCTTCTACATAGAACTCACGGCACCACTCATCAATCAAAGTCTGTTCATCGACAGCTCCAGAGATCTCCTTGCGATGAGCACGCTTCTGAATAGTCTGGATGTCTGCGAGAGCATCAGTGGTATTTCCCAAACGATAGTTGGCCTCAGCACGTGTCAGGTAAATCTCTGCCAGGCGGAACAATGGGATATCTGTATCCATGAATTTACCATCGTGGATGTCGGAACCGTCTGCATGGCGATTCTGCCATTTTACGATAGAAGCACCATTTGTGAAACCTGTAATCTGCTTGCCAGGGCTGAGTGTGCGGATGCCGCCACCTACACCCATGTAGAACATGGCACGGTCATCACCAGCTTTGTTGATGACATCCTTTGTGGTTACGTGCAATTTTTCATCCTTTGCGATAACCTGCTCCTCGGTGGCATCCTTCAGCGCATCGCTTTCACCTGCCATAGGGATATTGTCCTTAGGGAAGAACTTCTCAACCAAGTCCTTGCGGGCAAAGTTACTGCTCCAGTAGTTGCTGGTGAATGAGTTTGGCATTCCTGAAATTCGCATTGATGCTACGAGGTATGTAGAACCTGAGTGTTCCTGAGTCTTCTTGCCATCCTGGCGGATAGGGAAGATAATCTCCTTCATAGCCTGGGTGTTCTGGTCGTTGTCGCCCATGAATACCTGCTCATAGCCTGTGAAACCATTCTTTGCCTCGGTTGACAATGCGTAAGCTCCACTAGAGAGAATCTTATCACAGTAGTCCTTTGCCTTTTTGTAGTCCTTTACCTGGCCATCTGTGTAAACTGCAGAGTTCAGAGCCAGACGAGCATGGAGGGCATAAGCTGCACCACGGTCTGCACGGCCAAAGCCTTTTTCGTCATTGTAAGCACCAACTTCCTTGAGCTGTGGCTCAATGGCGGTCAACTCCTTGTCAATCCAGTCGTAGAGATCCTTACCGGTTTTCTCAACAGGCAGTTCGCTATCAAATGTATCCTTGAAAGGTGCCTTGTGGAAGAGATCAAGGAAATAATAGTAGTTCAAGCAGCGGAGGAAACGAACCTCTGCAATAACATCGTCGCTCATCTTGCCAGTTTGCTCACTGATAAACTGGTTGTGAAGGGTGATGTCGTATGCCAGGCGCTGGTATGCCCAGTTGGCACGTACTGAACTTGAGTTCCATGCAATATTGGTGATGGCAGGGATATCGGTATCAGTCTGCCAAGCCCAGATAACTTCATCTGTACAAAGTTCCTGAAGATTGAAGATGACACGGTAGAAACCGCTTTCACCCTCATCCTGGCTCATATCTCCCTTTCCTGTAGGACCTGCCTGACCTGTCAGACCAAGTGTGGCATATTGTTTAGCTAAAAGACCGTCGGCATCATAACTAGGTGATGACTGAGGATCAATTGAGCTGATATTCAAATCGTCTGCGCAAGAAGCCAATCCCAAGCAGAGGAAACCGGCAACTGCAGTCTTTATTAATATATTTCTCATAATTATAATTCTTTATATATTAGAAGTTGAGGCTCAAACCAATCTGGAAACTCATTGGGCGTGGATATGGATTGCTGTCGATACCACTGGCTACCTCTGGGTCGATACCCTTATATTTTGTGATGATGAATGGGTTCTGTGCAGTGAAGTAGATACGTCCGCTGCAAGAATTCTTAATCAATGCAGGGAAGCTGTAACCCAATGTAATATTGGTACACTTCAAGTAAGAAGCATTACGTACAAAGTAATCACTCAAGTAGTTCTGGGCAACTGTCAAACCTGTGAAACCGAGCTTAACGGCCTCTGGAGTGGTGTTGCTGAATGAACTGTTAGAGTAAAGACCTGATGGCGAGATGGATGCTCTGTTGGCCAGGAAGTCATAATATACGTAGTTGCCCAAAGATGCACGGAATGCCATACTGAAGTCCCAATTCTTATAGAGGAACTTAGTGGTGAGACCCATGATTACATCTGCAGCTGGGTTCTTGTAGTAGTAACGGTCATCGTCGTTAATCTGACCATCAGCGTTGCGGTCTACATACAGACCCTCGATAGGCTTGCCATTCTCATCATATACCTGCTGGTAAACGAAGAAAGAGTTGACTGCTTCACCCACCTTGTTCTTCAAGATCTTTGTGTTGTTACCGCGAGAAATCTTGTCTCCTGTCCATACCCAGTCCTGAGCACCGGCATCAAGAAAGGTAATCTCATTGTGGTTCCAGCCTACATTATAGGTAATATCCCATGTAAAGTCCTTGGTTACGATAGGCTTTACGTCGAATGCCAACTCAACACCATAGTTCTTGAGGGAACCTACGTTCTTCAACAGGTTATCACCGAATGTGGTACCTGCTGGTACGTCAACTGTTGCCAACAAATCGGTTGTCTTGCGATAGTAACCATCAATGTTGAAAGAGAAACGGTTGTTGAGAGCAGCGAAGTCGATACCTGCATTCCATGTTGTGGTCTTTTCCCAAGTCAACTTGTCGTTATACTTGTTAGGACGTACAGTCTGGTGATAGTCGTTACCGAAAGGATACTGAGCGTAAGAGTTACCTACTACATAAAGAGGTGCGTAGTAGAAGTCGTCGATACCATTCTGCTGACCGGTCTTACCCCAACCCACACGGAGTTTTAAGTCATCGAGCCATTTTACATCTTTCAGGAAGCCCTCGTTGTTGATCTTCCAGGCAAAGGCTGCTGATGGGAAGTAGCCCCACTTATGACCTTTGGCGAAACGAGAAGAACCATCGGCACGGAATGTAGCGGTAATCAGGTAGCGGTCGAGAAGATTATAGTTCAAACGGCCGAAGTATGATACCAGAGAGTTGTGGTTAGCCCACTCCTGCTCGCTGCGCTTTGATGGGTTGTGCTGCCAATTGTAGTAACCTGTCTCCTCGTTGAGGACAGGGTTGTGTGCCTTCAGATATTCATCTGTACCAAAGCCCTGGTTGTAGCCATGTCTGTGGTAGTGGCTCTGCTCGGCACCTGCCATAACATCGATGTCGTGAACACCAAACTTATGAGCATACTGTGCATAGGCATTACCAATCATATTGTATTTCCAATAGTGAGTCATACCAGCCCAACCAAAATAGTTGTTAGAGTATGAGTACTTGGAAATCTCATCGCTTTGCTGTGTAGAGGTGTACTGAGCACCCAAGCTTGCATGCAGATGCAAATCCTCGAAACCATGAATCTTGTAATCTACCTCGAAGTTGCCGCTGTAGTCACGGGCGTGAGCCATAATCTCTTTCTGGTTGAGAAGAGCCACTGGGTTCTGGGCTGCATTAGAGTTGGTCGTATTCTTCCAGTTAGGGTCTGTTATAGCATCAGACTTGTTAATCAGGTTCTGATAGTAACCGCCTGTAACTGCATACTGGTCGCCTTCACCAAAAACAGGTTCTGTTGGATTCATAGACAAAGCTGCACCGATAGCGCCGCCTGCATCTGCATAGCGATCCTTCTCATACATGAACTTACCTGTGAGGTTGAAGTTCAAGTGCTTGTCGAGCAATGATGGAGCCAAGTTGAGGGAAGCGTTGACACGATTCATCCAACTGGTCTTTACGATACCATTTGAGTTGTTGAAGCCAACACTGGCACGATATGGCATGTTCTTCAAACCGCCCTGTACGCTTACGTTATGGTTGGTTGAAACTGCTGTGCGGAAAATCTCGTCCTGCCAGTTGGTATCTGCATTGCCTAATTTGGATGCATCAAGACCATTGACAGAGCCGACAAGTTCCTTGTACTGAGCAGCGTTCAAAACATCATATTTCTTCTGGATAGTAGAAATAGTTACATCGCCAGTGTAAGAAACAGAAGGCTTCTGACCATTGCGACCTTTCTTGGTAGTGATGATGATGACACCATTAGAAGCACGGCTACCATAAATAGCGGTAGCAGAAGCATCCTTCAATACGGTGAATGTCTCAATATCACTAGGATTAATCATAGCGAGGATATTACTCATACCAGTAGCTGTCTGGTTATCAATAACCAAACCATCTACTACATAGAGTGGGTCGTTTGATGCATTCAGAGAAGCACCACCACGAATACGAATCTGAGCACCTGCACCAGGTGTACCACCAGCAGTCTGTACATCTACACCCGCAATCTTACCAACTAACATATCTGATGCGTTGTTGGTGATACCCTTAGAAAGCTCATCTGGCTTGATGGCAGTAACAGAACCGGTCAAGTCGTCCTTCTTAGCACGGCCATAACCGATGACTACGACTTCGTTCAAAGCCTTAGAGTCATCTGCCAAGGTAATGCTCATGTTATTTGCTGCTTTCACTGTCTGCGGAGTCATTCCCAGATAAGTGAAAGTAAGGTTAGTACCAGGAGCTGCCTCGATAGAGAAGTTACCATCCATGTCGGTAATACCTACGGTCTTACCGTTAGCAGTAATGGTAGCACCCATGACAGGCTCACCAGAAGCATCTTTCACTTGTCCCTTAATAGCACCAGACTGTGCAAAGGAACTCGCTGTCAGGAGCAGACCACTTGCGAGGGTCAATGCTCTGAGAGGCAATTTAAATTTTACCTGCTTCATCATTTGCTTGATTTTTAAGTTAATGTATAAATGTTTATGTTTATTATTGTTTTTAGTCTCGGCCACACTTTAACTACATTTACCTTTACTTACGGTTTCGTTAGGAAATCATTGTTTGTTAGGTCCTTTATATTTATAAGGTGGCAGAAAGCGGATTTGCATCCTCTTTGCATGCTTTTTTACGGCATTCTCAGACTTTCTGAGTGCAAAATTAAATTCTTTTTCGATACGTTGTACTATTTTTTAGTTAATTCCGTTATTTCTTTAGTGCAAACGTTTGCACAGGTTTTTCTTGATTTACATCAATGAAATGGTTCAACTTAACGGATATTTGTCTAATTTTGCATTGTAACTAAAAACAATTATGAAAGAAATTGTACCCATAACAATGAAAGATATCGCTCGCGATCTCGGATGTAGCATAGCTACTGTGAGTAGAGCGTTGAAGAACAGCCCTCGTATCAGTGCTGTTCAGAAGGAGCGTATCCAGGCTTATGCCAGGGCGCACAACTTCTATCCGAACGTGATTGGCGAAGCCCTGCGACATAGTAAGGTGCAGCCGATGAAGGTGATTGGAGTCATCGTACCGGAGCTCGTACATTATTACTTTATGTCTGTTGTCTCTGGCATAGAGGAAGAGGCACGTGCACGCGGCTATCGTGTGATGGTGGCGCAGAGTAACGAACGGTATGATAGGGAAGTGGCTATTTGTGAAGACTTCTATAAGAATAAGGTGTGTGGCATTATTGTCTCTCAGGCCAAGGACACTAAGCAGTATGATCATTTTCTGAAACTGATGGATAATGGTGTACCGCTCGTATTCTATGATAGAATATGTACGGGTGTGAATTGTTCTCGTGTAGTTGTAGATGACTACATGGGAGCTTTCACCGCCGTTACCCATCTGATAGATACGGGATGCAAGAAAATTGCATTCTATGGTTCGCCGATGAATTTGGAGATTTCCAAAAACCGCTATAACGGCTATCGGGATGCACTCCTGAAACATGGACTGAAGGAAAATCCGGACTGGGTGAAGATCTGTGACAACCGTGCACAGGCTGAGGCGCTCACACCAGAGATTCTTGGAACAGAAGATTGTCCGGATGCATTCTTTGCCATCAATGATGATACGGCTATCGGTATTCTCTATACTGCCAAGCGTATGGGGTATAAGGTGCCGGAAGAAATTAGTGTCTGCGGATTTACCAATGGTGACCGTGCCAAGGCTTCCGACCCGATGCTCACTACGGTGGAGCAGCGGGGTGTTGCCGTGGGAGAGGAGGCCGCCAATATTCTCATTGGACAGGTGGAAGGATCCATTCCTGTGGATGAGGTGGAGAAGAGAGTCGTCAGAACAAGATTGGTGGTGAGAGGAACAACAAGATAATGTTGAATGTTAAATGTTGAATTGGCATTCTTGCTGGCACCTTTTAGGGTGTTGTCTTAACTTCTGAATGAATATAAATTAAAACAAAAATAATATGATACAAAAACCTGATTTGAGTTTCTGGAAGCTTTGGAATTTAAGTTTCGGATTCTTCGGGGTACAGATTGCTTACGCCCTTCAGAGCGCCAACATATCCCGAATTTTTGCAACATTGGGTGCTGACCCACACAACTTGAGTTATTTCTGGATTCTCCCTCCGCTGATGGGAATCCTGGTGCAACCTATCGTCGGTACTTTGAGCGATAAGACCTGGTGCCGCTTCGGCCGTCGAATACCTTACTTATTTATTGGTGCTACGGTGGCTGTATTGGTGATGTGTCTGCTGCCTAATGCCGGTTCGTTCGGATTGACGGTGAGCGGTGCGATGCTTTTCGGTTTGATAGCCCTGATGTTCTTGGATACAAGTATCAATATGGCGATGCAGCCTTTCAAGATGCTGGTGGGTGATATGGTCAATGAAAAGCAGAAGGCGAAAGCTTACTCCATCCAGAGTTTCCTCTGCAATGCCGGTTCTGTGGCTGGTTACATTTTCCCATTCCTCTTTACTTTCTTGGGTATCAAGAATGTGGCAGACAAGGGTGTGGTTCCTGATTCCGTAATCTGGTCATTCTATATCGGTGCTGCTATTCTGATTCTCTGCGTCATCTATACTACGATGAAGGTGAAGGAGTGGAACCCCCAGCAGTATGCGGAATATAATGAAGTGAAGAGTGAAGAACGAAGAGTGAAGAATTCAAATGCTGATGCTTCTGAAGACAAGGCCGATTGGATTACTTTGCTCCGCAAGGCTCCTGCTACTTTCTGGAAGGTAGGTCTCGTGCAGTTCTTCTGCTGGGCTGGCTTCCTTTATCTATGGAATTATTCTACAGGTGCCATTGCTGAGACGGTTTGGAATACTACCGATCCTACTTCCGAGGCATTCCAGGAGGCTGGCAACTGGGTAGGTATCCTCTTTGCTGTTCAGGCTGTGGGTAGTGTGCTTTGGGCGGTTGTGCTGCCTCAGTTTAAGAATACCAAGATGGCTTATGCGGTCAGTCTGGTCATTGGTGGTGTCGGTTTCGCACTGATTCCTTTCCTGCATGACCCATATCTGCAGTTTATTTCATTCCTGATGATTGGTGCTGGTTGGGCAGCCATGTTGGCAATGCCTTTCACTTTTGTTACCAATGCCCTGCAGGGATATGGACACATGGGTGCTTATCTGGGCCTTTTCAATGGAACGATTTGCATTCCTCAGATTGTTGCTGCCATCTGTGGTGGTGCTGTTTTGAGCCTGGTGGGTTCTCATCAGAGTGACATGATGATAGTGGCTGGTATCTTGCTGATATGCGGCGCTTTATCTGTTTCCTTCATCAAGGAGAAAGAAAAATAAGTAAGAAACTAAGCAAAATGTATTAAATTGCAAAAAATGTTGTGCAACCGATTGCGCAACCTTTTTGCAATTTTTGTGCGAAAAATGTTTGATTTTTCGATAATTAATATTACCTTCGCAGCGTAAATAATAACCTTTGTATCTTATGGTGTTTCATTTTAATATAGATTATAAAACTGTCTATGGCGAGGAACTCGTTTTGAATATGACAGTTGATGGGAAGGAGGTCCAGTATAAAATGGGGACTGAGGATGGTTCTCGCTGGTCATTCGATTGGGATGGTACCCCAAAGTCTAAGAACAATTCCTACTTTTACAGTGTAAGTAGAGATGGCTTTTGCACCAAGGCTGAATGGCAATTGGCGAGGCATCAGCTGAACTGTACGGCTGAGCGTGCCAGTGATTATACTTTGTATGATTGTTGGCATGATATTCCTGAGGATTCTTACCTCTATAGCAGCGCCTTTACTGACTGCATCAACCATCAGCAACCAGGCAAGGTGAAGGAACATTCCTTTGCTAAGACAATCCGCCTGATTGTTCGTGCTCCACAACTTCGTGAGGGTGAACGTTTAGCAGTAGTAGGTTCTGATCCTGCACTCGGTGCTTGGGACAAAAACCATGTTCTTCCTATGGTTCAGCAGGCTTACAATGAGTGGACTGTTGATATCAATGTGGAGACTTTAGCTGTCAACTATCTGGAATTCAAGTTCGTAGCGCTCAATGAAAAGAAGGAATGTTTTTGGGAAACAGGTTACAACCGTTCTATTGAAATCCCTGAGATGAAGAGCGGTACGTTGATTTCTTATGAGCTGAGCCAGTCGTTCCTGGAGCGTTGGAACCGTAAAGTGGCGGGTACATTGGTGCCTGTCTTCTCACTCAGAAGTAAGAAGAGTGCCGGTATCGGTGATTTCGGTGATCTCAAGAGCATGATTGATCTGGTGGCTAAAACCGGTCAGAAGGTTCTTCAACTTTTGCCTATCAATGATACGACTATCACGCATACCTGGACAGACTCTTATCCGTACAGCTGTATCAGTGTCTTCGCTATCCATCCTCAGTATGCAGATCTTCTTGCATTACCAGAGTTGAAGGATGCCAAGAAGCGCGCTGAGGCTGAAAAGACGAGAGCAGAACTCAATGCGCTCCCTCAGATAGATTATGAGAAAGTAAATGATTTCAAGATAAACTATTTGCACCAAATCTTCGAACAGGAAGGGAAACAGATGTTAAAGAGTGCCGATTTTCAGGCATTTTTTCAGGAAACAGAACAGTGGCTTGTGCCTTACGCACAGTATTCTTACTTGCGTGACAAGTATGGTACTGCCGATTTCTCTCAGTGGCCAGACCATAAGGCATGGGATGAAGCTGAGCGTAAATCATTGAGTGATTCTAAGAGCAAAGCATACAAGGAGGTGGAATTCTTCTACTTCGTACAGTATGTATTAAATACACAGATGAAGGCGGCTCACGAGCATGCTATGGCAAAGGGTGTTATTCTGAAGGGTGATATTCCTATCGGTGTAAACCGCTATAGCTGTGATGTGTGGATGGAGCCTAAGTACTTCAATCTCAATGGACAGGCGGGTGCTCCACCTGATGATTTCTCTACAAATGGCCAGAACTGGGGATTCCCTACTTACAACTGGCATGAAATGTTGAAAGATGGTTGCCAGTGGTGGGTTCGCCGCTTCCAGAACATGTCTCTGTACTTTGATGCTTACCGTATCGACCATGTACTCGGTTTCTTCCGTATTTGGGAGATTCCTGTAGATTCTGTTCACGGATTGCTGGGTCAGTTTGCTCCTGCGTTGGGAATGACGGCAGATGAGATTCGTTCTTATGGCCTTAATTTCCAGGAGGATAGATTCACCCGTCCTTTCATTACCGACTGGATTCTGAACCGCATGTTCCATGAGCGTGCTGACGAAGTGAAGGAGAAATATCTCGACCACTTGGATGACGAGCGCTATCAGATGAAACCGGAGGTGAATAGCCAGCGCAAGGTGGAAGCTTTGTTTGAAGGTGCTACTGATCAGAAGGATATCTGGCTCCGTGATGGTCTCTATGCTCTGATTAGCGATGTGCTCTTCGTTCGTGATCATCGTAATCCGGGATTGTTCCACCCACGTATCTCGGCTCAGTTTGATTTCATCTTTGAGTCACTTTATGATAACGACAAGGCTGCGTTCAATCGTCTTTATAATGATTATTTCTATCGTCGCAACAACCAGTATTGGTATGGTGAGGCGATGAAGAAATTGCCTAAGTTGGTTCAGGCTACCCGCATGTTGGTATGTGCCGAAGACCTCGGAATGGTGCCTGATTGTGTGCCATGGGTAATGAATGAGTTGAAGATCTTGAGCCTGGAGCTGCAGAGCATGCCTAAGGATCCTTCTGTGAAGTTCGGCCATCTGAGCCGTAATCCTTATCGCTCGGTTTGTACCATTTCAAGTCATGATATGCCTACCCTCCGTCAGTGGTGGGATGAGAATATCCAGCGTACTCAGGAGTATTATAATACGATGCTCTATCGTCAGGGCCCTGCTCCTCATCCGCTCCCAGGTTGGCTTGCCAAGGATATTATCTCACGTCATCTGACCTCTCCTTCTATGCTCTGTGTGTTGAGTATTCAGGATTGGCTTGCTATCGACGAGCATCTCCGCTTGCCTGATGCGAATGCAGAGCGTATCAATATCCCTGCTAATCCTAAGCATTACTGGCGCTATCGTATGCACATTAATATCGAGGATCTGGCAAAGGATGCTGCTTTTATGAATCAGTTGACAGAAATGATTTCACAGGCTGGAAGAAACTAAGATTTCTTCAAAAGCATTGAAACGTTTCTCGTTAGTTTGAAATAGCTTTTGCTTAGAATTGAATGACTTTTAGTCAGTATTTTAGACAAAAGAATGAGGGGCGTGCAAACGTTTGCACACCCCTTTTTTAATTTATTACATATTATAATATGGTGTATTTCCAAGATTTTACTAATTTTGCAGTGTAGAAAACAATAGCAATAAATATGAAGAAAATCAGTGTTTTACTTATGGGCTTGTTGCTCCCTATGTTTGCAGCAGCTCAGACCGTCAAGTCTCCTGACGGGAATGTTTCTCTGACCTTCTCCCTGACAGGTAATGGTCAGCCTACTTATGAGATGAGTTACAAAGGCAAGACTGTCTGTAAGCCTTCTCATCTCGGTTTGGAGTTGGCAAAGGATAAGCATGCCTCTAAGGGGATGGAAGAAACGGATTTGATGGATGGTTTTACCGAGACCGGTAGCAAGACTTCTACTTTTGATGAGACTTGGAAACCTGTCTGGGGTGAAACTTCCACCATTCGCAATCATTACAATGAGTTGGAGGTAAACCTCAATCAGGCTTCTTCCAATCGTAACATTACCATCCGTTTCCGTGTCTATGATTACGGTATGGGCTTGCGCTACGAGTTCCCTCAGCAGGAATCTTTGAATTACTTCGTGATTCAGGAGGAGCACACTCAGTTTGCAATGGCTGGTGATCATACTGCATACTGGATTCCAGGTGATTATGATACACAGGAGTATGAGTACAACATCACTCCGCTGACTGGTATCCGTCCTATCATCGCTGCAAATCGTGAGAAATATAAGAGTAATTCTTCTACTACTGTTTTCTCTGATACGGGCGTGCAGACTTCCCTTCAGTTGAAGACGAAGGATGGTCTTTATATCAATATCCATGAGGCTGCCTGTCTGGATTATCCTACCATGCACCTCAACCTAGATGAGAAGAATCTCGTGCTTGAGTCTTGGTTGACTCCTGATGCTGTAGGTCGCAAGGGCTTTATCCAGACTCCATTCAATACGCCTTGGCGTACTGTTCTTGTGAGCGATGATGCGCGTGATATGCTTTCTTGCAAGTTGACATTAAATCTCAATGAGCCTTGCAAGATTGAGGATACTTCCTGGATTCACCCTACCAAGTATTGCGGTGTATGGTGGAACATGATTGTCGGCACTAAGACATGGAGTTATACGAATGATCTTCCTTCTGTTCGTCTGGGTGTTACTGATTATAGCAAGTGTAAGCCTAATGGTACTCATGGTGCTACCAATGAGGAAGTGAAGCGCTATATTGACTTTGCTGCAAAGAATGGTTTGCAGGAAGTATTGGTTGAAGGTTGGAACGAAGGATGGGAAGACTGGTTCGGTCATCAGAAACTGGATGTCTTCGATTTCGTAACTCCTTATCCTGACTTCGATATCAAGATGCTCAATGATTATGCGCACTCTAAGGGTGTCAAATTGATGATGCACCACGAGACCTCTTCTGCAGCACTCAACTATGAGCGTCATTTGGAAAATGCTTTCAACCTGATGAACAAGTATGGTTATGATGCAGTGAAGACTGGTTATGTGGGTGACATTATCCCAAGAGGTGAGTATCACTATAGCCAGTTGATGAATAATCACTATCAGCGTGTTATAGAGACTGCTGCTAAGCATCATATTATGGTGAACGCTCATGAGGCTACCCGCCCTACTGGTATCTGCCGTACCTGGCCTAACCTGGTGGGTAATGAGAGTGCAAGAGGTACTGAGTATGAGGCATTTGGCGGTTCTGTTCCTTATCATACCGTGATGTTGCCATTCACCCGTTTGCAGGGTGGTCCTATGGATTATACCCCAGGTATCTTCGAAACCAAGCTTTCTGAGTGGAGCAACAATCAGAGTTATGTGCATTCTACTCTCTGCGGTCAGCTTTCTCTTTATCTCGTAATGTACAGTCCTTTGCAGATGGCTGCCGACTTACCTGAGCATTATGAGAAGTATGATGATGCCTTCCAGTTCATTCGTGATGTTGCTTGCGACTGGGATGATTCTAAGTATCTGGAGGCTGAACCTGCTAAGTATATTACTGTTGCTCGTAAGGCTAAGGGTACAAACAACTGGTTTGTTGGTGGCAAGACTGATGCTGCCCGTACTTCTGTTGTAAAACTTGATTTCCTCGATAAGGGCAAGAAGTATGATTGCGCGATTTATCAGGATGGCAAGAATGCTGATTATGAAAAGAACCCTAAGTCTTATCAGATTATTCACAAGACTGTGAAGAAGGGTGATGTTTTGAAGATTAAAGAAGCTCGTGGTGGTGGTTTTGCCATCTCATTGCTTGCAAAATAAACTTTAAAATTTTAACTGGTGTACTTTGGTTGTGAAATTCATGAAAAGACAGGGCTTTTATATTCGCCGTATTTTCTGTATTTCCGACCGAATGGCAAGGTGGAATCAAAGACGCTAAAAATGAGCGTGTTTGATTCTGCCTATTTCTGCATAAAATACGCTCTTATAGGTGTTTTATGCAAGAAAAAGATGGTATAATAGCTATTGTTTAGTTAAAAGTCTATATTTATACATGAAATAGAGAATAATTCTTGTTCGGATTTTCTCTCAATCTAGCAAAAACTTAACCGTATGAACATTAAAAATCAATTTTTAGTAGCCTTGACTGCTGTTTTAGTTCCCCATTCATTGATGGCACAAGGTGCTTTCAATGAAATGTCCTATTCTAAGGATAAAACTACTTTCTCTTTGAATTCACCTACAGCTTCTGTTGAAGTAGATGGCGTAACTGGTGCAACTCCACAGGTTTCTTCCAGTAGTGCAAAACCGAGTGTAAAAATCCGTATTTATAAAGACGGTTTCATAGGAAAACCTATCAAAACCGTTAAGATGAAAAGCGTAGGTAAGGACCGATGGGAAGCTACCGTAAAGGGTGACTTGAAGGGAAAGTTCTATACTTTTGATATGGGAAAGGGTGAATGTCCGGGTACATTTGCTAAGGCTGTTGGCGTCAATGGTAATCGTGGAGCCATCATCGATCTGAGTCAGACCAATCCTGAAGGTTGGGAAAATGATGTGCGTCCTGCATTGAAATCGCCTGCTGATCTCATCATCTATGAGTTGCATTTCCGTGATTTTTCTATTTCTCCAACTTCGGGCTTGAAGTATAAAGGTAAGTATCTTGCTCTTACCGAACCTAAAGCTATTGAATATCTTAAGAAGTTGGGTATCAATGCAATACACTTCCAGCCTTGTTTTGATTTTGCTTCTGTTGATGAAACTAAACTGGACAAGCCACAGTTCAACTGGGGCTATGATCCGAAGAATTATAATGTACCAGAAGGCAGTTATGCTACTGACCCATATAATCCTGCAGTCCGCATCAAGGAATTCAAGCAGATGGTGCAGGCACTTCATAAGGCAGGCATCCGTGTGATTTTTGATGCTGTATATAATCATACTTTCGACATCAACGGCAGCAATTTCCAGCGTACTTATCCTGACTATTATTATCGCAAGACAGTGGATGGTAAGTATTCTGATGGTTCTGGTTGTGGCAATGAGACTGCATCAGAAAGACCATTGATGCGTGAGTTTATGATAGAGAGCGTGAAATATTGGGTGAATGAATATCATATAGATGGTTTCCGTTTTGACCTGATGGGCGTGCATGATATCGAGACGATGAATCAGATTCGTGCGGCTGTTGACGAGATTGATCCTTCTATTTATATATATGGTGAAGGATGGAGCGCTGGAAGCTGTGCTTATCCTACAGAGAAGTTGGCAGTGAAGGCTAATACGCCACAACTCCATGGTATTGGTGCTTTTAGCGATGATATGCGTGATGCTCTTCGTGGCCCTTTCTCTGATGATACCAAGGGCGCATTGTTGGCTGGTATTTCTGGAGAGGAAGAGAGCCTGAAGTTTGGTATCGTTGGTGGTATAGCCCATCCACAGGTGGATATGAATAAGGTAAATTACGACAAGAAACCTTGGACTAACAATCCTACTCAGCAGATTAGCTATATTAGTTGCCATGATGATATGTGTCTGGTAGATCGTTTGAAGGCAAGTATTCCTGGCTTGAAGGATCCGTCTGTTTCTGAAAGTGACCGCTTGGCTGAGTTAATCCGATTGGACTTGTTGGGTCAGACTGCAGTTTTCACTTCTCAAGGTGTACCGTTTATCTTGGCAGGAGAGGAAATGTTGCGCGACAAGAAGGGTGTTCACAACAGTTTTAATTCTCCTGATAGCATCAATCAGTTCAACTGGGATCATCTCAAGAAATATCCACAGGTTTTTGAGTATTATCGCAATTTAATCCAATTGCGTAAGAATCATCCTGCATTCCGTTTGGCTACTGCAGAAAAGGTACGTGAGCACCTGGAGTTCTTGCCAACTGTCAGTCCTGATGCTGTTAATCAGGTGAAGAATGAGGGCTGCCTTGTGGCTTTCATGCTCAAGAATCTGGAAGGCATAGACTCTTGGAAGAATATTATTGTCATCTTGAATACAAACCGTGAGGCAAAGTCTGTCGCTATTCCTGAGGGTGAATATCATGTGGCTTGTTGCAATGGTATCATCAATGAGGAGGGTATCGGTATGCCTGTTAGTGGTAAGGAGGTCTTGGTAGATGCACAATCTGCTTTGATTCTTTATGCTAAATAAGCATGAAAGTTGGCAATGATTCAAGATATCATCAAGAAAAATTCATTATAAAATATAATTTTACTAATGACCAAATCTATAAGAAAATGAGAAAAATATTTGTATCGTTAATGTTGCTTATGGGTACAATGAGCATGAATGCAGCGGTCTCTGTTGACCGCATTGAACCAACCGACTGGTATGTAGGTATGAAGGATGCTTCTCTCCAGTTGATGGTGTATGGTAAAGACGTGCGAAATGCGGATGTTGAGATTGATTATCCTGGCGTTCGCGTCGATTCTGTCGCAAAACTCGAATCTCCTAACTATCTCTTGGTTTATCTCAACTTAGAGGGTGCAAAGGCGGGAGAAATGACCTTGAAATTCAAGCAGGGTAAGTCTGTCAAGAAGGTGAAGTACCAACTGAAAGACCGTGAAATGGCAGGTGATAAGCGCATAGGCTTTAGCAATGAGGATGTACTCTATATGTTGATGCCAGACCGCTTTGCAAATGGCAATCCTAAGAATGATGCTTTCAAGACTATGAGAGACAAGACTTGCGACCGTAAGGCACCAAGTCTTCGTCATGGAGGTGATCTGGAAGGTATCCGCCAGCATTTGGATTATTTCAACCAGTTGGGTGTTACCGCATTATGGTTTACTCCAGTATTGGAGAATGATAGTCCTAATGATGGTAAGAACAGTACTTATCATGGTTATGCTACTACCAATTACTATCGTGTAGATCCTCGTTTCGGTACCAATGCTGAATACAAAAAATTGATTGATGAGGCTCACCAGAAGGGATTGAAGGTGGTGATGGATATGATTTTCAACCATTGTGGTTTTGAGCATCCTTGGGTAGCTGATATGCCATCCAAAGACTGGTTTAATACTCCAGAGTGGTTGCTTCCTGAATACCAGACTCCTGAACATCTGAAAAAGATAGGTACTATGGATGGAGCACGCACCGTGAATGATATGTATAAGCAGACCAGCTATAAGTTGACTCCGGTTTTGGATCCGTATGCCAGCAAAGTTGACTTTGAGGAGACTGTAGATGGCTGGTTTGTGCCTTCTATGCCAGATTTGAATCAGCGCAATCCACATGTCATCAAATACCTTATACAAAACAGCGAGTGGTGGATAGAAACAGTGGGTATAGATGGTATTCGCATGGATACTTATCCATACGCAGACCGTGATGCCATGGCTTTGTGGATGAAGACGCTGGATCAGGAATATCCTAACTTTAATACCGTAGGTGAAACTTGGGTAACAGAGCCTGCTTATACGGCTGCTTGGCAGAAAGACAGCAAACTGTCAGAGAAAAACAGTTATCTGAAGACTGTCATGGACTTTGCCTTCTACGATCGTATCAATAGTGCCAAGAAGGAAGAGACGGATGATTGGTGGAATGGAATGAATCGTATCTACAATGTATTCTGCTACGATTATCTCTATCCTAATCCAAAGAGTGTGATGGCATTTGTGGAAAATCATGATACCGACCGATTCTTGGGTGAGGGAAAAGACTCATTAGCTTTGAAGCAGGCGTTGGCACTTCTTCTGACAGTCAACCGTACTCCTCAACTCTATTATGGTACTGAGGTTCTGATGAATGGTACTAAGAGTGTTACCGATGGTAATGTTCGTAAGGACTTCCCTGGTGGATGGACTGGTGATCAGCATAATGCTTTCACAGCAGAAGGAAGAACGAATGCTGAAAACCAGATGTTCAACTGGTTGAGCAATCTCTTGCATTGGCGTCAGGGAAATGAAGTGATTACTAAGGGAAAGCAGACCCAGTTCTGTCCTCAGAATGGTGTTTATGTTATTGCCCGTCAATACAAGGGTAAGAATGTGATGACCATCATCAATGGTAAGAATGAAGCCAACGAACTCAATGTGAGCCGTTATGCAGAGATTATCGGTTCTCATGACAAGGCTACGGATGTTACAAACGGTCGCTCTGTTCTTATCAACAAGAACGTGAAGCTCCGTCCTCGCCAGAGCATGATTCTTGAGTTCTAAAACGCAAGTAGCTTCGTTGCCCGATGAAAGTACTTTCAATGCCTGATGAAAGTACTTTCAATTGCCAACGCAAGTATATTCCTATATGAACGTTCCTAGAGTTGCAAATTTACACTTCTAGGAACGTTTTTTTTCTTGATAAAAATTCTTTCGTTTCATTTTTTCTTCGTACTTTTGCAAGCAGAAGTTTAAAGACTTAATAAAAATGTTTGGAGAAATCGGAAAGTGGCTATTAGATATATCTAAATATTTAATAACGGGCTATGTTTTAGCCAAAATGTTTGGTCAAGAAGACTCAACATGGGTTGTAATAGGTGCAGTTGTAGTTGCGGCATTGCTGTTTGCCTTAGGATTGTACTGTTTACGAAAAGACAAAGATAAAAATAACAAAAAGAAAGGAAAATAATTATGGATACTGGATTATTTATTATGTATGGCTTTTTGGTGCTTTTGGCAGCAGGAATATTTATTTATGCCAAAATTGATGATCGCAAAGAACAGAAAAGGCAATAAGTATGGATGCAGGATTGTTAAGTATGTATGTCGCTCTTATGCTTTTAGGCTTAGGAATGATAGTATTTTCCAAAATTGAAGATAATAAGAAAGGGAAGTAAAATGAGTAATGGATTATTAGTGATGTATGTCTTTTTCGCTTTAATTATTGCTGGTTCTTTAATCTATTCAAAATGGGAAGATAAGCATCAGCAACAAGAGCAATAAATGGTGATTAGATACATTCTTTCTATAATAAGCATTTTTTTCATAACCTTGAGCAGTTGGGCGCAAGGTGGACTGCCTAGTCGCTATAACGTAAGCTATCTCAATATGGCTACAGGTATGCCGAATAACTTTGCCGATGACATCTTTCAGGATTCTTACGGCTTTGTATGGATTAGTACGCATGGTGGTGGATTGGTGCGCTACGATGGTTTCAATTTCATGAACTTCGGTTTGGGGTCTGTAGGAATCAGTCTGCGAAGCAACAGTTGCCGTAATGTCTGCGAAGATCCGTTCAAGCGCCTTTGGGTGGCTTTCGAAGAAGGTCCGCAGGTGCTCGACCTCAATACCATGCAGCCTATTGTTCTACCTTGTGAGAACAGCCAGGTAGAGGCACAACTCAACAAAGTATTCAAGAACCTTTGCACCCGAATATATTGTGATGCAAAGGGCAATATATGGATGCTTTCTTGCAACCAGCTTACCCGTTTCGGCTTTAACGAAAAGGGCGAGGTGAACAGCGTCTTGTCCACATCCTATCCTTATAGTGCTCCCGATCTTGGAATCTGTGATGTCTATCGCAGAGGAACAGTTGTATTATGCAACAATGGAGTGGTGAGCGAGTTCTCAGTGAAGAACAATCAGCTCGTAGCAAAGAACATCTCATCCCTATTCCCTCCGCTCGAAGGCTGGTATGGCGGTGCCATCATCTCGTATCATGGCAAGATATGGATGGGTACGAATCGCGGATTGTTTAATAGTGGCAAGCAGGAATTCCATTGCTCTGCTACCGACCATTCGCTTCAGCACGAAGTAGTGACGAGCCTTGCCGTTTCTCCAGATGACAAACTTCTGGTAGGAACGCTCTGTGGCGTAGATATCTTCAATGATAAGACCGGAGAGATAGAACATTGGAACACTGCTACGGCTGTGAATCCGCTGAGCAGCAACTTTATCAACTGTCTTTTCTCAAAGAACGGACAGATATGGGTAGGTTCCGAGACGGGTGGTGTTATCAAGTTGGCTCCACGTCAGTTGGATTTGGCATTCTACCGTCACGACCCCGCCAACCCAGGCAGCATCTCTCCCGACGCAGTCAATGCCATGTATGCGGCAGCTGACGGAACCCTGTGGGTAGGAACCGTAGAGGGAGGTCTCAATGCCTTGGCTCCAGGCAGCATGAACTTTGTTCATTATACGATGGCAAATTCCGGTTTGCCGCATAATACCGTCTCGGTTCTTGCAGCCGATAACCGCAATCAGCTCTGGATTGGTACCTGGGGTACGGGCTTTGCAGTGATGAATCTCCAGCAGCCGGGCAAGATTATTCCTCTGGTGATAGATGCAAAGCATCAGCATTTACTTAACTTTGCCGGTGCCTTGGCTTACGATCCTATCAATGATGGTATGTGGCTCGGAACCAATGATGGTCTCTTCTTCTATGATATGAAGCGCCGCCAACTCATCGAACCTTTCAGGGGATGCCAGAATGTGCGCGGCTGCATTGGTTCTCTGATAACCCGAAAGGGCAAACTCCTGATGGGTTGTGTGCGGGGAATGGTAGAGGTCGACCTCAAGTCGCGTCCTCATGGCAAGGGCGATTTCGCTGTGACGTATCATCAGTATAAACTCGACAATCCGAAGAGCGGAGTCTTCGATAAGATATTGTCTTTCTGCCAGGCTAAGGATGGAAAGATATGGATGGGCAGTAACGGCTACGGTCTGTATTGCTATACCAGCGATAAAAACGGAAAGACTCAAGTGAAGTCGTATACCACCAACAACGGACTTGCCAACAACATCGTTAAAGGTATTGTAGAAGATAACCAGGGCATGCTGTGGATAGCTACCGATAACGGACTCTCTATCTTCAATCCTAAGACAGAGGTATTCTGCAGTTTCTCCCGTGAAGATGGTCTGATCAGTTCACAGTTCTATTTCAATGGAGCCATCCGCAATGACAAGGGCGAGATATTCCTGGGCACCGATATGGGTATGATGGCAGTGAAGGGCGTAAACCGTTCTGTGCATCAGACGGGTAAGTTGTGCTTTACCGAACTTCTGGTAGATAACCAGCCAGTTTTTGCCGGCAGCGATTATCTGGAAGAAGACATCTCCATTGCCAAAAGGTTGTGTATCCATGAGAGTGATAAGTCGTTCACTCTCTTTTTCTCAGCGCTCAATTATGGCAGCGAGACACAGGGCGTGTACCTTTATCGCATGAAGGGATACGAGAATGAGTGGGTTCAACTCAAGGCTGGCCAGCATGGTGTGCGTTATTCCACTCTGCCGGCTGGAGACTATGAGTTTGAGGTGAAATATATCCCATCTATCAATTCCGATAAGGAACAGGTCATCTCTGTAGAAGTAGAGATTACTCCTTATTTCTGGAAGAGCTGGTGGTTTGTTGCTCTTATTATAATAGGTATCATCGCCTTGCTCCAATATGCTTATGTGCGCCGTCTCAACAAGATGCGCGAAGAGGAAGTTGAGGCTTTGTACCGTCCTATCGAGGCAGCGATGAAGGAAAGTGATGAACCAGAAAAACTGCAGAGTCGCATCCAGATGATTCTGCAGAACCAGAAGCGTTATCAGGACAGTCAGAAAAAGAGCATTGAGGTTGACAGGAAGATGGTAGAGGAGAATACGCGTCCATTCATGGAAGAAGTGATGGATGTGATGGAGAAAAACTACGATAATTCTGAGTTCGGAGTTCAGGAACTGGCAGATGCTTTGGGCATATCCCGCAGTGTGCTGAGCAAGAATCTCTCCCAGGAGACAGGCTTGCCAACAGCCCAGTTTATCCGCAACTACCGTCTCGACATCTCGCGCAAGATGATGGCTGATAAAACTTCCAACCGAAATATCACGGAGATAGCCTACCGTGTAGGCTTCAACGATCCGAAGTATTTCACCCGTTGCTTCACCAGGCAGTTTGGTATTTCGCCAACTGCATATAAGGATCAGTTGGATTCTTAGGGTTCAGATATGGCATAGTTCTCCTTGGATTCTTTGAAGAAATAATGTTCCAGGATGTGATTATTTGTTAAGTAAACAAAATAAAATCATGGGGTTGCTTGATATAAGTCAAGTAATCCCTTGTTTTGTATGTGTGGGTACACAATTGGTGGATAAGCACGTAATATCCTTAAAAATCCACTATTTATGCGTTTGTCCACCTATAAAACCCATTTGTCCACCCAATATAATCTGATTAATTGTACTTTTGCCACTGTAAAATGATGGTTGATGTATAGTTTGGCCAGCATTAATCATTTCATTTGCAACCTAAAAAGAGAACGGCGAAGCAATAACAAACTGTAAAAATTGAATAAACAAAGTATAAACCTAAAAATTGATAAGCAATGAGGAAACAATTATTCTCTATGATGCTATGCCTAGGTGCTGTTGGTGGTGCTTCTTTTGTCACCCCAATGCCCGCAATGGCTGCAGTTGCACAAGATCAGGTGATCACGGTCAAGGGACATGTTGTAGATGATCAGGGTGAACCTCTGATTGGTGCAACAGTTAAGACTAAAGATGCCAAGACTGGTGCAGTTACCGACTTAGATGGTAATTTCGAAATTCGAGTAAAGGCTAATGCGACTCTTTTCGTGAGCTATCTTGGCTACAAGGAGCGTGAGATTGCAGTGCGCGGTCGTGCCATTATCGAATCTATCCAACTCTCTGCCGACAATCAGGTGCTCGACCAGGTGGTTGTAGTAGGTTATGGTACGCAGAAGAAGGCTGACCTTACCGGTTCCGTATCTATTGTGAACGCTGAGGAGATGAAGAAGGTGTCTAACTCCAACATCTCTACCATGCTCGAAGGTAAGGTGGCAGGTGTGCAGATTACATCCGACGGTCAGCCGGGTGCCGACCCTAGCGTACGTATCCGTGGTATCGGCTCCTTCGGTAGCACGGCTCCTCTCTATGTCATCGACGGTGTGCCAATGGGTACCACTATCCGTGACTTCTCTCCAAATGATATCGAGACCATCCAGATTTTGAAGGATGCTTCTGCGGGTGCCATCTACGGTTCCCGTGCTGCCAATGGTGTCGTTATCATCACTACCAAGAATGGTAAGAAAGACCAGCCTCTGAAGGTGAACTATTCCGGTTACTTTGGTGTTGACCAGATTCCTGGCGATGTATATGACGTGATGAATGCTGACCAGTATAGCCAGTATCTTGGTACTGCTTGCACTAACTCCAACACTCCTATCCCTGGTGGATATAAGATGGGTGAGGATGGCAAGTATCACTTCATGGATCCAACCAACACAGACTGGTTTGACGAAGTGTTCAAGACTGGTATCCGCCAGAATCACAACGTAGCCCTCAGCGGTGGTAGTTCACACAGTACTTATAATGTATCTCTCGACTACTATAACCAGAAGGGTACCTTGGAAGGTGCAGGTCCTAACTACGAGCGTTACACAGCCCGTGTGAACAATACCATGGACACCAAGTTCGTGAAGTTCCGTACCAGCATGGTTTACTCTCACTCTAACCAGGACAACATGGGTCTTTCCAATGCCTCAGAGTATGTCCAGGGTCTGTATGGTGATGTAACCAACGTGCTCCGTGGTACACTTCTGATGCAGCCAACCATCAAGGCTTACGATAAGTCAACATGGGTTCTCGATGACAAGGTAGGTGCTGCAAACGGTTATCGCTACGATGCTTACGGTTATGGTGTTTACTATGATGGCGTACATGGTGATATTTCAGCTTCTAACCCATTGCTGGTTAATAACCTCCTGCAGCGCAACACCTTGGTTGACCGCTTCGTAGGTACCGCTTCTGCCGACGTAGATTTGTTGGGCATGGTAGGTATCAAGAGCAAGAACCATGGTCTTCATTATAATGTAAACCTCTCTTATAGCAAGACTGAGGCTAAGGATAAGACCTGGATTCCTTCCTGGATTCAGAGCAACCGTGTATATCTTGCCAAGGAGAATGAGCGCCTTACCAAGGGCTCACGCAACTACAGCGACGCCTTGGTTGAGAATACCATCACATACGATGGCAAGATTGGCAAGCACAACATCAACCTGCTCGCCGGTATGACATACGAGGAGGAAAATACCAACCTCCTTACTGGTTGGGGTATCAACTTCACTGAACCATACTTCCTCCAGCTTCAGAATGCCAAGAACACTTACTCAGAGTCATACGAGTTCAAGCATAGCCTGGCTTCTTACGTAGGTCGTTTGAACTACAATTATGATGAGAAGTATCTGCTTTCTGCAGTAGTACGTCGTGATGGTAGCTCCCGTTTGAGCAAGAACATCCGTTGGGCAACCTTCCCATCTGTATCTTTGGGTTGGCGCTTCGATAAGGAGAAGTTCTTCCCTATCAGCCGCGACATCGTTAACATGTTCAAGATTCGTGCCAGCTATGGTGAGCTCGGTAACGAGAACATCGGTGAGTACCAGTATATGGCTACCATGAACCGTAACAACATGACTTACAGCTTCGGCAACAGTCCTGTAACCGGTTCTGCCGTTTCTACCTTCGTGAACAACGATATCGCCTGGGAGAAGAAGAAGACCACCAACGTGGGTATCGACCTGGCAATGTTCAACAACCGACTGGAGTTCACTGCAGAGTGGTATAAGAACAAGTCAGAAGACCTGCTTTACTCAGTTCCTGTGCCAGCACAGACCGGTGTATCCAACACCTCTGTAACCATGAACGCTGCCTCTATGGAGAACAGTGGCTTCGAGTTCAGCGCTACCTACCGCAACCGCGATCATGCCTTCAAGTATGATATCAGCGCCAACGTAAGTACCTTGAAGAATAAAGTAACCTCTCTGGGTATCGGTAAGGACTCTTACATCGCCGGTGCATACGCTACTTACGTAGGTCAGGAGATTGGTAAGTTCTATGGTTGGGTTTATAAGGGAATCGCCCGTACCCAGGACGACTTGGACAACAATGCTGTTCAGCAGGGAGCCAATATCGGTGACTGCCTCTATGAGGATATTTCAGGTCCTAACGGAGAACCAGATGGCGTAATCGATGCTTACGACCAGACCGTATTGGGCAGTGGTCTTCCAAAGGTAAACTTCGGTTTGAGCACTCACATGGAGTATAAGGGCTTCGACCTCAACATCTCAACCTACGGAGTATTGAATTATCATGTATCAGATGATATCTATAATAGCTTGAACTCTTGCTACGGCTATGGCAACAAGGAAGTAGGCATGCTGGATGCCAACCGCTGGTCAGAGGATGGTTCTACCTATCTCTCTAGTGTTCCACGTACCTATGCTGCCAACAACGCTACCTTGGCATGGAACGACCTCTTCAGCTCTCGCAAGATTCAGAATGCTGCTTACTGGAAGATAGCCAACGTCGAGTTGGGCTACAACTTCCCAGACAAGTGGTTTGGTGGATATGTAAGTGGTGTACGTCTCTATGTATCAGCACAGAACCTCTACACCTTCACAGGCTATCATGGATATAATGTAGACTACGCCGGCGGTACCTTTACCCCAGGTTACAACTTCTGCTCTTTCCCAAGTGCCAGAACGTTTATGTGCGGTCTCCATTTCACATTCTAATAATGAGAATAGACAAGAATAAGAATCATTATTTAAAAGGACATTTGATATGAAACTATATAAATTATCATTAGCTCTCTTCCTTGGCCTCGGTGCTATGGCTACCACATCTTGCGAGGACAAGTTGGATGTTACCAATCCTAACCAGCAGACTACCGGTACCTTCGGTTTCAATGCTGATGATTTGGAGGAGTGCGTTATTGCAGCATACAACCATATTCGTATGGAAGGTTCTTCGGCACGTGTGGGTTATACCCTCGATGTGACACGTGGCGATGAGGTATGGAACTCATCACAGGTATGGTACATGCCATTCGATGACATGAACGACCCTGTGACGGATGAAATCTCCATGTGGCCTTGGCGTGAGGCTTACTATACTATTAATGTATGTAACTTCATCCTCTCACGTACCACAGGCGATGATGCTTCGCTCAGCGAAAGCATGAAGCGAATCAAGGGACAGGCGCTCTTCCTTCGCGGTTATTCATACTATACATTGGCAGGATATTATCAGAATCCTGCGTTGATTACTGATTATGCCAACTATTCTACTTTGGATGGTCTTTATGGCAAGAACAGTACCTACGATGATGTGCTCGATCAGGTAGAGAAGGACTTCTCAGAGGCAATGACTCTCCTCCCATCACGTGATGAGGGTGGCGAGTGGGCAAAGGGACGTGCTACCTGCGGTGCTGCTGCCGGTTACTATGCCCGCACTCTGATGCAGCGCCATAAGTATAGCGATGCGCTCACCGTACTCAAGGACATCATGAACAAGAAGTATGGCTCTTACAAGCTGATGGCCAACTATGGCGACAACTTCCGTGAGGGTTCTGCTTATGAGAACAATGCCGAGAGCCTCTTCGAAATCCAGTATCTCGACTACGGTTCACAGGGCGTAGATGATGAGTGGACTCCTGTTAATACCAGTCCTAATGCTACACAGGGTCATGCCGTAGAGTCTAACTTCGCTCCAGGTAGATTCGGTGGATGGGCAGACCTCTCTGCTTCTCCATGGTTGTACAACCTCTTCAAGCAGGAGCGTACCAAGGAAGGTAAGTTGGATCCACGTCTCTACTGGACCATCGGTACCTACGAGAATGATTGGGAAGGATTTGAGAATGGCAACGTGGCTTACACTACCCAGATGACTCCTAATGATACTGTTGTTACGAATAACAACTATGGAGGTCTTCCTATCGCTAAGTGGACTAACTTCCGTACCAACCTTTACAGTACTGTGACCACAGGTTTGCATTGCGGTATCAACCTCCGTATGATGCGTTACTCAGACGTTTTGCTTCGTGCTGCAGAGTGCGAGAACGAGGTGAACGGTCCAACACAGCAGGCTATCGACTGGATTAACCAGGTTCGTGAGCGTGCCAACCTGAAGGATTTGAGTCTCTCAGACTTTGATACCAAGGATAAGCTCTTCGAGCAGATTGCCAATGTAGAGCGTCCAAAGGAGTTCGGTTGCGAGTATGGTCGTGGTTTCGATTTGATTCGTTGGGGATTCTTCTATGATCAGGGTCGTTTGGCTCAGTTGAAGGAGCACGGAACCTTCCGCCGTTCTATTTACGATGTCAAGGAGCCTGTTAGCTACTCTATGGTAGGTGCTGACCCTCAGGTGAAGAGCTCTTACGATACATACGTATCAGGTCATGAGTTCTTGCCTATCTATCAGGGCTTGCTGAACGACAACCCTAACCTGACAGGTAACTCAGCCAATACAAGTACAGACAACTCCACCTACTTCTCTGAAAAGGGTTGGACCGTTCATCCTGTAGTAGATTTGAGTAAGTAACAATATTCATGATCATATAAAATAGAATAACAATATGAAACACCTAAATAAATTAGCATCTGTCTTCTGCATGGCAGCCATGGGCTTGACAGCGCTGACAGGATGCGAGGGAAGTGACATGTTTAGTGTCAATGGACCTGATTGGCTTTCTGAAAAGATAGATTCAATCGCCAATAGCAACAAGGGTACTGCGCCTACCATCTCGCCAACTACGCTTGGTGCTACAGATAATAGTGATGCCTGGTGGACATCTCACCTGGATGCTGATATCAAGATTGAAAGTAATAAGTCTTATTCAACGACATTTACCAACTATACCTCTGGTGCAAATAACTATAACAACTATGTTGTAGTGCTTCGCAAGGCTGATAAGACTGAGTATTGCTGCCTGCGTTCTGATGATTACGGCTGGGGCGACAGCTTTGCCAGCTGTACACACAGCAACTCAGCATCAGCAGATTGGGGAGCATGGTTAGCTCAGATGAATGGCGCCAAGGTAACCGTAACCGTAACCAACTATGGTGACAATACAGCAGATGTTGTTGCTGAGGTTACCGGTACTGAAGGATTGACTTCTACCCAGAAATATCTGGGTATTCCTGTTGAGAGTGCAGACCTCTATCTTGACTTCACAACCGATGGCTGTCACTATGTATTCGACAAGGCAGAGATGGATGTGGCTGATGTAAAGGATCAGCAGCCAGAGTCTATGGAGTTGATTGATGTTCCTGCCGAAGTAGATAAGGGTACTTCCGTGAAGGATTTCACTTCTACATTGAAGGCAAAGGTTACTTACGCTGATGGCGCTGTCAAGGAAGTAGCAGCCAGTGACCTTGAATTCATCGTAGTTCCTGATATGGAGACTGTAGGCGAGAAGTATGTTGTTGCAACATTGAACAAGACCCTTTTGGGCAAGGCTGCTGATAAGACCATCAGTGCAAATGCCAAGTTCAGCGTTGTAGCTGGTATCAAGAGCATCACCGTAACCAAGGCTCCAGAACATACCAATTACTACTTCTTCAACTCTTCTGCTTTTGCGAGTGATCGTACTTTGGCTTTCGATCCTACGGGTATGGAGGTTACTGCCAAGTATGTAGAAGGCGAGGATGCAGTTCTCGACAACTCTAAGTTGACCTTCTCTGCTATCCCTGCTACTGCAGGTGAGCATGAGGTGACTATTACAACCGAGAATGGCCGCAAGACAACTGTTAAGGTAAATGTAGCTGAGTCTAAACTCGTTGCAGCTAATCCAACTCCTTCTGTGGTTGGTGCTACTGATAATTCTTCTGCATTCTGGACAGAATTCTCTGATGATATCAAGATTCCTGCAGGACAGACTTTGGAGTATGGTTTCACAAACTATACTGATGCTGCTTCTAATTGGCACAACTTCTGTGTAATCCTGCGCCAGGCATCTTTGACAGAATATGTGGTAGTTCGTGCAGATAACTATGGTTGGACTTACGATAACTCAGGTCCTTATGGATACAAGGATTGTACACCTTCTGGTGGACAGACTGACTGGGCTGCATGGTTGGCTGCCATGAATGGAGCTAAGTGTAAGGTTTATATTACCAACAACAACAATGGTAGAGCTGACATCCAGATAACTATGTTGGGTAATGATGGAGTAACATATACTCAGTCTTACTTGGGTATCTCTGGTATTGATGTAAACGACCTTCAGTCTGCGTTTACCGTAGAAAATGCGCATATCGTATTCGGTTCAGCTGCTGCCCGCAAGCACTATACACGTGCTCATCGCAGATAAGAATTTTCTGAAATAGTATAAAAGGCATGACTTATGTGAAAACACGTTTCCACGTAGGTCTGTCTTTTTGCTTAATTTTCAAGGCTTTCTTAGTCTTAGAATAAAAGCAATCAATTAACAAATATCATTCATGAAGAAATTAATACTCTCTATGCTGGGTCTTGCTGCTATTGGCGCAAGTGCCCAGACTCAGGTCAGCGATAACGACCTGACGAATGCTTATACGTCGAGATCATACGGGAAGCGTGTTACCTGCCACGACCCATCTATCGTGGTAGATGACATCACCAACCCTAACTCGCCTACCTATTATATATATGGTTCTCATCTGGGTAGGGGCAAGACCACTGCGGCAAGCAACTACCAGGAATGGACTCCGTTCAAGGCGGGCGAGGAAGCTGCCGGCAATGTGAACAGTCTCTTTGCCAACAAGCAGGGCACATTGGTTAATTATTCCATTGCCTATCAGTCGCATGTTGTCACCGAAGTGAAGAACAGCAAGGGTGAGAAGGTGAAGTTCGGCAACTTCAATGCCCACGGCTGGCAGTATAAAGGCTATAATGTGCAGGGCAATCAGTGGGCACCAGACATCGTATACAACAAGACCATGAAGAAATGGTGTATGTATATGAGTCTGAATGGAGACCACTGGTGCTCTTCCATCGTATGCTTTGTTTCAGATAATATCGAAGGACCTTGGACTTATCAGGGACCAGTAGTTTTCTCCGGTTTCCAGGGCACATACGCTCACAATTCATACGCTGCTGCGGATGACTGGAAACATACCGACTTTGCCATTGCCACAGGCGAAACCGCTCTTCCTTCCCGTTATAAGGTGGGCGATAAATGGGGAACCTATTGGCCAAACTGTATCGACCCATGCGTCTTCTATGATGATAACGACAACCTCTGGATGAGCTACGGCTCCTGGTCGGGTGGTATCTTTATGATTAAGTTGGATAAGACCAACGGTCTCCGCGACTATACCTATACCTTCCCTTACGAGGTGAATGGCAAGGTCACCACTCCGGGTGCTGCCAGTGCCAACTGTACCAGCGATCCTTACTTCGGCAAGAAGATTGCTGGTGGATATTACGTATCGGGTGAGGCAAGCTATATTCAGAAGATAGGCAAGTACTACTTCCTCTTCATGAGCTATGGTGGCTTGACCAGCGATGGCGGTTACCAGATGCGCATCTTCCGTTCTGAGAATCCTGACGGACCTTACGTAGATTGCTATGGCACATCTGCTCTCTTTAAGAGCTATAAGATGAACTATAGTTCTACCACAGCCGACAACCGTGGCGTATTGCTCTTTGGCGGTTATCAGTGGGATGCCATGAGCGGTGCTGAGATTGCACAGGGTCACAACTCTGCGTTCGTTGACAAGCAGAATCGTTCTTTCGTGGTTTATCACACCCGTTTCAGCAATGGTGGCGAAGGTCATCAGGTGCGTGTTCATCAGCTCTTCCTCAACGATGAGGGCTGGTTGATGGCAGCTCCATTCGAGTTTGATGGTGAGACTATCACCGATGAGGCGATTGCATCCAAGGCGTCTATCGCAGATGCAGACATTGCAGGCGACTATCAGTTCATGCGTCATCAGTATGGTCAGAATACCAAGGCAAAGGCTTTCGAGACTCCTGTCAACATCACCCTCAATGCCGATGGAACCATCACTGGCGCTGAGACGGGAACCTGGAAGCGTACGGCTGGTACTGATTACATCCACTTGACTATCAATAATGTAGTCTATCGTGGTGTGTTGGTGAAGCAGACTGTAGACTATACCAATATCCCGGCCATCGCCATTTCTGCTCTCTCATCATCAAGCGGAAGCCTGACCATGGGACAGAACAACTTCACCTATCAGCAGGAGGTTTGGGCTGTAAAGGCAGATGCCAAGGCAGCCATTAAGTATACCCTCAGCAAGATGACATTGCCATTCTCTGACGGTGCCACTCTGAATGCGGCTCCTTCTCTGCCAGCTCAGGGCAAGATGGGTGCGAAGATTTCATGGAAGTCAAGCGATACCTCTATCCTGACCGATGACGGCAAGGTGAAGGGCAAGGGCAAGGTAACCATGACCATGACTGTCAGCAAGGATGAGTATGAGTATGTAAAGGATTATACCCTGAATATCGATGCTGAGGCTGAGGAAACGACTCCGGTATATTATCCTGTGTCTGCACAGAAGAATACAACTTCAGGCTGGTGGAGCAACTTCTCTTCTGATTATGTCTTGAAGTCAGGCAAGAAGGCTGAGTTCAAGTTCTATAATTATAGTGATGAGGTTAATAATTGGGACAATTGGGCATTGGTTGCTGCATCGGCATCACGTGGAGCTTCTAATTATGCAGAGTATTTCGTGCTTCGTAACGACAATTATGCATGGTTTACAAAATTGGGTGGTAACACCAATGAAAATACAGCCAATGTGCAGTTTACCTTGGACAATAATTTCGATTGGACTAATTTCAAGCAAGATATGAATGGTTCTTTGGTCGATATGGTTGTTGAGTATGTTGCAAGCGGTACCATCAAGGTGAATGCTACGATAACAAAGGATAAGAAAACTTATAATTATACCTTTAGTATGACTTCTAACACAATTAAGGGAGACGTAACTCTCTTCTTCGTGAACGAGAAGTCTTACATCGATGGCTCAAGCCTTTCTACAGGCATTTCGAACCCTATCATCATTCAGAAGAAGAATGATGGCAAGTGGTTCAATCTCTCTGGTCAGCAGGTAGACAAGAGCTACAAGGGTGTAGTGATTGTAAACGGAAAGAAATTTGTGAACAAGTAATTCTCCTATATATATAAGGTATAATTATATGAAGATTTCTAAAATACTATTGGGAGCAGCAATGTTCATTGCTGCTCCTGTTGTAAAAGGCGGTTGCCAGATGATGGCACAGAATGCTCCGCAGGAACCGATAGTGGTAGATACTCCTTTTGTCCACGACCCCGTAATGGCGTATGAGAATGGCAAGTACTATCTCTACTGCACAGGTCATGGCATCACGCAGATGACTTCCACCGATCGCAAGCATTGGACCATCGTTCCTCAGGGCGTGCTCAAGAACAGCGAGATTCCGGCATGGACGCATGATAGTGTGCCAGGTTTTACCACGCATATCTGGGCTCCGGATGTTATCCGTTTCAAGAACAAGTGGTATCTGGCTTATTCCTGTTCCACCTTTGGCAAGAATACTTCTGCCATCGGCTTGCTGAGCAATACTTCCTTATCTGATAAGGATGGATGGAAGGATGAGGGCTGCCTCGTCGCCTCCAAGGCCGATAGAGACAATTGGAATGCCATCGATCCGAATTTCATTGTTGATGAGAAGGGAAAACCTTGGCTTACCTGGGGCTCTTTCTGGGATGGCATCCAGATGATCAAGCTGGATAAGAAGACGATGCATGTCAAGAAGGGCGCCAAGCCTCAGACCATCGCCCGTCGTCATGCCGTGGGTGATACTTCTGCAGAGCCGAATCCTACCTCCAAGTTTGCCGGCACCAATGCCATCGAGGCTCCTTTCATCATGAAGCATGGTGGTTATTACTATCTCTTCGTGAGCTGGGATTACTGCTGCCGTGGCATCAAGAGCAACTATCGTGTTGCCGTGGGCAGAAGCAAGAAGGTTGCCGGTCCTTATTTGGATAAGGCGGGCAGAGACATGCGCAATGGCGGTAGCACGCTGATTCTGGAAGGCGATAAGAAAGAATATGAGGCGATGGGCCATTGTTCTGCCTACTCCTTCCCCGATGGTGATTACTTCTTCTGTCATGGTTATAGTGTAGCCAAGAATGGTGCCAGCATCCTGGTTCAGAAGAAAATCAACTGGACGGAAGATGGGTGGCTGACGTTGGAATAAAAAGCATTTGTAAAATATCTTTTTGGTATGTTGCTTCAATCTTACGTTTGTAAGCTTTTCAAGAAGTATACTGCTGAAATGTTAAAACTGAGTTAAAATAGCGTTTATTCCGCTACGAACGGCAAAAAATTGGTTTCGTAGCGAAATAAACGCTATTTTCTTTCGCTATTTCCTATATATGCATAAGGTATTTGACAAGATTCTAAAAATAAATTGGTAGATTATTTTACTGTTAAAAAACACGGACAAATTGAATTTGTCCGGCTCTTTTGTCCGGCGGCTTGTAAGTTATTAAAAATGAGTGATTTATAAGGATACGGACAATTTGTCCGGACAAATTCAATTTGTACGTTTGTTTTTTTTAGCCCTTTTTGGCTTGAAAACTATAGGTTATGATGCCGAAACCTATGAGATGCTGGGAAGAAACCTATGAGTTATGATGAAAGAAACCATGAGTTGTGGGGGGAGAAAACTATGACTTAGTTTTTTTAACAAATCAAGTAGGCTCGAAGTACTCGGCTCATCCAAACGAAATCAGTATCAAAAAAATCCGAAACAGATAACTTGGTAAGCTTCTGTTTCGGATTTTTTCTTTATTCTTCCTTGATCTTCCAATCGCTGATAGTACGCTGGGTGCTGTCAAAACTGATACCGATTTTTACCAGTCGCTTGCCCTCTGCATGATATGGCAGCATATAGCCTTTTTCGTCTATCTGTGCCAATGCCTCATCAGCACTCTTATCTACCTTCAGTTCGAAGACGTATATCGTATCTGGCATGTGCATCACGGCATCAGCTCTGCCTATGGCGCTCTTTACCTCTGTGCGGATATAGATGTTGAGGAAGCTGAACATCAGATAGAAGATGGTCTGATAATGCTTCTCACTATGATTCTCTAGATCGTATGGTATCGTAGCCATATAGGTGCGCATGTGCTCCAGTGCCGCCTCGATATCGTTTCGATAAACCGCCTTGCAGAATCCCAAGAGGAAGGCATTGTTGTCAGAACGGCGAGGGTTTACATAATGAGGAATCAATGAGTTGAGCAGTCCGTCGCGTACCTCCTTGTTTGGGATGCCCAGCGTATATTCCTGAAACATCGGTTCATATTTCTTGATGGTCAGATAGCCGCTCTGGTAGAGCAATGGCAAGGCTTCTGTCATTTCCTCTGTAGATTGATCGAAGGAACTCAATACTGTCTCCTGACTCTCTAAAGTAGAAAGATTGACATGATACTTATCCAAGAGTTTCAAGAGGAAGGATGGAGTGCCGGAACCAAACCAGTAAGGAGCAATCTTGCCTGCATTCATTGCCTTTACAAGACTGAACGGATTGAAAATATCTTCTGATTTCTCGCTGAAATGATAACCGTCGTAGAATTGTGTCAACTCATTCAGGCACTCCTCGTACGTAATACCAAGAGTTTCACCCATAGCTTCAATATCCGGTTTCATCTGCGTGGTCAGCTCAGTCTTGCTGATACCGCAGATGGCAGAGTACTGGTCGAACAGACTGATGTTGTCGAGGTTGTTGAGTTCGCTGAAGATGCTGAGCTGCGAGAACTTGGTGATACCCGTGATAAAGGTGAACTCCAGGTATGGGTCGAGCTTTTTCAGAGGACTGTAGAAGTTCTGCATGATGAGACGCAATTGCTTGAGATCATCCTCCTCATGCACCACATCCAGCAATGGGGCATCATATTCATCGATGATGACTACCGCCTTTTCGCCCGTCTGCTTGTAAGCACGCTTCACGAGTCCGTCCAGTCGGTCGTTTGGATACAATTCATCTTCATCCTTCCCATAGAGTTTCTCGTATGGCTTCAACTGCAAGTCGAGATAATGCTTCAAGCCATCTGCATCAAAGTGCTTGGCACCGCTCATGTCGAAGTGGAACACAGGATGCTTCACCCATTCCTTCTCGTAATCAGCAATGGTCAATCCCTCGAAAAGTTCCTTTCTTCCCTCGAAATAGGCCTGGAGGGTAGAGGCAAAAAGCGATTTTCCGAATCGTCTTGGACGACTTAGAAAGATATACTTCATACCTTTTTCTCTGAAATCTACGATGTATTTGGTCTTATCTACATAGAGATAACCTTTCTCGCGAATTTCTTCAAAAGTCTGAATTCCTACAGGATATTTATTTACTATTTTTGCCATATTCCTACATGCTTTACGTTTTGCGCTGCTAAATTACAAAGAAAATCCGGATAAACCAAGCATAATGGTTAAAAATAAAATTCCTCATTATTTTTCTTATCTTTGCATCCGGAAAAAGTAAGTGTTATTATGCTGGATAAGAGAAACTTAGAACAGATTCTTTATGATCAGCAGGAAGAACTGGAGATGCGTAGAGGCGAAATTTTGTGTCATCGACCAGAAGAGGCGCAGATAGACTTGGGCAGTACGCAGGCTCAGGTCGTGATAGGTGTGCGATATCCTGGCAGCAGGCTTTGGCAGTGTTGCTCGTAGAGGGTATCATCACCGCCAATGAAGCTACCTTCGTGCAGCTCGGCAAGTTTACGCCAGTCAGCATCCTGGGTCTCATCAGCATCCTGCTCTGTGGCTGTCTGATGGCGAGAAGAGTAAAAGGCGATAAAAAACAATTGGCGGCAAACTGCATCACGCAGGTTGCCGCCTTCTTCTTTTCTAACTAACTATCTTATCAACTATTCAAAGAATGTATCAATATATATCGAGTATATCCAGGGCTGATGCCCTGGATGTAGCTTGTTTCTTGTTTTTATCTTGTTTCTTATTTCAATCTTTCTACTTCATCTTTTTACTTCAATCTGATGATGTTCAGAGAGCTGGCAGGAATCTCTACCGTAGCACCATTCTTCTCTGTAGTTACGTAGTTTTCTACAGGATAGATGTTGGTAGGATTGTCGATGGTGTTCTCCTCCAGACCATTCTTGGCAGAAAGGCGAATGAGCTTGCCATTCTTGATCTCCTTGCCCTGAAGATTGATCTTCGCTGTGGTGTGCTCGGTGCTGGTGTTGGCAATCTTCAGGATTACCTCGCCAGTCTTCTCATCAAGCGTTGCTGTTGAGAAGATGCCAGGGAGGGTATTTGCCTTCAACTTGGTAGCGAATACCTCCTTGCCATCCAACTTGGCGAAGATGCTGTCGCCTACTACCTTCAACTCGATATCATACCACTTGCCGGTTTCAATCTTGCCAGGGCAGGTAGCAATCTGACTCTTGGCACCATTCACGATTGACTCCACACCATGCTGGGTATTGTTCCAGCCACCAAGGTTCAACCAGCAGTAGTTGTTCTTATCCACGTAGTTGAAGATGATGAGGAAACCCTCGTTTCCGGCATCCTTTTTCGCGCGTACCTTATATATATAGCCATTGCTGGTAATCTCGCCTGGGTTCAGACGGATGCAGCTCTCTTCGTTGCTGGTCTGCTTGATGATGCTGCCTTCTGTCTTCCACTGACCGCGGATATCGGTAGGCAATTCCTGAAGCGTCATTGGCAGTGCCTTTCCGTTCTCATCGCTGTAGCCTTTGTCTTCGAAAGAAACCTGAGTACCCCATGTTCCCATACCCACACGGCAGATGGCTGGCTTCACCTGAGTCTGATCATACTTGTATGGATTCTCCTGGTTCACCTTCAGTACACGGGTACCGATATTGTTGGCCATCACGTTCTGAACGTAGTAGGATGGAGTTCCGAATACCTTATCAGATGTATATTGAATCATATCCGGTGCCCACATACGGTTGTTGAGATTGGCGAAGATTGGAGCGTAGGATGCCATGGTCACAATATCAGAATTGTTTTCGATGCCCATCATATAGACTGCCTCACCGAGTGCTGCATCGAGCGAACCCATATTGCCGAAGCCCTGTGTTACGGCATATTCGCCTACATAAATCTCACTACCCTTGCGGTCGTAGTTATCATACTTGTTGAAGTTCTCTGCAAACCAGGCAGGATTTCTGTAGTAGTGCTCGTCGAGGAGTTCTACGCTCTCGTTGCTTTCCCACTTAGGGTTGTCATCGCCCCAGGCCACTACGTTGCCGATGAGGTGCATCTTAGGATATTTTGCCAATACGGCATCCTTGAACTTCTTGAAGCGCTCGTAGTAATGGTCGCTCTGAGCCGCAGGATCCGGCTGGTTGTTCTCATTACCAATCTCCAGATACTCGATATTGTATGGTTCTGGATGACCATTCTTGGCACGGAGCGCACCATATTTAGAGGTAACAGGACCGTTGGCATACTCCAGGGCATTCATGCACTCGTCAATCCAAGGCTGGATGCTATCCACAGGAGTCATGCCGCCGTGCCACAAACCAACATTCACCACATAGAGCGGCTTGGCATTCAAATCTTCGGCAAGCTGCAGATACTCATCGAAGCCCATACCGTCGCTGGTACGGTAGCGCCAGTTTACGTTCTTATGACCCGGACGTTCCTCGATAGGACCGATGGTCTTCTCCCAGTGGAAAGCATTCTCTGGAGATTCCTGTCCTTCAACGTAGCAACCGCCAGGGAAACGTACGAACTTAGGATGGATATTATAGAGAAGCTGAGCCAAATCAGGGCGCAAGCCATTCTCGCGATTCTTGAAAGTAGGAGGGAAGAGGCTTACCACATCGAGAACGATGGTACCCTTGCCATCAGCAACGAGTTCGAACTGAGCCTTGGCTTCGTTTCCGTTGGCAGTCAACTCAGCCGTATATTTGGTCCACTTCTTGCCCACCTTGGCATTGAGAGCGGTTTCTGCATACACCTTATCGCCCTTGGCGTTGGTGAGGCGAGCCTTCAATCCGCCTTTATAGCTACCCTTTGCCCAGAAAGAAAGCTTATAGGTTCTGCCCTGCACGGCGTTGATGCCCCAGAAGCCCTCGTTGATGATAGAAGCTGTGGCAGCAGGTTTGGCAGCGATGGTCAATTGGAGCGCCTTGCCCTGTGCCTTGTTGAGCAAACCCTTATTGATGAGTTGTGCATTGATCTTAGCACCTTCCTGAGCTGCAGTTTTCCAAGTAGGAATATCCTTTTCAGAATCCTCGAATGATCGGTTGCTGATGAGTTCGGCATAGAGACCGCCATCTGCAGCATGGTTGATATCCTCGAAGAAGATACCATATAAATTAGGTGAAACCTTGATACCTGGGTTAGAGGCATCCACATTGATAGTAACCTGTGCATTGGCAGCCATGGTTGAGGCGAGCAATGCAGAAAGTAAAATCTGTTTCTTGTTCATTGTTTATTCTTAGGTTTTTTATTTCCGTTTTATTTTGTTACAGTGGCAAAAGTACACAAAAAACACAAAGAAGAGGTGGACAAAAGGCGAAATATAGTGTAAAAGGTGGATTTTCAGCTGAAAATCCACCTTTTTATGGCATAATTAAAGACTAAAATTATAAATAATCTTGTAAAAAACAAAAGAGAATAGCGTTTACCCGTAGAATTTTGTAGGATTTTTGCTTGCAAAGCGACAAAAAAAAGCTTATTTCCTAAGTACAAAAGACTTGTTTGCGACTCGTATCTCTGAAAGATAGAAATCTGTGTTTCGGGTTTACGGGTGGTGTCTTACTTGCGTCCCCCTTGTGCTTATCGGGGGCACAAATGTGCTCTTACCCGAGCACAATGTTGCCTTTACCTTGGCACAATAGTGCCCTTCCTTAGGCACTTTACAAAATAGAAAGGTAGCCACCTTCAATTTTATAAAACTGAAATAGTTGCCACTTCTTATTTGTCGTTCTGTTCGCTTGCGATTTTACTCTTCACCCTTCACCTTTTCGTCTGGAATGCCGATAAACACAGGGGTTTTGAGGGTGAAGGGTAAAGTTCAACCCTTCACCACCCTTCACCGCCCTTCATCTTTTTCTTGATTTAGCCCCCTCTTATGAGTCCATCCAGTCGTCTATTAAGACTATAACTTGCCTTCATAGACGACAGCCTTAGGCTTCATAGACGATTCATCTTGAGGTGAAGGCCGATGAAGGGTGGTGAAGGGTGATTTTTAGTTATTTTGTTTGTAATCGCTTGTATATCAGATAATTATGTTGATAGGGTGAAGGGTGAAGGGTTTTCTCCGTTTCGCTTTTCAAATTTTCGACTTTTATTTATTACTGCCAAATAACATAGTAAGATTTTGTTTAATATAGTAATACCAGCCCGGCGAAAGCCGAGTAGAGTATCATTCTTATCGGATTGATCTTCATTACCTTCACGCCGATAAAGGTGGCAAAGAAGAGGGCGATGGAGATGTAGAAATGCCAGGGATTCTCTGGAGTAGAGAAATTCTCTGGAGTCATCAGGAGCAGGGCTGCGGCGCCTACCAGGCCCACGATGCATGGGCGCAAGCCGATGAAGATGCTCTGCACCATTGATGTGTTCATATATTTATACAGCATTCTGCTGATCAGAATCATCAAGACAAAAGAGGGGAGAACCAGGGCGAAGGTGGCCGTGGCACTTCCGAGTACTGCCATCATGCCGTTCATGCCTGCATTGTGGACAGCAGTATAGCCACAATAGGTGGCGGTGTTGATACCGATAGGTCCCGGTGTCATCTGTGAGATGGCCACCACATCGGTAAACTCTTGCATCGTCATCCAATGATACTGCGTTACTACCTGTCCTTGAATCAGGGAAATCATGGAGTAGCCACCTCCGAATCCGAAGATGCCTATCTGAAGGAATACGATGAAAAGTTGAAGAAATATCATAGTTTATTCTTTTTTTAATTGCAAATGTACTGATTTTCTTGATTACCACCAAATTATTTTAAAAAACTTTACTCTCTTTTTTGTAAATAAGTGCCATTTCCTTGCTGTTATTGGAAAAAAGTTGTAAATTTGCACGTGAAAAGCTGGAAAAAAGTTGCAACTTAAAGCCTGAAAAGCTGGAAAAAAGTTGCAAATAAGTATCCGAAAACCTGGAAAAAAGTTGTAAGAATATGCTTAAAAGAAAGATAATCAGTGAGTTGGTAAAGTGGAAGCAAGAATCTTCTAATAAGGCACTTCTCATAAAAGGTGCTCGACAGATTGGCAAGACTACAATTGTTCGCCAATTTGCAATGGCTCACTATAAAAATGTGGTTGAGATTAACTTTGAGCAGATGCCTATGGCAAAACAAGCTTTCGAAGGAAATCTGGATGCACGTACCATTCTGATAAACTTATCAGCTATGGGATTCGGACCTTTGGAGCCAGGGCAAACTCTGATATTCTTTGACGAGATACAGGCTTGTCCTAAGGCTCGTACTGCAATCAAATTTTTAGTTGAGGATGGACAATATGATTATATAGAATCTGGTTCTTTGCTAGGTATTAATTATAAGGATGTGTCTTCTTATCCTGTAGGATTCGAAAGAGAATTGGATATGTATCCACTTGACTTCGAGGAATTTCTTTGGGCATGTAATATCAGCAAGGATGTAATTGAAATGTTGAAAGAGTGCTACCAAAATTTGCGTCCTGTGCCTGAATTTCTACATGGTCAAATCATGGAGCGTTATCGTCAATACTTGATAGTTGGTGGTATGCCAGAAGTTGTTGTTACCTATTTGAGCAATGAGGATTTCAATAAGACGATAGCTGTTCAGAAGGACATACTGAATGGTTATCGTAATGATATTTCTAAATATGCAGGTAATGACAAGTTGTTGGTAAAGTCTGTGTTTGATGCTATTCCAGGGCAGTTGAGTAAGCAAGATAAGCGTTTTATATTAGCTTCTATTGAAAAAAATGCTTCTCGTCGCAAGTATGGAGCACCTACGCAATGGCTTGTTGATGCAGGTATGGCGTATTATTCCTTTAATGTCGAGGCTTTCGAATTGCCTTTTCCTATCCATGAGAATCTGAGACTATACAAGTTGTTTTTTGTCGATTCTGGTTTGATGTGTGCCATGATGCTCAATGGTATTCAGGCACAGGTTTTGTCTGGAGATATTGATGTGAATGAAGGGGCATTGACTGAGAATTATGTAGCAGGAGAATTTGCCAAGCATGGCATTTCTCTCAACTATTATGACAGAAAGAGTAAGCATGAGCTGGATTTTATTTTCCCAGAGAAGAATAAAATTAGTATTGTGGAAGTGAAATCTGGTAAGGATTATAAGCAACATGCTTCTCTCGATATGGCTCATTCGCTTTTTGCTGACAAAATCAATCGGCGTATTGTCATGAGTGGTAATAACTTGGAAATAGAAGATGGGTGTATCTATTTGCCGTTTTACATGAGTATGTTTTTGGGTGGTGAATAAATTTATTAGTCGTGGTCGTGGAAATGTGCTAAAAAATACGAGATTTCCACGACTAATACTTCTTAAAAAGGCTTCTTTGCGGTGGTGATAGCCTTGCGAAGCCTTTTAAGTTCCTTTTCATCCTTGCACTCTTGAATCAGCTTCAAGAAGTCTTGGTTTGAAATGCTTTTGTCATTAAATGCTTCGAGCAGTTCGATGTGTTCTTCCTCCTTGTTAAACTCTATTTCTTGGTGAGAATGGCGATACTCTTTTCTCAACATAATATAGGTGGTAAGAAATTCAGGACAGAGCGAGAACAGTTCTTTGCAGAAAGGAGCTACAGGATTGCCAATATGCTCATTGACCCTTGCCTCAAAGAGAAGTAGCTTCTTGTCAATGGCTTTTTTCTCCTCACCTTCCTGAGAAATGCTAACAATTTGGAATGTTACATCGTATGCCTCATCATACCTTTTGAGTTCATAAAGAGCACGCCCTTTAATGAACATCGCTTCAAGACAGGTTCTTCGTCCCAGTACCATGTTTGTGTAACCGATGGCTTCCTCATATCGTTTGCCATACAAGCAGATAACTGCATTGAGAAAGTTTGCAGTCATACTACAGTCCTTAAGTAATTGAGCATCCTTTGTCTTTCCTAATAAGCATGTATCATCCAGCATGATATCAAACATTCTTTTGGCTGTCAAGGCTGCATTCCGATAGTCATTCTTGCGAATCTTATCTTGAATCAAATGCAGGCAAGTTTTGGTAGCCATGTCGTAGTCTTTTGTGCATAGATATTGGTAGATTCGCTTTTCCGCACCTAATACGTCATCAATCATCTCTGTATCATTGTAAGAGTTGGCAAATACTCTTACCTCTTGATTTTGGGTGACGTGATAAGGGTGGATAGGATTACTAAGTGTCAATCCTTCCAAAGAACGTAAACGACTGATGGCAACGTAAGCTTGTCCAGGCAAGAAGGTGCCATGAGATAAGTCAAAGTGCATTCTTTCAAAAGTCATTCCTTGTGATCTATGGATAGTTATAGCCCAAGCTAATTTCAAGGGAAATTGTGTGAATGTTCCCATAACTTGGGTTTCTAACTTGTGGGTTTGACGATTGTATTTGCTCTTGACATTATCCCATGTCACTTCTTTGACATCAATGGTTTTGCCGCTTTCCAAAGTCACTTGTATTTTATCATCGCTAAGTTCTGAAACTTTACCGATTGTTCCATTCATATAACCACTGCCTATGTTGTTGCGGCAGAATATGACTTGTGCGCCTACTTTTAGTCTGAGTTTCTCTGGTACAGGCGCTTCATTCTTTTTGAATTCGTTTTGAATCTTTGCCTGATAGCAGAATTCTTCCGATTGGATTGCTCCTAATTTCTTCTCGTTGATATTCTCAGCCATCTTGTTGAATGCGGTTAAGGTTACAGAGAAATCTTGCCCTTCATACTCCTTGCCGACATGCTGATTTAGTAGTTCTAAATCTTCAGGGTTTACTTCACCTGTGCGCATCTTGTTCAGAACGGCAAGAAATTCTTTATCGCTTTGACGATATACTTTTTGAAACTCAATCTTGGGAAGGTTCATTCTTTTCAAGACAAAAGCCTTGTAAAAGAATGGTGTTCCAGCACCATAAAGGTCTTGGAGCATTTCTGCATCGGCGCTATTAGACTTGATAATAGGAGGTAACTGGAACAAGTCACCTACAAAAACGACCTGTTTTCCACCAAAAGGCATGTTGGTCTTGAATACCATGCGAAGACATCGGTCCATTCCATCCACCATATCACACCTTACCATAGATACTTCGTCTACGATGATTGTATCTGTTTCTTCGAGAATGCATTTGTTCTCATACGAAAGTACAGTGTTGGTATGCGGTCCAATGGCTTGCATAGGAAAGCCAAAGAAGGAATGCATCGTTTGTCCTCCGACTGTGATAGCTGCAATGCCAGTAGGTGCCAATACCAAGAAGTTTTTGTTGATTTCTTCCTGGATGCGTTTGATAAAGGTTGTCTTACCAGTGCCAGCCTTTCCTGTGATGAAAAGGCAATTGTTGGTGTTTGCAACAAGGTCGAATGCTTTTTGCTGTTCTGCATTCTGTAGGTCGAGTGTTGAAATGTTCTTTTCCATATCGTCGTCTTTTGTTTTCTGATGCAAAATTACGACGTTGTAGTGTGGTCTTTCTTCACAACAAAATAAAAAATGGGCGATATGATGGAAAATGTCATATCGCCCTAATATTGTAGCAAGAGTTTTTTACGCCTTATCCCATTCCAAACGATTTCTTTCTTCATCTGTGTGTTCACGAATGTAGCTGCGATAGAATAGGATTAAATCGCATAGTTGGAAAGTGAAACTTTTTAGCAAGAATGTGGATGATTGTACGCGTTCCATATATTCTTTCTTACTTATATCCTCTTCTGTACTATTCTCGGAATGGCAGAAGGGTGGAAGAATATTGACTATTACTTTCATTGTCTTTGACATTGCCTCTGGGAGAATGCGCTTATAACTTTTATAGACAATTTCTCCTTTAGAGTTTGTGGCATTCTTACCACTAAGGATAATACTTGACCAAGTAAAGTTCACCTGCTTACCCCAGTCGGGCAATAAGCCATGAATAGCCATAGAACGGAATACGTATTCTAAAACTTCGCGGGCTTTCTCAAATTTATCATTGTAATCTTTAGACTCGATTGTGTCTGGAAAATGAATAGGAATGAGTAAATCCTCAAGGGCATTGTACCCCATGTCGTCAATGCCGCATTCTTCTATAGCATCAAATACATCCTTGTACATTTTCTGAATCTGAAGGCGAGGAGACTTCCTAGCATGTACTTTGATGCGTTTATACAGCATTTCGTTGTCAACATTTTTGGAATAATATTCTTTATGAGTACTATTTGTCCAATCAGCATCCCATTTCATACGGTCATCATTGATGGAGTCAGATACCTCTTCAGCATCACCGCCAGTCAAGACATACCATGGAATGACACGCCCTCTTTTTTCACAAATGAGGGCTATGTCATTTAAGGCTCTGCCAAGAAATCTTACAGCATTGTCCTCGCTGTCACAATGGTACTTGCATTTTGCATCCAAAATGATAGCTGACCAACGATCAAAGTCATTTTCTAATGCAGCTTTTGCTTCATCCCAACAAGGGAAAGCAACTAACTGCACCCCAAAATTATATGCGTCTAAAGGGTAGCTTTCAATGACTCCTGGATTATCTTCAACCCAAAGAACCTGGATTAAGTCTAAATTGTAATCTTTCATATCTAAAGAGTTTAAAGAGTATTTGTACGATTAAAAGTAAGTATATACTTGACTTTGAACTCGTCATCTGGAGAAGGAACAAGTTCTATTTTTCCGTCATACTTACGCATGATTCCGTATATCTCATTGCATCCGATACCATTATGTCCGTTAGAGTTAAGGGAGGTTGATACTCCATATTCTAGTAGGGATGATGTGCTACGGTCGGCTGGTATTGGCAATCCATTGTTCTCAACGCACATTTTCAATGTGATACCATCTGTTTCCCATGAAAACCGTAATTGGTAGTCATTGCGGGATTCGTCTTTAAATCCATGGGATATTGCGTTTGAAACAATGTTGTCCAAAACTTGCTTGAGTGCATCCTTTGGAAACAGCATAGTATGTATAGGCTCCCCCTTATGCAATCTGATTTCTCCAGATAGGTCTTTCAAGTCTTGTTTAGCCAAATTATGTCCTTTAGACCATGTGACAACAGGCTTGAAGTTTACCCAACCATTTTCATGCTTTTGGATATAGCTTTCGACGAATTCCTCTGGATTAATCCATTCAGGCTTGGTAAAAGTGTATTCCACATCAGCAATATGGTCTAACTTTACCAACAAATCCTTCGTAGCGCTTGAAAGATATTCAAAGGCATCCTTGACGGTAGTTTGCTTGATGGGAGTAATACGTTCGTTGTCAGATATAGTTCCATTTTGGCTTATTCTATAAGCATTCAATGCGTTGAATGTGGCTTTGATGGATGAGGCAGATTGGGTCAAAGCGTGTTTGCGCATACGGACAGCCTTGATATAGCTCTTATGCTCTTGTTCCAACTCTTTACGGGATAACTCAAAAGCATTATAGTTGGCTTCCGACAAGAATGTAGCTCGTTCCAAATCGGTGTGATTTGGAACAATAATCTTGTCCATAATCAATGGGAAGAGTTGTGCATCCACTTCTCCTTCACAGATGGACATGATTTGGTTTCTAACCTCAGAAGTGAGCAATAAAGCTGCAACATATCGCACATCAATGCCTTCTTTAGGAACAAGGCAAGCGAGCTGGCTGTAAGCAACAATGCCTTCAGATGGTAAATCCTTGATGTAGCCAACTACGAACTTATCTTTTCTGCCATAGAGAAGGATACAAGGTTGGACAATCTTACGAATCCATCCTAATGAATCCTTAAAGATTGCATTACCTGCTAATTTCAACTTAGCTTCACGAAGATTTGTATTCTCGTATTCTTCAGACATGTCTCTTGGGACTACAACAGGAATATTCTTACTTTTATCTGATAAAGACCATTCTATATCACATGTGTCAAGATTAAACATCTTTGTAATACCAGTAAACTTACTGTCCTCTAAACTTTGAAATGACACAATCTCAGCCAGAAAAATTCCTTTGTCTGGTCTTTGGGTCAAATAATAGCTTGGCCAAAGTATTTCTGGGTTAAGCAAATCGGGAGATATCTTAGTTTCTTTCCCTGTAACGGCATTCTTTATGCAAATAGAGCTGTTAATAGCTTTATTTACATAGAGGCAAATTCTTTTCTCTGTACTTCCGGCTTGAGTCTCCTCTGTTTCTTTTAAAGAAACGATGGAGTAGATTTGCTTATCTTTAGCGAGCTTTGTTGTAAAGTTTGCTAAAGAATGATCAACAGCCTCGCGTTTGTCCATAAATAGCATTAATTCGCTATTTTGAGGCATGAATGAAAATAGCATCTCAGCCTTAATGCAGGATGAGATTTTTGTTGCTCCAAATATAGCAATGTCAATATCTGCCATATATTGGCTATTTTCTGTGTCTTTGCTATATTGTTTGATTTCGGATTTTATACCAGCTGCAAATAAACGGATTTGCCCTAATGCCCAAACCTTGTTTTTACAAATCTCTTTTTCGCTGCTATATCCTTTGATAGTGCAGCCAGGAAACAGCATGGCAATATCACCAAATCCAGAATTGGCGATGAATATAGTTTTTCCTGTTCCTATTTTAGCTGTGGACAAAGTATCATAAGCTACTTTAGATGGCTTTTCTAAAGAAAAGTCAAGTGTCGTTCTTAAATTATGATAGAGGCAATCAAAGATAGATTCTGATACTTCAGAAAAGTGATTAGCCAAGAATGCCAATTCTGTCTCCTTGAGTGCATCAATATAAAAATCAGCCACATATTTTGAAAGTGCTTCCAAAATAGCTTGGTCTGCATTCTCACCTGCTACTCTCTTATAAAGAGTTGCAAGCAACTGCTCCTCTGCCTCATCATTGTAAGGCATAGCAAATTCATGTACTCCATCAGATTCGCAGCTTTTTGGGCAATGCTCATCTACAAAGTTACGATACTTGGCAACAAGTGCCTCTACTGTGAAGTTGTTGTTTACTGTCTGCATATTCTTTTGCTTTTTTGTTTACGACTGCAAAATTACAGGGATGTTGTGCAGTCTTTCTTCACACCAAAATATTTTTGATACATTTTTGCGATTATCTCCTTAATTTCTTCTCGAAGAGACTCTGGAGAGAGTATTTCCACATCATCACGGAACCAAATGAGCTCAGAAATCAATTCCTTGTTTGGGATAAGATTTAGTGAGATAATTCCTTCTGATTCATTCTCCACTATTTGCGAATGGTGAATCGGCTTGGAAATCACGTATGGTAGGCGTTGTGGGGAGAATTTCAGACGAATATGCTCTATCTTCTTGTCCTTTTCTATGGATATGCCAAGGATATCACGGAAATAAGCATCGAAATCGAAACGCAAGTTTCTTTTGAATGCTGTATCGGAATATTCGATATTTTCGATTCGGTCTAATGGGACAATGGATAAATCTTCAAATTCTGAATTATATCCTAAAAGATACCACCTATTATTATATTGCTTGAGGTAGTACGGATGAATCGTCCATTTTACGCCCTCTTTGCCAAAAGGGTGATAGTCGATGAGGACAGGTTGGCGTTTGATAACGCAGTTGGTAAGAGTGGATAGAAATCGCAAGCCTTTCATGTCTCGGTTTTGTTCAAATCCGATAAAGTTTGTCTCTACTCCTCTTAGACCAAAGCGGTATCGAAGATTGGTAAGCAATTCTTCAATCCAACTATACATAGGTATGCCCTGAAAACGAGAAAGTGAAGTGATAAGCGTTTCGAGTTGCTCTACTTCCATCTCTGTTATCGGAGTCTCTATAATGGAAAAGTCGTACTCATAGCGTAGGTACTTGCGCTTGCCATCTTGATAGGATTTTATTGGCGCTTCCCATCCTTCGCTACTTTTCATAAACTTGATGTCGTCGTATATCTGTTTCTTGGATATAGACTTTATTCCTGCATCTGTTAATTGGGCATTGACTTTTTCCATAAGATCTTCTATGAAGTACTTATGGTATTTGTCACTGAAACATTTGTCCAGTATCTTGTATCTTATGAAAGCATTTTTGTTTATAGGCATGGTATCTGTTAGTATGTTTTTTACTTTCTTTTATTTTCGAATAGTTGAAGCTGGCGACTTAAATCCTCTTCCGAAGGGAGAGCTTCACGTATTTTCTTGATACGTACCTTGTCATAAGAGGCAACTCCCATCGGAGTGGATATTCCCTTGAATGCCCACTTCACTTCCGTTTGGTTCTTATCTTTACAGATGAGCAAGCCGATGGTCGGGTTATCATCATCAGTTTTCAACAGTTCATCCACAGCATTCACATAAAAGTTTAACTTACCAGCAAACTCTGGCTCGAATGGCTTGGCTTTCAATTCGCAGACTATATACGAGCGAAGGTGAATGTGGTAGAAGAGCATGTCTATGCGGCGTGTCTTGCCTGCAACGATGATTTCTTTCTGGCGTCCGATAAAGGCAAAGCCTGTTCCTAACTCTAATAGGAAACGAGTGATGTTTTTCTCTAATTCATCTTCCAACTCTTCTTCGGCATATTGTTTTGGGAGTTCGATGAAACCAAAGTCGTAGGTGTCTTTGGTTATCTCTTGTGCCAATTTGCTTTGTTCTGGGGTAAGATAATCAGAGAAATTAGAGATGGCTCCTCCTTGTGTATGATAGAGGTCTGCTCGTAAACAGTTGTCGAGTGTGTTGCGACTCCAGCCTTCATTTATTGTTTGCTGAATATAGAATAGGGCTTCGTCAATATCCTTACATTTGGTAGTGATTTCAATATGATGTCCCCAAGGTACAAAAGAAAAAGCAAGAGGAAATGCCAATCCTAATTCGTCGTTGAATTCGGTTTCTTGAATTTCTGCACCAAGTTGTTGCAGTTTTGTTTTCTGCTTATTATCAGAAGTTTGTAATTCTGCAACAAGTTGTTGCAGTTTTTGATTTGTTTTATTGGACGAGTAGAAAATGTACCATTTCTTCATATTCCAAAGGTTTCTTGCACTGAATCCTTTCGCCTTAGGAAATGCGGCTTTTAAGTCGAGACTAACCTGTTCTACTACACCTGCTCCCCAATGCTCTTCTGCACGACGAACGACAAGGTCACGTCCCAGTTGCCAATTGAATAACAACTGTTCTGAATTTACCTTAACCGCAGATTTTATCTGCGCTTTCTTGTATCTACCTTTCAGTTCTTCGATCCATGACGCATAAGCTTCGTCTATGTGAACATTTTGAGAACTTGCAAAATGTGGTTTTGTCTCTTCCATATTCTGATTTTTTAATTACTCCGTCGGTTGGATAAACTGCCCATAGACGTATCCACCTAAGGCTGCTACGATAATTACCCAGATAGGGTTGACACCCATCAGCCTTATCAGGAGGGCAGACAGGATAGGAACCCAGCAGTTGACGAACGAGATGTGGGCACTCTTGGCCAATGAAAAGGTAGGAACGGCTATCAGAGCCACGACGGCAGGACGGATGCCTGCAAACATCGCCGCAATTACCTTGTTGTCCTCAAACTGATGGAAAAACATAGCAATCGCTAATATAATAAGGAAGGAAGGCAATGAAGAGCCGAGGGTGCAGACAATGGCTCCCGGTGTCTTTGCCAACTTATATCCGAGCAGGGAACTCATGTTGATGGCCAAGGCGCCCGGACAAACCTGGGTAGTAGCGATGGCATCCAAGAATTCCTCCTTCGTCATCCAATGATGCTTATCGACGACTTCGGATTCTATAATAGGAATCATGGCATAGCCACCACCAAAGGTGACTATGCCAATCTTCATGAAAGTCTTGAATAATGTAAGATAACTTACGCTATTATTCATTTTTTACCTTTTTACTTTTTTACCTTTTTACTTTTTAAAAGCTCTTTCTTCAATCCACTGACGTGCATTGACAAATGCCTCAATCCAAGGAGTTACCTCGTCGTTGCGGCGATCAGCTGGATACCAAGCGTTCTGCCATGGGAAGATAGCACGCTCCAAGTGTGGCATCATAGCCAAGTGGCGACCATCTGCTGAGCAGATACCTGCTACGTTGTAGTCACTGCCGTTTGGATTGCCTGGATACTCAGCATAGTTATACTTCGCAATCACATTGTAGTGATCCTCTGGCTCAGGCAAGTAGAAACGACCCTCGCCGTGAGCTACCCAGATACCAAGCTTATCACCGCTGAGGCTACCAAACATCACACTGTCGTTCTGAGGAATAGTCAAACCGAGGAAGGTGCTCTCAAACTTCTTGGAAGTATTGTGGCAGAGGTGTGAACGATGCTTGTGCTCAGGATTGATGAGGTTCAACTCAACCATCAGCTGGCAACCGTTACAGATACCGAGTGAAAGGGTGTCCTCACGAGCATAGAACTTGTCGAGTGCCTCCTTAGCCTTAGGATTGTAGAGGAATGCACCAGCCCAACCCTTGGCAGAACCGAGAACGTCGGAGTTAGAGAAACCACCGCAGAATACGATGAAGTTCACATCCTCCAAAGTCTCACGACCAGAAATCAAGTCGGTCATCATTACGTCCTTCACGTCGAAGCCAGCGAGATACATAGAGTAAGCCATTTCGCGCTCACCATTGGTACCCTTCTCACGGATGATAGCTGCCTTGATGCCTGATGGAGTGCGACGGTTAGCGTCGAGACCATAGCTTGCGAGAGTGCCCTTGAAGCCGTAGCCGAAGTTCATCTCGATAGGCTGCTTCTTATAGTTGGTGTAGCGCTTCTTAGCCATACCGTTCATGCTCTGCTTGCGGTCGAGGAGGTAAGATGTCTTATACCAGTCGTCGCGCAAAGCGTCGATATCAAACTCGTGCTCGAAGCCTTCCTTCTTGATGATGATCTTGCGGAGCTCAGGAGCAGGATAACCAATCTTAGCATAGCCGATACCGTTCTCATCGAAGAATGCCTTCAACTCGTCCTTGTGGGCATCGCTTACCTGAATAACAACACCTGGGTTCTCAGCGAAGAGAGTCTTGATGATGTCAGCATCAGCTATGTCGTGGAGGTTGATCTTCATACCACCCTCTACGTTGGCAAATGTCATCTCAAGGAGAGTAGTAATCAAACCACCGGCACTGATATCGTGACCAGCCATTACCCAACCGCGGTTGATGAGTTCCTGTACAGCGTTGAAGCAATCAACGAAGTACTCTGGGTTCTTCACGGTAGGAACATCGCTGCCCACCTTGCCCAGGCTCTGAGCGAAGGCAGAACCACCGAGGCGCTGCTCGTCGAAGCTGAAGTCGATATGATAGAGGCTTGAGTTCTTGTCGTTGACGAGAACAGGACTAACCACCTTCTTGACATCTGAAACCTCACCACCAGCACTTACGATGACGGTACCTGGAGCGATGATCTTCTCGCCGTTAGGATACTGCTGGGTCAATGAGAGAGAGTCCTTACCTGTTGGTACGTTCACGTGGATGGCGCAGCAGAAGTCTGACAAAGCCTTCACGCCCTCGTACAAACGAGCATCCTCACCCTTCTGGCTGCGGCAAGGCCACATCCAGTTAGCAGAGAGACTGATGCTGTCCATACCATCTGCCAAAGGAGCCCATACGATATTGGTCAATGACTCTGCTACAGAGAGTACAGAACCAGCCTTAGGATCAGCCAAACCAGCCTGAGGAGCATGACCCATAGCAGTTACGATACCCTTCTCGCCACGATAGTCGAGTGCTACAACACCACAGTCGGAGAGTGGCAACTGAATCTGACCCTGACCCTGCTGACGGGCAATCTTACCAGTTACGGAACGGTCCACCTTGTTGGTCAACCAGTCCTTACAAGCCACAGCCTCCATCTGGAGAACACGCTGCAAGTACTTGTCGAGGTTATCTGCAGAATAAGTTACATCTTCATATTTACGCTCTACGGTCTCATCCACCATCACAGTCTTAGGAGTATGACCGAACATCTGAGCCACGTCGAGGTCGAATGGCTTCACACCGTCAGCCTGCTTGAAGCTGAAGTGAGCATCGCCAGTAGTCTCACCAACCACGTACATTGGAGCACGCTCACGGTCGGCAATCTTCTGTACCTCTTCAATATATTTTTCGTCGATGAGCAAGCCCATACGCTCCTGACTCTCGTTGGCGATGATTTCCTTAGCGCTCAAAGTCTTGTCACCGATAGGCAACTTAGCCATGTCGATTTCGCCACCGCACTCTTCTACCAACTCAGAGAGACAGTTCAGGTGACCAGCAGAACCGTGGTCGTGGATGCTGACTACAGGGTTCTCGTCGTTCTCAACGAGTGCACGAACCAGGTTGTAAGCACGCTTCTGCATCTCAGGGTTGGCACGCTGAACAGCGTTCAACTCGATGCCATTGCTGTAACGACCTGTATCTACAGAAGAAACAGAACCGCCACCGAGACCGATGCGATAGTTATCACCACCTACTACGACCACCTTGTTGCCCTTCTGTGGCTCGCCCTTCTTATAGTCACGCTTCTTGCCGTAGCCTACACCACCAGCGAGCATGATTACCTTGTCGTAAGCATACTTCTCGCCGTTCTCCTGGTGCTCGAAAGTAAGCACTGAACCGGTGATGAGAGGCTGACCGAACTTATTACCGAAGTCAGAAGCACCGTTAGATGCCTTGATGAGGATCTGCTCAGGAGTCTGATAGAGCCATTTGCGCACAGGCAGGATGTCTTCCCAGTCGCGCTCCACATCGCTCTTGCCGTTGTCATCCTTTAGGCGAGGATAAGCAGTCATGTAGCAGGCAGTACCTGCGATAGGCCATGAACCAACACCACCACCCATACGGTCGCGGATTTCACCACCAGTACCCGTAGCAGCACCGTTGAAAGGCTCTACAGTAGTAGGGAAGTTGTGAGTTTCAGCCTTCAGGGAGATGACACTCTCGATGTCCTTCACCTGGAAGAAATCGCTGGTAGTCTGGTCAGCAGGAGCAAACTGCTCGATGACAGGACCCTGAGAGAAAGCCACATTATCCTTGTAGGCAGAGAGAATCTTGTTAGGGTTCTCATTGGTGGTCTTCTTGATCATGCTGAAAAGAGAAGACTCCATCTCCTTGCCGTCGATGATAAACTGGCCGCCGAAGATCTTGTGGCGGCAGTGCTCTGAGTTGATCTGTGCGAAACCGAAGATTTCGCTGTCGGTGAGCGGGCGTCCGTTCTCTTTCTCCAGCTTGTGGAGATAAGCCATTTCGTCCTCGCTGAGGGCAAGACCCTCTTCCTCGTTGTACTTTTCGAGGTCATCGACGTACTTGATAGGTTCAGGCTGGTGGTTCACGGTGAACACATCCTGTCCGATACCGTTGTACATACGCTGGAGCATAGGGTCGTGCTCAGCGTCTTCGCTATCTACAGGGAAGTACTCCTCGATACGCGAAATGCCGTTAAGACTCATGTTCTGAGTAATCTCAACGGCATTCGTACTCCAAGGAGTAATCATTTCACGGCGTGGGCCGACATAGAAGCCCTGCAACTGCTGGGCGTCCTCTAAAGTCGCGTCACCATAAAGCCAACAAAGTTCATTGATTTCGTCCTGAGAAGGCTTGTGGTCAATCTCGGTCGCAATCACACTCTTAGATGGAGTTCTGAAAAAAAGAATCATACTTATTTCTCTTTTTATTTGTTAATGTATTTATTCTTTCGGTAAGGATACATGGCCTATGTATCGCTTTTCGAGTGCAAAGATAATACAAATTAAAATAAGGACAAAATAAAACGCTTGTTTTTTTATATTTTTAGGTATGTTGCCCGGATTGTGTGCTTTCACAGTGCAGGAAAAGCTGCTGAATGGAGACGCTAATTTGTTAAAAATGAGTGAGAAAGATGAGAAAAATAGAAAAAGTGGTTAAATTTATCTAAATGGATTTGACAAAAGTGGTTTATTCAAGTCTTATTCGTAACTTTGCAATCGAAAAGCAGCGGGTGGATTTTTATTCATCATGCAGCGATTCATAGTATTTAATAATTCAGTAAAATATCAACCATCGTAAAAATTAAAAACCAGAAAATATGAAGCAGAACAAATTTTTAGTAATGGCTTTGATGGCTGGCGCATTGTTGGCCACAAGTTGTGCAAGTAAGAAGGAACTTCAGAATTGCCAGAACGAGAACAGAGAGTTGTCAAGCAACTATCAGAATACAAAGGAGCAGTTGGCTGCTTCTCAGGCTCGTGTAACAACTCTCGAAGACCAGCTTGCTCAGATGAAGAAGGACTATAAGTCTATGCAGAATGCGCTCGACAAGAGTTTGAACAACGCAAGTCAGAACAACATCAGCATCGACAAGCTCGTTGACCAGATCAATGAGTCTAACCAGTACATTCGCCACTTGGTAGAGGTGAAGAGCAAGAGCGATTCTCTCAACATGGTTCTTACCAACAACTTGACCCGCTCTCTCAGCAAGGACGAGTTGAAGGAGGTTGACGTACAGGTAATGAAGGGTGTGGTTTACATCTCTTTGGCTGACAACATGCTCTACCAGAGCGGTAGCTATGAGGTTAACAGCCGTGCTCAGGAGACTTTGAGCAAGATCGCCAAGATCATCATGGACTACAAGGACTACGATGTACTCGTAGAGGGTAATACTGATAACGTACCAGTTAGCACTACAAGTGCCAAGATGAAGAACATCCGCAACAACTGGGACCTCTCTGCTCTCCGTGCATCTTCTGTAGTACAGTACTTGCAGGATCACTTCGGCGTAGATCCTAAGCGTTTGACCGCTGGTGGCCGTGGTGAGTACAACCCTGTAACTACCAACGATTCTGAGGTTGGCAAGCAGCGCAACCGCCGCACTCAGATTATCATCACTCCTAAGCTCGACCAGTTCATGGACTTGATCGACAAGGCTCCAGAGGGTGATAAGTAAATCGGAGACTTTTTAGAGTATCATAAGTAAAATTTAGGAAGCACCAGTGGGCTTAGGCTCATTGGTGCTTTTTTAGTATTACAGGTGCTTTTCTGTATAAATATACTTAAAATAAGAAAGAAAGACTCAAAGTTTGTGTCGTTTTGAAAGAAAAATGGCGATTTTCTTTCTCTTTTGAGATTTATTTATTAATTTTGCAATCAAATTATTAAGCGCCCGTCGCTTAGTGGTTATAAATTGTAATTTATTAATAATACATATATAGGTATTTCGCTTATGGAAAAGATTCAGATGACAACTCCTTTGGTGGAGATGGATGGTGACGAGATGACAAGAATCCTCTGGAAGATGATCAAGGATGAACTGATCCTTCCTTTCGTGGATTTGAAGTCAGAGTATTATGACCTTGGTTTGCCTTACCGTGACAAGACCAATGACCAGGTGACTATCGACTCTGCTGAGGCTGCCAAGAAATATGGTGTAGCCGTGAAGTGTGCTACGATTACTCCTAATGCCCAGCGTATGGACGAATATCATCTCCACAAGATGTGGAAGAGCCCTAACGGAACCATCCGTAGCATCATGGATGGTACTGTGTTCCGTGCTCCTATCACGATTCCAAGCATTCACCCTTGCGTGAAGAACTGGGAGAAGCCGATTACCATCGCCCGTCATGCTTATGGTGATGTATATAAGAGTGTGGAAATCCGTGCTGATGAGCCGGGAGTTGCCAAACTCGTATTCGAGGGTAAGAGCGGAAAGAAGCAGGAGGTGGAGATTCACAACTTCGAAGGTGCTGGCGTTATTCAGGGTATGCACAATACCGACAAGAGTATCCGCAGCTTTGCTCATAGCTGTTTCAAGTTTGCCATCGATACCAAGCAGGATTTGTGGTTTGCTACCAAGGATACCATTTCCAAGACTTACGATGCACAGTTCCGCAAGATATTCGAGGAAGTGTATGAGAGTGATTACAAGGAGAAGTTTGCTGAACTCGGCATTGAGTATTTCTATACATTGATTGATGATGCCGTGGCTCGTGTTATCCGCAGCAAGGGTGGATTCATCTGGGCATGTAAGAACTATGATGGTGATGTGATGAGCGATATGCTCAGTACTGCCTTCGGTTCTTTGGCGATGATGACCTCCGTATTGGTTTCTCCAGACGGCAAGTATGAGTACGAGGCTGCTCATGGCACAGTAACCCGCCACTACTACCGTTATCTGAAGGGTGAAGATACATCTACCAACCCTATGGCTACCATCTTTGCATGGAGCGGTGCGTTGAGAAAGCGTGGCGAGTTAGATGGCATTCAGGCATTGCAGAATTTCGGCGACCAGTTGGAGGCAGCTTGCTTCGATACGCTGAATGATGGTATCGCCACCAAGGACCTCGTCAACCTGATGGAAGGTGTAGAGGCAAAGGCAGTCAACTCAGCCGGCTTCATTGCAGCCATCCGTGAGAGATTGGAGAAGAGATTAGCATAGTATGATTTGTATATATATAATAAAAGGTGACAAAGGCATAGAAACCTTTGTCACCTTTATTTTTTAGCGAAAACTAATTAACCGTTTACCTGTTTCTTGTATTCCTCAGACAACAAGTCAAAGAAATTATAACCGATTACCTTGCAGATATGCATGAGCATACCTGTGTCGATAGTAGATTTGCTATAAATCTTATAAATGTTGGTTCTGTGGCAACCAAGTTGCTTTGCGAGCCATACTGTTGTTTTTCCTTGTCTTTTGAGTTCCTGTTTTATGCGTTCCCCAATGACCAAGGAGCAATTGTTAGTTTGATCTGTCATTTTCTTATTCTCTTTAAATACTAATAAATTCAATATGGATGCAAAATTACGAAATAAGATTGTAATCAAACGAATTTTTTGGTAGCTAATGTGACGACACGCTATTAAAAAAGTATAAATGCGGAAACCAAATGAAACCTCTTTGTTCCATTTGTTTTGCTTACTGACACATTTTTCCTCTATTTCCTATCTTTTTTGTGTCTATTTTGTTTTGGTTTACATTTTATACATAAGAAAAGTACAAATCATCTGTTGTACGTAATTATAATTCCTTAATTTTGCACCCAGTTAAGGCACCCAGCCTAAAAACTATGCGATGCGGCTACAGAAAGCTACACATTATTATATATAAGATATAAGGCTTTTCTAAAAACGAGTAAGCAAACAAGATTTCTAAGACATTACATAAACAAAAATATATTGTATAAAGTAAAAGTTATGAATCTCAAATCCCACTAAACCCTATAGGTTGCGGATTTGAGGATAAATTTAAAATATAAGTTTAAGATGGTAAAGAATCTATTAAAAAAAGGTTGTCTTGTTGTATCTGTCCTCTTAGGATTGGGTAGCAACGTACAGGCACAGGAGACCGCTTCTGTTACATTCACGGAAGATGGTAAGACTTTGACTATTTCTGGTCAGGGTGATTTAACAACGTATCAGGCTGTTTCTGATGAACTGAAGTTCACGCCAGAGGCGATTAGTAAGGTTACTTATAATAATAATCAACAAGTATCAGCCACAACTGTCTATGATGATAATGTTACTTATTCTGCAAAGTATCCCCGAAAAATAACTTCTCTTTATCCTGAGTATGTTTCAGCTAATGTTGCTTATTCTTGGAATGAGGACAAGATAACTGCAGGCTTGTATCATTATGGTTTAAAGTCTGGTTCTACATGGGAATATGAATGGACAAAAGTTGAATCAACTGACAACGTTGATACAGATTTCTCTTGGCCTAATGGTATAAAAAGTTCAAATTATGCAACATCAGCAGATGGTACAGGTAGAATTCTATATGATGATTTCTTGAATGGTAATTATTATACCACATCTTTGACTAATGTAACCTTCAATAGCGACAAAATAGACAATTTGTATGTCGTTTCTGATAATAAATATGTGAAATTGGCTGCTGATGCAATATATAAAGCCACTGAGAGCTATTATTATTATTCTTTAGAAGATTGGAATCTATATAGAATAATTAATGAGGCAGATTTGATTCGCATGGGTTATCTTGAGCACCCCACAGAAGGTGTGGCTCAGATGCTGAACTATATGTTGACAAAATCCAACACCTACGAAAAGATTCAGTTCGCAAATGTGGGCACAGGTGCCATGACAATCGATAAGGATATTGTAAAGGCTATTCTGTATCCTTCTGCTACTGCTAATTCTGTTTTGACAACCCTTGATTTGGGGGCAGCTACATGCAAAGATTTCTCTAAGGAAACTTTTGCTGCGAATGGTGCACAAGGATACTCTGCGCTTGAAACATTAACATTGCCTCTGAATGAGAGCAAGGAGACTCCTGCTCAGGTGGTTTTTTATTTGCAAGGACAAAATTTTAAACTCACTCATGTCATCGTACCTGAAGGATATGAGAAGATAGGTGCTAATACATTTGATATGGGTGGTGGTGTGACTCTCTTGACCAATGTAACTCTGCCAAACTCTTTGACAGAGATTGGTGAAAAAGCTTTCCTTTATGCTGGTAAATTGGCAAGCATTGAATTGGGCGCTAACCTGACATACATTGGTAAGGAGGCTTTTGTGGGTACAGGTTTGACAAGTATTTCATTCCCTAAGAATCTTGACAAGATAGATGATGGCGCTTTCTATGGTTTGAATATTACCAATCTTGTATTCAATGAGAAACTGCGCTTCATTGGTAATTCTGCCTTTGCTCTGCCTTCTGAGCAGACAGAGACAGTATTGATGATTCCTGCCAGCGTGAAGTATATTGGTCCTTTCGCCTTTAACTTCCGTCAGTATCAGGATGTTTACTTTCAGGGTACTAAGGCACCTCTGATGCCAGTAGGTAAAGCTATCTTTCATTCAAACTGGGGTGAAGGTACAGCTTTCTCTGCACACACCTTGATGGGTAATAGTGGATTCGACCCTTCTTCTGGTAATTTGCGTGATGATGCAAAGGGTGAAGGCTTTGCTAATCGTGAGAACTACAAAAATGGTAGAGTTTACTTCTGTATCATGCATTATCCTTCTTCTACATCAGATGAAGATGCCAAGGACTTTACAGATACTTCTCGTACGTATGAAACATGCCCTGAAGGTGGTACTTGGGATTATGCCAATACTCCTCTTGCAGTAGGACAGGAAGGCGCAGATCCAGAATTTAAGAAGGGAATGTCGAATGCTCTATATATTGGTACTAAAGTTGACTATGGTTATCAGGATACTTACTTGGGACGTCAGTATATTTGGCCAAGCCAGAGCCAGTGGGTTCGTTCTTATATTGTCAACTCCTATGGTTATAATTGGGATGGTGTGACTAAATATCGTTCTAACCTTACAGAAGAAGATTATGCCACACTGAAAGAAGCTGGCTTTGTAGTAGGCACGGGTGAAGGTCAGTATACAGAGGACGAACTTCGCAAGATAGCCCACATGGGTACTCGTCGCTTTGTCTTGGTAAACGGCGACAGCAAGTCAACTCCAGAATACAAGATTACGATGAAGCCAGGTCAGTGGTGGACACTCTGTGTTCCTTTCAATATGACCAAGAAGCAGGTGCTTGATACCTTCGGCGCAGACACTCAGCTCTGCCTTTTCAATAAGGTGACACGAGATCTTGGTGTTAATGGCAAGAATAAGATTGTGCTTTACTTTACTCAGGACGTTTTGAAACATAGCACAAAGAATGCTGATGGAACCAAAATGAAGGATGCTAACGGAATGTGGAGTGCGGATATTGCTACTGCGCAAGACAATGTAGCAGATGACGATGTTGTACTCTGGGCACACGAGTCGTATATGATCAAGCCATACAATGGTGAGCAGTCTAACCAGGATGTAGTCTTTGTAGTAAAGAACTATGAGGCTGTTGAGGGTAATCCTCTGCCAACTGTTGTTCAGTCTACTACCACAGTGCAGTCGAGACAGGCATCAGAAACTAAGGAATATCGTTTCGTAGGTAACTACTTGGGTAACGAGAATGCTAGAGCTGCCAAGATGACCATCCCTCAGTATAGCTATGTTTATGCCAATACCAATTCTGATCCTGTTTATAAGTTCAGATTCTATACAGGTAAAACCTCAACCTGGAAGCCTAACAAGAGTTTGGTACAGACCAACGATCGTAATGGCGGTATGGATGACTATAACAACTTCTTCGGTATTGACAAGTCGACCCCTCTGCCTGCAGGTTCTAAGCAGGCTTCTGTCTTCGGTGGTGAGAATTTCGGTGAGACAACAGGTATCGAGGATGTAACGATTGTTGCCGGTACAGATACATTGACACCTGTCTTCAACCTCGAAGGCAAGATGGTAAGTGCTAATGGTGATGCAGCAGGTTTGCCTGCAGGCATTTATGTCAAGAACGGACAGAAATTTATGGTTAAATAATTAATGAAACGACAAATCATGAAAATGAAATATATTACTCCAGCGATTACCATCATGGAAACCGTCATGGAAACTAATCTTCTCGATGGCTCTATACAAAAAAATGGAGAGTCTGTATTGCCAGGTGAAGGAAAAAAAGTCATCGATGATACCGATGAAGATGTTAATATGGGCTCCAAAGGCTATAATTCCTGGGAAGCATGGGATGAGTTTTAAACCATTTACACTTTTATTTAATAGATTGCATTTATATTTGTGATGAAGTCAGGGTGTTTGTCGATGAGGACAAGCACCCTGTCTTGTCCACCGCAGTGTGCAGACAATTTTGACCGGAAATGACTTTGACCAAATGACCGCTTTCGTGTTTTGGCATGGTCTGTAAAAGGGTGGTGCGCTTACGACCCAAGCCGGTCGTCTATGATGACCAAGCCCGGTCTTCATTTACGACCAACCTCGGTCGTCATAGACGGCAAATTCCGGTCATCAAGGAAGGCAGATGGCAATCCGGTCATTTGGTCAAAGTCATTTCCGGTCAAAATCATTTGAAGGAATCAGGCAGTAATGATTCCCCGTCACATCTTTTACTTGCTTTTGAAATGAAATTGTAATAGAATGTAATGCGTGTTACAGATTTTTTGTCGTATCTTTGCACCCGAGGAAAGACCTCAGACTATATATACATTATTATATATTATAAAGATGGACGAAAAGAACTATAAAATCCTTGTGGTGGATGATGAACAGGACCTCTGTGAGATTCTGAAATTTAACTTGGAAACCGAGGGGTATCTGGTAGAAACTGCCAACTCGGCTGAGGAAGCTCTGGAGAAAGACATTGCTTCCTACGACCTCTTGCTGCTCGATGTGATGATGGGAGGTATGAGCGGATTCCAGCTGGCGAAGAAACTCAAGGAGAATGTGGCTACGGCTCAGATTCCTATTATATTCCTGACGGCTCGCGATACTGAGAACGATACCGTTACCGGTTTCAATCTCGGGGCAGACGACTATATCTCCAAACCTTTCTCTATCCGTGAGGTGATGGTGCGTGTGAGGGCTGTCATCCGCCGTACTGCCGATAAGCAGGGCAAGGATGCTGAACCTACCGTCATCAGCTATCAGGGATTGGTGCTCAATATCGACAAGAAGACGGTGAGCATTGATGGAGAGAATGTGCCTTTCACCAAAACAGAATTTGAATTGCTCCGACTTCTCCTGGAAGAGAAGGGAAGAGTGTTCTCCCGCCAGGAACTCATCGACCGCGTATGGCCTAAGGATGTGCTCGTGCTCGACCGCACAGTGGATGTCAACATCACCCGTATGAGAAAGAAAATCGGTAAGTTTGCGAAGTGCATCGTCACCCGACTCGGCTTCGGATATTATTTTGATGCGTGATAAGAAAGGATTTTATCTATGCTGAAAATAAAAAAGACGAAATCCAAAGTTGGGCGAAAACTATATCTCATGGTGCTGACGGTGTTCCTTGTGTTCGCTGTCAGTTTTATCATGTTCCAGCAGACTCGTGAGAAACAGTATAAGATCAGTACGCTCACGATGAAACTGGAAAACTACAACGCCCTCTTAGCGGAGGATCTCTCGCTGGCTCATGATAGAGGAATCATCTTGAGCAACGGCGATAGTCTGGAGACTCTGCCCAGCGTGAGTCGCTCGAAACTCGTCGTGGCGGAAACCAAACTGAATGCTTTCATCCGTGAACATGAAAGCAAGGATCTGCGTGTTACCCTGATAAGGCCCGACGGCAAGGTGGTGTACGACAATATGAGCAAGCACTATGACCGTTTTGCCAATCACTTGAACCGCAAGGAGATACAAGAGGCGCTGAAGAATGGACAGGGATCGAGCGTGGAACGAGAGTCGAAGACCCTGAAGCAGGATTACTTCTATGTGGCTTCCTATTTCCCTGCCGACTCTATCATCATCAGAAGTGCCTTGCCTTATAATGATGATCTCTCTAAATCGCTGCAGGCTGACCAGCATTACATCTGGTTTGCCGTTTTCGCCATCATCATCCTGACCATCGTACTCTACCGGTTCACCCATCGGCTGGGCAAGAATATTGCCAAGCTCCGCATCTTCGCCTACAAGGCTGATCATAACGAGAGCTTAGAGATAGAGGATCTGGCTAAATTCCCGGATGATGAACTGGGTGAAATCGCTGAACGCATCATCAAGATGTATAAGCGTATCCAGACCACCCGAAGGGAACAGGATATCCTGAAACGGCAACTGACGCAGAATATCGCTCATGAACTGAAGACTCCGGTGGCGAGCATACAGGGCTATCTGGAGACGATACTCGACAATCCGCATATCAGCGAGGAGATGAAGGAGCAGTTCCTGCAGAGATGTTATGCGCAGAGCGAACGGCTTACCTCCCTGCTGAGAGACATCTCGACGCTGAACAGACTGGACGACGGTTCGGACATGATAGACTTCGAGGCGGTGGATATCACGAAGATGGTGGGAGACATCATGAGGGAAACGGCGCTGGAAAGGGAGGAGCACAAGATGGGGTTCCACAACCTGCTGCCTGAGCGCATCGTGGTGAAGGGAAACCGCAGTCTGCTCTATAGTGTGTTCCGCAATCTTACTGATAATGCCATTGCCTATGCCGGTGACGGAACGACCATCACGCTGGAGGGTAAGGAGATAGGCAACAAGTGGCACTTTGTCTTCAGAGATAATGGTCAGGGTGTGCCGCAGGAGCATATCGCCCGCCTCTTCGAACGCTTCTACCGTGTGGATAAGGGAAGGAGCCGAAAAATGGGTGGAACGGGACTGGGGCTTGCCATCGTGAAGAATGCCGTGCTGCTGCATGGGGGAACCATCCGGGTGAATAACTTGCCGGAGGGTGGTTTGAAATTTGAGTTTACTATCAAGAAATAAATCTTAAAAGTCGCAAGGAGTTTCGTCTTTGCGACTTTTTTTATGTACCTTTGCATCTCTATAAATTGCTTTATTTTTCAATTGAAACTCAAAAATCTGTTTGAAATATTTGGAGAATTCAATTATTCGTTGTACTTTTGCGAATATAATTTAAATATGTGTGAAAATGGAACTGAATAAAGAATTGGGCAAATGGCTTTTAGATATTTCAAAATATCTAATAACGGCAATGCTACTCACAACTGCATTTGGCGATATGAGTAATCCTTGGATTGTTGTGAGCGTCATCTTTTCGGCAGCATTAACCTTTTGGTTAGGTTATCTCTTGCTGAAGAAAAGCACTCAAAGCATCAATAATGGGGTTAAGTATAAGAATAATAGATATAGGAAATTCAATAAAAATAAAAAAATATGATGACTATTGTTGTGTGCATATTCGTATGCGTTTTGGCAATTACGGCTTATACTTTAGGTATATACCAGGACAAAAAAAGTTGAGAAAGCAATTCTTAAATAAAAGTAAGGAGCGAAGGGTGCCTGATGACACTCTCCGCTTTTTATTTCCAGAATAAATCGTATTATTTGGAAAAATATAATATAATGATGAATCAATTTACTAAGATTATCGCAGCGCAGCTCAAACTGAGAGAGCAGGCTGTCGAAAATACATTGGAACTGCTCGAAGAGGGCTGTACTATCCCTTTCATCTCCCGATACCGTAAGGAGAAGACGGGTAATATGGACGAGGTGAACATTGAAGCCATCGCCCAGGCTAACGATAAACTCAAGGAGATGGCGAAACGTAAGGAAACCATTCTCAAGACGATCGATGAACAGGGAAAACTGACGGATGCACTCAAGAAGCGTATCGAGGAATGCTGGGACGCTACGGAACTGGAAGACATTTATCTGCCTTTCAAACCGAAGCGCAGAACCCGTGCACAGATTGCTCGTGAGGCGGGATTGGAACCTTTGGCACAAACTCTGCTCTTCCAGCGTGAACGTAATATCATGCAGGTGGCTAAGAAATATGTGGGTGACAAGGTGGCTGATGCTGATGCTGCTATTCAGGGCGCCAAGGACATCATCGCTGAAATGGTGAACGAGAGCGAGGAAAGCCGCAATGCCATCCGTGGGGAGTTCAGACGTGGCGCCATCATCACTTCCAAGGTGGTGGCTAAGAAGAAGGATGAGGAAGAGGCTCAGCGATTCTCTGATTATTTCGACTTCTCGGAACCTCTGAAGCGCTGTTCTTCTCATCGCCTGTTGGCTATGCGTCGTGGAGAGGCTGCCGGTATTCTGCGTGTCAGCATCTCTGCTGATGACGAACAGTGTACGGATAAGTTGAAGCGCCATTACGTACATGGTTATGGTGAATGCCAGACCTTGGTAGGCGAGGCTGTGGATGATGCTTTCAAGCGTCTGCTGAAACCAAGTATCGAAACGGAGTTTGCTGCATCAAGCAAGTTGAAGGCTGACGAGGAGGCTATTCTGGTATTCGCTGAAAACCTGCGTCAGTTGCTCTTGGCAGCTCCGCTCGGACAGAAGAGAGTAATGGCAGTGGATCCAGGTTTCGCCAATGGTTGCAAGACGGCCTGTCTGGATGCACAGGGCAATCTCATCCATCATGAAATCGTATTTCCTCATCCTCCTCGCAGCAAGCGCAGCGAGGCTACTGCAGCTCTGCAGCGCATGGTGAAGATGTATCATGTGGAGGCTATGGCTGTGGGCAATGGTACGGCGAGCCGTGAGACGAGCGACTGGCTGCACGAAATCGCTTTCGATCATCCTGTGGATATCTATGTGGTAAGCGAGGATGGTGCTTCCATCTATTCGGCTTCCAAGATAGCCCGTGATGAATTCCCGGATGAGGATGTGACGGTGCGTGGTGCGGTTTCTATCGGCCGTCGCCTGATGGACCCTCTGGCGGAGCTGGTGAAGATTGATCCTAAGAGCATCGGTGTGGGACAGTATCAGCACGATGTGGATCAGAGTCAGTTGAAGAAAAGTCTGGATACGGTGGTGATGAGCTGCGTGAACTCTGTGGGTGTCAATCTGAATACGGCTTCGCAGCATCTGTTGACCTATGTGAGTGGTCTGGGTCCTACGCTTGCCAAGAATATCGTGGAGTATCGCAGGGAGAATGGTGCCTTCGCCTCTCGTGCCCAGTTGAAGAAGGTGCCTCGTCTGGGTCCTTCGGCTTACGAGCAGTGTGCTGGTTTCTTGCGTATTCCTGGTGCCAAGAATCCGCTTGATAATAGTGCCGTGCATCCAGAACGCTATGCGCTGGTAGAGCAGATGGCGAAAGATCAGGGCGTGACGGTGAAGCAACTCGTGGAGGACAAGGCTCTGCAGAAGAAGATAGATATCAAGAAATATGTGAGCAAGGAGGTGGGTATGCCTACCTTGACTGATATCATGGCTGAGTTGGACAAGCCTGGACTGGACCCTCGTGGCGAGGTGGAGAAATTTGAGTTTGATGCTTCCATCAAGACGATTGAGGATTTGCAGGAGGGCATGGTTGTGCCGGGCATCGTGACTAACATCACCAAGTTTGGTGCCTTTGTGGATATAGGTGTTCACAATGATGGTCTGGTTCATGTTTCTCAGATGGCAAACCGCTACATCAGCGATCCTTCAGAGGTTGTGAAACTCCATGAGCATGTGATGGTTCGTGTGGCTGAGGTGGATTTGAAGCGCAAGCGCATCGGACTCTCGATGAAAAATGTCAAGTAAATAGGAAAAACAGCCAAAGATTTTGGTATGGGACTATAATTTCACCCAAAAGATTTTGGTATGGGACTATAATTTCGCCCAAAAGATTTTGGTATGGGACTATAATTTCGCCCAAAAGATTTTGGTATGGGACTATAATTTCGCCCAAAAGATTTTGGTATGGGACTATAATTTCGCCCAAAAGATTTTGGTAAACCAATCTTTTTCTGTATCTTTGCGCCTGAAAATGAAGTAATTAGGAGGATATTTATGTCAGAAAGAAAATTCAGACGGAAAGTCTATGGAAAAATATTAGAATGGAAGGCTGCTTCCAAAGGGAGAAGTGCTCTCCTTTTGGAGGGAGCAAGGCGTATTGGTAAATCCACCATTGTGGAGGAATTTGCCAAAAAGGAGTATCGTTCTTATATATTGATAGACTTCAATGAAGCTTCGCAGGATGTAAAGGACTTGTTTGAGAACTTGATGGATTTGGATTATATCTTCCTATATCTCCAGAATATTTATCAGACATCTCTTTATGCGCATGAGTCGGTGATTGTTTTCGATGAAGTCCAGCAGTGTCCAAAGGCACGCCAGGCAATCAAGTACTTGGTAAAAGATGGGCGTTATGATTACATAGAGACAGGTTCGCTTATCAGCATCCACAAAAATACCAAAGACATCAATATTCCGAGTGAGGAACATCGTGTAGAAATGTTCCCGATGGATTATGAGGAATTCAGATGGGCATTGGGTGATGAGGTTGGCATGTCGTTGCTAAAACAGGTTTTTGAGAAAAGAATGTCATTGGGAGAGGGGATTAATCGCATGAAGATGCGCGACCTTCGCTTGTATATGCTTGTGGGGGGAATGCCGCAGGCTGTCAATGAGTATCTTGATACTAAGAATTTGCAAAGTGTGGATATGGTAAAGCGCCAGATTATCCAACTTTATGCTGATGATTTCCGAAAGATTGACTCTACTGGTCGTATCTCTAAACTCTTTATGGCAATACCATCACAGCTGAGCAGGAATTTGATGCGTTATCAACCGACTCCTGTAGTAGGTAACATGCCTTCCGCAAAAATAGATGAGTTGCTGCTTAATTTGGAGGATAGCAAGACCATTAATATTGCTTATCATGCAGACGACCCTCAGGTTGGAATGTCGTTGACAGCGGATTATGGAAAGTATAAGCTCTATGTGGGCGATACTGGTCTCTTTGTTACCTTGGCGTTTTGGGACAAGGATTTTACGGAAAACATCATCTATAATAAACTTTTGAGTGACAAACTCTCTGCCAATATGGGATATGTCTATGAAAACTTAGTGGCGCAGATGCTCAGGGCTTTAGGTGACAGACTGTTTTATTATACTTTTCCAAAAGATAAGACTCATTTTTATGAGATTGATTTCCTTCTTTCTCGGGGCAACAAACTATGTCCGATAGAGGTGAAGTCATCAGGTTATAAAACCCACGCCTCTCTTGATGCGTTCTGCCAAAAATACTCCGATCGTATTGGCCAGAGATACCTTATATATACTAAGGATTTGCAAAAGGATGAGCAGACTTTGCTTCTGCCAGTATATATGACACCGCTCCTGTAAATGGGTGTAAGCGCTCATAGGAGTTTTCTTTATCGTATAATAATTGTAAATTGTAATATGGACAAATCTCTTATGGATGATAAGCAGGAAATGGCTGAGATTGGACGTGACTGTATCGAGTCGGCTTATTGCTTTATTCACCAGAAACTTCGTGTATATGAATTTTCCAACAACCCTACGCAGCGGGATGATATCGAATATGCAATTGCTCAGTATGTGGAGGGAATGAATCCGGCATTGTTTCAGTTGCTTGCTGGCGGTAGGAAAGAGTTCTTGCTCGATCATACCAGATTTGAGGAGGATATGCGCGAGGCACAGGAAAAACTTGAGGGAATGATGTAATGTCATTCCCTTTTTCTATTCTTTTTCTCTTAGCCCACATTGCAGCAGCCTTTAGTAACTACTCAGCACCCCTATTGAAAACTTTGAATAGAAAAGC
>UMHT01056330.1_pt1 | contig 70210 bp, 45 predicted proteins | sample 1965601 | NCBI WGS metagenome assembly UMHT01 (sample SAMEA4836105, study PRJEB28245) | human gut metagenome | biome: gut microbiome; material: fecal sample | place: Denmark | collected 2008 | reverse complement strand
AGATTTTTTTCTTTCTTTCCCCACTATTTATCGGGTGAGCCAGAATGGCTGTAGACGGTTGGGATGCGCAATGTCTCGGCTTGATGCATGTATTATCGTATGCCCGGTTGGCGCTCGCTGCACTCGGCTGGCTCTTTGTGCGCTGTCTTGTTTCTGATTTGCGTCCTTTTATGTTGCGAAAGGATACAAATTGCAGGCTAAAAGGACACCTTTTGTCGCCTAAAATGTGCCCTTTTGTAATGCGTTGATTGTCAGAAGGTTGTGCGGTGGGTGCGAATGCCTGTTGGCGTCGGCATTTTGCAGGCAGTTTTTGTGTCCTTTACCTTGTGCAAGGCATACAGCCGGTATCCTTTTATTTGTCGTGGTGTTAGGTTGTTTTTGCCGTGTGGCGGCTGTTGCTTTTTCTTCGCGCATGAGTCCTCGTTGGTTTTGCTGATTTTATGTCTTTGTCCGGAATATTAGTGTCTGTTCTGTATGTCAGCGTCCATTGCTGCTTTCTGTGAGGAGCGCTGAGCGTTATGTGCGGTGAGTCTTGCATAGAACTGGATTATTGGTGCATTTTAGAAAAAAAATGCCTGTTTAGGAACTAAATTTAAGAAAAAATGAAAAAAAGTTTGCGAAAAATTTGGTGGAAAGGAAAAAACGCCGTATCTTTGCACTCGCTTACAAGAACAAGGGCGTTTAGCTCAGCTGGTTTAGAGCATCTGCCTTACAAGCAGAGGGTCGGCGGTTCGAATCCGTCAACGCCCACACAAAACCGACAACACCAAGGTGCTGTCGGTTTTTTCTTTATGCACACTCTTGTCATGATTTTGCCGCTTGCGTGTGTTGCCTGTCCGGTATTTATAAAAATGCAATTTATAACAAACTTTTATTGTATGTAAGTGCCATTAAATCGATTTAAATTATTAATTTTGCAACCGTTAATACGTATTAGTTATGAATCTTGACTTACTTACTGCCATCTCTCCGATAGACGGCCGATACAGAGGCAAGACCGAACGGCTTGCAGACTATTTTTCTGAGTATGCTCTCATACGTTACCGTATACGTGTGGAGATCGAATATTTTATTGCGCTGTGCGAGCTTCCGCTCCCTCAGCTCAAGGATTTCGACCATTCGCTGTTTGGACGTCTGCGTGACATCTATCTTACGTTTGACGAAGCCGGTGCGGCACGTGTCAAGGAAATTGAAGGCACCACAAACCACGACGTTAAGGCCGTGGAGTATTACATAAAAGAACAGTTCGACGCCATCGGCGGTCTCGAGCCGTTCAAGGAGTTTATTCATTTCGGACTGACGTCGCAGGACATCAACAACACCTCAGTGCCGCTCTCGCTTAAGGATGCGCTTTGCGATGTTGTGGTTCCGCAGGTGGAAGAGCTCATAAAGCAGCTCACCGACTATGCCGAAGAGTGGAAAGAGGTGCCCATGCTGGCCAAGACTCACGGACAGCCTGCATCGCCCACACGTCTCGGTAAGGAGGTTATGGTGTTCGCATACCGTCTGCAGAAGCAGCTCGACTCTTTACGTCAGTGTGAGCTTACTGCCAAGTTCGGCGGTGCTACGGGTAACTACAATGCCCATCATGTGGCATATCCCGAGTACGACTGGAAGGCTTTCGGCAATAAGTTTGTCAGCGAGAAACTCGGACTCGTGCGCGAGCAGTGGACCACGCAGATAAGCAACTATGACTGTCTGGGTGCAGTGCTTGATGCCGTGCGCCGCATAAACACGATAATAATAGACCTCGACCGCGACTTCTGGATGTATATCTCAATGGAATACTTCAAGCAGAAGATCAAGGCCGGCGAGGTTGGCTCGAGCGCAATGCCTCATAAGGTCAATCCTATTGACTTCGAGAACAGCGAAGGCAACCTCGGCGTAGCAAACGCTGTGCTGCAGTTCCTGGCACAGAAGCTGCCCGTAAGCCGTCTGCAGCGCGACCTTACCGACTCTACAGTGCTGCGCAATATTGGTGTGCCTCTCGGACACACTGTCATCGCAATACAGAGCACACTGAAAGGACTGCGCAAGCTCATACTCAACGAAGAGAAGATAAGTGCCGACCTCGACAATACATGGGCCGTTGTGGCTGAGGCCATTCAGACCATACTGCGCCGTGAGGCCTATCCGCATCCATATGAGGCTCTCAAGGCACTTACACGTACTAACCATAAAATGACAGAAGAAACAATACATCAATTTATCAAAGAACTGAATGTAAGCGATGAGGTTAAGGCTGAGCTTATGGCCATAACACCTCACAATTACACCGGAATATAATAAGCAAGGCATCGCCCGCGGCTTCAGTATTGACTACCGGCCGTGTGGATGCCTGTTTGTTTGAATGTCTTAGTAAATGTAGCAGAACAAAATATAAAAATAACATAATTACAAACCGCCGTGAGGCATTAATCTGAAATAATATGACAGAAGATTTAGAAAACAAGAAAGAAGGTATGTATGCCGGACAAAATGAGGTAAGCCGTGAGGGCTACAAACCGGCTGAAAACACAAACTACCGTAACGGAGAAAGACCTATGCGTCCGCGCATCAAGGTACAGCGTGCATATTCATCTAGCAGAAACTATAATAACGATTCAGCAGGCTTCCGTCCTGAGGGATTCGGCGCAGCGCTCCAGTCAGACGGAGGTCAGCAGCGTTCTTACCGTCCGCGCTACAACAGCGGACAGCAGGGCGGCTATCAGCAGCGTCAGGGCTATCAGCCGCAGCAGCGCGGCGGATATCGTCCGCGTTATAACAGCGATGCCGACGGCAACTATCAGCCCCGCCAGAACCAGTATGGCCAGCGTCAGGGCTCGCCCTACCGCCAGAACTACAATCAGGGCATGGACGGAGGCTATCAGCCCCGCCAGTCGGCAGGCTATCGTCCGCGTTACAACAACGGAGGAGGCGAGGGCGGCTATCAGCCCCGTCAGAACTCTTATCAGCGCGGTGGCTATCAGCGTGGCGGATATGGTCCGCAGCGTCAGCCGGCATATCAGCAGCGCGGCGGTTACCGTCAGCGTACCCCTGATTATGATCCTAACGCAAAGTACAGCCAGAAGAAGCGTATAGAATATAAAGAGGCCAACATCGACCCGACAGTGCCCGTAAGACTTAACAAGTATCTGGCCAATGCAGGTATCTGCAGCCGCCGTGAGGCCGACGAGTTCATACAGGCAGGCGTGGTCAGCGTTAACGGTCAGGTTGTTACAGAGCTCGGAACAAAGGTTCTGCGCACTGACGACATCAGATTCCACGATCAGAAGGTGTCAATGGAGAAGAAGGTATACGTGCTTCTCAACAAGCCAAAGGACTGTGTTACAACAAGCGACGACCCGCAGCAGCGCAAGACTGTTATGGATCTCGTAAAGAACGCATGTCCGGAACGTATCTATCCCGTAGGACGCCTTGACCGAAACACCACAGGAGTGCTCTTGCTCACCAACGACGGCGATCTGGCCAGCAAGCTCACTCATCCTAAATTCCTGAAGAAGAAGATTTATCATGTCTTCCTCGACAAGAAGGTTACTGCTCACGACATGCAGCAGATAGCCACAGGCATAACTCTTGAAGACGGCGAGGTGCATGCCGACGCCATCGAGTATGCCAGCGCAACAGACAAGAGCCAGGTGGGCATCGAGATACACAGCGGCAAGAACCGTATCGTTCGCCGTATCTTCGAAAGTCTCGGATACAGAGTTGTCAAGCTCGACCGTGTGCTCTTTGCTGGTCTGACTAAGAAGAATCTCCGCCGCGGCGACTGGCGCTTCCTCACAGAGAAGGAAGTTGACATGCTGCGCATGGGAGCTTTTGAATAATAGTACAACAATCAGAATTAAAGGCTGAAGCTTTTTAGACGAAACGTATTTTGGTGCAGGCCTGCGGCTCTGTTTGTGCCACATGGCCGACAGCATGGCTGAGGCATGCGCCGGATTACTGTCAAAACATATAACAAAATGGAAAAAATCAAGAGAACAAAAGTCGTAGACGTGCTTCAGCGCACAGATTTCGGCGCTGTCGTCAACGTAAAAGGATGGGTGCGTACCCACCGTAGCAGCAAGTCAGTAGACTTTATCGCGCTTAACGACGGTTCAACAATAAAGAACGTACAGGTAGTTGTCGATCCGTCAAAGTTCGACGAGAGCATGCTCAAGCAGATAACCACAGGCTCATGCATCAATGTCAACGGCGAGCTGGTTGAGAGCCAGGGAGCAGGACAGACGGTAGAGCTGCAGTGCCGTGAGATTGAGATTTACGGTCTTTGCGCCAGCGACTATCCGATGCAGAAAAAGGGACAGAGCTTCGAGTACATGCGCCAGTATGCACATCTGCGCCTTCGTACCAACACCTTCGGAGCCGTGATGCGCATACGCCACAACATGGCCATAGCCATCCACAAGTATTTCCACGATCACGGATTTTTCTATTTCCACACACCACTCATCACTGCCAGCGACTGTGAGGGTGCAGGACAGATGTTCCAGGTTACGACCAAGAACCTCTACGACCTTAAGAAGAACGACGAAGGCAAGATAACCTACGACGACGACTTCTTCGGCAAGCAGACATCACTCACCGTGAGCGGACAGCTCGAGGGCGAGCTCGGAGCAACGGCTCTGGGTGCCATTTATACTTTCGGACCAACTTTCCGTGCCGAAAACTCAAACACTCCGCGCCACCTGGCCGAGTTCTGGATGATAGAGCCTGAGGTTGCATTCATCGATCTCAACGACCTGATGGACCTCGAGGAAGACTTCATCAAATACTGCGTTCAGTGGGCTTTGGACAACTGCAAGGACGACCTTGAGTTCCTCAACAAGATGATAGACAAGACGCTGATAGAGCGACTCAAGTCGGTTGTCAGCGGTTCTTTTGTTCGTCTTGAGTACACAGAGGGTATCAATATTCTTGAAGAGGCCGTTAAGAACGGTCATAAGTTCGAGTTCCCCGTAAGCTGGGGCATGGACCTTGCCAGCGAGCACGAGCGTTATCTCGTTGAAGAGCACTTCAAGAAGCCTGTCATCATGACCGGATATCCTAAGGCCATAAAGGCGTTCTACATGAAGATTAACGAGGACGGCAAGACTGTTCAGGGCACCGACGTTCTGTTCCCGCAGATTGGCGAGATTATCGGCGGAAGCGTGCGTGAGGAGAACTACGACAAGCTGATAGGCGAAATCAACGAGCGCAACATCCCGATGAAGGATATGTGGTGGTATCTCGACACACGTAAATACGGATCATGCCCTCACGGAGGATTCGGTCTCGGATTCGAGCGCCTTATCCTGTTCGTTACAGGTATGCAGAACATACGCGACGTGATACCGTTCCCGCGTACTCCGAAAAATGCTGAATTCTAAAGCAAATATTCTTATATATTAATCAAGAAGGCGTGTCAGAATGTGCTTTTGTATGCATTCTGACACGCTTTTTTCGTTGTTTTCGTGTCAGGTTTACTACGCCTGACAAGCCCGTAGGCAGAGCTTGACGCCTGATTTTGGCTGAGCGCTTGTTTGTGATTTGCCGTTCTGCTTAATGTGAGACAAAGAGCCGGCATAAGTATAGTGAGCGGTTGTGGAAAACCGGCAGATGACAGCCGGAAGCATTGTCCACATTTTTTGATAAATAGTTGAAATAATTATTATTTAATTTGTCTATTTTCTTTTTATAATTTATAAATTAGTATATTTGCTGCGGTATGCCGGCAGATGCCATACTTCAGGTGCGCCCTTGCATCAAGGCCGTGCTGTGGCAGCTGCCGGGTGTATGATTGTTTCAAACGTTAATAAAAGAAATCATTATGACAAAAGACGAACTTATGCGTAAGGCCATAGAGCTTTCGATAGATAATGTCAACAATGGCGGAGGACCTTTCGGAGCAGTGATAGCCCGCGACGGCGAGATTGTTGCAACGGGAGTTAACCGCGTGACGGCCAACAACGACCCTACAGCCCATGCCGAGGTGAGCGCCATAAGAGCGGCAGCTGCCGCCTTGGGTACGTTCGACCTAAGCGACTGCGAGATTTTTACGTCGTGTGAGCCGTGCCCCATGTGCCTTGGCGCAATATATTGGGCAAGACTGAAGAAGGTTTATTTTGCCAACAACAAGACCGATGCCAAGAACATCGGATTTGACGACTCGTTTATCTACGACGAGCTGGCTCTGCCGCGTGAAGGCCGCAAGTTGTCGTCAGAGGAGATGATGCGCAACGAGGCCATCAAGGCTTTTGAGATGTGGGCGCAGAAAGACGATAATATAGAGTATTGACGTATCTTGGCAGATAAGCCCTTTGATTATTGGCTGTGCCGGATATGCTGTGTCCGGTACTGTTTCCCGCTTTCTGCCGGACTGCAATCCGGCCGGAGGAGTTGTAAGCTATGAATCCGGCAGGCTTCTGTAAGTAGTCCTTTTATGTTTCAGGCTTGCGGCTCATGTCTTACGGCAGGCGTGATAGTGTTATTTTAATGCCTTGTTGCCATGACGACAGCAGGCCGGATAACTGACGGAAATAAACCGAAAAAGTTTTTTGTATAAACTCATCACTCATCACATTCATGCGTAAAGTGTTGAACTATAATGCGTTATGGTGTGATGAGTTTCTTTCTCAACTCATCACGCCATGCTTTCCACCTTGTTGTGTGATGAGTCGGTACGGCAACTCATCACAGCCTAATATGCTGACATGCAGTGAGTTATGAGGCTTTGTGACGAGTGATGATTTTATACAAAAAACTTTTTCGCTTTACTTTCTTGTTTATGTCCTTTGTTGTAAAAGCATACCTTTTACATTCCAATTTGCCGCATTTCATGTTGTAAAACATGCCCTTTCGCATGGCGTTTTGGCACCTTTTGCAGTGAATACAACTTGCCGTGTATATGCTACCTGCATTCTGTAACATTATTATTTATGCCAATGTTTCATTGCTATAGCAAGGTCCTGTCTGGCTGCAACTAATGTGGAATGCTGCGTTTGATGTGTCGGCCCGTATGTAACACAGTAACGGCGGGAGATGAGTGTAGAGCACATCCTCCGCCGTTTTGTTGTACTTTTTAATTAATAGATCTTTATCAATATTTTGTGTAATGGCGTTCAGCACATCATGATGTTTCACCGGATGCTGTTAGTTAATAGAATGTGTGCCGTTGACAAACGCCATATTGTAGCACCCTTATTATTAATGTGAAAGCCGTCCCGGATAGGGCAGACTCCTGTATTTTAATCTCTGCAACGCCGTCTGTTTTATGGTGGCGTAATGCCTGAGGGTGATTACGTATTGGTAAATTGTGTAAATTGCCACGGATATCTGTTGTGGCTTTTTTACAATGTAGTGCAAGACGTCTTTGTGATGATATTTTCAAACGTTAGAGGCGCTTGCAATGCTGATTGTCTGCGTGCGTAAGACGCAGAAATACCGATTCTCTAAATATTAGATGTTTTAAGTTGTATTAGACATTTCATAATGTTGGCAATTTTAATAAATGATATTAGATTAAATAATTAATAATTAGTTATTCAGAGTTTCATACAGCCTGGGTGTTAGTTTTTCAATTCGGTATGTAAAGTTATTGTTTTTTTGAAGCACGTGTGCTTAGGCTGTTTGTATTTTATCCAATTAGTCGTTTGCAGGTTTATGAGACTTTTATTTTACGGTTTGCGAAAATCGCTTTGTCTCTTCGTTCCTTTTCTCTATTTTATTCAATATCTTCAGGTTGGCCTTATTTATGACATCCATGTCAATTGCGCTGAGGTAAATCTGTGTGGTCTTTAGCGATGTGTGCCCCATGCTGTCGCTTATCACTCCTATGGGGATGTTCATGTTTTTTGCAATGCTTGCCCATGAGTGACGTGCCACATACATGGTTATGCCTTTTCGCATTTTCAGCATTTTGGATATCTTGTCGAGTTGCATGTTCACGTTCTTCTGGCAACTCTTATACTGCATTCTCTCTTCTTTTCCGGGTATCGTAATTATCGGCAGCAGATAGTCGTTGTAGGATGGCCATTTGTTTACTATTTCCTGCATGCATTTCTCCCATTTTATTGAGAGCTGCTGCTTGGTCTTGCGCCGCTTGTATGTCAGTATGCCGTTGCTTAGGTCGGTCTTTTTAAGATAAGCCATGTCTATGAACGACATTCCGCGGGTGTAGAAACTGAAGAGAAACATGTCTCTGGCAAAGTGTAATGCTCTCGACGGCATATAGAGCTCCTTTATGGCCTTTATGGTCTGCAGCGGTATGGCTCTTTTCTCGGTCTTGTCAATCCCGGTGTAGACGTTCCTGAACGGCTGTTTCTCCGTGGCGAGTCCGTCGTTCACCGCCCTGTTGTATACCGCACGCATCACTCTCATGTAGAAGGATATCGTGTTCATCTTTATTCCTTCGTTTTTCAGATACATCTCATATTGCTGCATCATCTTGTCGTTGATTTTGCCGAGCGTGATGTTCTTGCCTTTTCTGAATCGCTTAAAGCTTTTCAGCGTGCTCTTGTAGTTATCTGCCGTGCTGCTTTGCTTGTTGCTTTCAAGTTCTTTGATTATTTTCTCCATGTATAGGAACAAATATCTGTCTTTCTTGACTTGCAGCTTTTCTTCTGACAGAACGCTCTCATCTATTTCGATGAGAAGTTCTTCTTCTCCTGTCTTTATAAGCTGAGGAGAAAGTTTAATTCTAATTGTAGTCATTTTGCTGTTGAAAATTTAAACTTAATAAACAAGTAAATTTACATCCGGTGAAATGAGGAGGTGCATTCCTTAATTGATTGCAGATGCATTCCTCTTGTTTTATTGCAGGTTTTTTGTCTGTCGTTGTTATATTTGTTTTCATTTGTCGTTGCATTTATTGTTAATTAATTTTGTTTTATTGACTTCTTCGGCTGAAATCAAAAAAACAGGGCATAAGCTTTGAGGTGTGTTGGCTTATGCTCTGTTTTGTAGAGGGACTTTGGGATGCTGTGTTTAAGTAAGGTGTTTTAACCGTCAGCCTGTTTGCAGTGCCAGGCTGTGATAGTGTCGTTGCATTTTACCGATGCAGGTAATCAAGTCTTCAAAGTTATATATTAACTCCTTTACTTTCACTTCCCTCTTTTATGTTGATGTTCAGCTAGTTTTTAATCTTTCAGATAGTTCTCAATGTTTGCCAGAACTTTTTGGCTGAGCCGTTCATACGACTGCCTGGTTAGTCCTGACGATACGCCCATGCAGTGCATGTGCCTGTGGCTTTGCATGCGCTCACTGCCGGCCGCTCCTGTGGTGTCGCAGAAACAGATGTTGTCGCGGTCGAGCCATTTTTCGAATGCAGGTTCGTCCCATGCCGGCGACAGGCCGGTGTTGAAGAGTATCTTATGGTCGCCCATAAGTTCAAACTGCTTTTCGTGCAGCAGCACGGTGTTGCGGTTGAGGCAGCAGAATATCACGTCGCTCCATCCAACCAGTTCGTCCAGGGGCATAAACCTGTAGCCTTTAGCCTCGGCTGCGGGTTTCTGGCTGCGTGCAAAGTAGCCCACCTCGGCTCCGAAGAACTTCATGGCGTCTGCTATCATGCCTCCTGACTTGCCCAGGCCCACCACGCCGGCTTTCAGGCCGGTTATCTCGCTTGGTGCGCCGAACCATGCAGGCTGACCGAAGCCGTGAAGGCATCTGGCGAGTTCGCTTACCACGTATTCTATCACGCCCTCGTCGCCGTAGTCGCGTATGCCGGTTACGGTTATTCCGTGTCCGTCGGCATAGTGGATGTCTACGTTTGCGCTTTCGGGTGAATAGAGCGAGCAGCACATGCCTACGTATTTCAGGCATGGGCATTTGGCAAGGATTTCTGCGGTTATGGCCGTAGTGAAGCTTACCAGCGCGGCATCGGCATCGCCTATGCGTGCTGCTGTCTCATCAGCTGTTTGTGGCATATCGCTGTGGATGATCACCTCGTCGGCATACCGCCCGAGGCTGTCTATAGCCTCCGGAATCATCTTTATCGGCTCTATTGCCACTAATTTTCTGAATTTTCTCATTGTCGTTAGCCTTTACTTATAATATACTTTTTTATCGTTTCCGCCACGGCAGACCTGCTGTTGTGCTGCCGTGCGCTTTTGTCATTCGTCTTGTGTGAGCGCTATGCAGTCGTCGAACAGAGAGATAAGCCTGCGCTTGTAGAGGTCGCCCACGGCTTTCTTATAGTTCTTCTTGCTCACCTGGAAGGTCTTGTAGATGTCTTCAGCCGGACTCTTGTCTGTCAGGCGGCACACGCCGTCGTGTTCCTTCATATATTGCAGAAGCACCTCGCTGAATTCAGTTGTCATCTTGCGTCCCGTAGGCTGCAGCGTCACGTCTATCTTGCCGTCGGGTCTTATTGTGCCTATGTATCCCTTCATCCTGTCGCCGGTGTGTATATCCTTGAATATCTGGTCCTTGTAGACAAGTCCCGGATATTTGTTGTCTATTATCACCTTAAATCCGAGGTCGGTTTTCTGCCATACCAGCAGGCTCACCTCGTCGCCCTGTCTGTATTCGGGCTGCTCGTTGCTGAAGTAGCGCTCTATCTTGGCCGAAGCCACTATGCGGTAGCTCTCGCTGTCGAGGTGTACGTGCACGATGTAGCCTTTGCCTGTTTCCATCTTCATTTTCTGTTCACGGAACGGGCAGAAGAGGTCTTTCATCAGTCCCCAGTTGAGGAAGGCTCCATACTCGTTCACCCATGCCACGCTGAGAAAGGCAAAGTCGCCAACCTTGGCCAGCGGCGTGAGCGTAGTGGCTACGAGCCTTTCTTCGTTGTCGAGATAGATAAACACGTTGAGCTCGTCGCCAACCTTACATCCTTCGGGCACGTAGCGCTGCGGCAGCAGCACCTCGCCTTCGTCGCCTCCGTCGAGATACATTCCGAAGTCTACTTTCTTGACAACCTTCATGAGGTTGTAGTCGCCAAGTTTTATGAAGTCCATATTCTTTATCGGTGTTTGATTTTTATTAATACAAATGTTTGTTGCCTCGCAGTTCTTTTCTGCGTTCTATTCGGCCTTGCCGTCGGCATTTTCGTCCGCACGGTCAGCTCCGTCCGTGTCGTTGTCGGTTGTGGCGGTGCTGCTGCTAGCTGCCGTTGCTGCGTCGGCTGCGGCATTGACGTCGGTCTCGAGCATGCCGTCGCGCATGGCTATGGTGCGGTCGGTAATTTTTGCCAGGTTTTCGTCATGCGTTACAATCACGAATGTCTGTCCGAGCTTGTCGCGCAGACTGAAGAACAGCTGGTGCAGTTCCTCCTTGTTCTTCGAGTCGAGACTGCCCGACGGTTCGTCGGCAAGAATAACGGCAGGGTCGTTTACCAGTGCGCGTGCCACTGCCACACGCTGCTTCTCGCCGCCTGATAGCTCGTTGGGCTTATGCTTTGCGCGGTCGGCCAGTCCCATGAAGTCGAGCAGGGCTTCGGCTTTCTTCTTTGCCTCGCTGCGCGATTTTCCGCCAATCAAGGCCGGTATCATGATGTTCTCGAGCGCGGTGAACTCAGGCAGAAGCTGGTGAAACTGAAACACGAAGCCTATGCGCTGATTTCTGAACTCAGACAGCTTCTTGCGGTTAAGGCGGCTCACGTCGGTGCCGTCTATTATTATCTGTCCGCTGTCGGGCTTGTCGAGTGTGCCTATTATCTGCAGCAGTGTGGTCTTGCCGGCACCGCTTGGTCCGACGATGCTCACCACTTCGCCCTTGCCTATGTGCAGGTCGATGCCCTTAAGCACCTGCAGCGAGCCGAAGCTCTTGGTTATGCCTTTTATATCTATCATGTTTTTTCTGTTTCTTTGTTTGCTTGTTGTCGTTATGTAGAGAGTTGTTTATATCTTGAATTTTTTCCTTACCCATGTCAGCAGCACCTCGTATGCGCTAGGCTGTTCGTGATGCTGAGGCTCAGCATAGGTCATTGCGCCCAGCGGTTCGCCATACTGGTCGGGGAAGATTATCATGAGGCTCTTGCCTGCGAAGTATCGCGTAATCTCCTCCGGCAGACGCTCAAGCGCGTTCTTGTATGATATGGTGCCCTTACGTGCGGTGATAACCACGAACATGTGGTCTTCGTTCACGTTGTCGGCCAGTCCCGGCAGTTCGTTCCAGTGGGCCATGTATGTGTATTCGGCCCTCACGTTAGGATGGCGGTTCTGTATATACTCGTTGATGAGCGACAGCGTCTCGTGCTTTGCGTGGAACTGTATGCGGCACTCAAGGTTCTCGGCCATGCGCGAGAGACGCTCCAGCCAGCGGTAGAATCCCGGCTCGTATTCGGCTCGCGACGGCACGGCCACCTGTATGCGTCTCAGCGTGTTGAGCGGCGTGAGGCACTGCACGATGGTTATCTGGCGGTTAAGACCGCTGAAGATGCTCTGTATGAACTCGCCCCAGAACTTCTTCGACACCTCCTGGCGTATGTGCATGCCCATGATAAGCTCTGACGCGTTAAACTCCATGAAGGCGTGCTTTATGCCGTTGCTGATGTTTGTGGCTATTCTTACCTGAGTCTGCACCATCATGCCCGAGTAGTTGGCCACCTTGGTTATGTGCTCCAGCAGCTGCCGTCCGCGCTCCTGATACATCAGGCGGTTGTCGTCGTCGTAGACCACGTTGAGCGCCACCACGCCGCGGTTGAGCTTGCGATTGCGCATCAGCGAAGCCATCTTGATCAGGTTTTCGGCCGTTTCAGGATACCTCATAGGTATCATTATCTTCTCGTCGTCAGCGGTTTCGTCCTTAGGCAGGCTGCTCTTGGTTTCGAGAGCTATTTTCTTGGCGGCACGCTCCGTTGTGAACGAGCTGAATATGCACGTAACGAGGATAAGTATGATAGTGCCGTTGAGCACGTCGTCGTTGAGCAGTCGCTGACCGTTGGGCAATATCAGGTTGTAGCCCACGAGCACTGCGGCAAGCGTAGCTCCTGCCTGCGCGTTGCTCAAGCCGTATATCAGCTCGCGCTCAATGGCCCGCATGCCGAACAGCTTCTGCGTGAACAGCGATGCTATCCACTTGCTCGACAGGGCCACCACAATCATCACTGCTGCCACCTCGAGCGTGCCCAGTCCGCCGAACAGTATCTTAACGTTGACGAGCATGCCCACGCCGATGAGGAAATAGGGGATGAATATGGCGTTGCCCACAAATTCAAGGTGAGTCATCAGCGGCGATATGTTGGGCACGTATCTGTTGAGCACCAGACCCGTAAGGAAGGCGCCGAGCAGCCCTTCCATGCCTATCATCTCCATCATCACCGAGCCGAGGAATGTCATGGCCAGCACGAAGATGAACTGCGTGACGTTGTCTTCATACCTCTGGAAGAAGTACTGGGCAATGCGCGGAAAATAGAATATTATGATGAAGAACACCACCGCAATCTTCAGAAACAGCATGATCCAGAAGCTGCTGGTTATCTCGCCCTTGAACATTCCGCCCACAATGGCAAGCACGAGCAGCGTAAGCGTGTCGGTGATGGCAGTAGCTCCCACGGCTATCGTGACGCTGCGCTGGTTGGACAGACCGTAGCGCAGGATGGTCGGATAGGCTATCAGCGTGTGAGAGGCATACATACTGGCCAGCAGCACCGATGTTAAGAAACTGTATTTCAGCACGGCCGTGTTGAACACGAAGCCCATGGCCATAGGTATAACGAAGGCCATGATGCCGTGGGTGAACGTCCGCAGCCTGTTTTTTCTGAAGTTGCTCATGTTCATCTCGAGTCCGGCAAGGAACATGATGTAGTAGAGGCCCACATGCCCGAACAGGTCGAACGAGCTGTCCTTGGCAAGGATGTTGAACCCGTGGGGCCCGACGATGACTCCGGCCAGCACCATACCCACGATATGGGGTATGCGCAGCTTGCCCATTATTATGGGTGCGAAGAGAATGATGCACAGCACGACGAAGAATATCAACGTCGGGGCTGTTATGGGGAAAAATTGCGATATATCCGGCATAAATATTCGTTATGTTGCAAATCTATATGCAAAAGTGCAAAAAAAAATCATATTTTTGCAGTGATTGGGCTAAAAGTTGTACTTTTGTACCGAATAATTAGCAGATTAATATATTTTGTAATAAAAATAAGCGATAAATGAAAGTAGCAATTGTTGGCGCGAGCGGCGCTGTTGGACAAGAGTTCCTCCGCGTTCTCGCAGAAAGAAATTTTCCGCTTGACGACCTTGTGCTGTTCGGTTCGGAGCGTTCGGCAGGCCGGAAATATGTTTTTAAGGGAAAAGAGTATGAGGTAAAACTGCTTCAGCATAACGACGACTTCAAGGACGTGGACATAGCCTTCACGTCGGCCGGAGCCGGCACTTCAAAAGAGTTTGCCGCCGACATAACAAAGTATGGAGCCGTGATGATTGACAACTCGAGCGCGTTCCGCATGGACGATGACGTGCCTCTGGTTGTGCCTGAGTGCAACGCCGAGGATGCCCTCAAGCGTCCGCGCGGCATCATTGCCAACCCTAACTGTACGACAATAATGATGGTGGTGGTTCTGCAGCCGCTCGAGCAGCTCAGCCACATACGCCGCATACACATAGCAAGCTACCAGAGCGCAAGCGGCGCGGGTGCTGCGGCTATGGCCGAACTGCAGCAGCAGTATAAGGAGATTATCGACGGCAAGCCCGTAACCGTGAGCAAGTTCCCCCATCAGCTGGCTTACAACGTAATTCCTCAGATAGACGTGTTCCAGCCCAACGGATACACCAAGGAGGAGATGAAGATGTTTAACGAGACACGCAAGATTATGCACAGCGACGTTAAGTGTTCTGCCATGTGCGTGCGTGTGTCATCGCTCCGTGCCCACTCTGAGTCAGTGTGGATCGAGACAGAGCGCCCCATCAGCGTTGAGGAGGCTCAGAAGGCTCTTGCCGCTGCTCCCGGCGTAACGCTCGAGGACGATCCCTCTAACCTGGTTTATCCCATGCCGCTCGACACAGCAGGCAAGGACGACGTGTATGTTGGCCGTGTAAGAAAAGACCTGGCCGACGAGAACGGACTGACATTCTGGCTCAGCGGCGACCAGATACGCAAGGGCGCTGCGCTCAATGCCGTTCAGATAGCCGAATATCTGATAAAGGTAGGAAACGTGAAATAATTTTAATGTAGCATTCTGATAAACAGATTCAATGCCCGGACACGGCCTTAGCGGCTGTGCCGGGCATTGTCGTTTTCTTATGGCGGCAGCCTTGATTATTGTCCGTCTCGGGCTAATGGCAGACTGTCGTTGACGCGTTTCTGATATACAGAGATAAGGCACGCCTGCCGTACGGATTGCAGCTATGCACATGTAGCAGGATTATGACGTAAGGATTGCCGGCAGAAAGGCTCCGGGCGATAAGTCTGTCGTCCGGTGATTTTTCGCCTTTCTGCGATGCTGTGAGGAAGAGTTTCCGCCATAGTAGTGCAAGTCTGTCGGCATATTGTCTGCCTGATTGTAACGTGCTGAATATCAGCGGCTTTGTAAAAGGTGCCCTTTTAGAGTCTAAAAGACCGTCTTTTGCATCATGAAAGGGCACCTTTTGCAGGCTGATTTGCCGTCTTTTACATTTACGTATGATAACGGCCGTGAATCAGTACGGCATAACGTGCCCCTACAGCAGTATTATTCATGGCGTTATTGTGCCTGCTGCGGTCCGGTCGGGTGGGGCGTTATAGCCTGAAAATATGGTCGTCCGTATGTGCAAATCATGAAGAATACGTTTATGTCTGTAAACCAGACGTTTACATGTTATGGCCGTTTACCCCTAAAATCTGCTGAAATACATTTCAAAACATTAACAATAACCGTAATTTAATCAAATAAAGATACCTGTTTAAGTAATTTTTTGTTAACTTTGTGTCGGTTTTGTATTATTTGAAGTCATAAGTTTAAGAGATTTTTCAGCGTAAGTGAAAGTGACCGGCGCTATCAGTTTATATGTTCATGCCTGTACCTCGTTGTGCAGGCTGGCGGCCGTTTCGGCGGTTGCCGCCTTGCTGTGCATGTCGGTCATGTCGTGTTCAGACGACGGAAAGCGCGGCGATGAGCGCACGCCGGAGCACGAGGCGGCTCTGAAGAGTCTTGACGACTCGATATTCGTTAAGTCGGAATATGTCATGCGCACCATGCGTGAGGGCATGGCCAATGCTGCCGACAGCCTCGACTATTACGACTTCTACCTGCGCTGGCTGCGCTACAGAGTGTCGCTCGATTCGCCCGACACGATGAGGCTCAACTGGGACGGGCCGTTCGGATTTCTGAAGCGGCAGAAGCCCACGCCGCGCGTCAGGGGCATGATGGGCTTCTTATATAATGCCAAAGGCTCATATTATCACAAGTTTCATTACAATCCGCATGAGACAATAGATTTATATCATAAGTCGTACGAATGTATCATGGGCAGCGACATGGAGTATCGCCTGCCTGACGTATGCGCCAATCTCGGCGATGCCTACGTGGCTGTCAACGACATGCCGCATGCCGCCATGTGGTACAGACGTGCCCTTTATCTTTCTGACTCGCTGCGCCTGCCCAAGGAGACCAACGTTAGCCTGTATATGGGGCTTGGCCGTATATATCTCAATCTGGGCGACTTCAAGGAGGCTCTGCGCTGCTATCAGGTGTCCGACCGCAACTTCGGGCTAATGCCGCTCAATCTGAAGCTCTACTTCCTTAACAACTACGGCAACTATTACTATTACGCCGAAGACTATCCGTCGGCCCTGGCCATATTTCTTAGGCTCAAGAAACTGCTTGAGCAGAGCCGCATGGAGCAGAGCTACGAGATGTATCTGTGCAAGGTAAACATGGCCGACGTATATCTCAATCTCGGCAACATGGCAGAGGCATACAAGTATCTCGACGAGGCAGAAGCCTTCTTCGGCAGCATAAACGACGACATGGCGATATATTACTGCCACACGATACGCATAGGCCTTGCACTGAAAAAAGGTGATGTCAATGAGGTCAGACGTATACTCGAGGCGGAAAATATCAACACCGTGGTTGACTTCAACCTTGTGAACATACGCCAGCGCTATCTGCGCGAGTATTATGCCAAGACCGGAAACTATAAGAAGGCATACGAAAACCTTATGGGGAGCATTGAGCGCAACGACTCGCTCAAGCATAACACCGCAAATATGCGTACGTCGGAAATCATGATGCGATACACGCAGGACACACTGAAGCTGCATCATCAGATTGTGCTGCAGGGCAAGGACGCCGACATACGCAGGGTGCGATGGGTGATGTATGTGGTGGCGCTGGCTGCCGTCATGCTGGTGTTGCTGTTCCTCTATCTGCTGACATACATGCGCAAGCGCAGGCTGCAGACCTACATGCAGCTCATGCAGCTTAAGCTGGCCAATGCCCGCAGCCGCATATCGCCCCATTTCATCTTCAACGTGCTCAACAACAGCATATCAAAGACCGGAAGCCGTGACGCTGACGAACTGATGGCACTGACCAAGCTGATAAGGGCCAACCTGAAGATGTCTGACAAATATTACGTGTCGCTTAAGGAGGAACTGGGCTTTGTGCGCTATTATATCAGCGTGGAGCGCTCGTCCATAGGCGACGACTTCGAGTTCAGCGTCGAGGCGCCGCCGGATGATGTGCTTCAGAATGTCATGGTGCCGTCGATGTTCATACAGATACTCGTTGAGAATGCCATTAAGCACGGGCTGAAAAGGCGAGCCGGACACAAGTCGCTCAGGGTGAGCGTAGTGATGGAAGGCTCACGCTGTAACATCGCCGTGACCGACAATGGCGCCGGGTTCGACATACGACACAGCGACCCTAACTCAACGGGCACCGGACTCAAGGTGATAAGAAGTTCTATAAACATAATTAACCGTAACAACAAGCGCAAGATAAGATTAGGCATAAGAAACCTTACCGGCGATGACGGCAAGGTGGCCGGATGCGAGGTATCGCTGAGCTTGCCGCTTGGACTAAAAAATTCTTAGTATAGCAAACAACCATATATTATGAACGCAATAATCGTAGACGACACTCAGGCGGCAATAGACAACCTGGTGGACAAGCTGCAGAAATATCCCGATGTGAGCGTCGTTGCCACTGCCGGAACAGGCGAGGAGGGTCTCGACATGATAATGAGACACAAGCCCGACCTGCTCTTTCTCGATGTTGAGCTTCCCGACATGACCGGCATAGAGTTTCTCTCGCAGTTTAACGATCTGGCCGAGTGGCCCTGCCATGTGGTGATATACACCGCATATACTGACTATATGCTCCCGGCTTTCCGCAACAAGGCGTTCGACTTTCTGCTAAAACCTGTTGACGACAAGGAACTCGACACCGTGATAAGCCGCTTCTATGAGGAGCGCGACAGCGAGAAGGCCGCGGTGATAAAGGACGACAGCATCATAAAAAACGGCAACGACAAACTGCTGTTCTACACTAATACCGTTGACTTCCGTCTGGTGCAGATACGCGACATCTGCGTGTTTTCCTACGATCACGACACGCGGGTATGGATGGCGGTGGCTGCCGGATGCGACAAACCCATGCGCCTGAAGCGCAATGTCAACAAGGACGTGCTGCTCGGCATTGACAGCAGCTTCATACAGGTAAGCCAGAAATACATCATCAACATCAACTATCTTATGGAGGTGTGCGACAACATCTGTCGCTTTTATCCGCCGTTTGACAATATCGACTATGTCAAGGTGGGCCGCTTTTATCGCCGCAAACTTATCAAACGTTTCAGTGCGTTATAAGTCTGCCGGTCATGATAATGGGCCTTTTTATGGCGCATACAGTTCTTATGTCGGTTGTAAAATACTTGATGGGCGCAGTGAAACTAGGCCGGCATTGAATATTATAACCACCGGCCTGCATAGCAGATTCGTTGCAGACAACTAATGTTCGTAGATTGCAACTCATGTTAATGGTGGTCTATGCATAATAAAAAAGGCGTCTGACTTTTGGTCGGACGCCTTTTTTTGTTTTATATTATCTTAGAAGTTAACTCCAACTCTGAAGAAGAAGTCGCCAGCTTTTCCGTCATAATCTTTGATGACATTGCAGAAGCCATATTCATATCCAACTTTGAAAGATAGGAATTTATATGCAGCAGCTAAACCGCCTTGCCATCCGAAGTCGAATGTGTTTACTTCTTCAGCATCGTCTTTTACTACGAGGAAACTTACATACGGACCGGTGAAAATTCCAATCTTGGCATCGCCGTTATTAAGGAAATTCCATGCACCGTTACCTTCTATCTGAATTAAACCTGGATCCCAGTCTTTTACACCTTTGGTTACATAGGCTGCACCTACCGACCAATCGAATTTGTCATTTATTGGAGCAGTGTATGTAAGACCGATGTTTAATGCTTTGAATTCTGATTTAAAGTTTATGTCTCCGTCAATGTCAGAAACGTTTCCACCCCACCATATTGTGATGTTCTTCTGTGCACTTGCGCCTATTGCAACTATTGCAAAAAGGGCTACCAATAAAATCTTTTTCATAGTCGATTCTTTTTTGGTTAATAATACTTGATTTAAAACTCTATGTCGCAAATATACGAATTCTTTTTTAATGACAAACACAAAATGTAAGTTAAATATACTTTTTTGTATCAAAATGTGCTTATGTTGCCGTCTTATGGCTTATTTGGTCGAAAAATAGAGTGATGAAACCTGAAATCAAGATGCCTTATCTCTACAAGCCGGCGTAGATAAAATGATGCAAATGTTCAGTCGGATATACGGGTGCAGGTCGTAAATTAACCATCAAATCCGCATTTTTTTGTATATCGGGTGCCTATATCCAAGGGCAAGGCTGATAAACGGAAGTGTTGTTTTGGGTGATATATTAAAAATAAAAGAGGTAAAAAGTCGTTGAAGACATTTCACCTCTTTTTAATATCTGTGCGCCTGATAGGACTCGAACCTACACGTCGCGGGACACTAGATCCTAAGTCTAGCGCGTCTACCAATTCCGCCACAGGCGCAGACTTTTATGTTTTGCTGCGGCATAAAGCATGAGCGTTTACGTCATGTTTTGAGCTTTTCGCAAAAACTTTTGCAAAGGTACATCCTTTTTGTGTAAAAACCAAGGATATTTATGGGTTTTTGACTATTTTTTATTCTTCAGGTGTTCCTTTTCTTATGTATGTTGCCGTTTTACCTATGTTTTGTCGGTTGCAATTATCCGGATTGAGAGGCCAATGTCTTTATATTATTGCCACAAGTGCGATTTCCGCCGCGAGTGTTATCAGCAGCATTGCCAGCTCTGTCCTGCGGCTTATCTTTACGGCTTTTCTCATGTCTTCAGTTGTCAGTTGTCGTTCGTTGTCGCCAATGTAGGGCTTGTAGAAATATTCGTTGAAGTAGGTGTGGCCTCCGCCGAAGCGGCAGTTTAGTATTCCTGCCAGGGCTGCTTCGGGGTAGCCGCTGTTCGGACTTGCATGCTTGCGTCCGTTTGTTGCAACAAACTTGAGCAGCGAAGGCCTTCCGGACATGAGCACCATGAGCAGCGCCGTGAGCCGTGCCGGCAGAAAGTTGGCAGCGTCGTCGGTGCGTGCCGCCACCATACCGAAGTCTTTATAGCGCTCGGTGCGGTAGCCTATCATCGAGTCGAGCGTGTTTACCATCTTATACGCCATCATGCCCGGCACGCCGAGAACTATGAGCCAGAACACCGGAGCGATTACTCCGTCGCTGAGATTTTCGGCAAGAGTTTCGAGTGCTGCTTTTCTTACCTCGTTGTCGGTAAGTTGTGATGTGTCGCGTCCGACAATCCTCGACACTTGCTTGCGTCCGCAGTCGAGCGACCTGTCGAGTGCCTCAAACACGCCCTTCACTTCTTTTATCAGCGTCTGTCCGGCAAGACAATAGAATATCAGCAAGGCCTGGATGATGATGGCTACCGTGTGCGACAGCATCTCGGCGAGCATTATTATCGCCGCCGTAACGGCAAAGGTGATTATAGTGAGCGAGACAGACATTGCGGCTCCCTTTGCTTTGCGGTGGCTGCCTTTGTTTAGCCTGCGTTCGCCTGCTGCTATGGTCTTGCCAAACCACACGACGGGGTGGGGCAGACGCTCTGGGTCGCCAAGCAGACGGTCAGCTGTCCATCCGGCTATTATTGATATTATAGGTGTCATTTCGTTTCTTATGCAGTTGCGTTATTTGTCTTGTTGTCTGTAACAGTCGTGACTCATAAAGTCTTTTATCGCCATTACGAGCATGTCGTTTTCGGCGCGTGTCTGTGCCGCCACCCTGAAATACGAGCTGTCGAGTCCTTCGAAGTTAGACGCGTCGCGTATCAGTATGCCGTAGCTGTTCACCAAAAACTCCTTCAGGTCGGCTGCCTTGCGCCCCTTAAGGCTTGCGAGCATAAAGTTTGTCATCGTCGGTCTGACGCTCACTCCGTCAATCTTGTTCAGCTCGTTTCTCAGTCTCTGCGCCTCGTCGAGCAGACCGCCGACATCAGATATCGCCTTTTCTTTGTTCTGTATGAGGTAAAGTCCCGCCTCGATGGCCAGTGCGTTTACGCTCCACGGATGGCTCAGGGCCTTCAGCCGGCTGATTAGCTGCGGCGCTGCCGTTACGTATCCGAGCCGCAGTCCGGGTATGCAGAACTGCTTTGTCATGGAGTGTATCAGGATGATGTTGCCAGCGTCGGCAGCCTCGCGGTCAGAAATCAGCTTGAGGGTGGTGTAGTGTTCATAGCTCTGGTCTATCACGAAGATGTCGTCCTTGCTTTCTGCGGCTATGTTCAGCAATTCTTTTCCGCTGATAACGGTTCCCGTAGGGTTGTTCGGGTTGCACATCCAGTGAGTTACCTCGCCTCTGTATCCGCTTTCGCTGCTCATGGTCTTGCCTCCGGCCATCCTGCATGCGTCGGCATATTCGCTGAATGTCGGCATGCTGATCAGATTGATGCCGCTGCCGGCAAGTTTCTCGTTAGTGAGCCTTGCCGCCAGGTAGATGGCTTCGGTTGCTCCGTTGGTAACCATAATCTCGTTCGCCTCTATGCCACATTCTTCAGCCAGAGCCTTTTCGAGCGAGTAAGGTTCAGGCTCGGGATAGCTGCCTATTACGTCCATGCGGCCGGCCAGATACTTTTTCAGACCGCTCAGGTCGGCGTGCGAGTAGATGTTTGAGCTGAAGTTCGACTTCACCTCCACATTATATTTATACAGGTCGTCTCCGTGTCCGTTAATCATCGTTGTCGTTTTGCAGAATTTCGTAAACCAGTTTCATGTCCACGTTGCGGCGTATCAGGTCGGCCAGCTTGTCGTATTGTTCGTCCTTAAACTCTTTCCAGTTGTCCGTTTCGCTCTTTGAGTGTTCCTCCTGTGTGTAGGGACTCAGCAGAAAGTCAACAAATCCGCTGTTGTCCAATATGCCGTGGATATAAGTTCCCATGCACCTTTCGCCTGCGATGCATCCGTCGTGTGTGCCGTCCTGCCGTGTGCAAAGCGGCCTTATGCTGCTGCCGCTGTCGGCCTCGGTGCGCCCGTTGTGTATCTCGTAGCCCTCCATGTCGCAGCTGTCGCTGCCGTTGAGGCCGAATCTTACCTGTTTTGTCGTCTTCTCGCGGTTCATCACGGTGTGCATGGGCAGCAGCCCCAGTCCGGGCATGCCGCTTATGCTGCCCTCAATGCCTTCGGGGTCGCTTATCATCGTACCCATCATCTGATAGCCGCCGCAGATGCCCACAACGGTCTTTCCGTTTTCGGCAGCCTTGATTATGGCCTGTGCCATGCCGCTCTTGCGCAGAAGGCTGAGGTCGGCCAGGGTGCTCTTGCTGCCCGGAATTATTATTATGTCGGCCTTGCTTATGTCTTCGGCGCTGTCGGCATAATAAAGATTTACACGACTGTCGCGCTCAAGCATGTTGAAGTCGGTGAAGTTGCTTATGTGGCGCAGCAGCACCACAGCTACGCTCACCTTGTCGTTGCCGGATGCATGGCGTGCCTTCGACGCCAGCTGCAGGTTGTCTTCCTCCTCTACGAAGATGTCCTTGAAGTAGGGCAGCACACCTATGACGGGCACTCCGCACAGTTCCTCAATCATCTTGACGCCCGGTTCAAACAGTCTGATGTCGCCTCTGAACTTGTTTATCAGTATGCCCTTTATGCGCTTGCGCTCTTCCGGGCGCTGAAGCATCACCGAGCCGTAGACGCTTGCGAACACTCCGCCGCGGTCGATGTCGGCAACGAGTATCACATCGGCTCCTGCATACATCGCCATCGGCATGTTCACGAGGTCAGTCTCGCGCAGGTTAATCTCCGATATGCTGCCTGCGCCCTCCATGACAACAGGATTGTAGCGGCTGTTGAGTCTGTCGAATGCGGCGTTCACCTCGTTGCGCAGCACGTCGCGCCCCTTGGGGTTGAAGTAGCTGTAGGCGTCGCGGTTGCCTATTGGCCGTCCGTTGAGCACCACCTGACACGTTTTGTCGGTCTGCGGTTTCAGCAGCAGCGGGTTCATGTCCGTATGCGGACTGAGTCCTGCCGCCTCGGCCTGCACGGCCTGCGCCCTTCCTATCTCCAGTCCGTCGGGCGTGGCATAAGAGTTGAGCGCCATGTTCTGCGCCTTAAATGGTGCCGGACAGTATCCGTCCTGTTTGAATATGCGGCAGAAACCGGCCGCCACCACGCTCTTGCCGACGTCGCTGCCTGTTCCTGCGAACATTATGGGGTGAAGTTTCTTCATTTTTACTTTCTTTAAGTAAGATTTTATCTATGTTCCGAAATGCAAAGTTACGGATAAAAATCAGAACATAGCATAGTGTATGTTTTTTTGTGTAAATAAGTAGTTTACAAAAGTTATTTTTTAGTAAAAAAAATATACAGGGACCTTAAAATTATGGCATTTAAAGTTGTTTGGATAAAATGTTTTAATTATATTTGCAAAGCATTCTTGCGTATGCAGGTTATTAAATAAGGTCTGTGTTTGATAAGGATGTGCATGTATTAGAAAGGCGTTTGCTTTGACGCTTTGTTCTTGACACACTGGAATCTCGCAAATTCGAAGTATCAGTCAAGACATGGCGAGGCAGATGGTCACGGGATGTGTGCAAAAGAACATTCCTATATTGCCTTTGTATCTTGGCTATTTTGCCGGGGCAAGGGCAAGTAGGGATGTTATGTTCATATCAGCGTGGAACTGCACGTCATCTGTTCTGCTGATATGGGCAATGCGAGAGCCTCAGTGTGTGGGACGGCTGGCGGGCAAGTTTTCCACGCTTTTTTCTGTATATTGCAATTGACTAATAATTGAGAATTTGATAATTTTGTGCTTATTGGAAAGCGGGCACAGTGATATGCCGCACAGTTGGCATGGTATTAACTTATGCAGACTAAATTACGTTTTATTGTTTATGGTGAGTTGTATGTTGTTGACCTTAACCAGACGATGTATTTTAAGGCAGACGATCATTATACTCATATATATTATTCATCAGGTACGCATTTTATGATACCTTTCGGGCTTTCAAAAGTGGAGGACGCTATACATGAAAAACAGCAGTTTCGTAAGCGATTTGTAAGACTGGGCAGAACATATATTGTAAACATAGGATATGTGTTTCATGTAAATGCAATAAAGCAAGTTTTGCTGGTTTCTGACAGTCATGGGGTTAATCATACGATACATTTGCCTAAACCGGTATTGCGTACGTTAATGGGACTGCTGGATGAGGCCGTATCTCAGGCGGACAGATAAAATTATTGCGGGAATTAACACAGGCACAGAAATTAATCTATTAAAACGGAATGATGAGAACTCTGATTGAACATAGTTTGGCACATGAAAGCCAAGTATGAAATATACATCTCTAATTAAGGTGTATTGTTGTGGTTGGTTTATGCTAGTTTTAAGCGTATTCTGCACCGGGAAAATGCAGTATTTTGGGTGGCAACGGCAAACGGTTTGTTTGCTGCTGAAAAACGGGCTGTTTTCTCATAAAAAGTGGCCCGTTAACTACACGTAAATGATAGGTTAATGATTTGAAACCTTTAAGTCTGGTTTTGCTTTCAATCTGTGTCCGGTATAAAGTCGTATTGGCGGATTTTTAACGGAAGGCATATGTTCTGCTTGCAGTTTTTATGGGATGGGCGGTCTTTGCTTCTTGCGGATTAAACTATATGGCTGTCCGGACAAAAAAATCAATACTTTGATGTGCCTTGCCTGTAACATAAGTGCTTATTGCCAACCGCTGTGTATGCCCAATGTTCATGTCGAATAGTCATTCTTGTCGTTTACTGAGAATTTTGGGTTTAAGTGTCAGAATTTTTCTGTATCCTTGTCTGTTTCGTGTAGGCAGGGCAAGGCTCTTTTAACATAATTCGATGTATGCAGAATCATTGTTTTTATATAACATCTCAGAGCGTCTGAGGTGGCTGCAAAGTGCTGTTGTATATTCTTTGATAAATTGCTCCATTTCGCTGATATGTTGTTTATGGAAGTAAATTCACGAAAAGAATGGCAGGGTTCACGAATAACACGGCTTTATAATGCCATGCCTGCATAAAATGTGTTTAATTTTGTCTGCAAATGTATGCATACACATATATAAATAAGGTGTGCATGGTGATACTGAAACATAAATTATAAAATAAACTTTAATTTTAAAAACGCTGAATTATGAGAAAAAATGTACTGGTTTCTCTTCTCGCTGTGACCTCGGCTTCAACTATGCCGGCATGGGCCAATGCGGATGTAGATCAGATTAAGACAGATGCTGCAACCGACTGGGAAGGTGCGTCTGACTTGGAAATTGAGAGCGGACTGATTGTTTCTCCGTCTGGTGCAACAGTCACGCAGAATATCGGAAAGCTGTATCCCGGAACATATACGCTTACAGCTGAAACTAATGAGAATGCTAAGATCTTGATTGACGGCAAAGAACTTGCTGCTAATGGCCAGTTCAAGATTAATGCTGTTAAAGACGTAATCATCAGCATTGAGAGCAAGGATGGAAGCCAGTATAAAGTAGGCGGATTTAAACTGACACTGGTCTATAACTTTGCAAATGCCAAGAGCGTGCTCACATCAATGCTTAGCGAGGCTACTTCTAAGATTTATACAGAAGATGAAGACGATGAGACCGGCAAGGCCCTTCTGCAGGAAGCCAGCTCACTAGCAACTAAAGTGACTGCCATTGATGATGACAAAGAAGACTCTTATGCTAAATATATAGAGTATGGTCTTTATGCCGAGACTCTTGAAAAATCTGCAATTTACAACGAAATAGCAGAATTCAGCAAGAAAGTTGACGCTCAGGCAAACAACTCTTCTGCTTATGCTGAGGCTAAGAAGGTTTATGAAGCACAGACAACAGCTCTTGCTACAGCTAAGGCCGCTGTTGATGCAATAGCTGATGCTGACGAGAAAACATATGTTGAGGCAATGACAAAAGGTGCTTACGACACTATCAGCGAAGAGATTGAAAAATATAAAACTGAAGCCGATGCCGCATATGCAAAAGGTACTGCCGGCGTAAAGTTTACGACAGAATATAACAACAAATTTGTAACAAAGATAAATGGTCTTATATCAGACTATTCTGATGCGATAGAATCAGCTCAAGCTGATCATGCCGCTTATGTAGAGGTGGGTGAGGCTATTGCAACAATCAAGACTCTTTATACCGAATCTCAGCAGGAAATCTATAGCAACCTGCAGGGCGACGAGACTCATCCTGATGTTTATGAGGCACTGCGCACAAAGGCACAGACAGAGCTTAACGCCGTTTATGTAAATATCATGACCGTTGAGAAGGCTAACGGAACAGACGATAATCATGCCGGTGCGGCAACTGCAAAAGAAGAAAATCTTGCCAAACTTGCAGAATATACAACTTCAATCAACGTTCTGAAGACAACTTATGTAGCTAAGGCAAAAGCCCTTAAAGAAGCCTATACAAAAGCTAAGGCAGAATTGAAAGGCCTGCAAGACCGTCTTGACGCTTTGAAGAAAACTCCGGGTGTAGGCGACAATGCTGAGTTTGCAGAGACAATCAGCGAGATACAGGCATCTATCGACGCATTTAGCAGCACAATAGAGGCTGATAATAAGGAAAATACAATCGACAGCAAGGATTACTCAGAAACAGTAAGCAAGATAAGCATAGCTATCGATGAGCTTACAAGCGGTTCGCAAGGTGCTGTTGACAACTATAACGCTTGGGTCGCTGTTACAGAACTTCTGAAAGATAAGCAGAAAGAATTCGACGATGCAAAGAAAGTCGTAAATGCGTTGGTATCAACAGACAAGGCGTATGTTGTAAGCGGAAAATATGCAACAGAAGAAGCTGCTATCCAGAAGAGCATAGATGGCTTTAAATCAGGTGCTGAGACTGCTCTGAAAGAAGGAACGTGCGTTAAATATCAGACAGACAACACAGATGCAATCAACGAAATATCTGCGACTGTTGCTGCATATCAGCAAGCTGCTAAGGATGCCCTTGACGCATACGAGATTATTGTTGGTGAGGTTGCAAACTGTAATATGGCCATCGCTTACCTTGAAGAGAAAGTTACCAACCGTTCGGTATATGTATATGCAGAATCTACAGACCAGAAAAAAGTAACTTATGGCGATAAGATCGACGGCTTCAAGGCTACTATAAAAGAGATAACAACTGATAAGGATGAAGCCCTCGACCTTGAAGGCAAAGAACATAGTGATAAGCTTATTGAAGTAGCTGACGAGGCATACACCGCAAAAGTTGAAATTGAAGGTAAAGCCGAAACTTTGGTTAATTCTTATGATACCGATAAAGCTAAGTATGATGAGGATGTGGTAAGCATTGCGTTGGAGAAACTTCTTGCGCAGGCAACAACTCTTGTTGAGGGAGCTTATGGTAAGATTAATGCCTATAGTTGGAGCCAGGAAGAACTCGGACTTTCACACGGCGATATCAATAATAAGAAGGCTGCCATCGAAGCAGAGCTTAGAGATCAGGAAAGTAAGATTGAAGGCGCAAAAACAGAGTCTGATAAGGCTGCTGCAATGGCAGTGCTTACAAGTGTGACGACAGAAGTAAGCAAAATAAATACCAAGATTGACGAACTGATAAAAGAGGCTGACGGAGTAAAAGAAAAGGTTCAGGCCAATAAAGATGCCAAGACAGCAGCCGACAAAGTTATTAACGGCATAGTGACACAGCTTCTTGGAAACCGCAGCACGATCAAAGGCGTAGAAGAGTTGAACGAGGATGCTTCAAGAGCAGACGAGTTTACTGCTATGGTAAATGAGCTGAATGGCAAAATTGATGAGCAGCGTCAGGCCGTTAATGATGCAGATGCTACAGAGACACTTGTTGCTTCATGGGCTGACAGTGAAGATGAAGAGGGCAATAAGGTTGAAGGCATTGAGAGCAAGCTGAATGCGATATCTGCTGATGTTGAGGCAGCACGCGAAGCTGCTCAGGCTTCTACGGCCAACTATAAGGCTTATACCGAGATACAGAAGACAATCGCTGATCTTGATATCGATGCTAATATAACAAAGGCAACAGATGCAGTAGCTGCCGTTGAAGGTATAAATGCTGAGGCAAAGGCTTATTATGACGGTTTAATCAGCGGCTACAGCGATAATCTCGCAACTTTGAAGCAGAAAGCTCTTGACGCTTATTCTGGTGAAGACCGCAACTGCGCAGAGATTTCAGCAACGATTATAGCACAACTCAAAAACCTTAATACCCTTATTAAGGCCGTTGGCACTGATGCAAAGAATAACCAGACAACATACGAGGAGCAGGTTGCAGAGTATAAAAAGACAAACGAATATTGGTCTGAAACTTATTACAAGATTTCAACCGGCGACCAGACAAGTATCGTTCAGGAATACCTTAAGCAGCTCACAGAGCAGCAGACAGCTCTTACAGAACTGAATGCACAGATGCTGAAGAATTACAATGAAGGTAAATCGGTTGCTGAGAATGAGAATGTATTGGCGAAACTGAATGAGATTAAGACTACTGTTAAGGCTATTGCCGACACTCAGGAAGAAGGCTATAATGCAGCTGTTGCAGCAGACAACAAGGCACGCTATGACGCGTTTACTGCTACTGTGAAGGATGCAAGAAATACTTATAATGAGGCCCTCACCACAATAGCTAAGTTCAGTGCCCTTACAAATTCTGAACTTGTATCAGTTGCAAATGAAGCTGTAACTACAGCTAATGCTGCAATCAATGGTATACTTACAGACCTTCGTGTACTTGAAAGTAATGTTTCAGAAGAATATCTGGCAACTGTAAGTCCGGCAATATTCGATGCTGCTGAGTCTCATAAGGCAGAGGCTGAAACTTATATTACAAAGATAAATGATGCTGTAGCTGCACTTGATAACGCTGTAAGCACCGTTGCCAAGAGTGTGTTCAGTAACAACTTTGCTTTGGCAAACGCTAAGTTGGATGCAGCAATTACAGAATTGACAGATGCCGGTTATAATTCTGATGTTATAGCAAAATCATTCTCTGATGTAAGAAAGATTGTTGCAGATGCAAATAAAGATTTTGCCGACAAGTATTTCGCATTATCTGTTGATGCTCATCTTAACGCTTTCGCCACTATCGACGAACTGCTTGTTGCAGGTAAGGAAGATGCTGCACAGCGTGAATGGACAGTTGTTATTACAGCTATCGACGAGCAGGTGGCTAAAGAAAGCGCTGACCTTAAAGTATTTGAATATATCGGCGATGCAGACGGAACAAGAAAGCAGCAGATAATTGATAGTTATGATGCACTTGTTGAAGCTACTGTTACTGCTGCTAAGAATGCATATACAGAAGTAGAAAAGGGCAATTTGTATGCAAGTCTGCCGTCAATAAAGGCTTTGCTTGCTCCGTTTGAAAGCAGTACAATTTATTCTGACGCAAAGGCTGCATCACAGGATCAGGTTGCCAATAAAGAGGCTTACAATGCAATGAAGGCTGCTCTCGGTGAACTTCAGGCAAGTCTTGAAGCTGCAGCGGAATTTGTAAATGGCTATGTAATTACAGTTGATTGCGGTGAGGTAACAGCTCAGAATCTTTTAAACACACAGCAGTCAATCATTGATCGTAAGTTGTCATCAGGCGGATGTGTTGACTACTATGATGACGGTGAGGGAGCATTTAAGACAAATTGTGCTGGCATAGAAGCTGCAATAGCATCTATTTATGTCACTGCAAATGATAGAGAAAGTCTTAGACTTGCAGATGAGATAGTTTCGCTCAAGGGTGATCAGAACAAAGCTGCCGCAGCTGTAGAAGGTACAGACAAGGTTGCCGAGGTAGATGCTTATATCGAAAAGATAAACTCTATGGCTGAAGAACTTGAAGATATGGAAACAGATGCTGACTTCATCGCTCTCGATGAGAAAGACAAGCAGCCTAAGTATCTTGAGTTTGAGACAAAGATTGCCACAATGCGTGCCGAACTTGCTGCATATTATGATGCAAATCTTGCTGCTACAACAATAGAAACTCTTAACTCTGCTTTAGCCGAGGTAGAGAGCAAGTATAATGCCGAGGTTGAGGTTCTTAACGGATGCCATGAAAATGTACAAAAAGATTACACTGGGGCTCTCGCTGCCGTTAAGACTTCTATCGACAATATGAGCGCCGAAATAGCCAAGTATGCTGAGGCCGGCTCAATATTGTTCTATGAAGGCAAACTCTCTACCGGCATAGCAGCTGTTGAGGCAGAGTTGGCTAAGCTCACACAGGATATTGCTGATGCTCAGAAACCATATACAATCAACGATGCGAAGTATGTAGAGCTTAAAGCAGAGCTCGACAAACTGGAGGCAAGTCTCGATGCTGTTGTTGAGAAGATTAGCAATTACGAATTCTTCGATATAAAACAATATCAATATTATATTGAAGATGTTAGAGGCGTAATTGATTATGACCGTCAGATACTTGAGGAAACCAATGCAGCGTTCTCTTTGACAGAAAATAGTGAGAATGTAAACAAGTCCCTTGTTGAATTATGTATTGCAGATTTAGATAAATATGCAACATATGATGAGCTTGAGCAGCGTATTTATAATAGTAATGAGAACAAGTCTGGCTTGTTGGCTCTTTATAATAAGGTTTCGAATATTATAAACACAAGCAAGTATACAGAGGAAAACGGAGATGAACTTAGAGCTGAACGTCTTCGTCTCAATAGATTAATTGGATTGCTTTATACTTATAATTCAGATGCATATAATAATGGAACTGTAAATCAAGACCTTGACGGAAATCCGTTGCTCGATGAAGAAACCGGAGTTCAGGGCGTGGCTATCGACTATATGACAGAGGCCGTTCCTGCCGTATGGGAGCGTTATGGCGAGCTGACAGAGCAGCTTAACAGCCTGAAGGCAGATGCCGAAGGTTATGCTTATATCCTTGGCGACGTTAACCGCGACGGTTCGGTACTGGTAGACGACTATACTCAGATTCTGAACTATGTTCTTGAGGTTGAGACGGTAGATGAAGGCTCAATGGAATATCTTGCAGCTGATGTAAACGAGGATGGCAACATAAATATCGGTGACGTTACAGCTGTTACAAATGCTATTCTCGGCAACAATAATACAGGCCTGAGAGCAGTGGCACGCTATGAGGCAGCTCAGCAGGGTGCTGCAGGTAGCCTCGAACTTGCTACAGAAAGTAATGGTGACGTGACACGTGTGGCTGTCAAGATTAATGGTTCTGCAGCATATGTAGGCGCACAGATGGACATCAAGCTCCCGGCAGGTGTAACACTGCTCAGCGCTACATCCGGCAGCAGCGAGCACAACCTCTATCAGAACACATTGGCCGACGGCACACTGCGTGTGGTTGTAAGCTCTATGCAGAACAGCGCGCTCGGCACCAACGGCGAGGCTGTTGTATTGCTCGAACTTGCTGGCAAGGTTGACGGCAACATAAGCATCTCTAACGTGTTTGCTTCTGATGCAAGAGGCATTGCCTACAGCATCGACGGTACAGGCGATGGCACGACAGGTATCGGCGGCGTTGACGCAGACAAGAGTCTGAAGGATAGGATCTACTCTGTAGGCGGTCAGGTGATGAAGACTCTGAAGAAGGGTGTTAACATCCTGCGTGGCTCAGACGGTTCAACCAAAAAAGTGCTTCGCAAATAATCGAGACCCTGAAAGTTAGATAGAATTATACTCTTATGGACATGAAGGCGTGGCGTCACGTAGGCTGTCACGCCTTCTGTTTAAGGAAAATAATTTCAAGAAACCATTTAGTTTAAAAATTGAGTATGATAAAAACAAACATTCTTAAATGTCACTTTGCCTCACGGCTGATTATGGCATGCCTTATGGCGGTTGGTTCTTTTGCTTGCGCATTGGCCGACAACAAGGTGACGATAGAGAGCTTTAACATAAAGCCAGGCGAGGAAAAGACTGTTGCTGTGTGTCTTGACAACAGCGACAGGATTACTGCTTTGCAGATGGATATAGCCCTTCCCGATGGTATCGTTTATGTAGCCAACAGTCTGACACGCGATGAAGTACGTCTTGACCGCGACTACCATTCTCTTTTTATGAGCACTCTTTCTGACGGCAATCTCCGTTTGCTTATTGTTCCTTCAGACACTGTCTCTATTTTTGGCGATAGCGGTGCCGTAGCTTATTTTAAGGTTAAGGCTGAAAACAGTTTCGTAAAAGCCGGTGAAATAGACTTCACAAATATCCTTGGCAGCAGCCACGAAAAAGGTGAAGACGGCTATACAAAGAGTTTCCCCATGGCTGACTTTAGCGCAGATGTAGCTCCTTATGTAGGAAAACTTTATACAGCTGCTGACACATTGGCTATAAAGACCGACGGAACATCAAAGAAGGTAAGCCTTGTGCTCGACAACTTTATTAACGTAAGAGGCATGCAGGCTCTGATAACTTTGCCTCAAGGACTTTCGTTTGAAGTTAAAGACAACGGTAAACCGAAGTTTGAGTATGGCAGTCGTCTGCCTCAGAATGCTACGATAAGTTCTAACATGACCGCTGACGGCAAATTGAAGATAGCTGTTGCTGGTATGACAACAGAGAATTTTGCCGGAACAACAGGTGAGGTGCTGGCTTTCTATGTTAAGGCTGACGAAACATTGGCACTGAAATCAGATCTTGTGATAAATGATGTTATTGTTTCTAATGAGAACGGTAATGCTTTCGGCCTCTATGACGAAGTGAAACTTAGTGTTACAAACTCTTATCTTGCACATTATACTCCGGCAAAGGCATTGGTAGATTCATTGCGTAATTTGTACAACGAGGCAGTTGACAGCATTGCCGCAAATGCCGCTAACGTTAAGGATAACGAAGACATTCTTGCCGCTGAAGCTGCAATAGTAGCAAAGATTGATAGTTTGCAGAAGGTTGTAGATGACTCTTATGCCAATGAAACTTTGGCCGAAGGTCTTGCTGATGTTCAGGCCGGAGCCGATGATATAGCTACATCGATAAAAGCTCTTGTTGAAAATGCTTTGGCTGCCCAGGCTGGCAAGGAAGCTGTAAACGAAGAGGCGTACAAGCGTCTGACCGCTCAAATAACTTCACTTCAGACAGAACTCGATGCCGCAAAGGAAACAATCAATACCGAGTGTAAGGACGTTGCCTCTCAGTTTACTGAAGTAATCGACAGCATCCAGACTCGCATCACAGCAATCTCCGACAGCGTTAAGACAGCTTATGAGGCTGTAGAGCTTACAGCAGAAAGCACAATCGATTCATTGTCAGTAAAGGCATCTATCGCCCAGCTTCTTGTAGACGCCAAAGCTGCTCAGGCTGTTGTAACCGCCAATGAGGCAGCCTATAACCGTCTGACAGCTGAGATAGCTTCACTTCAGACAGAACTCGATGCCGCAAAGGAAACAATCAATACTGAGTGTAAGGACGTTGCCTCTCAGTTTACAGAAGTAATCGACAGAATCCAGACTCGCATCACAGCAATCTCAGACAGCATAAAGACAGCTTATGAGGCAGGTGAACTTACTGCAGAGAGTACAATTGATTCTCAGTCAGTGAAAGACTCTATCGAAAAACTCCTTTCTGATGCCAAGGCTGCTCAGGCTGTGGTTGATGCCAATGAGGCTGCTTATGCCCGTCTGACAGAAGAACTTGAGGCCCTTCAGGCAGAACTCGATTCCGCTGAAGAGACTGTCAATACCGAGTGTAAGGACGTAGCTGATCAGTTTGTTGATGACATTAAGGCCATTCAGGATGAAATCGATGAAATTTCGGAGAAAGTAGAAAGTGATTATGAGGCTGTTAAGCTTACAGAAGAAAGCACGATCGACTCTCAGACAGTAAAAGATGCTATTGCAAAGCTTCTAGCAGATGCTGAAAAAGCTCAGAAAGAGTATGAAGAGGCAACCGGAATTTATGGAATAACAATCGATGATATACAGAACGGTGATGTTGAAGTATATGATATTACCGGAAAGAAACTTAACTCATTGGTTAGAGGAAAATTGAATATTGTGAAATATTCGAATGGTAAGATCTATAAAATACAAGTTAAGTAGAATGCAGGTAAATTGTTATTCGACGTGAGTCGCGTAACATTAAAATTCAGATTGCAGCACGGCAGGGCTTTTCCCTGCCGTGTATTTTTTGTTTTCAAGTCTATACCTGTTTTACTTCTTCTTACAGCATTCGGTTTTGCTGCAATTTTTGCAGTCTTGTTTACATCCTGTCTGTTGCTTGTCGCAGCAGTTCTGTTTCTTCTCACAGTTTGCCTGTTGTTTGCTGCAGCCCGCCTGTGCCTTGTCGCAGCAATTCTGTTTTGGTCCGCAACTTGCCTGCTGTTTCTCGCAGCAAGTTTGCTTCTTGTCGCAGCCGGTCTTAACGGTGGCCGTGTATCCGATTTTCTCGAAGCCCTTCATCAGTTTTTCGGGCGTTGTCTTGTCGGCGTCGTAGGTCAGTGTAACCTCCTGCCGACTGATGTTTGTATCAATTGCCTTTATACCCTTCTCGAAGCGCATGTTGCTCTTAATCTTGTTCTCGCATGCCTCGCAGTGCATCTGCGGATTTGTGGTTACGATGATGGTCTTGATGTCTTTGGCAAAACTTGTGATAGCGCACAGCGCCAATGTCAATAATAAAAAATGTCGTTTCATAAATTTCTGTTTTATCTGTTTGGTTTTATTTTTTGTATGATAATTTGTCTGTACTTTGTTCGGTTTACTACATCCTTCCGATGTTTATCCTCACTCCGGCATAGAACATGCGGCCGTGCACGGGACCCCATACAAGCGTAGGCTCGAAGCCTGTGCCCCATGGATTGTCTGTACCGTAGATAGATGTCTTCTGGGTGAAGCCGGTAAGGTTTTCGCCTCCGACGTATACTGACCAGTGGCGGAACCAGCGAGTTATCTGTGCGCTGAGCTGCTCGTATGAGCCGAAGCGCTTGTTCCACGACATTGTGCCGTCTGGCAGTTCGTAAGGATCGGGCATCCGGCCGCCGCCGTTGAGCTGCAGCGTGGCGTCAAACTGCCACAGGCCGAGCGGCGTCTTGTATGATGCCGTGATAAGTCCCTTGTATTTGCTTGTCAGCGGTTTTTCGAGCAGTCGGCCGCCGTAGGTGGCCTTCACGTCGTTCAGACGGTAGGCTGCCGTGAGCGTCATGCCCTTGAATATGGGGTAGGTGGCGTCTATCTGCAGCGTGTGCGAATACGACTTGCCGTTCAGGTTGCCTATGTGTATCACGCCCGGGTCGGTGTCATAGTCGGTTTCGGCCTGCGCCATGAAGCGTGTGTAGTAGTATTCGGCGTTGAGCTTCAGCGTCTCGCCCAGCAGCGGAATGTTCAGTGCGGCACTCGCCCCGTAGTTCCATGCCTCCTCCTGCTCAAGGTCGTCTATCACGAGCCGGCGTCCGCTCGCCAGCAGATAGTTGTTTTCGGCCAGGGCGTGAGGTGTGCGGTAGCCCTTGCCTGCCGAGAGACGCAGCGTAAGTATGTCGGTGGGCATGTATTTCAGGTGCAGGCGCGGCGTTACGAATGTGCCGTACACCGAACTGTGGTCGGCCCTTATGCCCGCCATGGCTGTCAGCCGGTGGTCGAGGTTGAATGTATATTGGGCATATATGCCGGGCACGGTCTCCTTCTCGTTCATCCTTACGGGCGATGCCTCCTTGTCGTTCACCATGCGCACGGTCTGTCCCAGATAGTCGTGGTTGAGGCTCAGTCCGGCCGACAGGTTGTGCATTTTGGTGAAGTTGGTCTCAAACACCAGCGACGCATACACGTTCTTCTCGTTCACGTCATACGTCTTGTGTCCGTATCCGGCGTCGAGCATATGCATCGAGCCCGATGCCATGAGGGCTATGTTGGTGCCCTTGTGGCGGTCTATGATGAAGGCGTGCTTCATGTAGGCCTCATACCGCTCCGTGTCGAGCCCTATCCTGAACAGTTCTGCGCCGTCGTTGCCGCGGTGGCCTGTCTGTCCGCCGTTGCGGTGCTCCTTCAGTGCGCCTATGCCTCCGTGGAATATATACTTTTCTCCTGCCCAGAGCCATCTGTTCTGCAGGTTATACTGCTCCACTTTCGGCTTGTCGTAGAAGCCGTCGCCGTTGTCGTCGTGATTCTCAAAGCTGTTTTCGTAGTGCATCAGCACCTCCGTGCTCAGCTGCTTGTTTATGTGCAGGTTGGCATCGGCGTTGGCCTCTATGCGGCTCTTTGTGTCGCCGAAGAGGTTTACCTCTATGCCCTCCTCGTCCTCGGGTTTCTTGTAGTCTACGTTTATCTGTCCTGTTATGGCCTCGTAGCCGTTCTTCACCGACGCCGCACCCTTAGACACCTGTATGCCCTTCATCCATGGGCCGGGCACGTAGCCCAGCGCATAGGGCGCCGCTGCACCGCGGAAGTTGGGCATGTTCTCGGTCATCATCTGCACGTAGGTGCCGGCCAGTCCCAGCAGTTTTATCTGCCTTGCGCCCGTCGTGGCGTCGTTGTAGCTCACGTCTACGGCAGGGTTTGTGGTGAAGCTCTCGCCAAGGTTGCAGCATGCCGCGCGGAACAGCTCCTCGCGGTTCAGGTTGAATCCGTTAACGGCTCCGCCCATACGTGTCGTTCCGGCGCGGCGCGCCACCACAGCCACCTCGCCCAGCGAGCTTTCGCGGTGTATGCTGTCGTTATGGCTTATGCTGTCTGTGGCCAGTGAGGCCGGGCTGTTGCCGGCGCATATTGTGGTGCAGGCAGCCAGAGCGGCTCCTGCAGCTGTAAGTCTTATGTTCATCTGTAATTCTTGCTTTTATCCGTTTTTTATTGTTCTTTAGTTTACGGCTGCGTGCTGTCTGTGCCCCAGCCGTTATGTCTTTGTCGCCTCGTCGTGCCTTGGTGGCGCCTCGTAGCAGCAGAGGCTTCGGCCAGGCATGATATGGTCAGGCGCGCATGCTTGGGCGCCTGACTTAAAGGTGAGTAAAAAAATATTATGATAAAAAACAGGATAAAATCAGATTATCAGCACTCTTATCATGGCCAGATATAGCCGTGGCGGAGCGTGCAGCAGTCTTGGCGTATACCGGCAGATGAGATATGCTGAAGCGGGCGCCTGACAGTATGAGGCAATGCTGTATGGCGGCAGCATCGTGGCCTGAGCGTCAGGCACGCTTGCCGGCTTTTGATGCCCCGTGGTTGTCGGCCACAGCTTCATCACCACCGTTTCGGCACACGACTTGGCTTCCATGTGCAGCCTGTCGCACTGCCGGCAGCATGTGCTGTGGCATTCGGTCTGCGCCTTGTTGCCCTTGCAGCAGCATTTCACAATCACAAAACCAGCTCCGCCGGCCACCATCATCAGTGACAGCAGCATGCATATCAGTATGTTGCCTTGGCGTTTCATCATTTCTTTTGTGCGTTATGTGACAGTGTTAAACAAGCCGGGATGTTGCTTCAGCCCTTGCTGCGTTAATGAAAATTTTTTGTGCAAATATATAGCATGAGCCTTACAATGCAAAGCAAATTAATTTTTTTTATAAACTTCACAGACAAAATAATGATTTCGGTATAGTTGTCTCGTGCTGATAATATTGCGGATGCAGTGAGAAAATGGTATATGCAGATTGCGTATTAATCGCGGACAGCTCAGGCATATCTTGAGAACGTGTGTCTGGGGAGTTATAACGCACTTGTTTTTGATGAAAAAACGGGCCACTTTCACATCAAAAGTGGCCCGTTTCCGACCCGTAAACGATAGGTTAATGATTTGAAAGCAATACGTCTTGTTTTGCTTGCGGTCGGCGTTTTATTTGCTTTTGTTTTGAACGTTTATTAATGAAATAGTGCGTTTTTCTTATGATTTTTTTGCCGTTTTATATGACAGGCTGTTTTGGCAGGCGTCTTTTTGGGTTTTTCGTGATGGAGTAAAAAAACAACTCGCCATATCTTTAAGTAACTTTTTCAGGGAGTTACTTGCAGATGTGGCGAGTGGTAGATTTTTATCTAAAAAGACTTCTTGTCCTATTATCTTGGCTTTTTGTCTGCGATATGCTGTGCGTTGTCTTGTCAGCGGGCCTTGCGTGCCATGAGTTTCAGCAGGGCATATCCGCCGAACAGCTGAACGAGCAGACCGGGCCAGCCGAGGCGCAGGTCCTGAAGGGCGGCAGCCATCGAGCCAGTCATGCCCCATTCGGCTATTGTACCTATGGCCTGATATATAACAATAGCTGCTGCCACGGCTACTATGCTTACCTTCTTGCAGCGCGATGCAACGGCAGCAGCGGCAAGGGCGAGCAGGCCCGACTTTATTAATATTATCGGCAGCATGGGTGCCGGCGGCATGCCGAACATCATATTGTTTACCAACGGCGAGGCTATGGCCGTGAGCAGTCCGGCGGTGATGCCGTAGCGGTAGGCTGCAATGAGCGTGAAAAAGTAGATAGGCAGCCACACCAGTCCGCCCTGCGGCAGCATGTGGCACAGTTGAGGCAGCAGGATGTTGCCTGCCACGAATGCTGCAGCCAGGGCGTAGGTCTTGCCTTCGCGGTAGCTGAGCTGTTGTATCTGTGATATTGTTGTTTCCATTAATTATGAATTGTGAATTATGAATTGTGAATTATGAATTACGCTTTATGAATTCTTTAATTAGTTTCCATGCCTCGTCGGGTGATTTGGCTTCCGCTGTAAGCTGTTCAACAGGGCATATTCCGGTGCCTTCGCGGTTGATTATGTGGTCTACAGTCTTGCCGTAGCTGAGGCTTATTCCGGCATCTTGCAGTTTGCTGACAGCCGGCCGGCTGATGACTTCGGCATATACTTCGGCCACGCCGCCCTTGACGAGCAGGAAAGCCGCACCAAGTCCGATAACCTTGTCGGCCACCGAGGCGCCCTGCGTAAGGTCGGGATGAGAGGTTACGGCATCGAAGAGGTCTGCCACACCCCTGCGTCTGAACACAATGGTCTTGCCGCCCGGTGAGCGCATCACTCCGCGGCAGCCGTCATGGCCGAGCATGCTGATGAGCTTATCCATTCTGCTTCAGCTCCTCCACGAATTTGTCAATGCGATGCATCTCTTCCGGAATCTTGATGCCCTGCGGACAATGTTCAACACACTGGCCACAGCCAATGCAGTGGGATGCCTGGCGCAGGCGCGGCACGCTGCGGTCGTAGCCTATGAGGAAGGCGCGGCGCGCACGGCGGTAGTCGGGGTCCTGACTGCCCTTGTTGGGCATGTTGCCCTCCTTGATGCAGCGGTTATAGTGAGACAGCACCGCCGGTATGTCTATGCCGTAGGGGCAGGGCATGCAGTAGTTGCACTCGTTGCAAGGTATCGTGTTCAGGTTGTATATGTCGTTGGCAATCTCCATCAGGAATGCCTCTTCCTCCTTTGTGAGCGGTTTCAGCGGCGAGTAGGTGCAGAGGTTGTCTTTCAGGTGCTCCATATACGTCATGCCGCTCAGCACGCAGAGCACGCCGTCGGGAGTGCCCGCAAAGCGGAACGCCCAGCTTGCCACGCTGCTTTCGGGCTCGCGCTCCTTCATCTTGGCCACGATAGGGTCGGGCACGTTGGCGAGTCGTCCGCCCAGCAGCGGCTCCATGATTATTGCCGGTATGTTGCGTTTCTTCAGTTCGTTGTAGAGATATACGGCATCAGTGTTCACGGGATTGATCTCGTTGGCGTAGTTCCAGTCGAGATAGTTAAGCTCTATCTGCACGAAGTCCCAGTGATACTTGCCTTCGTCGTGCCATTTTAGCATCAGGTCGAATATCTTGACATCGCCGTGATAAGAGAAGCCGAGGTTGCGTATGCGTCCCTTCTCGCGCTGCTCCACGAGCCAGTCGAGTATGCCGTTGTCCATATAGCGGCCGTTGAATGTGGCAAGCGAGTCTTTGCCCTGTCCGATGGCGTGCAGCAGCAGATAGTCTACATAGTCGGTCTGAAGCTCCTTCAGTGAGTTTTCAAACATCTCGATAGATGCCTTGCGCGTCCATGTCTCGGGGTTAAAGTTAGAGAGCTTGGTGGCAATGAAGTATTTGTTGCGCGGATGGCGCTTCAGGGCAATGCCCGTGGCACGCTCCGACTGTCCCTGGCAGTAGGCTGGTGACGTGTCGAAGTAGTTGACGCCGTGTTCCAGCGCGTAGTCAATCTGGCGGTTCACCATTTCCTGGTCTATGGGCGTAACCTCGCCTTCTTTCTTCTTGGCGTCGTTGCCTCCCACCACCGGCAGGCGCATCATGCCGTAGCCCAGGATAGACACCTTCTCGCCGGTCTTGGGGTTGGTGCGGTAGGTCATCTTGCCCTTGGGCGGTTCCTTGGCGGCAGTGGTCTTATTGTCGTTGCCCTTGCAGGCGGTGAGCAGTGCCGATGTGGCCACGGCTCCGCCTCCGAGCAGTTTCAGAAAACTTCTTCTGTTTATGTCTTTACTCATAACGGTAATTGTTTTTTAGTTGTTGATAAAGAGACATCGGGGTGAAGCTATACCGTGCGGTGAACTTCGTGTCCCTCAACATAGATGGCGCTGAACGGACGTGCCGGACAGAGGTTTTCGCACGCTCCGCAGCCGATGCATCTCGCCTCGTTCACGGCAGGAATGGTCAGCTTTGAGTCGGTGCCGGGGTGGAGCGGTATCATCGTTATTGCTCCCACTGGGCAGTGGCGGGCACAGTTGCCGCAGGCAACGCCGTCAGTAACGCTCACGCAGTTTTTCTTTATCCACACGGCGTGGCCTATCTGTGTGGCCGACTTGTCCTCGCGTGTTATCGGCTTGATGGCGCCCGCAGGGCACACATCGCTGCATCGGGTGCATTCGGGACGGCAGTAGCCGCGCTCATACGACATTGTCGGCTGCATCAGTTTTGACAAGTCAGACGATGGACGCAGCACGTCGTTGGGGCATGCCGACACGCAGAGCTGACATGCCGTGCAGTGCTGGGCCATGTGGCGTGCAGACATAGAGCCGGGAGGAGTTATCGGCGTGGCGCGTTCGGGCTGCACCTTGTCCTCAATAACAGCCAGTCCTCCGTCCACCTTCTTCTTCTCCTGAGCCAGCGCCGCAGCCGTAGTTGCCATTGCTGCACCGAGCAGGAACGATCTTCTGCCGCTGTCAACGTTGCCGCTTTCATTTCTTCCTTCATGCTTTGCTTCGGCTTTGCGTGCCTCAGCTTTAGCCGGGTGAACATATCTTATGGCATCCTTATTACATTTGCCTATGCAGTTGCCGCACACCACGCAGCGGCTATAGTCAATGCGTCCTGTCTTTACGTCGATGGCCGAAGCCTTGCAGTTCTTCTCGCAGAGGCGGCAGCTTACGCATTTGTCGCCGTCAATGCTGATCTTGAACCATGAGAAACGTGCAAAGAAACTCAGAATTGTGCCAACGGGGCATATTGTGTTGCAGTAAGTTCTGCCCCCGCGCCATGCCAGCACGGCAATAATCACGAACGTCACGGCGGCAATTTGAGCGTAGGCAGGCTGCGCATCCACACGTCAACGCTGTAGAATGCATAGCTGTCCATGCGCTCGGCAAGCGATGCCAGCACGTTGTTGCCTGCCGTCCACACGGGGCGCAAGATGCTGTTGACCATACGTCCGTAAGAACTGTAGGGCGCAAGCAGCGACACGATTACGTTGATTCCGGCAACGCATGACGCAAGAAACACCACCAGCACGCCGTAGCGCAGCCAGCGCTTTTCGGGCGAGAAGCTGAAGCGATTACGCTTTCGTCTGCCGTGCAGGGCAGATATGAGGTCCTGCATTATGCCCAGCGGACATATTACGGAGCAGTAGATGCGCCCGAATATCAGTGTTAAAATCAGAAGACCGGCCACTACAGCCACGTTCAATGCCAGCACGGCAGGCCAGAACTGTATCTTGGCCAGCCATCCGAGCCATGCGTGCAGCGAGCCTGTCAGGTCGAGAAAGAGCAGCGTAATCAGAGTGAAGGTTACTGCTGCCAGCAAGATTCTTATTTTCCTTAGCATGGTTTATAGATATTGTTTTCAGATTATTATTGTTTCTTTTCGGTAATTCTCACTATCATTATGCTTGCCTCATAGAGCAGCCATATTGGCAGCGAGACGATAAGCATGGTGAACATGTCGGATGTAGGCGTTATAACGGCGGCAAGGATGAGTATCACTATTATGGCGTGGCGGCGATAGTGTGACATCCAGCGGGCCTTGAGAAGTCCGAAGCGGGCCAGAAGCCAGCTTATCACCGGTATCTCGAACACGGCGCCCATCACGAGGCTCATGCCCAGGAGGGTGTCCATATACGAGCTTATGCTGAGCATGTTCATCACTGCAGCGCTTACCTGATAAGTGCCGAGAAAACGGACGGTGAGAGGAAACACTACAAAATAGTTGACGGCAACGCCCATAAGGAACATGGCGTAGGCCCAAAGGGTGATGCTTACAGAGTAGCGCCGCTCGTTGTCATAAAGGGCCGGAGACACAAATCTGAACAGCAGATACAGAATGTAGGGCGAGGCTATGAGCAGACCTGCGGCCAGTGCCGTCTTCAGATGTATCATGAACTGCTCTGTCAGCCCGGTGTTTATCAGTTGAAACTTAAACGGCTCCGCGCCCAGTATCCTGTAGGTTATGAAGCCAGGGTCGGCAGGAGCAAGCACTATGCCGAACAGCTCTTCCTTGAAGCCGAAGGCTGCGGCCGCTGCCGCTGCTGCCGCCGCAAGCATGCGCAGAATGCACCCCCTTAGCTCCTCGAGATGATCCCAGAACGTCTGCGGCGTGCCGCTGTTGCTTTCAGCGTTGCTCATTCGTCCTTCTTCTTCTCCTTGTCTTCAGCAGTGTCGTCTATCTTGCCGTTCATGCCGTCCTTAAAGCTCTTGACGCCTTGTCCGAGACCCTTCATCAGTTCGGGTATCTTCTTTGCGCCGAAGAGCAGCACCAGCGCCAGCACGATTAAAATGAGTTCAGGTGTTCCAATCATAATGTTTTTCTTGTTTTGTTCGCAATGCAAAAATAATATAAATTCTTTTTATTCTCTCTCTTTGCGCCCATTAGGCGGTGTAAGTTTATGTTTTTTTTATTATTCTGTAATCCGCTTTTAGCCGGCAGTGAATGTCTGGGATATCGTCCGACCTGGAGGCTACATTCAGAAAGACAGGTTTACGCCTGCCATGAACGTTGCCTTTGGCATAGGGTAGCCGTAGTTGATTTCATATTTCTGTGCCAGAAGATTCTCGCCCTTTACCCACAGCTGCATCATGCGGCAAGCTCTGTAGCTTACGGTTGCGTTGAGCAGGGCAACGTTTTCCTTCACTTCGTCGGCGCCGGTCTGGGTGTAAAGGCCGCTGATATACTGCAGTCCGCCGTTTACGTTCCATCGTCCCGACTTATAGTTAGCTCCGAGCCACAGCTTAGACTCGGGCGCTCCCACAACAGGATTGTGCATGTGCAGCAGACTGTAGTTGCCGTTCACCTGCCAGCAGCTGTTTATTCTCCAGCTAAGGTCGAGTTCGGCGCCGCTGTTTTCAATGGCTCCCGTGTTCACGTTCATAGGCCGTCCGTCCACCATCTGCTGCTGGATGATGTTGCTGCCCTTCATGTAATAGAGGTTGACGCCGTAGCTTAGGCCTGCCGACGGCAACTTGTGAGACCACGACAGCTCGTAGTTCATTATGCGTTCGGGGCGCAGCTCGTCGTTGGCGGGCTTCCAGAAATACATCTCGCGTATCGACGGATTGCGGAAACCCTTGCTCACCATGGCCTTTATCTCGCCGTTTCTTATAACTCTCGACACAATGCCGCCGCGCGGAATCCACTCAGTGCCCGACTGCGAGTGGTGGTCGAGGCGTATTCCGGCACTCAGTGTGAGCCACGAAAGCAGGTCTTGGCTTATGTCAACGTAGCCTGCTATCTCGTTCTCATTCTCATGACCTATGACTGAAGTGGTCTCGCCCGAAGCCCTGTCGCGGTTCCAGGCCTTGCCGTAGATGTGCTGATAGTCGAGTCCTATGGTGGTCAGGTTGCCCCGCAGCAGCCTGATGTTCTGATATACCGACAATCCGGCGAGGGCGTCGTCCGACCTGAAGTAATAGTCCTTGGGCTGCTCGCCGTCCTCATATCCGTCGTTGATCTTGTGCCGTCCGAAGTTGTAATAGGCGCTGACGGCTCCCGATGTGCTGCCGTAGTCGTTGCTCACAACTACAGATGCCACGCCGCGCGTAATCCATTGGCGTGCGTCATAGACGGGCACCTGCACGCTTCCGGGATAAGAGGCGTTGAAGTGGGTGAGGTTGATGTCAGCGTATGCCGACCAATGTTGCGACATGTCGTAGCCCAGTTTGACGTATCCGCCATACTGCTCGAAGCCCATGCGCGGCCTGTTGTTGTCGGTGCGGGCATATTGTCCCGACACAACGCTGTAAAACCTGCCGCTCCTTATGCGGTTGGTCAGCTCGCCCTGGAACGTGCCGTAAGAGCCTCCGCCGAGATGTACGTCGGTCTTTACGCCGTCTGACTTCATCTTTCTGGTTACTATGTTGATAACTCCGCCCATGGCGTTAGAGCCGTAGAGCGTTGATGCCGGGCCGCGCATCACCTCGACATGGTCGGCAAGCATGGTCTGATAAGAGTCGCTTATGGAGTGGCCGAAGATGCCCTGATATTGCGGATGGCCGTCGATGAGCACCATGAAGCGGCCCTGCGAGCTGCTGAGTCCGCGCATAGAGATAGTGCCGGCAGCACCGTCGCTTACGCCATAGCCGAGCATTCCGCGCGAGGTGACAAACAGTCCGGGCACATATTCGGCAAGGGTGGGCAGCACGCTTGTGCGCTGAGTCTCTGTGAGAGTCTCGCGGCCTACCACCGTAACCGTGGCAGGCAGATGTCCTATGCTGGCTGTGCTGCGCGTGCCCGTTACGACAATGTTGTCGAGCTGATATGTGAGCGAGTCGGTCTGTGCGTTTGATGTTGTAACAGTTAAGGCGATGAATAAGGCTGAAAATAATGTCTTGTTCATAAGTTTGTCTTGCTGATGATGTGTCTGTGATAAAAGCCGGTGGGACAGGCAGATGCCGGCTCCTGCGGTCAGCCGTTGTTGGAGGACAAAATTAGGATTCGACTTGTCAGTCGGTATTTCAACGATTCTGGCTATTGGAGCAGGTGTTCTGCCGGGTCCCGTCCGGCTCATTCAGTTGTAGAAGAAGTTATTAATTGTCTATATCTATGAGAGTGTAGGTCTTGCTGCCAAGCCCTATCTTCTCCGCATAGTCGGTTATGTAGGTGCCGTGCTGGCGGTTGATGCGCTCTATGAGCGGCTTGTTGTCGTCGCCGGCAGAGGCTTTGTGGTTAAAAATCTTGTCGAGGCATGCCTGGTCGAGTGCCACGGGGTCGAGCGATGCCATTATGCCCATGTCCTTTATGGCCGGAGCGGCAGGATGACTGTCGCAGTCGCAGTCGACGCTCATGTTGTTCATCACGTTGATATAGATGATGTTTCCGTCGAAATAGTCGGCCACGGCCTGTGCAGCTGCCGCCATGCTCTCAAGAAAATAGTCTTGTGCGGGCAGGTTGTTCCACAGCTCCTCCTGGCTCTGCACCTTGCCTGCGGTATGTATGTACGCCTTGCCTGCGCTCGATGCCACGCCTATCGACTGGTTTTTAAGCACTCCGCCGAAGCCTCCCATGGCATGACCCTTGAAGTGGGCCAGGTTTATCATGAAGTCATAGTTGGCCAGATGTGCGCCCACGATGTCGTATTTTATGTGTTTCTTGTCCTTCACCGGAATCCTTATGTCGCCGTATTCGTCCATGATGTCGACGGCAAAGATCGAGTCGAAGCCGTGCTCGTGTATTGTTTTCCAGTGAGCCTCTGACGTGTTGCGGCTGCCGGCGTATGCCGTGTTGCACTCTACGATGGTGCCGCCCACCTCGTCTACGAGGTTGCGTATGAGCGTAGGCTTAAGATAATTGTTGCCTCCGGCCTCGCCCGTGCTTATCTTTACGGCCACGCGGCCTTTGGCCTCCTTGCCCAGAGCCTTGTATATGCGCACGAGTGCTTCGGGCGAAATCTCTTTGGTAAAGTAAACTTTAGGCTGAGCCTGCGCGCACAAGTTGAACAGCAGCGCGGCTGCCAATGCTATTAACGTTTTCATATACATATAGTGTTATTTGTTGTTTCTTCAGTCCCTGCCGGTAGCGGTTGCGCCGGTGTATGCCTGTCTGCCGTGCATGCTCCGGCTGCTCTTTGCTCTGCAAAGTTATATTTATTATCCCGTTGACGCGCTATCCGTATTACAGAAAAAAGTACCATTTTTACATAAATGCCTATTTTTGCGTCATTTTTACCGATAATGGCATGCATCGGTCTGCCTCACCGGCTGATGACGTATGCGTGCCGCAGCCGGCTTCAGACCGTTGCATTCTCGATGCAGATTTATGCAGCCGCCGGCATGTCCGGAAGTAAAATATCAGGACAAAAGTTTTTCCTTATCTGGAAAAATGAAAGTTAATGAAGATTAAACGGACAGGGCGTAGAATGCAGTTTTGTTAACATCTGTTTGCGTTTTAGCGTGATAATGATACAGAGCAGGCACTTTTGGTGCCTTGAAAGCATACGTTTTGAATGACCAAAGGGCACATTTTGTGTTGCAAAAGCATAGCTTTTGGCATAAAAAATGCCTGATTTCCACTTTTTAAAGCTGCCGGTTGACGGCGCAAAATATGTAAAGCGCAATATATCAACGGTTTAACTGAAGATGCTTATTTTGGCTGTTTTTTAGCCAGAACAGCAGCGCCGTGATGAGCATCGCTATTCTGGAGGCGTTAACCGGTTGGCGTTTTGTACGTTTTTTTCGCATTTCAGACATGCACGACGGCACGCGTTTCTGTTGCTGACATGCTGCTGATGATGCGTGGCGTTATACAGCCGCCATGCTCCGCCGCCACGGTCAGCATCGTCGGTTCATATCGTGTAGCTCATCCGCAGCAGTCCTGCGCAGTAAGCCCCGTCAGAGTTCTTTATCAGATGTATCGCAGGCTGCAGATATCCCCTGCCTAAGCAGTTTATGCGGCACGTAAGTTCCGCCGCCCATTCGGTTTCGTCCTTATACACGGCGCGGTCGGCAAAGACGCCCAGTTCGGCATTGCGCATCGTCCTTACGAGTCCTATGCCTGCATATCTCCGGCAGATGACACCCTTTGACGGGTTGGCCGAATACTGCATGATGGCGCACATCCGCGGCGCAATCATCAGCTCGGCATATCCCCATACAGCCCCTGTTGCTGTCTTCTTCTGCGTCTTCTGCGCCTTTTCTGCCGTCGCGGTGCCTGCAAGTTCCTCATAAGACACGTTATTGCCATAATGCAGGTTAGCTCCAATATTAAAAGTGCTGCCATTGTTTTGATAATTTACGGATAATATTGAAAACAGTCCGTCGGATTCAGGACAAAGCCTGAAAACATTCTGACGGCCCGAAAAACTCTTGTATCCCACGCCGTTGTAGACCGATGCCATTACGGTCAGCTCCCTTATTTTCCGCTCAAGATGAATGCCCATGGATGCCAGCGGATAGTTGGCTATGCGGTAGTTGGCCGATATGGTTGGGAATATGCCGCACGAGCTGTTGGTGAACAGAGACATGAAGTGCGACGTGAAGTAGTCTTCGTTCATGTTGCGTATGCCGGCAAACAGCATGCTGCCGCCCGATGTAAAGGTCAGTCCGGCCACAGCCGGAGCCAGCGTGGTGTTGTCTTCGTCGATGTTTGAGAAGCCCTGACGGCTGCCGTCTATGCCCCCGCTGCGCGTCCTTGCTATGCTTATGACTGCCATATCGAGCCTTACGCCTTTGCATAAAGGCTGCATGAAGTCAATGCGCAGCAGGCTCGACATGTTGGTGTGTCCCTCGGCGTCGGCCTGCATCTCGGCTGTAAGTTGCGCGCTGATGTCCTGTGCCGTGGCGCGGCAGCAGCCGTATGCCGCCGCCGCGATGATGAGGCATGCAATCTTGTTCATCTGCTCAGAGCCATCTCTTAAACCGCCTGATATACCATTCCTTCACTACCTGCGTCAGCACGCAGTAGGCTATGAGCGTTGCCGCCAGCCAGGGAAAGTAGGACAGAGGCAGGGGCGTAAGTCCGATGCATGAGCCGAAGCGTGTGAAGGGTATTATTATTCCTGCCGCCATTATCGCCAGCGTCATGCACATCACCGGCCACGACGCGCGGCTCTGTATGAACGGAATCTTCTTGGTGCGTATCATGTGCACGATGAGTGTCTGCGACAGCAGGCCCTCTACGAACCATCCCGACTGGAACAGCGACTGTGCGCCGGGCGAGCTGCACCCGAACACATGCCACATGAGCAGATAGGTGGTGATGTCGAATATGGAGCTTATGGGCCCCGTGTATATCATGAAGCGGCTCAGGTCGGAGGCGTCCCAGCGGCGCGGCTTGCTGAGATAGTCGTCGTCCATGCGGTCGAACGGTATGGCCGTCTGCGACATGTCGTACAGAAGGTTCTGCACGAGCAGGTGTATCGGGAGCATAGGCAGGAAGGGCAGGAAGGCGCTTGCGGCCATCACGCTGAACATGTTGCCGAAGTTGGAGCCGGCGGTCATCTTCACATACTTTATTATGTTGCCGAAGGTGCGGCGCCCTTCTATCACGCCGTTCTCGAGCACCATGAGGTCTTTTTCCAGAAGTATTATGTCGGCGCTCTCCTTGGCTATGTCTACGGCAGAGTCAACAGATATGCCTATGTCCGACTGACGCAGGGCTGCAGCGTCGTTGATGCCGTCGCCCAGAAAGCCTACCGTGTTGCCCTGAGTCTGCAGCAGAGCTATAATCTCGGTCTTCTGCATGGGCGTAACCTTGGCAAACACCCTTGTCCTGGCCACAGCCTCACGCTTTTCTTCGTCGTTCATGGCGCTCAGCTCCGCACCGGTGAGCACGTTTGCCGTGTCGATGCCCACCTGTCTTGATATCGTGCGCACAACGGCGTCGTCGTCTCCCGACACCACCTTCACCTCTATTCCGTGGGCATGGAGCTGCCTTATGGCTCCGGCCGCCGACTGCTTGGGCGGATCGAGAAACGCCAGGAAGCCTATAAGCACCATGCCGCTCTCGTCTTCAACGGCAAAGTTGTTCTCCTTGCTCAGAAAACTCTTGTGTGCCACGGCCAGCACGCGCAGTCCCTGGCGGTTCATGCGCTTGCTTATCTCGTATGCCTTTACCCTTAATTCGGGCGTGAAGGGCACAACACAGTTGCCCACTTCGGTGTGCGAGCATATCTGCATCATCTCTTCCACGGCACCCTTGGTTATTATCTGCCTCTTGCCGCTGACGTCTTCAACCACTACCGACATCCTGCGGCGCGTGAAGTCGAAGGGTATCTCGTCCACCTTCTTGTAGCTCTCCCTGACAGACTCCATCTCAAGCTCCCTTACGTGCGACAGTATGGCCTTGTCCATCAGGTTCTTAAGGCCTGTCTGGAAGAAACTGTTGAAGTAGGCGTGGCGCAGTATCCGTCTGCTGTTATCGCTTGTGCCGTCGGCGTTTATATACTTCTCGAGCACAATCTGGTCGCAGGTCAGCGTGCCGGTCTTGTCGGTACACAGAATGTTCATTGCCCCGAAGTTCTGTATGGCGTTGAGATCTTTCACAATAGTCTTCTTGCGCGACATGGCAACGGCTCCCTTCGACAGGTTGACCGTTACGATCATCGGAAGCATCTCGGGCGTAAGGCCCACGGCTACAGACACCGCAAAGAGGAAGGCGTCGAGCCATTCGCCCTTTGTCAGGCCGTTCACCAGAAATACAAACGGAACCATTATCAGCATGAAGCGTATCAGCAGCATGCTCACCTTGGCAATGCCTTTGTCGAAGGCGGTAGAGGCACGGTGGCCGGCAATGCTTCGGGCTATGGTGCCGAGATACGTGTTGTTGCCTGTAGACACAACGATGCCCGTGGCAGAGCCGCTCACCACGTTGGAGCCCATGAAACAGATGTTCTCGAGTTCCACTATGCTCCGCCCGCGGCTGTCGCCTCCGCTTGCCTCCGCTCTCTTCTCTATAGCCTCCGACTCTCCAGTCAGTGTGCCCTGACTTACAAAGAGGTCTTTCGTCTCTATGATGCGTATGTCTGCCGGAATCATGTCTCCTGCCGCCAGTTTCACGATGTCTCCGGGCACGAGCGACGATATGCCGATCTCGTATTCCGTGCCGTCGTCTCTTTTAGCGGTGCATGTGTTGGTGACCATCTTCTGCAGCGCCTCGCTCGACACGCTGGCCTTGTATTCCTGCCAGAAGCGGAGAATGGTGCTGAGTATTACCATCGAGGCTATGATAATTATCGACGTGAAGTCTTTTTCCTCGGGAGCGGCGATATATACATCAATAATATACGAAATGATTATCAGAGCCGTAAGCACTCCGATGAAGGGATTTATAAAGGCCTTTATAAGCATTGTCAGCGGATGCATCTTCTTTTCATGCTCCACTTCGTTTCTTCCGTAAAGCGATTGTCTTTTTTCCACTTCCTCATTGTTCAGGCCCTGCGGGGCTGTCTGGAAATAGCTGAACACAGAGCTCATAGGCAGTTCTGATGCCAGAAAAATCTTCTCGGCATTGAATTCTAATTTCATCTTGCGCGTTTTCTTCCACATAGCGTATCCGTGTTTTTAGATTAATACTATTGTTTTTTTGCGCTGCAAAAGTCGGAAATGTTTTTCTGTAAGGCCGTTAGAATGTCATTAGAACGGTATTAGAAAATCATTAGAGAAAGTTCTAATAAAATTTTAATCCGGGTCTAATGATTTTCTAACAGCCGTTCTGCTGCCGCAGGGCTAACTTTGCATAAAAAACTTATGATTCTGTTTGTTGATTATCTGATAAGGATGGGCAGCGCTTTTCTTGCCGGAGCGTTGATCGGGCTGGAGCGTCAGTGCAGGCAGCGCAACGCCGGACTGCGCACCAACATTCTTGTTTCTGTAGGGTCTGCCGCTTTCACGGTGTTGTCGTATGCCATAACGTCTCAAAACGGCGACCCTTCAAGAGTTGCGGCGCAGATAGTTTCGGGCATAGGCTTCTTGGGCGGAGGACTTATTCTGAAAGACGGATTCAACGTGAGAGGACTCAATACGGCTGCTACGATATGGTGTTCTGCCGCATGCGGAACCCTTGCCGGAGTCGGCTTTTTCTCAGAGCTGGCGGTCCTTGTTGCCTGTGTGCTTGTCACTCATTGCCTTTTCAGGCCTTTATGCCATTTTATCGAAACAAAGTTTGAGGGGGCGGCGTCGCTGACCGTAAAGGTGGAATGTGATAAGGAGTCGCTTGACGCCGTAAGGAATATTATAACGAACACCTTGCTTTTTGGCGAGGCAAGGGTCAATGAGCTGTTCTATAAGGAGGCTGATGGCGTGTTTGTCGTGTTCTGTGATTTTGAGGCACGTGGTGATGACAGGACTTTGTCAGAACTGATAATACGGCGGCTGCAGGCTCATGCCGGCGTTATAAGTGCAGGCTGGCATCGCCGTGAACTGCGTGGCGGCGAATTGTAATTGTCCGTGCTGGCGCCCTTCTCCGGTTGCTGTTATATGTGCGGAAGCTCAACTATAAAGGTTGTGCCCTTTTCTTTTTCCGAATGTACGGCGATATCGCCTCTGTGCAGACGGATAATCTTTTGTGAAAGGGCCATGCCTATTCCGTGACCTTCGGCCACTTTCTCCTGTTCGCCGCGGTAGAACAGCTTGAAAAGATGCTGCTTGTCGGTGTCAGACATTCCCATGCCGTCGTCAGAACAGCGCACCACTGCGCATTTGTCCCAATAGGATATTTGTATGAACGAGGAGTGGTCGGCCGAATATTTGCAGTTGTTCTCGATGAGGTTTGAGAATGCTATCGACAGCAGATAATGGTTGCCGTTTACGGTTATCAGGCTGTCGTCTTCGGCTTCCTCCTGTTCGAATATTATTTCTACATGGTAGTCAGGGTGTGCCCTCAGGATAAATTCTCTGACGTCGAGCAGCAGTTCGTCCAGGCGTATGTGCTCCATCTTTATCTGTTCCTGCTGATAGTCGGCCTTGGCAAGATTAAGAAGTCCGTCAATCAGTTTGGTCATGCGTCTTGCATCGTTAAGTGCGTTTAGTATTGTTGTGCGGTATTGCTGGCAGCTGCGTTCTTTCTGAGATGCTATGTCGAGCTCGGCAATCAGGGCTGCAAGCGGAGTTCTCAGCTCGTGCGATACGTTGCTGACGAACATCTTTTGTGCGTTGAACGAAACTTCGAGGCGGTTCAGAAGGGCATTGAATGTGGTGGAAAGCTCGCCGAGTTCGTCTTTCCTGTTCTTTACGGGCAGCCTTCTTGATATTTGCGACGCAGTAATGATGTCTGCTTCCTTTACAATCTCCCTTATCGGGCGCAGCGCAGTGCGTGCAAGTATGTAGCCTGTTGCGAACAGCAGGGTTAGACCTATGATGAACAAGACGAGCAGCGTATTCTTCAGTTTTGTCAAGTTGGCATATCCGTAGCCGTCGTAGGCAGCAGCCGTTACGATGTAGTTCTTGCCGCTAAGAGTGTAGAGCATGCCTATGCCCTGGTATTTGCCTATATAGAAGTCTATTTCCTTCTTGTTCAGGATGCTGCTTATCATCTGGCGGTTTTCCTTTATTATGTCGTTCTGCACAGCGTCGTGATACAGCATCTTGAAGTCGGGCGTGTAAATGGCAACCTCTACTTCATTGATAAATTCCTTGTTGTTAAGGTAAATGTCCTGCATTGTCTTTGGGTCAACCTTGTTCTGCAGGAACAGATGTGCCTTTGTTATGGCTTCGCTTCTCAGGTCATGAAAGAAGGTTTTGCTACGGGTATGTTCGCTGACAATATAGATTAATATTGTGCACAGCAGGAAAACGGCTGCTGTGGCGCATGTGTTCTTTAATGTCAGGGCTGTGCGTATTTTCATGGCTTGTCGGTGAAGATAAAGCCTATTCCCGGCCTTGTGTGTATTAGTTTGATTTCAAATTCCTTGTCAACTTTCTTACGGAGATAGTTTATGTAGACGTCGATGAAGTTTGTACCCGTGTCGAAGTGGGTGTTCCATACTTTCTCCGCAATCTCCGTGCGGCTTATCACGCGTTCGGCATTCTCTGTCAGATACAGCAGCAGGTTATACTCCTTGGGCGACAGCTTTATCATTACCCCGTTTCGCCAGACTTCTTTTCTTTTGAGATTTATCGTCAGATCGGCATATTTCAGCTCTTCGGGCTGCTCTGTCGCGATGTTGGTGTTGCGCTTAAGCAGCGCCTTGATACGTGCGTTTAGCTCACGGAAGTCGAAAGGCTTAACCATGTAGTCGTCGGCTCCGGCATCGAAACCGTCGAGCTTGTCGTTAGTAGAGCCAAGGGCTGTCAGCATGAGTATGGGTACAGATGCATTGGTCTTGCGTATCTCCTTGCAAAGTTCAAAACCGTCCAGCTTTGGAAGAATAACGTCTGAAAGCACAAGGTTGAAGCTGTTGGATGCAAACAGCCGCAGCCCCATGGCACCGTCGTATGCCACCATCGTATGGTATCCGCTTTCCTCAAGTCCGGCTTTCAGCAGGTCGGCCACTCTTTTGTCATCTTCTATGATAAGTATGGATTGCATGGCTTATGAACTTTATGTTTCTGATGCAAATTTAATAATTAATCACGACTTATCACAGGTGTGTACAAAAAATATAAATTCTTGGAATTTTTTAAGCAAGGCATACATATTCATAATAATGTGTATGCCCTCAGCTTTAATATCGTTTTAAAATGTCAGTCGGCGCCGCTCTTGCATACGGTTATGCGCATCGCCTCTTTGTCGAACATTATGCCGGTGCGCTCAATGAAGCGGCTGAGCGTTCCCTCGTCGGCGAGAGCCTTGGGAGTGCCTACAGATATGGTGCCGCCCTGCTCCATAACCCATAAGATGTCGGCAAGCTGAATGACGAGTTCGAGGTCGTGCGACGACATGAATATCGTCTTGCCTTCCTCGCGGCACAGGCGTGTCAGCAGGAGCATTGTCTCCACCTTGCTCGGATAGTCGAGAAAGGCGGTGGGCTCGTCGAGCATTATCACGGGCGTCTGCTGTGCAAGTGCCTTGGCTATCATCATCTTCTGACGCTCTCCGTCGCTTAGCGACATGGCGTTGCGCTTGGCCAAATGGGATATTCCGGCAAGCCTGATGCTCTCGCTTACAATCTCTTTGTCAGCATCATTGAGCGTTCCCCAGAATCCGGTGTAGGGCGTGCGGCCAAGTGCCACTATCTCTTCTACGGTGAAGTTTATCGACGACGGCCTCGACGTAAGCACCACGCTGACTATGCGCGAGAGGTCGCGCGGCGTGTAGCCCGACAGCTCGCTGCCGTTGATGACAATGCTTCCGCCAAGCCGTGGCTGAAATCCCGACAGCGTTCTGAGCAGCGTAGACTTGCCGATGCCGTTGGTCCCGACGAGGCATGTCAGCTTGCCGCTCTTTATGGAAGCGTTGATGTCCTTTGCCACGGTGCGTATGCCGTCGTGTGTCTTGTATCCTATGGTAAGGTTGTCGAGCCTTATTGTGTCAGAAGTGTTGCTGTTGTTCATTGGTTAAGGATGTTGCGTGCATATTCTATTATTGTGTCGCGGCCCTTGGCAAAGTCGCTGTCGGTGAGCTGTACGTTATGGTCGGGCTCTATGCCAAACTCGGTGCAGTTCATGTCGCGGTCGTACATGGGGCATGCGCTGAAACGCACCGACCAACCGTTGGGCAGCTCGCTGCTGAAGGGCATGCCTGCGCCTCCGCCCGTCTTGTCGCCGATAACGGTTACGCCGGGGCAGCACTTCATATACTTGACAAACTCGTTGGCAGCACTGAACACGGCCCTGTTGGTGAGCACGGCCACGGGCTTGTGCCATCTGAGTCCGCTCGAAGGCTTCAGCTTCTGCTCCTCCGGTTCGGAGAAATCGTTGTGGCCGGGGCCTGTCTTGTGCTGCATGTAGCCCACGAGAATCTCCTCGTCGGTGAAGCGCGACGCCAAGGTTTCGGCCGAGGTAAGCATTCCTCCGCCGTTGTCTCTCACGTCAACGATGAGAGCGTTGCACGTGGCGAGTTCCATCAGTATGTCGTTAAGATTGCCGCTGCCTATCGCGTTGGAGAACGATCCGCAGTAGATGTAGCCTATGTTGTCGTCGAGCTTGCGGTATTTTATGCCCGAAGAAATCTTGTAGTCGGTGCCGAGATAGCGCCGTTGCAGCGAGTCGCTGAAGTTGGCGGGATAGTCTTCCTTCCAGCTCCAGTAGCGCGACTGGTCGAACGAGGCGTACATGTTGACGTGTCCGTCGCGCAGTTCGCCGAGCATGTTGCCCAATACTTCAAACAGCTGGGTGCTCGTCATGCCGTCGTCTATCTGCCGGCTGTAGCGCGCATACACCTCGTTCCAGTCGAGTCCGTACTCGCTGTTCTTATAGTCGAAGAAGCAATAGTGTTCGTTCATTATTTTCCAGAGCGCCTCGAAGTTGCCGCGCGGGTCGTCGCTGTATTCCTCTTCGTCGATACACGACACGGCGGCAAGTGCCACGATGAGCGGAAGCAGAAAGTTTAAGACTCTTCTCATGGTACTATTTTAGTTATGTTGAACTGTCTGACAATGCCGATGAGCAGCATGTTAGAGTAAGAATGATATTTCAGGTTGTTCACCCTGGCCTGCTGGAAGTCGCCCATGTAGCCAAGGCGCAGGGTGGTGCGGCCGAGCGAGAAGTCGAAGGTGAGCATCTGGCGCAGCGACGGCGTGCTGCCGAAGGTGGTAGGCACGATGTTGTGGTCGTAGTTGCCGCGGCTGAAAATCTCGTAGTACGACTGTCCGTAGTTGGGGCTGAACATCATGCCGATGAGCGGAACGCTCAGCTCATAGCGCAGCGAGTAGTTGTGCTGCCACAGGCGAAAGCGGTATGTGGCGGCTGCCGACGGCGATATGTTGAGCGACAGGCGTGCCTGCGCAGGGTTGTTGCTGTTGCGTGTGTTGTAGAGAAAGCCCACGTTGACATCGGCTTGTGCGCCGGCCTTGACGTTGAGGCTGCCGTCGAAGAAGTTCCAGTTGTAGTGTACGCCGTAGCTGAACGTGTAGGCTCCGGCTATCTCGCCGCCGTTGCCCGAGCGGTTGTCGCTGTAGGACATGTTGCCCTGATGTACTATCAGGCGCGACCAGCGGCTGTCCCTGCGCTCGCGCAGCGTGTGTGAAATGTAGCGCAGCTCGGTGCCGCGATACTTCTCGGGCGAGAGGTAAGTGTCGAGAATGTTCACCGCCCCGATGCCTATCATCTGGGCGTTGGTTATAATTTTGTTGTTTCTTATGGTGTCGGGGGCATATACGTTGCCTGTGTTGAGGCTGCCGTGCAGTGCCGTCCCGTCTTCAGGCCCGTTGCCGCAGGGCAGGGCACATGCCGCCGCAGAGGAGGCAAGCATGGCCGCGAGCGTTAATAGCTTAATTATCTTCATTGTCGTTGAAAAGGCTGAGCTGTCCTGTAATCTCGTCTATCACCTGCTGCTGGCTCTTGCCTGCATCGGGGTCGAGGTTCTCCTGTTGCGGTGTCTCTTCAGCCGGCTGCTCTTCAGGTGTGATGTCTTCAGGCTCCTGTTCGGGCTGCTGTGCCGGCTCAAGCTGCTCTATGCTCTCCGTCTCCCAGTTGGTTATGCGCTTGCCTTTGGCCTTGAATCCCTTTACGCCTACAAACTGTTCGGCCTCAATCTCCATCGTGCCGCGGAAGGCGTCGCGTCCTCCGAAGGTTACGAGGAAGCGCGGATAAGGCTCGTCGGTGAGCGCCACGAGCCGGCTTGCCGGGTTGTCGCTCACGTAGTTCTGCTTGCGCTTGGTGGCTTCCATGGTGAATCGCTTCAGGTAAGGATAGCCCTGCTGGTCGGCGTCGTAGAGCACGGCGGTCCAAACTTTGTGCTCGTCGAACTTCTCGATAATCTTTATGTTGTCTTCATAATGGTTGTTGGCGTCGAAGTTGGTGAGATAGAAGTCGCCGTTGTCGAGCACCACCAGTATGCTGTCGTCCTCGTTAAACTCGCCGAGCAGGCGTCCGTGGCTGTCGTAGTTGAGTCGTTTGACGTCGGGGTCGAACCACACCTTGCGTCCGCCCAGCGTGCTGTGGCCGTGGCTCTTGAGCGATATGCGGTGCACGTTGAAGCGTGTCATCACCACGCCCTTTGCCCCGCGGCTCTTGATGGCAACCTCAGAGAAGTCTTTCTCCTTAAAGATGTTCTTCAGTCGCGGTGCCGGGTCGAGCGTAATCTTTATCACCTCGGCCTCGCCGTTGGGGTTGGCGGTGAAGTAAACCACGCGCGAACCGGGCGTGCCTTGCGTGAACTCGTATTCGCGGTCGCGCGTGATGCTGGTCACGCAGAAGCGTTTCATGAAGTATTTGCCCTGCTTTCCGTCGCGGTAGACAACGTTGTAGACGGTGCGGCGGTCGTTCTTCTTGAACACTGCCACGTGCAGGATGTTCTTGCCCACGAATATCTTGTCGGCCACGCGCACCACCTTATATTTGCCTTCCTTGTAGAAGATGATGATGTCGTCGATGTCGGAGCAGTTGCACACAAACTCGTCTTTCTTCAGTCCGGTGCCTATGAAGCCGTCGTTGCGGTTGATATACAGCTTCTCGTTGGCCTCGATGACCTTTGTAGCCTCGATGGTGTCGAAGTTCTTTATCTCAGTCAGTCGGGGATGTGCGGCTCCGTATTTCTCCTTCAGATACCTGAACCAGTCGGCCGTAACCTCAACCATGTTGTTCAGCTTATGGTTTATGTCGTCCACTTCGGCCTTTATCTTGGCTATCAGCTCCTCGGCCTTGTCCTTGTTGAACTTCAGTATGCGTGCCATCTTGATGTCCATGAGGCGCAGGATGTCGTCCTTTGTAACCTCGCGTATCATCTGCGGATAGAACGGCGTCAGCCTGTTGTCGATGTGCTCGCATGCTGCGTCCATGTCGGGAGCCTGCTCAAACTTGCGGTCTTTGTAGATGCGCTCCTCGATGAATATCTTTTCGAGCGACGAGAAGTGGAGCTGCTCGAGCAGCTCATGCTTGCGTATCTCGAGTTCCTTGCGCAGCAGGGCCATGGTGCGGTCGGTAGAGTGGCGCAGCACGTCGTTCACGGTCAGGAACTGCGGCTTGTTGTCTTCGATTACGCAACAGTTTGGCGAGATGTTTATCTCGCAGTCGGAGAAGGCGTAGAGGGCGTCGATGGCCTTGTCTGACGACACGCCGGGAGCCAGGTGCACCTGTATCTCCACCTGTGCGGCCGTGTTGTCGTCCACCTTGCGTGCCTTTATCTTGCCCTTCTCGATGGCCTTGAGTATCGAGTCGATAAGCGTAGTTGTGGTCTTGCCGAAGGGTATCTCGCGTATCACGAGCGTCTTGCTGTCGAGCTTTTCTATCTTTGCCCTCACTTTCAGCGTGCCCCCGCGCTGTCCCTCGTTGTATTTGCTCACGTCGATGCTTCCGCCGGTGGGGAAGTCGGGATAGAGCGTAAACGGCTCGCCGTGCAGATAGCTTATGGCGGCGTCGCATATCTCGTTGAGGTTGTGCGGCAGAATCTTTGACGACAATCCCACGGCTATGCCCTCGGCTCCCTGTGCCAGCAGCAGCGGAAACTTTGCCGGCAGCGTGATAGGCTCCTTGTTGCGGCCGTCGTAGCTCAGCTGCCATTCGGTGGTCTTAGGATTGAACACCACGTCGAGCGCAAACTTAGACAGGCGCGCCTCGATGTATCGCGGAGCGGCGGCACGGTCGCCCGTGAGTATGTTTCCCCAGTTACCCTGGCAGTCTACGAGCAGGTCTTTCTGTCCGAGCTGCACGAGCGCGTCGCCTATAGATGCGTCGCCGTGAGGGTGAAACTGCATGGTGTGGCCCACGATGTTGGCCACCTTGTTGTAGCGTCCGTCGTCCATGCGCTTCATAGAGTGCAGTATGCGTCGCTGAACGGGCTTCAGTCCGTCTTCGATGTGGGGCACGGCACGCTCAAGGATAACGTATGATGCGTAGTCGAGAAACCAGTTCTGGTACATTCCGCTCAGATGATGCACGGCAGAGGCGTCAAACCTGTTGGCCGGCTTATAGTCAGAGTGGCTTTCGGGTTCGATGTCGTTGCTGTCGTCCTGAACGGGCATGTCCTGCTCTTCTATGTTTTCGGGGTCTTTAATATTGTCGTCCATGATGATGTATGTCTGTAGAAAAGATAATGCAAATCGGTGTGGCTTTTGCAGCCCGGCTTGTTTTAGCTTGATGCCTTCGTGCGGCTTATCTTATGCAAGGATAATGCAAATCGAACGCAGAACCACTAAACCTGTTTGCTGAAACATGTTTAAGTGTTATGCTGAGATGCCGCTTATCTTATGCAAAGATAATGCAAATCGAACGCAGAACCACTAAACTTGTTTGCTGAAACATGTTTAAGTGTTATGCTGAGATGCCGCTTATCTTATGCAAAGATAATGCAAATCGAACGCAGAACCACTAAACTTGTTTGCTGAAACATGTTTAAGTGTTATGCTGAGATGCCGCTTATCTTATGCAAAGATAGCTAAAATCGGAGACAATGCAAAATAAATATTTTATTTTTTATATAAGGAGCGGCAGCGCGGCCTTATGCTGAGATGCCGTTGAGGACGGTCTGTGCGAGGTTAAATAAAGTTAATCGGAAATGCCCGTTGCCGTCCGTTTGACGCTCTCAGAATGCCCGTGCTGCTCAAGAATCCGGCTTCAGACATGAAAAACCAGCATAAATCATGTTTTGTGTAAGTGTTTGGTAATCAGTTGTTTATGTTTGTTAACGCGGTCTGCGGCGGCATGAGATAATGTAAAATACCGCAAATTGCGGTGTAAAACACTGCTTTTTCCACTGCAAAAGGCCATGTTTCGGTAGCCAAAAGGCATGCTTTTGCATCATGAAAGGCCGCATTTCATGTTTCAGGATGCCGGTTTTTGGTCGTTTCATGGCGTTTATGCCGTCAGCGAACCCATATCTCTCGGCGTAAGTTTTCTATTTCACAAATTTATATTGTCAAGAAAAATGAAAAACCGGCAGCCGTCTCCGTGTTAAATAAACATAACGCGCCGCATGGTGGCAGGCATCCTCCGGCATGGGCTAAGGACGAAATAAATATAATAATGTGTGTGAAAAAGTTTTGTGTTTCGGTAGCTTTGCATTATCTTTGCACGCAAAAGTGTTTATACGATAACTTTTTGTTGCCCTCGCAGAGGGCTTTTCTGTGAAATAAAAATTTAAGGTAAATAAACAACAATGGCACAAGAAGATGTTTTTAAGAAAATAGTGTCTCACTGCAAGGAGTACGGATTCGTGTTCCCGAGCAGCGACATCTATGACGGCTTGGCCGCAGTTTACGACTACGGACAGAACGGTGTTGAACTGAAAAACAATATTAAGGAATACTGGTGGAAGAGCATGGTGCTGCTTCACGAGAACATCGTGGGCATCGACTCGGCCATCTTTATGCACCCAACGATATGGAAGGCATCGGGACACGTTGACGCATTCAACGACCCGCTCATCGACAACCGCGACTCAAAGAAGCGCTACCGCGCCGACGTGCTTATTGAAGACCAGATAGCAAAATACGAGGAAAAGATAAACAAGGAAGTGGAGAAGGCCCGCAAGAAGTTTGGCGAGGCTTTCGACGAGGCTAAGTTCCGCGAGACCAACCCACGCGTGCTCGACAACCAGAAGAAGCGCGACGCCCTGCACGAGCGCTACAGCGAGGCCATGAACGCCATGGACCTCAACGAGCTGAAGCAGATAATACTCGACGAAGGCATCGTCGACCCGATCAGCGGAACAAAGAACTGGACCGACGTGCGCCAGTTTAACCTCATGTTCTCAACCGAGATGGGCTCTACAGCCGACAGCGCAAGCAAGATTTATCTGCGCCCCGAGACAGCACAGGGTATATTCGTAAACTACCTTAACGTGCAGAAGACAGGCCGCATGAAGATACCTTTTGGCATAGCACAGATAGGCAAGGCCTTCCGCAACGAGATTGTTGCACGCCAGTTTATCTTCCGTATGCGCGAGTTCGAGCAGATGGAGATGCAGTTCTTCGTTAAGCCCGGAACAGAGATCGAATGGTTCCAGAAGTGGAAGGAGACACGTATGAAGTGGCATCAGGCCCTCGGCTTCGGCGAGGAGAACTACCGTTTCCACGACCACGAGAAGCTGGCCCACTATGCAAACGCCGCTACCGACATCGAGTTCCGTATGCCGTTCGGATTCAAGGAGGTTGAGGGTATACACAGCCGCACCGACTTCGACCTGTCGCAGCATGAGAAGTTCTCTGGCCGCTCAATCAAATACTTCGATTCGCAGACCAACGAGAGCTACACTCCGTATGACATCGAGACATCTATCGGCGTTGACCGTATGTTCCTCTCAATCATGTGCCACTCTTACTGCGAGGAGAAACTCGAGAACGGCGAGACACGCGTTGTGCTCAAGCTGCCCGCAGCCCTGGCTCCTGTCAAGCTCTGCGTGATGCCTCTTGTAAAGAAAGACGGACTGCCAGAGAAGGCACGCGAGATAATCAACAACCTGAAGTTCCACTTCAACTGCCAGTACGACGAGAAAGACTCTATAGGCAAGCGCTACCGCCGTCAGGACGCAATAGGTACGCCTTACTGTGTAACCGTTGACCACGACACGCTGAAGGACAACACCGTAACGCTGCGCTTCCGCGATACAATGGAGCAGGAGAGAGTAAGCATCGACGAGCTCAACGGCATTATTGAGGATAAGGTAAGCATTGCAAGTCTTCTTAAAAAGATACAATAAATGAAGAAGTACAATATTTTTGCCCTTCTGATGCTGCTTATTGCACCGCTGTGCTTCATGGCCTGCAGCGAGAACGAAGACACCGTTGAGGAATTTCCCGACTGGAAAAACCGCAACGAGGCCTATTTTGACAATATCTACGAGAAGGCTATGGGCATTGAGGACGGCAGCTGGAAGATTATCAGAAACTACTCGCTTGAGGACACTATACCGGCCGGATATGCCGATCACATCGTGGTAGAGGTACTCGAGGAAGGAACAGGCAGCGGATGCCCAATGTTCACCGACTCTGTGTTGGTGCACTATCGCGGACGCCTCCTGCCCTCAACTTCTTATTCCGAGGGATATGTGTTCGACGAGAGCTATGAGGGAGAGTTCAACCCTCAGACAGCTCTTCCTCGCCAGCTGTATGTAGGCGGCCTTATAGACGGCTTCACCACAGCGCTGCAGTATATGCACATAGGCGACCGCTGGCGCGTTTATATCCCTTATCAGCTGGGCTACGGATCAACCGGAAGCACCGGTATTCCGGCTTACAGCACGCTGGTGTTCGATATAGCCCTCGTGGCATATTATCGTCCGGGAGTTACGCCAGACCCGTGGTATGCCAAGAAAGGCAAGTGGATAACAGAATAACACTTACGTAAATATAATGTAAAAGGGACGGACGGCATTATGCCGCTTCCGTCCCTTTTACATTATATTATATATGTATATGCCTTAATTTTATTATGCATGCACCTTAATTTTGTTATGTAAACACGTATGGTCGGTAGCGTTTGTGCGTTCAACAGTTATACATTCACCTTAAATCTATTATGTAAACATACACGGTTGGTAAACGTTGGTATGTTCGAAGGTTATGTCTATACCTTGAATTTGTTATATATGCGCCTTTATTTCATTATGTATATGTCTTTGTGTTTTGTCCTCATGCTTTTTCTTTTCCTGCTTTATGTATTGCAATGTCCTGCCGTGCCTTGCCTTTCTTGTCCGCATGTGTGTTGCGGCATGGCAGTGCTGACGCAGCGTGGCGTTTTGTGTAATCAAATAATATGTAAAAATCAACATCCCGTATACTGATTTTGATTTATGTCAAAAAACATGCGTTTTGATGCATAAAATGCTTGAAATGTTTGGTTGTGTGCGCAAACAGCAGTATCTTTGCATCGTTAAAACAAAACAATAGGTATTAATAATTCATAGGTATAAAGCTAAGGTAAAGAGAAAGATTGTTTTGGTAAAGGATAACAAAGATGCCGCGAGGCATGAAAAAGTTTTCATAGGTAATTAAGGTAAATAAAAAAGATTGTTTAAGGTAACGGATGTTAACCCTGTTTGCTGTGAATACAGCAACAGGTATTGGGGGTAAGGGAAAGCATAAAAAATTGCATGAGCCTCCATTTTTTTGAGAAAATTGAATTAACTGAATAATGTGCGCGGAAGTCTTTAATAAAAGATTTCCGCGTGTTTTTTGTCCGCGTAATTTGTTTATTCATCTTAAAAGTAGTAATTTCGCACGATGTTTTCAGCTAATAAAGGAAAAGACTTGCTGGCCATGATACGCAACGGCCAGACGATGAACGGCAGTCAGATGCTCAATCTGATAGCCCAGCTCAGCGTGCCGTCCATTCTGGCACAGCTGACAAACACCCTGATGGTATATATCGATGCGTCGATGGTTGGCTCGCTTGGTGCCAAGGCTTCGGCGTCGATAGGTATAGTACAGGCCGCCGTCGAAGAATAATCGAAACGTGCTGAAAATTAGCTATATAAAGGGCAAGTATCTGGGAAACAGGTACTTGCCCTTAGTTTTTTGTGCATATTCTGCCTGTTCCAAATGCAGAATAAGAGGCCAAAATCAGGGCAAATGTTTCCCAAAAATCAGGAGCGTGTTTCCCAAGCCATTCATTTGTTTCCCAAAAAACACTGGATGTTTCCCAAAAAAATCTCGGTGTTTCCCAGATTTTAGAACTCTGCAAACAGGTATTTTGTCACAATTTGAATAACCCCAAATAACAATTTTCAGCATGGCAACATTAAAAGCAATTGTAAAGTCAAGGACAAGAAACGGAATGTACAATGTATATATCCGTATTACTCAAAACAGACAGTTCGCTTACGTTAGAACATCATGGATGGTAAACGATAAGGGATTAAGTGATGATAAGAAAGACATCATTGATCCCTTCGTAATACAGCAAACTTCAATCTTGATAGAAAAGTTTTATAATATGCTTAATCAAGTTGATGCTTCTACGTGGTCAGCAAACGAAGTACTCACTTATGTGACCGACTATGGAAAAGACCTTTCTTTCTCTGATTACGCAAGAGCGCATATCGAGAAATTGATTAAAAGAGGACAGGAACGCACTTCACGTAACTATAAGTGGTCTCTGCAACATATGGAAAGATTCGCAGGGACAGACAATATCATGTTTTCACGTCTTACTTCTGCTTTCCTTAACCGATGGATAGAATCCCTTTCCACCACAACTCGAAGCAAGGAACAATATCCAGTATGTATGAGGGAGGTGTACAAAGCTGCCAGAAGAGAATTCAATGACGAAGAACGAGGAATACTTAAACTGAAGAATCCTTGGAGTAATGTCGCTATCCCAAGAAGTGATGTGCCTGAGAAGCGTGCCATTCCTGCAAGCAAATTGCGTGCATTCTTCAATGTCGTTCCAGATAGAAGTAAATTCACTCACCCACTAATGGAAGTTGGTCAGGATGTGGCATTGATTTCATTCTGTATGTGCGGCTTAAATGCTGTGGACATCTTTAATGCGAAGAAGGATCAGTACGATGGGAACATCTTTCACTACGAACGACAGAAGACGAGGTCGACACGTTCTGACAGAGGTTACTTTGAAGTTCGTGTACCAGCATTCTTGAAACCAACATTTGAGAAGTATCTCACAAAAGATGAACGTTCTCCATGGTTGTTTAACTTCCACGATCGTTTAGCAACATCTGATTCTTTCTGTGCAAACGTCAATACGGGCATTAAGCAGATTTGGGAAAAGGTAGAGCCAGGTTACAGAGCATCGCTCTATGCCTTTAGACACAGTTGGGCAACCATAGCCCAGAACGAATGTGGAGCAACAATGAATGATGTTGATTTTGGACTCAACCATTCTATCAACAGAATGGCAAAAGTATATGTCAAGATAGATTTCACTCCTGCGTGGATTCTTAACGAAAAGGTAATAGAATTTGTGTTCTTCACTGATCAAGAGTCAAAGTACATCGAAAAAGAGGATAAGTCATTTGAGAAAATATCAAAGTACAACTATGTCCGTGCAGAAGCCTATGTGATGGGAAAGCAGGTTTGTGCTATAGAAGATACAGGTTTTTCCAATGTTGATCAGGTAATGGACAAACTTGTGAATATCCTACCTAAGAATATTCACAATGCTCGAGTTCAGTTCAAGATAACCAATGTTGATAAAAACTTGACTCAGATGTATCAACGTCTGATTCCATAAAACAGTTTTCTCTTTTAACTGATACTTATACAAAAAACTCAGATACAGTATGGTGCTGCATCTGAGTTTTTTAATGTACTTCTCGAACCTGGCTACAGAATGTAATTCTGCTGAATGTTTGCAAGTTTCTGTAGATCTATCAACCTGTAGCGTTTCTTGCCTGGTGACACCCTACACGGCTTTAACTTACCATTCCTAATCCACCGTTCAACATCTGCCCTACCAAACATCTTGAACGCTTTGGCCTGGCTGATTTCAAGCTGACCTTTTTCTACTTGATGTATCTTCAATGCAATCCTTGTTGCAAGATCTGTGACAAACTGGTCGTAAGTGACCGTTTTATCCGAGAATATTATTTCTGTATTATTGTTCATTGTCTATGTGCTTATGATTACGTAAATGGAGAGGCTACCTCCGTATCTAAATCGATTCGATTGCAAAGGTAGCCCCTCAGAATCATAAGAATAATAATATCAACTATATAGGTACTGGAATATAGTTGTTATATCGTTGAACATATCATATTTGCTTATCTTTCTTGCATCTTAGATAGTTTCTTTCAACTTCTTTACAAAAGCATTGCATGTGGCTTCAAAGCCAATATCTTCCATCTTGTTCAAGGAAGATTTTTCCTTTGCGAGTTTGACATTCTTTGCCTGTGACAACCCGCATCTGAGATGACTGGCACGAAGTGGCTGGTTATTGGCTGATGAGGAAATCAGCCTGTTCTCCTCAATAATCATCTGCCATGAGAAAGGCAATAAGCCATATTGCCTAAGAGCACCGAAGAATAGTGCGACATGTCTATTGACATTTGCTTGCAATGGTGCGTTCAGTTTGCATTTGAATAGATTTGCCATGTCATTCTCTGAGACATCCTGTCTGAAGAGTTTTGTAGTGTTGACAAAATCCGTGATGAGACTGATCTGCTTCTCTGAGAAATTGGCAAGACTCTCTCTTTCTGGCTCGATGCTGCTGCCGGTGTTAAACAGATGCTCCATCTGATGATAGTCTTCCTCATCAAAACTTCCTTTTGAAAAAAAGGAATTGACGAGGTCTCGACGTTCTTCAAGGAGTTCTTTGATGCTAAAGACGTGCATCACATGAAGACGCATTTGCTCTTCACCTGTACACGATGTAGGAAGATGGTATGCAAAGAAATCATTCACAAAACGAGAGTAATTTTTCTCTCCTTTGAGGATTTCACACTGGTACTGCTCATAAGCAGCACGATAGAGTTGCCAAAGTTCATTTTCAGGCAACTCTTTCTCTTCTTTCTTTGTACAGCTTGGATAGCATGGACACAAAAAGAGAGAGAACGAAGTTGTTTTTTAACTGCTTCATTTTCTTTTTGTGTTAAGTTTATATTAAGAATAATACATGGCACACAAACGTATGCCATAGTACTGTATAATAATGTTTTCTTTCTTTTCTCATGCATATTTGTGCAAATTAGTGCAAAGTTATACAATCATGGTGCAGCCTATTCGCACCGTTGTAATAAAGTAATATATACCCTTATTATATTACTGTTTTTCTATGAGTATGATATATTCAGATGCAAATAAGTGATGAAAGGACATAAGATTCCAACCACATGAAACGAAAGTGGCTATATAGTTACTATATAACTCCTCCTATATAGTAACATCATCCCATAAAGCAACACTATCAATATACCTTTGCATTCGAATCGGTTCACGATGAGGGTGGCTCCCTCTATGTATCACTCAAAACAATTAAAGAAATGGCGAAAAAAGACATCGAGCAACTTTCAAGACGAATAGAACTCTTGGAAATGCAAATAAAAGAGTTGAAGACTGTGGATCCAGGTGTGGTGAACGAAAAGTTGAAATCGTTAGAAGATGCGATTTACACCACAAAGGAAATCCTTAACATGAAGGATGTGTGCCAATACCTTGACATATCCAAGAGTCTTCTTTACAAGCTCACTTGTAGTGGTGAAATACCTCATTTTAAGCCACGTGGTAAAATGATTTTCTTTGAGAAGAAAGAGCTAATAGCGTGGATTAAGAGGAACAAGGTAAATGACAAGGAGTTATCCAACCTGTCCGTAAACATGGAATCAATAGAATCAAGTAAAGATGAAGAAGCGGTCAAAGAAGAACAGCATTGATGGTACCAACCTTCCAGACTCTCGTTTGGTGGAGTTGCTTGACAGGTGTGCAATATCCGTAAAGGACATTGAGACAAATAAAAAAAAACAAAATCAAGATGGAAAAAAGAGAAGATAAACCAGTGCAATTAGTTCAGAAATCGAATCTTGAACATAAGTCACTGGAAGTTTCAATGTTAGAGAAGGACGATTTCAGTGATGAAGAGTTGGAGTCCTATCTATCAAAAGGTGAAATCAAAGCAACAGACAAGGTTACAATACCTCCCAAAATTCTCTTCGTTGGAGACTGTACCATTGCCACGTTTGGAAATTTCAGTGCTTCAACAGGTAAGGCAAAAAGTAAAAAGACATTCAACATCTCTGCAATGGTAGCAGCTGCAGTTACAAATACTACAGTGCTTAACTACCGGGCGTGCCTTCCTGAGGGGAAACGGAAGATTCTCTATTTCGATACGGAACAGAGCAAATATCATTGCCATAATGTTCTGGAGCGAATCTATAAACTGTCAGGGCTTTCTGTCAAGAAGGATGACCCACGCCTTCTGTTTTGGGGGTTGCGTGAATACACGCCGAAACTTCGTATCGCTCTCATTGATTATGCTTTGAGAAAGCACCAAGAGGTCGGTCTTGTAATCATCGACGGACTCAGAGATCTGATGTATGACATAAACAATGGTAAAGAAGCCACGGATGTGATGACCGTTCTCATGGCATGGACAAGTGTGTATGACCTTCATATCCATACTGTACTCCACTTAAACAAGAACGATAACAATCCACGTGGACACATAGGTACTGAACTTGAAAATAAGGCAGAAACAGTACTGATTATCAGTAAGAACCTACAAAATAACAGTATCAGTGAGGTTAGACCTATGCACATGAGAGATAAAGAGTTCAGCACCTTTGCATTCCATATTGATGACAACAAGTTACCTGTTCTTGACAATGGCATTTCTGTGACTGTTGTAAAACGCAGGGAGAAGTCTCTTGTGAGCCTGGATAACGAAGTACATCAGGAGATATTGAGCAAGGCTTTCAAGAACAACTCTCCTACACGATACAGTGATTTGGTTGAAATGGTCTCACGTGCATATGAGGACGCAGGTTACAAGCGTGGAACAAATGGAATCAAGGACTTACTTAAACTTCTTTCAGGCAAAGGTATTATTGTGAAGCAAGATGATGCATATATTTATAAATCAGAGGGTTTTGTGAATCCAAGCACTGAAGAAAGCAAGAAAGTTTAGGTTTAAGTTTAACAGGTATATATATTACATACGCGCGCGCATACACCTGCAATCACGTGTACAATTACTTATACTCAATGTAACATGACTATTGAAGAAATTAAATCTGTAAGTATTTACCAATGGATGAAAGAGAATAATTATGGGGATGGTGTCAGAAAAGGCAAGAGTATTTTCTATTGCTCCCCACTCCGCCCAGAAAATAGCCCTTCATTTGCTGTTAATATCAAAGAAAACCTATGGTATGATTTTGGAAGCGGCATTGGCGGTAATCTCATCAACCTTGTTGAACGTCTGTATCCTGCGTGGTCTGAACATCAAGTTCTTTCATTTCTTCAAAGGCAAATTGAAGAAAAGAAACTGCTATACAGTAAAGATTATAACGCTGTGCTAAGAGAAGAGGAAAAAAAACGTCAATGGTTAGAAGGAAAAAGAAAGGAATTTTCTGATAACTTAAACCAAGAGACATTTGTGGAAATGATTGTACCTCTGACGCATCCAGCTTTAACCGATTATATTTTCAAGAGACGTATCAGTTATAGAATCGCTCAACAATTCTGTAAAGAGGTTCACTATACTTTTCGGGGCAGAAGATACTATGCCATTGCATTCAAGAATGTAGCTAATGGTATGGAAGCACGCAATGTATTCTGCAAGCGTTGTATTGGAAAGAAGAGTATCTCTGTAATTTATGCAGACGGATCATCTCAACAGCAATGCTGCGTTTTTGAGGGATTCTTTGATTTGCTTTCTTTTCTTACGATGCAAGCAGAAATTCAAGATAACGGCATTTCCATCAATGGCTCATTTGACTACTTTGTACTCAACGGAGTTGGTGAGATCAAAATACTCATTCCTCTTTTGGAAAAATATAAGGCCATTCACTGTTATCTTGATAATGATGACGCAGGCAAGAATGCCACAAAGTCAATTATGAATGTTTACGGCAGTAAGGTTATTGATGAGTCATATCGCTATAGAGATTACAATGATCTTAATGACTGCCTTATGGCTATGCATCGATAATCATGCATCTTTTCATTTCATGTGTACATGAGTACATGTAAACATTGATACATATATACAAATAAGTATGAAACAGAAAATCATTACGTTCGCCAATCACAA
>UMHT01053049.1_pt1 | contig 72052 bp, 85 predicted proteins | sample 1965601 | NCBI WGS metagenome assembly UMHT01 (sample SAMEA4836105, study PRJEB28245) | human gut metagenome | biome: gut microbiome; material: fecal sample | place: Denmark | collected 2008 | reverse complement strand
TGTTCAGTTTTCAAAGGTCATCTCGCCTTGCGGCGACTTGCTTATCTTACCAAAGCATTTTTGCTTTGTCAAGACAGGCCGTGAAACTTCTTAAAACCTTATCGCGGTGGCCATGCCGTTCACAGCATGTTTTCCTTGCGACAATAAAAATTCTAGCATCTCTCCTCATACCTGTCAAGAAAAAAATTGTGATTTTCGATGCCCGCAACATAAAAATCGGCACGGATTTTCCGTGCCGATTTAACAGACAAATGATTACCGTTTCGAGAACTGAGACATCTTTTATTCACTGGCGGTATGAGTATTTTTGTATATTGTCTGACTATTACTTTTTATTCCCATCTTGCTTGCACTTAGCCTTACTTGAAGCTCTATATCTTACATCTTATAATTTATAATATGTTTTATAATAGTTTCAGCAAATATAGATAAAACTGAATTATCAATCACTTGATAGTCAAAAATGTTGAACAACATCCACTTATCAAGCCCTACTTTTTCAGAATATAACTGACAAATTTTTGACGATAGCTGTTGCATATCAAGTGCATCCCATGTACTTGTCAACAAAAAAAGGCGCCCATCAGGACGCCCTTTTTTCTTTGTATGTTAACTTATTGTATCTTGTCGTACAATAGATACCCACTTATACCGATTGCCAATATACGCCATGTATCACGTTGACGGCGCAACACTGCTTGCTTGTGCGCCAGCTGCTTTATTTGCACGGTCAATGTCTGCAAAGATTCCGCTTGCTTCTGCAGCGTCTCTTCTGCTTTGCTCAACGAGCCGTTGGCATTCGTCAAGAGTTGCCGCGTCTTGTCTAGCTCTGTCTTGCAGCTCGTTAGCTCGTTTTGCAGCGCCGTCAATGTGTCCTGCTGCACTGTCGAGCTGCTGCGTAGCGTCGTTAATTTTGCCGATAGCATTGTTAATGTCATCTCTTGCTGATTGATTATCTCTTTCAGCCTGCTGTATTGTTGTACGGACATCGTTACCGTTTGTGTCGGCATCGATGCCGTAGTATCTGCAGAGTGCCCAACCGACGGCAGCAACAATAACGGCAATACCAATACTAATGATAAAACTATATTTTTTATTTTCATTGTATTTCCCCCTCTGCCACATATTGATCACCTCTCTTACGAGAACAGTTTAGCCAAAATGCAAAGCAGGACACCCACTTCAACGGCACGCAGAAAATACGCGAAAAATTTGTTTCCCTTTTCCGGCTTAACGGCTTCCGCATGTGACGCCCTGATTTTTTCCAGTCTCCATTCTACATTATTACTCAATTCATTCACTTTGTTTGCCAAGTCTTTCTTTACTTCTTCTGTCATTTCTTTCATTGTCTTTTCTAATTCTTTTTCCGTATACATGTTCATCCATCCTTTCTTTAGTACATAACGTCTAAATCAACATCAATACCGCCGATGTTCCCGGAATCTGAATATTGCCATATTGGGCAGTTTCGCTCCGGATTCTCTTGTTTGTAATAATTAGTGTTGGCGTAGTTTGCCGGCCAGAGGGGAATATAATCCGGCAACATAGCCGTATCTAAATGATTAGTCAGCATGTCATAATAGCCGTACAGCCCGACATACTTACCGGCGCCGTTCATCGTGTTCATAAATTCCATAACGACGGATGCCAATTCCTGATTGCCCAGACGTTTTTGTGCTTCCGTTTCCACGTCATACCAGATACCTGCTTTTAACTCTACGCCGTTCAGATACGTATCCATCATATCAAGCAGCCATCTTGCTTCCTGCCATGCTTCTGCACCTGTCAAAGCCGTGCTGTAATAGTAGATCCCCAGATCCATTCCGGCCGCTTTAGCAGCATTGATATTGTTTATAAAGTACTCGTCAAGCTCAGGCACGCCCCGGTACGTTACACCAATACGCACAATACAAAAGTCATACCCTTGCGCCCGTGCAAGCTCAAAATTAAAGCCTTGTTCGCCTTGCACATAACTCACGTCAATACCGTTACGCATTATTTTTTGTCCCCCTTATTTTGTAGTGTGTCCGGCACCCCGTCGCCATCCTTGTCAACAAATAAAGCCAAGAAACCTACCAGCGACGCGAGTACTGACGGTATGAAGATGTGGTCAATAATCTTAATTCCCGTATCGATTAACCGTCCAATATCATAACTGACATAGCCTCGGATAAAAGTCCCGAAGTACGCAAGTACAACCAATAGAATAGGCACCAGTATAAGTAATACCAGTGCCCGTGTAGCTAACATCCCAGTTGGCCTTATGCCGCTTATCCGTATGCCGGATGCGGCTTTTTTAATTGCACTTATAATTTTTGATTTATCCATCACTTCTACATCACTCCTTGTTGAAAATAAATGTGTTTTCAAGCCGCATAATACGTTCGTCCGCCGTGTTAATCCGATGATGAGCATTAGACAGGCTCTCGTTTAATGATGCTAACGACACGCTAATATTCCTCAAATCAGAAGACATGGTATTAACGTCCTCTTCAATCTTTTTTAGCCGTTCCATCGAGTCCTCTGTATTTGATTTTAATGGATTCACGATAAACACTTTGATGAGCGTCCCTGCAATCGTTAATATCAATATCGTCACTGCTATCAGAGATTCGTACCAATCAGGATTGCTCCACAAGCTCGGCGGTATTACTTCTGGGCTCATGCAACAGGCTCCGGTTTAGTATTCTCTTCTTTATTCGCCAGCTCTTTTATCTTTGCCTCTGCATCCAGCAATGCATTGTGTGGACAATCTTCCCACGGGCAACGACCGTCATCGTTTAAAATGCTACCGCAATATTCACAAAATTCCATACCTTTATACCTCCTTAATTTCTGCCGCCATCGCCGCTAGATCCGATTTATATGCTGCCTGTATCTTGCTTACTGCGGTATCATTCCCGGCAAGACGTGCTCTGATTAATGCTGACTCGTATGCGGTGAATTTAGCATTATACTTTGCTTTGATATCGGCCACTTTAGCTACCTTAATATCTGCCGCCGTCGGCGCGATGACAGGAGCGTCTACCATCTTACCGTCCTTGTAGATTTTCCCGGAAATGAACTGGTCAAGCATATCATCACCATCGGCCTTGTAAATGTATTGGGCCGCATCCGGATATTGTTCTTTCGCTTGTGCTAGCAGTGCCGCTTCCCCAACCGGATTAATCATATTGTCGACAATCGTTGTTATGCGCTCGCCATTTACATCTAAAATAAATACATAGTTATTTTTCATGTGTTATCAAATCCTTTCTATTATTTTGGAGGCAGAAAAATGAGATTACCGAATGGATATGGCAGCGTTAGTAAATTATCCGGTTCCAGGCATCGTCCTTACATCGCCCGGAAAACAATCGACTACAATGCCCGAGGTCATCAAGTCTATGCAGTCATTGGGTATTACCCTACCCGCTCAGACGCTCTAACCGCGCTTGCTAATTACAATCAGCAAGCACAACCGCAGACCGGTATCACGTTGGCCAAAGTATACCAAGCATGGCTACCAATACATTCAAAGCAAGTTGGTCAGTCTGCGATTGAGTCGTACAAAAACGCTTACCGTCACATTGTACGCATTACGTCCGTACCGCTGCCTGATATCCAGTATCGGCACCTACAGCAAGTCATTGACGATATGCGCAATGCAGGACTGTCTTACTCATCTTGCAAAAAGGTCCGCAGTCTCATAAATCAGTTATACAAGTTTGCCATCATCAACAACTGGATAGATCACGAATACGGTCAGTACCTCGCTCTCGGTAAAGATATCAAGGTCAAGCCACACAAGCCGTTTACACGCCAGCAAATCAACAAACTTTGGCGCATACAAGACAAGGCCGGAGGCGCTCTCATACTGCTATACACCGGCATGCGTTGCGGTGAGATTCTCAATCTTCGGCGCAAAGACGTCAAGCTCAAAAATAAATATCTGATTGTGACCAACAGCAAAACTACTGCCGGAAGAAATCGCCTCATTCCCATACACCCCCGCATTCTGCCACTCGTTGAACGAGCTTATCGCGTTGCTGATGATTATTTATTTCCGTACACTTATGCTCAATTCCGCCTGCAGTTTAAAAAATGGATGCAACAAATCCGAGCTGACCACTCCACGCATGACTGCCGCCATACCGCCGCCAGCCTGCTCGACAGCAGCGGTGCAAATCCTACAGCAGTTCGAGCAATCCTCGGACACAAAAATGGAGACATCACCACCCGCGTCTATACGCACAAGACCATAGCAGACCTGCGTCGAGCCATCAATAAATTAAAATAGTGTTGCAAGTTTGATGATTTCATCCATAAAAATAACACGCATAGGGCCGATACTTACCGCCCTGGCGTGCTGCATTAGTGTTACATATTTCTTGTTTTTTACTGTTCAAAAACAGCGTTTTTCGTCAATTCTCTTACCCAGTGGGGATACGGAGAAGCGTTGGAAATACAGTCGCAACATGCTTTTGCTATTTCGTTCACTAAATGCCTACGAGTTTTAGCCTGTGATATAGGGGACGGCGCTTTCCCTTTAGGTGCAACCGGTACAGCAACTACTTTAACGATATACAAACAGACATCCGTGCTTGTGGGCTACCAGTACATTGCAATCGGTGTGTAGCCCACCCAGTGGGGAACTACAGTAAAACCTTCGAATAACGGGGTAAAAACTATGCTAGCAATTGCGGTTACTGAACTATTTGCTGTTGTATGCACAGGAATTGTTGATAGCAATGAACCTAATTATAAATTAAGCGGTTCATGGATATGGGATTTATCAACCACTACAGAATTATGGTTTAGAACGAATGTTGTTGACGCCCCTGCACTTAAATATATTGCCATTGGTAAAGTTTAACCGGAGATACAGTCACGGCTAGCTAAACTTTACCGATGGCCACCCACGACCCCCAAATGTTAGAAATAACTTTGTTAACACGGTAAGAATGAGCCCTAAATCCTGTAGTACCGTACTCGTCAAAGGTTAAGACTAGTGGCTCATTTTCGGCGTTTTCATCGTTTCCCGCCACTGCGTACAGAGAACTTACAGCAATCGGTAATTGTACTTTGTGTGGATTTTCGACATTTCGTATATATCCCCACTGGCTAATAGCCAACTGCGATCCAATATACTGAAGGCGCGTTTACAGATGTCGTTCGAAAAACTATTTTTGAGTTGGTGCTCTTATCGAATATAAACGCACAACCGTGATTTTTGACCGCGTCATTATCGCTAACGCTGCCAATTCCACCAGCTTTATACGTTGTCGTAAATGCAATCGGTAATGTTGCGCCGCAACTGTAGTTTTCCGGTGTCGATGTAGTTCCCCACTGGATAGTGAAACCGTTTGCGAACTTCACAAAGCCTGTTTCTGACAGTCTTGCCGCTACAATTCCGCCTTGCCCGAGGAGAGTTATCATATTTGTAATGGTGTTGCTCGGAGCTGTACCGAAGTCTAATCCCGTAATAGCTTTTATAGCGTCAAGTATTGGTTTATGTGCTGCTGCATCGGCGTTGTGGGCCGCAAGGTTATTCCCTGCCTTAACAATATCATTGTGTGTCTCAAGCATTTTCTTGTCAGCATTCCGCATCCACGCATCAAACTGTTGACGTGCAGGCGGCGTAGCTCCGATAAATTCCCAGCCTTTTAAATAATCAATATCGCTAAATGTATATTGAGTTGCAGCGTTACTTCCCCATATCTTTTCATAATCTAAAGCCATTTATTAATCCCTCCTGTTAAAATAGATCGGCCATCTTACCAACCTCAAAACCTTTTGCATTTTGCTGGTCTGCGAATCCAAAATAAGCGTCATGGTCATAACATAGGGAGTTTTTAACTCCTATCCCCCCAGCTTTTACCGTTAATCCCAGAGCCCGTGCAAATCGTCGTTCGCTCAATGTTAAATTTCGTCCGATAGCAATGCGTATCTTTGCATCGTCCACGTCTTCTACTATGACGTGCTCAGCGTTGTAAATGAACTGTAGACTATGAATCGTGTCTTCGACCGTTCCCCTTGATACGTCTTTAGAAACTTTCTGCCAGAGCACTCTGCGATATTCAATATCCCTCAGCGTTGTTGATGCAAGATATTGATTATATTCGTCAAAAAACGGATACTGACCAAATGTTCCTGCGTTCTCTTGGTCTTTGAATCCGAAGAAACTCAACTGAATTGCCTCATTAATGGTTCGTGGCTTGTCAATAATTTCACCGATTCTGTCCAGCTGCACTCCCTCGCCGGTATCAATCCAACGTTTATTTTTTAGATCTGAGAAAGTTGTTTGCAATAAAAAAAGTTCTGTCCCGATTGCTTCAAGGAGAGCCGCAATATTAGGCTTCTTGTCAAACTGGGATATCAGATGACATTTCATTCGTTCTGTTGGCGATGTCATTGCAACGTCACCTCTATCCGACTGCTATCAAAAGCTGCAATTTGTCTCGGCGATATGTCGACGTTGTCTGTAGTATAAGCTCCGGCGGTTTCTCCGCTACAAGCTGTCATATTAATATAACCGATGCCTTTCGTGGCATTAAATATGGTTGCAAAATATCGTTGTAAAATAACGTCCTCACCGAGGACTTGTGTACTACCTTTTTCAAGCACGGCGGAAGTTATTTTCTGTACGGCTGTTGACGGCATCGTTTCGTCCGGATTCTTGCCAACTATAATCTTAATCCAGATTTTCACCTTTGTCGGTCGATTAAAACATATCGTATGCGCAATCCCCTGTGAATCGGTAACATCTTTCTTTATACTCCCGAATGTTGTGATTCCCGCCGCCTTTTTCTTTAAAATTTGTTCTGCAATGGCTACATCTCTACCGCCTTCCACAATAGCTTCAACAGAATGACGTGGGCGACCGTAAGCATCCGTCTCGTCCGTATCATTTTCGTAAACTATCACTGCATTGACACCGTCAACATTCGACAAAATTGCAGCTCGGATGGATTCAACCATTGTAGACGACCGAGTATACAGAGATGCGTTCCATCGTGTACGAAGTGATGTATCTGATTCGGCGTTTCGACCGACTGCTGCCGCTTTTGTATTATTGACCGCACTCCAACCGGGGACGGTTGTCAGTATCTGTGTTAAGGTCCCGATAGCAGGGACTACAGTCCCTGCGGTTTCGCATTTAAAACTGAACGGCGAACCAATAAGATTTATAAGCACATTATCTGCCGTAATGCTGAACGTATTTTCTGCGTCAGTCATGACAATCTCAAGCGTATCATTGGATGTGGTCAGTATCCTGTCTGTAAATGTGAAGCCTGCTGCTAAATTAACCAGGACTGTTGTTTTATTGTCTGAACTGGAAGCCGTATAAGAAGCCGTCTGACCGTCCATGGTAACAGTGTAGGTTGTGCCAGCGATAATATTCGCAGGAATGGTGAGCGATACATAATTAGCGCGAGAAGCGGATATGCTCAAGCCTGTATCGGTACAGGTATAGACGGTATCGCTATCACCGCCAGCCGTAATCTGCGCCCCATTCAGTATGACTACGCCGTCTTTTCCGTAGCAAGTAGCAGTCACAGTCGTATGCTGTGCAGCTAATAGCGAGATACCGGCAAGACCCGCAGCATTGGATAGAGACACTCCAAAGGCGGTACTAGGATACATAGCGTTATATACAGCTTCCGCCGCTTCCCATAGGTCGGCTATTTCATACGAATAAATGCCGATAAGATTGCCAAGAACACTGTTACTGCCGATTTCGATTGGTAAGCCCAGTGAGTCGGCAATACGAGCTTCTATATTCGCTTTGATTTCAGGTAACCTCTTTTTCCGGAAGCCCTCTCGAGTCAGGCCGTATTTAATCATTTCTGCCATAGCCTAACACCTCCTTATTCGTCACTATTCCGTAGTTTGTAACAGCTTCATATTCAACTGTGAGACTGCGTTTGACACGTTCAAAAGTAAGACTAATAGATGTTACACTCGTAACGCCCTCAACCTTTATTATGGCTTCTCGGAATATCTGCTCAATGTGCGCCATATTAGGATTTTTAACTAAAACATACTCTAAATACGGAATTCCATCTGTAGTTCGCAAGAACCACTCACCGAGCCACTCTCGCAACGTTATAACAATCTGCTGTGCAACTCGTTCAGCATTATTAATCATCAGTAAATCGTTGTCCTGTATAACAAGGTCGCCCGTTGCCATATCCAGCGCTAAATCATATGCCATATCGCACCATCCTATTCCGGCTTATTGGTCTTACTGCCACCGCTTTCAACGCCTCCATGTACGTGTTTAGTAAGAGAAATCCCATTTACAACTAAATCCCCGCCAGAGAACGAAAAGTTAGTGCCATCTGCAAGTGTTCCTATAAAGCCACCTCCAGACAAACGAAGCAGTGAGCCCTCACAAAACAAGCATGTTTCCCCGCTATTAGTGACATTGGCCGAAGCTGCCCCGGTATACAGTCCCGGAATACAAATGGCGTCGTTCAGGCTGTGACGACGTGGATCATCACTATCGCCACCGGAAAGAAAGTCATCGCATTGGGTTTCCATAAATACCAGCAGGCAACCATCCCCTGATTGGATAGGAAACGTCATCCCTGCCGTGCCGCCGCTTCCCATCGGAAACATAATTGGCACCTGATGTATGACCGGATAGTCGATGCTGCGACCGTCTTTCGCTTTCCACTTTCCCGTAGGCTGCACGCTTGCCCTGTTGGTTTTTGGATTGTATGACACTACAACGGCACTAATAGCCGTATGCACGTTCGCAATCTGATCACCTATCCAATTATTGATTGTCTGTTTGACTTGATTATTTTTTTGTACCATCGGTATAAATCAACCTTTCTATCAATGTCATTTCGCTTATCCAGTCTCCTGCATGCGTGTCACCGGAATGGGATATCGTCTCAACTTTAAACCAACCGGTAATAACCCGGCTTTCCACTTTCACAGCATCTCCGGGATTGACCGTCGGTGCAAGCAAGGTTTTTATCTTCCAACCTGCTTGCTTTCCCTCTTTTCCCTCTTTCTTTCTGCGCTTGCGCTTCGGGGTATCCTTATTTTCTTTGACATTAGCTTTGACAATTCGCTCAGGAGAACCAATCAAGCCACTGCCGGTCGAAAAGACAAGACCCATACTTTTTGAAGTGCCTCCCTGCATGATAATCTGCAGCACCTCGTTCTGTATACTCCAGTTGCAGCCCTGCGCTTTACATATCTCATCCAGCGCATCCGCGCCTTTTCCAATAAAAGAATACCCGTTTTGATAGGTGCCTATCTTAACTCCATCGCCAAAAACGAGTGCAAGCCCCATTTCATCAGCAATATACTGAATAATACGACGACCATCCGTTTCCGGAGCAAAGGAGATAGAGAAAATACTGTCGCGTATAGCGACTTGCCCGTCTGATAACGTCAGTTCTGTAATAATATCTTTTCCGGTATCTCTTGATTGGCTTGTAATCACGGATCCGATGAACATGCGCACTGGACCGGAATTGTCTTTGTATCCGGCATAAAGCTCTACCTTTACATCTTCTTTCTCTATTTTCTTGCGTGATTCGTCGCTGAGATTCCAGATAGAGACCTTGCATTTATTGCTTTCCCGAGTGAGGTCCTTGTCTACGTTAAACGCTATTTTCAGCGTATTGGCATATTCAAGTTTTATCTCCGGAAAGTTCAGTCTATACTGCCGATTCCACAATGACATTGAGTTCATCTCCCGGTATATAAATAAAAGCACAGCTACCGTCCGTAAACGAGTCGCGGGTAAGAACCGTGACATTGGAATTTGCAATTGTAGCAACAAGCTCGCCCGGTGGCAATCCGGCATGTCGCCGATACTGATGTAATAAGGGGAAGTTTGGCACAATGGCAATGCCTCGCACGATATCAATGCCGCCATCATTTCGCACATCCAGTGACCAAGACTTAGAATAATCATTCCAACCGAAATGCAATTGATAAGCTGCAGTATCCAAGATGGCGGTTTCCACAAAATCATTTGCATCAATCATGGATAAGATAATCACCAACGATCACCCCCCCCACCGAATGATTTGTATAAGGAAGAGGACGCTATATACGCGGAAGCTTCAATTCCAGTACCAATGCTGCCGTATTGGGATAAGTCGACAGAATCCGTCATCATACCCGGTAGCTGTGATTTACCATTGTTAGTTGACGGGTCTACAATAACCATACCGGTGCCTATATCCTGTTGAGATGCAGCACCGCCATTTTTTTCTGTTGCACCTGCTTTTCCGGCAGCTTCATTGTCGGCATATTCCTGCGGAACATCTTCTGTGCGTTGTACTACACGCCGTACATGTTTAAAAGACAGCTGACATTTATAACAGTATCCGTTTTCTACGTTGCGTGGAAGCGGTGCCGATATCATGACCATATCCGTATAAATGGCATCTACCAATGTAATCGTGATGGGTTCTGCTTTACGGTAGATATCCATAATCTGATTGACCACATTATTCATTGAGTTGGTCGCCCCAAAAGAAGACCCGAACCAAGTAACGGGCGTCGGCGTAAACAGCACGTCTAAAGTCAAAACCATCGGCTTACGGATAACATGGTCGGCTACGGAAAATCCATCTTCAACCGGATATTCCGTCACACCACTTTCAAATTTCGTTTCCCTGCTGATGACCACATCGCAGGTCAATGCGTCCCCAATCTTAGCCGGCTGGGTAAGTTTCGGCAGGATGGAAGCCTGCTGATTTTGCATGAAACTAAAATCCATATGTTACATCTTCCCTTCTACACGTTATCGAAGAAAGTCACTCCCTGATAACCCAGTACTTGACCTGCCTCTTCAGGTGAACCCACATAAAACGTATTGGTTTGACTCATATTGGTTCGGGCGTTGGTTACAGAGTTTGCGATACCATCCGATACGCTGGATGCGAAATCACGCAATGTATTGAGACTGTCAATAGCCCAATCAATCTTACTTCCTATCCAGCTCTGAATGGCATCGGCAATAGACTGGATAATCCCTACAGCATAATTGTATAGATCCGAGAAAAAGCTCTTTACAGAATTAATAGCTCCGGAAGCAGCACCTGTAAATGACGTCCATGCGTTTTGTGCGCCGCTAATGAACGAATCAATAAAAGCAGCTGCCGCTTCTGTGCCGGACTGAAATGCATTTGAAATAGCGTCGGCAATCCCCGCGACCGCATCAACAACAGTACCGATAACCGCCAGTACCAATAAAAAAGGTGCAACCAAAAATGTTGCAATAGCTGCCCCTGCTGTCATGATAGCTTCCGTTAACCCCGGAAATGTTTCGGCAAATTGCGCAATTTTGTCAATAATAGCCGTAAATATATTAATGATAAAGGTAAGACCTTTGACTACAGCGTCTATGAAAAGACTTACCTTGGGTCCCATCTTTTCAATGATAGGTACCAAGGCGGTCCCCAATCTTGAAAGAGCCTTTCCTGTTCCGCCGACAGCTTCAGATATCTGATTCCACAAATCAAGCATTCTTGATAATACAGGATGCTGTTCCTGCAGCACCAAATAGTTAACTTGATCTTCTTCCGATTCACTTTTTGGCCCTGCGGCCAAGTCAAACAGCACATCAATACCGCTTTCTACTAAATGTAAAGCGGACGCTATGCTTTTAGCGATGCTACTAAAAATCTGTGTCTTATTTTGTATCCGTAAGATGGTATAGTCCCATGTGTTTTCAATCATCTGCATGGACTGACCAACCGTCATCTGCATATTACCAAATTCAGAATCAACAGCCGCACCACTGGCGAGAATACCTTCGATAATCTTTTCTGATGTCAACTGTCCTTCTGCGCCTAACTTCTTTAATTGCCCTACCGTGACTCCGAAATGCTCGGCAATATGTTGCATTAGGTTTGATGCGTTCTCGTCCAACGACCGCAGCTCATCGCCTTGCAGGCGACCTGACCCTATCGCCTGCCCCAGCTGCAAAATAGATGCCTTTGCTTCCATTGCTGAAGCGCCTCCAGCCGTTAACGCCTTGGAAACAACATCTGTTACACGCAAGGAATCCTCTTGACTAATCCCGAATTGCTTTGCCCCACGAGCAACCTTAAAGTATAAGTCCCCGATAGATTGCAGGGATTGCCGGTTGTTTTGAGACAGCGAATATAATTTTCCCTCAACTTCTAACCGTTCTTGTGCAGATGACGTAACATTTCGCAATCGACTGTCCAAGTTCATCATTTCATCTGCTGTATTTTTAATAGCCGATACGGAAAATGCTGCGGTCATAGCAGCGGCAAGAGGGCCAAGTGCACTCACAAGTCCGCCGACAGCTCCCGTAACTCCCATTACGGACCCTCTTGCAGCTCCGGCTAGCCCACTCATTGAAGAAAAGCTTTTCGCCCCCATGCCGCCGGCCATTCCAAGTGCAGAAAAAAGGCCGCTCGGAACTAATCTACTAATAGAGAGAGGTGCAACAGAAGGTGCCGATGCTCTGCTTCTGCCCAGCACCCCCAACCGCTGCGTCAACCTATCAATTAAACCGGCAGATTTACCCGCCGCCGAACCCATGCGATTAATACCGGAAGCGGCTGTATCACCTGCATGCTTACCCGTTTCCCCCGCACGTTCCAGCTTCTGTTTTACTTTGTCGACAGACTGGCTTGCATTATCTGCCCCTTTCTTGTCGACTCTAAACCCTATCTTGGTAACGAGCTCTCTTACTATCAACGGGACGATCCTCCTTTCTTCTTAGGATTGATATTGGCATATTCAATATCGGCTTTCATATCAAGGTAATGATTAATTCCGACCAACTCAGAAAGCGACACGTCCCCTCTTGTTACTTCTGCAAAAGAGACCATGCCGCTTTCGATAGCTCGGTAAATAAAGATTAATTCTCCGAAGTCGTCGGATATTGTACCCGGAATGATTGTTTCAGCTCTGCCAACACCTCGCGGGCTCCAGTCGGGACGCTGCAGAGCTTCGAAAAATCCAAATAATTGATTTTAGCAACCTGCATCATCAAGGCGATCATATCAATGACACGACCGGAAAAAACTTCGTTAATGGCTGCTTCGTCCAATCGCTGGAATTCTTTAGTATGAATCGGAGCCACACTGACATAATTAGGGTCAAGCAAGAGCTTTGCAATTCGCTCCAACGTCTCACCGTCCACCTTGTCAGCCATGCCATTAACGGCTCCCGATACTAACTTCGTCAATACGGGAATAGACCGAATTTCGGCTTCTGTGTCTACATTTTCCGCAGCCTGTACGGCACCGCCTAAGATAGGCGTAACGATTTTCTGTAATTCCCCCAGTACTTTCATGGCATAAAATGGCGTAAACTGTCGAATCGAAAAGACATACTCACCTTGCTCGTACTGCGTAAATGTACCGCCTGTATAACTGCTAATTCCCATTAGTCATTCCCTCCAATAATCGGATTGGTAACTTGCCCCGTATTAAATACCCATTCTTGGTTGTCAATCTTGCGCCCACGCTTTGATTCAGGGAAGTTTTGCGGCCATGCCTGTTTGGCAAAAAACAGCGTTTCTCCCGATAAATCTTTTATGATGAGCGGAGCCATCCCTTTCCCCGTTGCACGGTCTTTGTTATAGCAATTGGATAAATACGTATTGCTTTCAGACGATGTGGCAAGGGCTACGGTAACCTCAAAAGTCTGGTTCGGATCCACACTTCGGCCAACTTCACCGTCTGCACCGGAATAGATTTGCATTCCATCGCCCAGAGGCTTAATCGTCACCATATCATCTTCGGCAAATCCGCTTAATGCACGACCGCCGAAAATAACTATTACCTTTTTAGGGTCGTAGGTTTTTACATCTGCCATCTATATCACCTTTCCTTTCCTATCTCGTTGTAATGAGATTTTCATACGTCAGACCGCCTTTAATATCAACCGCATGGATAGCGCCTGCAAGCCGCGCCGTAAACGTAACATCCGTTAAAACGCGACTTGCTTTTTGATTTGGCGAAATATCAGCAGCAAGCGGCACATGCACGGTAAAGCCAAGGTTAGTATTACCGTCCGAATCGACCTCATCGGGAGCAATACCGCCTTTGTCCTGCCCTTCTTTTAGCGCAGCTCGAATTTGCGCTTCTACTATGGCAATTCCCGCATCCGTGTACGGTATTTTATCGCTGTTAATCATTACTCCGAAGACATTCGTTGTAATTTCTTCTTGCAGCCAATCGCGGAAGCGGATAACATCAATCCATTCACCTGCCGCAACCTTACCGTTCTGTGTGATACTAATATTGCGGAACCGTTCAAATGTGTTGCCATTTTTCTTGGTAATGGCATTGTATTCGGTCTCGGTCAATCCATCTGTAGTAATACCTGCAAGCTTTTTGTTTGCCCACGTTTCTCCGCCCGGGTCAATAGCAAAGCAGCGGGCCATAACCGCCGCTTCAGGATAGTCTGTAGCAGCGTCTTTGTGATAAAACCAGAATGTCCGATACAGATTATTATTCATCAGCTTGTATCCCGTATCTGTTGATACAGCCGCATCCTTCGCACCTTCCTCGGCAATGGCCGTGCCAAACAGCTTGATATGGGCTTCCGTCCATTCCGCCATAGCTAGGATATCAGATTGTTCACGACTTGCTAAGATAATGCCGTAAAAGTCATTGTCAGTAGCTGTAATAGCCGTCATGGACTGCGCAATGGTTTCTGTTACTGTATCAGACATCGCCGTTAAATTAGATGATACGGTAACGGCGAACGGGATATTGCTGTCTTTTTGTTTGATTTTCAACGTTTTAGTTTCAGCCGTCGCGGTTACCGGGATTTTCTTATCAGCTGTAATTAACGCAGCAATGCCAGTAATAATCGATTCTTCATTCCCGCCTGAATTTTTATACGAGAATGGCGTTTTCGTAACGTTCCCTGCGATATCTTTTGTCGAGATAGTGACCGCATAGGTTCCCTGCGGTACCACATCTGCTACTGTAACGGCCACGCCGTCACATTTACGGCGCCCTATTTTTACACTTCTCGGTCGAGGAGTTTGGCTGAAAAAGTCGGCGGCTGCCTTATATACAGGTTCATTTTCAGAAAAACCATCACTTATCATGGCATCTATCCCTGTATAGGTCTCCACGCGTGCGAGGGAATGAAAATGCGCGCCGACAATAAGCCCCGTACTGAATCCTTCTTTCGATACTCCCGTCGTATTCAGCGATATCTGAACATTGACAATTCTATCAAGATTTGCCATATAGTTTTATTCCTCCTTTATTCACTCTTAACATCAATTGGCAAACTACGGTCGACCGTCCTACCGTCTATAACTACTTCGGTAATTGGATCTATGACATCCGTCACCATACGATGATAGCGGACATTTAAATCTACAACCGCTCGATGTTCATATCGGGTGTTATCAAGAGGTGCATCCATTTGCAGGATGTCGCCAGCATCAAAAAAAGCAATACGCATAGCCGCACATCGATCCGCTATCGTCGGTCGCCATAACGACTGTACCATTGCTTCCACCTGTTCGTATGGACTCGTTGCATCATCATATAACTGCACTTCGAGGTATGCGTCTGTCGGTGTTAACACCCGATATACATCGCTCTTGTCCGTTTTGCGTATCTCCTCATGGGCTTGGCCCTTGGAGGAATACAACCGCAGCGTCGCAAAAGGCTTTCCGGGCTTAGGCATATTTTGATTGGCCCAAACGACCTTATTTTTGCCAAGCCCCAAAAGCTCCGCCATCAAATCATGTATGAATTTGCACTGTGTACTCGTCATTGGTCCATCACCTCAACCGCAACTGCCTTGTAATGGCTAATAACGTTGCTTTGAAAGGCCTCCACATAAACAACTTCCCATTGCCTGTCTTGCCAAAGGACAATGTCGCTCATGGTATAGCCATAATTCCCCACAACGCCTTTCGTCGAAATAAGAGGTTTAGCTGTATACAGTTTGATGTAATTGGCGGTTCTGCGCCCTTCCGGAAGCGCTTGAGTATACAGCCCCCGTTCCGTTTGGTTAAGCGGCTGTACTGAAGCTTTAATGGATATGGATACCTCTTGCGGCGGTACATACACACCATCATCATTAACAGCACCGCCACTACGGCGGATGATTTCAATCTTACGACAAAATCCGCTCATATATTACCCACCGCCTTCAATCCTAAAATCAATAGAGCTGCGTAATCTTCCGGTATCAATAAGTGGAGCGGCAGAGCCTTTACGTTTAACTGTACTAAGGGCATTGGCTTCCAGCTGGCTAGACCCAATGACAGACTGAATATCACCTTTTGCTTTATTGCCGATTATCTCCAAGACCTGCTGCTTCGTTATTCCCCCGGTTATTACCACGGAGGCTAACTTTGCTGCGGTGTCCTGCCATTCTTCACCATGATTATCGGCAGCAAGGCGCATGAACGGCCTGGATGGTATGCGTTCTGTACCGTATTCGTTGTATACCGCCACATCTACTAAATTGGTTCCGTTACTTTCGGTACCCTTACCTTGCAGTACGCCAACCTTTACGCTGCCGTCTAAGCCTTTTACGTTCTCCAGTATGGCATTAAATCCATAGTCGGCATCTTCTACGTACGCCACACCTGATCACCCCATCCTGGTAATAACGGGAACAATGCACATGTGCCGAATAGCCAAAAACATACGTCCGTAATACGACTTACTCAAAAGATCATCCAGACTGCCGGAACTAATAGACACGGTACTGCCATATTGACGCTGCAGATCGCCCTCTTTTTCCATTGTCAAACCATGCCCGATCAGCGTACCGCTGTCAGCCCCCTCTTCGGCGGCTATTTGGTCAAGCTTTATAAAATGCGCCGTAAGGTAAGCGATGGCCCTGTCGTAATACGGGCCAAATCGCTTTTGGCTTACCATGTCAGCGTACAGGACCATTCGGTCTCGCACCTCATTATCGGCAATTTCGGCAAATTCCGGGGCAATCTTACGAAAGATACCTAATGCCGCTGCCGTATCCATTCCTACCCTCTTGCGGCTTCAATGACAGCGATAATTTCACTCTTTTTAGTGACTGTACCGATATCAATCCCATGCTCAGCGGCATAAGCCTTCAGCTGTTCAACCGTCTTCGCGTTAAGAGTATCCACTGCCGCCTCAGCCTGCTCGTGAGAGATGATAGCAAGTGTACCGTCATCCAACATCTCATTGAGCGCCGGATAAGTACCAACAAGCTCATCTCTTGTCATATCAATATCTTTTGGCGTTTCCGGCACCAGCATAATATGACCGAAGATGATAGCTTTTGCAGATTTGTTTAAAATAATCATTGTGTGCTCCTTTCTTGCTTACGCACCTTTAGCCATAACAAACGCCATCGGCATCGTAACGGTTACGCCAACCGCCTCTGACACGCAGTTTACGACATATTCCAAATTGCGTTGTTCTACTGGCAGCTGGTTAAACCGCTCAGGAATTTCAAATTTGATGTAAGTCGGGTCAAAGTGACCGGCTACCATCAAATCTGTACCATCAGCAGCTGCACTCTTCAGCTCACCAACCTTCATCCATCTTGTAATTTCAGGATGTACGGATTTCAGGAACTCAAGAATCGTCTGTCCTTCCGTGTTAGGAATACGCGTTTCGGCCAAGTGGCGATATACAGCCGGAGACAACAATACCGCATTTGCCTGTTCCACCTCGTTAGTAGCCGTCGGAATGGAATCAATGAAATCATTCATATCACGGATAACGTTATCAACCGACTTTGTTTTCAGCTGCGTCTTAGACCCCGTGCCGTCGTTAGGAAGAGCGAAGGAAGAAATATTCGGGTTTTTAATAAACCCCGTAATATTGTGTTTTTCATCCCCAAACCACGCCAGCTTATTGAGCTTGAGATCAATGCCGCGGCGTGCCTGCTGAGCCCGTAACGCATCTAAATTCTTACCTGCAAACTGCGCATTTTTGACTTCACGGAAATTGTAACCGTAAGAATCCCCGAGCATAAATACTTTAACGGAAACTTCCTTTGCAACTACATCTACACGACGCAGATCATCTGAAAAATTGGAGATGATTTCCGCCATACCCACTCCGTCATAAATACGCTGAATAGCCGTTTCGGCCCCAGCCGGAATATCCGTCTGCACAGGAAATACGGCAAATGCATTTAACGGAGCCTTTTTAACCGTCAGCGTCTGCGCCCGAATGTGTGTTAATTCACGCGCCAAAAAAACGCTTGCCTCAGCGTCCAAGTGATTCTGGCTTTGAATGTAACGTGCTTCCGCTTCATCGTAACGACCGTTATTATTGTGTTTACCCATGTGTTTTATTCTCCTTTCCTTAGTTCCGGACACGTACGCGAACAAGATCGTCTTTCACGCCGCTGTCCAAATATGTCATATTAGCTACTTTCTCCGCACCTGCCGTAGACGACGCAACAAAGACGCCCTTACCGCCGGCAATCGTCAATGCGACCGTGTCACCGGCTTTGACGTCCCCGCCTGCAGCCACATAAATATCACCCGAAGTCATAACGGGCAATGTGTACCCTGCTTCATAATATTTTGCCGATGCGGTAAGCTGCGGTTCGCGGTGTACGTGGACGGCAATACCGACAATCTTTGCACCGTCTCCTGTTGCAGCCACAGCTTTGCACTGTTTCGCTGCATCGGTACCTCGGATAACCGCTTCTCCCGGGTTTACGCCACCTTCGCTTGCGAACGTATCGCATACGTCAATAGACGAATCTGCCTTCATGCCGACAAATGCGACCGCGTCTTTATTTCCGTACCAATTAAACGGTTTCTGCTGTGTCATAATTATCTAACCTCCTTCATCCAAAGGTCCGCTTCGTCTTGCTGCAACTTTTCAAGGGCTGCCTGCGGATCATCAATACTATCTTCCTTTTTTGCTTGGGTGCTGCCATCATCATGTCTGTTATTCACGGCCTGTCTCTGTTTGGCCATACTGTCATCATGGGTCTGTGTTTCTGTTTTAGCCATATCAAAAGCAGCATTGATATACTCTTCGCTCTTATCCGTAAGGTCGAACGAATCTCCGCGCACAGATTTGATAACGGCCTTTTTAATGTCAATATCAGTCATGCTGTCGGCCTTTTCGATTTTGTGCTTTTTGGCAGTATCCAGCATTTCAACGCGAGCAGAAACAGCGGCATCAAATGCTTTTTTGCGTTCTTCCTCTGCGTCCTTTGCATCTTTTTTAGCCTTTTCAAGATCACTTATGGCCGCATCATATTTAGCCTGCAACGTATCCATATTAGCCTTACTTTCTGTTACTTTTTGTTCGAGTGACTGCACGTATACGGCAACTTCCGGTGCTGCATCGTATTCAATCCCGCTATCCACTCGCACTTTTTTCATATTTTCCGACATAGATTTACTACCTCCTGTTGTGTCGTCCTCAAACATAAAATCTTGACTGCCGTCCATATTAAGCCGGGCAATGCCGGCCCGTCCCTTTTGCACGACGGCCACGTGATTATACCGAATATTTCGCTGTACGGCATCATAATGCTTGCCGTCCGGCGTTTCTCCCGGGGTCTCATCAATATCAAGCGTATACCCGCATGACAATTCCCTTGCGCTTGTCGGTAAATTGTAAATCATGACGTCAGCACGGATATTATCTCCGTCCTTCCGCCCCGCACTTAATACGCTACCAATCGGCTGTATGCTTCCTGCATTGCTGGCCGTTACCATTCCTTGGTGCCCGACAGTAATCGGCTTTCCCTCAAGGCTGGCTAAGCTATCCTCGTTAAATGCTTCTTCCGGAGGACGATATTCATATCTGTCCGAGCCGTCGGCATTTTGATAACGCATAATGCCTACACGTCCAATAATGGGCGCATCTCTAATAAACCCTTCATTCGTTTTTGTAGCCGTAATGACTACAGTGTCAAACCGCTGCATGCTTTAGGATCACCTCCATAAAATATAAAGGGCAGTAACTGTATCACTTACATCCTTCCCCTTTTTGTGTGCATGAAAAAAGCACTTGCAGCAATCAACTGTAAGTGCTTTTAAAACGCCTTCTATTTAATTCCTTCTTTTTCCATTTGCTCCATTTCTTTGAGGTAGGCTTCATAAGCTTTTTTTTCTTTTGGCGGAGCGTTATCTTTAATGCCGATAATTCCGTCGTTATTAAAGATTAGATATTTCCAAAAAGACGGTTCAGGTATACTCATTTATCCCAACTCCCTTTTCAAAATCTTCCATATTTCAATGGATAGTATGGATGCTTCATCTTTATTTGCTATGTAATCCGCCACCGCTTCTGCCAGACATTCCGAATCATTTTGCAGCGCATACCCGGATATTTCCGATTTAAGCGTCAAGTTTTTCTTGCCTTTTCCCAACGGTGTCTTCTTAGCAGCCTTACAAGCTTCCCTGATTACCTGCTTTGCATAGGTGCATTTATTCCAGTCGAGAACACCTAAAACGCTGTCGTTATATTTCTTGATAAGTGCTTTTTCACATATATGACCACACTCATGCGCGCCGACTTCAAGAATTCCCGTGTTTTTAGGATGGAATCCCCGCTCGTTGCCCATGATCATGTTTTTCAATCGACTTTTATTAGTATAATACGCAGGATTGAAGTTAATAGATCCGTCCGAATACTTGGCACACATTACCCCTCTTTGCGCTGTATCTATTCTTGCAAATGATTGTCTTACCTGCGGAAACTCCTGTAAGACACGCTCAATTCCTGCCATTGAAGTTTTGACCGCCTCAAAATCAAGCGGTTTGATAGAATCAGCAACATCCACATTATACTTGGACTTCCAATACACTTGAGCTTCTTTCGGCGATTTACATTCCTCTATGTTGATTATATCATGTTCCGGGCTGGGTTTCACTACATCAGCTGCTTTAAACGTACCCTTTTTAGGCTTGTATCCAAACTTTGCAAGGTCAATAACAGGAAGTGCCACACACCTGCATCGTATCGGTCTGCCCGGATGGCCATCAGGCGGAGGATCGCTCCATCGATAAACACGCCCTTCTCTTTCGGCGTGAGAATCTCTAACTCTCACATCTCCTGCCGTATGCCATTTATATTCATCAATCCCTGCATGCTGCTGGCGATACTGCGTAAGCCTGCCATTGAGCTTGCCTATCTGATCTACGCCAATAAGCGTTGCTCTTCGCATCTCAATTCCGGATAACTCCTGTATTCTCTCTGACAGGTGTTTTGTCAAAGATGCGGTATCTACATTATTGGTAATAGCATCTGCCATTTCGCTGCGGATTTGGGACATTGTATTGTCATCAATGGAATCAATCAGATCTATATTTTGCTGTACCCAGACATCACGCATTTTATCGAAATCGTCCATATCATCATCCTGATGGACCGGCATACTTGGCATAACTACGAAGGACTGTAGCGGTACTCCAAATAAACTCTTGAAGATGCTATTAAGCTCCTTGTCGGCGTGACTATTTACAAAATCATATTGCTGCCTCATCATCCTGCGTAATACTTCCGGAGACTCTATTGCCTGACGGATTCGGTCTATCACAATATCAATATGCGCATTGACCATAGTAGCGTCATCCATTTGTATTTTATGCCGATTAATGACATCAACCATTTCCGGTATAAAGCTACGGATAACATTCATCATGCGCTGGACGTGAGCTACAAGATACTTTGCATAATTACGCTCAAGTCCCATTGGATAACGATATGTCTTTTTAGCAACAATTTTCATGTGGTATCATCCCCACCCAACTACTCGGAATTTGGCACCGACTCAGCAATGATCTTATCAAGTGACCTGTCAATTTCATAATCATCACCATCGTCTAGTTTCCCTCGTACTTCCATCGGGTCAAGCGCTCCTATTTCGACGTATGTCTTTGCAGCGTTAGCACTATGTTCCTTCGCCTGTGCAGTGATATTTTTCGTCTCGGCCGCTTCCTTCTCACTCTGATTCCATAATTCATTAAACTTGATAGTATATTCATCAGGCAAGTTCAATCGAAACTCCCGTGTAAGGCTCATAAGATGAATGAGTCGGGATAAATGCGGTTTTAACGTCCGTTTTTGAATGCGACCAACCATGTTATAGAAATTTTCGAAATCGCTATGACCTGTCGAGTTCAGCCCATCCGGTGACTTACCGAAAAGAACGGTAGCCGGAATGTCCGTAGCTGCCGATAATGCATTCTCAAACTTCTCCAAGATGTCTTTCACGCCAGTCAGTGTCAAATTTTTCTGATCATACTCATCATCTTCGTCAAGCGCAATCGTATTTAGTAAATGTCGTGCCATATCAATCAGCTGCAGCCGTTTTTGCACCTGCTCTTCGCCAAAATCGTTAGTAAGAAGCTCTGCCATACCTGACAGCTTTAAAATCCCCTGTGATAATCGAGACAGAGCCATATTACTCAATGACAAACTTGAAGTATACCGCTGTAGATCATCTTGAATTTGGTCAAAAATGCGACCGCCCCAACCGTTTTGCATGCGACGACGGCGATTGGATACAAGGCCTCCTTCAAATACTAATAATCGACTTTTGTGTACCCTAAAGCTATTGCCGTTATAACCAATAATCTGGTATGTTTCGGGATAGCCATATCCCGGGTCGTTCGGGTCTTCTCCAAAGATAATCTCGTTACGGTCAATGTCTTTGGTATCATATACTTCAAGCCGTTCAATATCCCGGATATTGTTTTCATTTACAGGCTCATCTAATCTGTTCGCCCCGTCATCAATCATCATGAGGATTGCACCACCGCCATATAGCCTATCCCATGCGAGAGCCGTTGAAAATACGGCATCGCCGTTCAAATCTTCATAAATAGATTTAACGAGCTCATTCTGCTCAAGCGTTACCTCACCGTTCATCAGCGTAAATCCGGCCCGTACCGCCTCATTAGCGGGAGCCGTGATGATTTTGTTTGCAACACCGTTATACGTAAACAGCTCTTCCGCTTCTTCTTGGCTCATCCTATCGGCAGCCGACTTCATGAATTTATATGCGGTAAACGGGTCCCTGCTGCGGAGCCCGTGTCCAATGACAGAATTTAAATACCCGTCATTTCGTATTTTTCGGTTTTTTCTGCTCATTACAGCAACCTCCACCTTTAACTGATTAAGCTGCTCCAATCGTGAGATTTAGCAACTGCCGTAAACGCATCAGACGCGGCGTCTACCTGGTCATCATGCAGTGCATCGGGGAATCCTTCCAACTCGTCTATAAACTCGTCATTCCATGCCCCGGCAAGAAGCATGACGCCGCCATGCTGGCATTGGGCCGCAAACGGTTCGGCTCGTACGACCTTACTGCCGCTTACCGCATGTGTTTCTACTGTAAAACCGCCTAACATACGAACATAGGAAGCGGCCTGCGCTTTACCTGCCTGCCCGGGGTCTTGCGGCAATATGATGCGGTTACAATGATACTGTGTGCGGTCCAGTTGAGCCGTACGCTTAATGCTTGTGCGAACGGTATCTGCATTAACTGCTTGCCTACTCACATCCAGAATGATATAGTCACCGCTCTTCAACCTTGCCATCAGAACCGAAGCGGTCCTATCCGGATTAGGCGAAGCGGATGTAATCTCTGTCGCCGCCAGGTCCCATGCTCTGGCAATGCTGACAATTTTATCCGGTACAGACTGAACAATGCGAAACATGCTGCGTTTAAAGTATAGTCCTGCAGCTGGTCGTATCTTCCAGTTGCCGTTTAAAAGCCGCTCCTTTTCGACTACACTTAACGCATTGAGAGAGGCGAGATATCCCGGGTCTGCTTCGAGTAACACCTTATTATCAAAGATACTGGATGATACAAACGTCACACTTTTACAAAGGGCAGGCTCTATCCGATACTTACCAGCCAGCTCTTCCCGGCTATCGCCCCAGATAACATCTCCATCCAGTCTGATATAATACCGAATCACGCCGGACCGTTCCGGAATTGCATATCCTGTATTTTGGTCAATCCACCATGAAATGAAAGAAGCTACCCAGCTATCCGAATCCGGATTGCAAGTAGCTCTAATATACGGCCTAACACCACATGTACTTCTATTTCGAGATGTCATGTAAAAAAACTGACTTTCCGTAAAATGCGTCAACTCATCGAATTCTATCAGTGGGATTTGACTCCCTTGCCACGCATGCACATCTTTGTCATATTGCAGATGTCGGAAAGATATTTTCGCTTTGCTCGGAAAAACAATTGTCGGCATCGGACTAAGCTTTGGCGTCGCTCCAAGCGGACGATACATGGCGGTAGCTGTATCCCACAACCCGCCTTCCGATGTTATCTGCGTGGACTGCCTGCGGAAAATGACTACCCCGAAGTTGGGCTTGTCAATATGCCGAAGATTTTCCAATAAGAGTGCATATGTCTTCCCTCCGCCAGCAGCACCACCATAGATGGCTATATCAGCCGGCGAAGAGAGAAATACCTCCTGCGGCCCCGGCTGCGGCCTTAATGTAGTCATTTGCTGTCCGCACTCGCCTTAGTATCACGACCGTTATCCGGCAGATACACCGTTATGGCAGGCGTTGTTTGTATCGGATTATCGCCATCCTCCCCACCGATAACAGCCACTTTGTCCAGACCGTATCGCTTTTGTAACTGTTTCGCCGCATCTAATCTATCGGAGAGTGTCGGATCCAAATTAAATTGGTCTTTCACCTCTCCCCTCATGACCGAGGTGAGGAATTCCATAACCTCCTTAGCCTTGGCAATCCGAGCGTCTTCAATTTCTTTCAGCCTCGCATTATAGGCTTTTAGAATATGTGGCTTTTTCATATTGTCACAGCCGATGCGGTATGCAGATTTCTTTGAGTATCCCGCTTTAATAGCTGCTTGCGTTTTGTTCGGGTCCTCAATCACAAAATCCACAAATGCGGATTCTTTGGCAGTAAGCGGCCGGTCTTCTTTATTTCTCTTCATTACCCATCATCACCTTTATAAATTCCAACCAGAGTTAAAAGCAATTCTATTTGTGCCGGTGTTTTGCATATCGTTTCTCTCACTGTTTTCTGCCCTTTCTTTGGATGAAAGTGCGGATGTTTCCGCTTATACTCCTCAACCGACTGTGGCTTGACCAAAGTGTGCATTGTATAGACTTTCTCATGCTTCTCGCTCCACAGCTGTTTACGATCATAGAAATATATCTCTCCCCGCAGCTGCAGGGCCTTCATCAGCTTTTTAATTTTCCGTGCAATGCTCTCTGCCATGGCTATCACCACCTACGAAAAAGCACTCAATGAATGAGTGCTTTACGTCTTGTATTTAATTTTATAAATTAATTACGGCAGTCCCCATTTTAATAGCGCCTGCGCAAAATAAGAAAATGGATATTGTAAAAAACACTATACACATATCACGACAAGTATCACCTGTACTCGCTGCTTCATCGGCTTGTCTGTCAAAATACTTTATGGTTCTATCTCGTATATTTTTTTCTAAATCAGTGTCTTGAATGATTTTGATGATAAGAATCTTCTGATAATCTTTTGAAACCATTTTTAATTGCTTATCATAAAACCCTATTTTATCAAGAAGCAAATTGCTGTAAGCCTGATTTTTAAAAACCTCCAGCCTAAAATCATTACTTCTACAATAATATGATTGAGAAAGATATGCTCCTCCAGCAATAAGTCCAGCCATTACACTCCCAAAAGCAAAGCAGAATAATGGTTCCCTGAACGAAACCGTTGCAAAAACAGGCAATTGAGGTAGTAGTGAGCCCCAAAATCCCATGCAAGCAACGGCAGCTCCACCATTCAATAAAAGCATAACTGTAATCGTTTTTATTGTAAGGTCTTTCAAAATTTCTAATTGCTTATTTCCAGCTTCAATGAGTTCTCTTTGCTCGCTTTCAAGATGCTTCCAATAATTCTCCAATGGATATGGAGATACCTTAACCCCTTTTTCTTCTGCCATGTAATCATCTCCCGTTACTATATTTCTACAATAACTATACCACGGCACAGATGAGAAAACACCCATATTCGTGAGTGTCTCACATGACTTTATTTGTAAGCCACTGGTTTGTAACCCGACCTGCTGTATCCTTTCAAAAAGGTGACGTTTTCTGACGTTGTTGTCAATTCATCGTTTTTCAGGCATGAAAAAGCACCCACATCAGTAGGTGCTTTCTCGCTTAGCGATTACAGATTTCATAATGAGAGTCTTTCATGCTCTTATTATAGCACAAGTTTCCTGTCCAAACCTGCTACAAATCCAACACAAATCTGTCCAAATCTGCTACGTTTCTGCCCAAACCTGCTACGCTCCACAACGCTTACCCTTACGCGCCAAGAAAATTCGGTTTGTCAAATAGCAGCCCAGCAAAGGTGTTTTTGTCCTAACGACATCCTCATATCTTATATCTGTGATAATATATCCTCCGTCATACTCATAAGAGATATAACCGAATAAACTCCATAACGGATTGACAAAAATTAAGTCTAATTTTATATACAAAAACCATATCATAAGAAATAATAGTACATTTACAATAACTGAATGAAAATCATTAAATGAAAGTCCTAATATGGGAATAATATAAGTAAATACATAATTCATTACTTTATCATCTGGGCGTTTCATGTTTACCGGGTTACAATAACTACCTATCGGTGCATTTTTCAAGAGCAAAATGCTAATAAGCGATATTACTATCAAAATACCTAAAGCAACTATAAAACTTCCAGAATACCAGGTTAATTTTTGTGTCGTATTTCCAAAGGGCAAAAGCAAATCCCCTTGTGATATAAGCAATAATATATACAGTGGGAAATAAGATGATATAAACATTATCGAACGAACAAAAATCGCTTTTATCACATTTTTCCCTCCTTAAATAGTTTGTGCTAATTATCGTCTATCCCTTTTCTTTTCCCGATGATGCTACGATAATATGCGTCATTAATAATCCTCAAAATATCCATTTTCTGGTGCTTATCTTCATATCTTAAACGAGGTTTGTCACTGCACTCTTCAATTTCAATATCTAAATCAAACATGTCTATAACCTGGCGAATGGAAGAAAAATCATTGAATACGTCTCCAAAATTATCATTATTCTCTAGCATTTTACTCAATGTTTTATGATATCGTTGATCACTTAAGCAGTCTTCTTCGAACTGATCAAAATTTGAAATACCATCGGCATCTTTTAGCTTTTGCAAAGCTTCCTTTGCCTTATCACTATATTTCTCTACCAATCTAAAAATACGTTCCAATGAAATATGATTGAAAATATAAATATCGGTTCCAACGCACACTAAGTCTATATAGCCGTCCAATCCAAGCATTTGCTGTTCCATTTTATTTAATGTATTTCCTGAAAACCACGCTAAGATTCCATTAGAGGAAAGTCTCTTGAATTTGGTAACTCGTCTAAAGAACTTATAATTAAATTTATCATTATTGTCCTTAATTTCAATACAATAGAATGTCAAATCATTAGCATTTAACCCGGTATCCACATGATCCGGAGCGCTAAAGCTCTCCAAAACCTCTTGGAAGTTTTCCACATAATCAGTACTACATCTTTCTATTACGCCATCTCTATATGATGTTGGGTTAAACTTAACTATCTCCCCAGATGCATATTTTTCTATATTCTCTTTAATTAATTCCACCAGATCTGAAGTCAGGGAATTCTTTACATTTGGCATATAGGTAGTGTATCCCAATTTATTCTTTTGTGTAAAATAAAGCCTTATCTCCGCATTACTATCCAAAGAATTTAAGTCATTAACAATTTCCTCAAATATCGACATGATATCACCTCTTTCTAAAATGATATCATAAAATTTCCTGGTATTAAATTCATCTTCTCTATTATTTTCAGAAGAATGTTAACAACATTTGCACCATAATCTCTTTTGGTCCCAATATCATATCTGCTATAAGCTCTATCACCATTTTGCTGCGCTTGCGAACGTACCCTTCAGAGCTATAAGCAGCTCGCGCTACCATAGGCCACGAATAGCCGTTAATGTATCGTGCTTCAATAATACGCCTATCTGTCTCGGTAAGCGCTTCTAATGACCTTTCCAACCGCTTTATCACAGGCTCTATTTTCGTCAATTCTGCCTGCATTTTTCGCACGTTTTCCGTTATTTCTTCCTTCTTCAGATACTCCCGTTCTTCCTGGCTGAGTGGTTCGCTACTTTCCCGAGGTGCAGGAGATAGAGACGGAACTTTCGGTACAGCCGGCAACTGTAATAGGTCTTCATATTCCTTGATATCAGCATGTAGATTGTCGATATAGGTCTTCGTCACCGTATATTTTCTGAGCAGCTGCTCGACTACTCGTATCTTTTCGCTTTTTTCCATTTCTGATATCTCCTATTTACTCAAAATCGCTTAAACTTGTCTGCTGCAGTTCTGTATGTTTGGGTATTACATCATCATTATTCGCCGCATTTCGCAGTTGCTTAAGCAGTGGCAATAACTGTTGTACATAATCATTAAGCGGCTCTTTCGCGCCGTTGTACTGCTGCAGGCTCTGCCAACCGTGTCCGCCTATAATCGGCTCGATTCGGTACCCGTATGTATCATCTATGACTAATTTACACCCATTACCGCGCAATATACATAATATGTCTGCCAACTCAGTAGATTGGAATACGGCGTGAAAGAACAACCATGTCCAATGGTAATGGTCTTCCGGATGGTATTTTTCGAAATTATCCGTATATTCAATAACAGGCCAGTTCTTCGGGTCCCGAGACGCCTCGACTTTACGGACGATATCAACAACTAAGTTTTTTATATCAGGATCGTTCTGCAGGAGTGGGGGATTAGTTTTCTCCATGGCGTCCAAAATCTCTTTAAATGCAGACCGAGCCCGATTAATCATCTCTTTATTCATAGCTTGTCTCGTCAAACCATGTTGCCATTTGGTCAGCTAAATGCAGCGCTGTAACTAACGGCGATATACGCTGCGCAGCTGCTAACGTCTGCAGCCCAATGTAATCGTTAGCCGCCGAATCCCATCGTCCCATATGCCAGCGTATCGCAAGCTGTTCATCCTCGGTGAGCTGCATATAAGGGAGTATCATCATCACAGATTTTTCGCCGTGCCCCGCAGGAAACTTATCCTTAAAGACATAAACAAGTTTTTCTTTCCACTGCCCCGATTCATCTTTTTGCCACTTTTTAGCCAGCTGATATTGGTCAGCCTTACAAACATCATGCAATAAGCCACATATAACACAAGACTCTGCGGAGAGATAGATGGTATCGCGAAGCTGCAAAAGTCGAGTACAAACATGTAAACTATGTTGTAATAAGCCACCTTCATATGCATTGTGATGGCAAGTACTGGCCGGGGCAATGAAAAAATTCGTATCCAGCCTTAATATACATAGCAACCGTTGCCATCCATCTCGCGTCACATATTCTTTAAACAGGTTTAAAAACCGTATTTCATCATCCGTTTTATATAATACGTCTACATCCAAGCTCATTCGTAACACCTCTATTAGTCATATTTCACTGATTTGAATATATAGCCCGGGAATTGAACCGTAAAACTTATAGGTCATCTCGCAAGCGACCTGCGCATCATCTTTCCAAAATCCCAGCACCGTCAGTACATCCTTCGGGAGTTTCACTAAATTATCCGTATCGGGCCTGGTGATTTTCCATGTATCTACCGGATGACGCTTATTTGCCGGGTAAACCCATTTTGTTGTGAGTGATATGGGTCCTTGCATCGGCTTGTCCGGCACATATGGCGCAAACCTTGCCATAAACATCATACGTATATCTTCTACTTCAGACGGCTCATACGAAACAGGCTTTCCATTCCGAACGGTCCATTTTTTCATTTGATGCGTTTTATTGGGCGGCGATTTCAGCGGTATAAAAAATTGAACAGTCATTATATGTTTAGCTACTCCTTCATTCTCAATTACAGCTTCGCCCATGGTCCTGGTTCAGGGACAAAAATACGTTAAAGGAAAAAGGTGGCTAGTCGCACCTTTTTTCTAGTATTTTTGTCCCAAGGACCCCACGGGATTTTATACAGAGGGACAAATATATTTATATAACGTTTGTCCGTCCCTTTTTGTCCCTATAAATATACGACAAACGTACGATTGTCCCGAATAAAAATACATAATATACCTAAAGGGACAATCGAGACATTCGTACGTTTGTCCCTTTAGTCCAACTCCTCAACAAGGCCATTATTAATACCATATTTTTTACTTTCTTTGATATATCGGCGTACCGTTTTCTCATTTAGCTCCATATATTCTGCCATATCATTTACTGTAACAGCTCCTTTTATCAAGCACGCATTATACGCACTTTCGATTTGTTGTTTTTTTGCTTCTTTTCGCTTTTTTATAGCTTCTTGCCCTCTTTTCCACGGTTCTTTTTCCGTTTCCGGCGCGAATGTCGCCAGCACCCCACTGTCGTCGATACGGTGTATCGGATACTCAAACCATAAATTAAGCGGCTCAAATGCCTTAAATTCACGCAGCGTACCTTCAATACGCCACGCCGTCCCGGGAACGCCAACTTGATCAATATCAAGCTGGATCATGTCAAGGAGCGCGTCAGCGTCCCTGCCGAACACGCCGGAACCGCTGGCACGGTCGATAGACCGCTTATTGCTTTGACTGCCCTTGCTGTGATGATGGCAGTAGATAACGGCGCAGTTAAGCTCCGTGCAAACCTTGTCAAACTGATTGCAAAAATGTGCCATCTGGTCCGCACTGTTTTCGTCCCCGGTAATGATCTTGTAAATCGGGTCGATAATGATCGCTATGTAGCTTTTACGTGACGCCCGGCGAATCAGCTTAGGCGCAAGCTTATCCATGGGGAGCGATTTCCCCCGTAAATTCCAGACATCAATATTACTAATGTTATTCGCAGGCCAGCCCAGCGCGTCGTAAATCTCCTTAAACCGATGCAAACAACTTGCCCGATCGAGCTCCAAATTAACATATAATACCCTGCCTTGCGCACAGTCCCATGTGAGCCACTTTCGCCCCTCGGCGATTGCCGCCGTAAGTTCTATAAGAGCATAGGATTTACCTGCTTTAGAGGGACCGGCAAGCATCATTTTATGACCTTGCCGCAGTACACCGTCAATGAGCGCCGGCGATAAAGCCGGTAGGCTATTCCACACATTTTGTAGACTCTCTGGGTCGGGAAGCTCATCATTAATTGCCTCAACCCAATCACGCCACTCAATAAAATTCTTTTTACCGATATTGGTGTCAATTAAATACTGTTTTTTGCCGTTACGCATAACACCGGGCAGCCGGGAAAGTCGAGAGGGGTTACGGTTTTGCTGGTCAATCTCAAGGCCGTTTTTACGGCAGACCGTATACAGGTAATCGACACGCTTACGGTACTCGTCGTAAGTTGCAGCGTCGATATGCACAATGGCATGAATGCTTTTGCCTCCGCTGTACACAAGGCACGCAATGGGGAGCTCTAACTGCCGGATAATTTCATGCTGTTTCGCAAGCTCCATGCTGTCCGACTCTACAAGAGCATACCGGTAATCGGTTACGTTTTCATTGCGAACGCCTTTCCCGTCAAGCGGGTTAAAGCGTATCCACGCCCCGACTTTAGGCTTATAGTCGCCCAATACGGCGCCAATATCGCCGTCACAGATTGTTAGGTTTTCAATCAGCTCACCGGCGGTACGTTTGAAATTCCCTTTACCGGGGACATACTCACCGTCTTTTTCCCATGAAGACGTTACATAGCCAACGTAATCGGTACTGTCAAACAATGTAGACAGGTACGTAATCATATCCCGTACCGGGTCCCAGTCGGCGCCGGGTTCCTGCAGATCACGCCCCTCAATCCAGTGCTGGTTAATAATAATCTGATCGTCTTTAACGGCAATTTCATCGTTCCAGTCAAATGAGTATCCTTTGGTATTGGACCAGCCGCCACGCTTTGCCATTTCGACAATTGTTGCGCCTGTAACGGGGTTATCCGTCCCGTTGAAAGTGCGCCACTTTTGAGCGCACTCCCCGGCATGATACCGGGAAGCATCCCGAAGGCTCCATGTGTCCCAGTCGGTGGCGCTATAGCCTTCCAGCTTAAGCGCCATCCCAACGTTTACCCACTCCTGATACGTGCAGAAAGTGGGATCTATATAATCAAGTAACGGTAATAAGTTTAGATTGTCCATTTATATTTCTTCTTTAGGTGTGTATGAAAAAGGTTGAATGCCTGCAGGGATACGCCAGCCACTGGCCGCTATCTGTCCAATCATCTTAGTTGCAGCCGAAAACGACCACAGCCCTACGTGCTGAAATCCTCTAGCCTCTAGCAGCCGTATTTGACGTGGCGTTGCAAGGCCGGCCTCTTTCCGTTTGATTAATTTATCCAGCAAAAGCTTGGCTTTGCCGGCATTTTCAATTTCATCGCTAAAAATACCGAATTTTTCAAGAGCTGCCAGCTGCTTAGGCGATGCAGGTCCCATTTCCCAGCCGAATGTCGGTACATAGCCGCTTAGGTCTTCAGCCTGTATGGACATCTCAAACTGTAGCGGGTCTACCAGCTTCCGCTTGCGTTTTTTCATGGCAGCTAATTTTTCAGCTAACGCCCTTTCGCGGTCAGCAATAACTTCTGTCGACGCTGCGGCTTCGAGTGCTTCCAAATCTTCCATTTTGCCCGATTCCGCGAGTTTTTCCGTCATCTTCTTGGCAACGTCCTCGCTATCGGCTATGAGATACGCCGGGCGGCATAATTCGTGTTTTTCGGTATTCCACAAAAAGTCTAACAGCAATACATTGTCTTTGCCGGGCGACAGGCGAGTTCCACGGCCGACCATCTGGCAATATAAGCTGCGGCTTTTGGTCGCCCTGAGAACGATAATGCAATCTACGCTGGGGCAGTCCCAGCCCTCTGTCAGGAGCATGGAATTACAAAGGACATTGTATTTACCCTTGTCAAAGTCCTGCAGTACCTCCGCCCGGTCGTCGCTGTTACCGTTGACCTCGGCGGCATTAAATCCCATGCTGTTTAAAATATCGCAAAACTTTTGACTCGTTTTAACGAGTGGTAAAAATACGACAGTCTTGCGATTGGCACAATAAGTCAGCATTTCTTTGGCGATTTGGTCGAGATATGGATCTAAAGCCGTCCCCAGCTCTCCCAGCTTGTAATCGCCGGACGATACACCTACGCTTGATATATCAATGGAAAGCGGAATCGTTTGGGCGACAATTTTGCAAAGATACCCGTCCTTAATCGCCTGTGGAAGACTGTACTCATAGGCAAGGCTGTCATAATACGTCCCCAGATTACGCATGTCGCTGCGGTCTGCCGTAGCGGTTACACCTAATACGTTGGCGTCACTGAAATACTGCAGCACATGCTGATAGCTGTCTGCAACGCTGTGATGGGCTTCATCGACGATAATCGTATCGAAAAAGTCGGGACTGAATTGCGTTAGCCGCTTATCCCGCATCAGCGTTTGTACGCTGCCAACGACAACGCGATACCACGAGCCGATACAGCTGCTTTCGGCCTTTTCAACGGCACTTTTAAGGCCCGTTGCTTTGTATATTTTATCGCTGGCCTGATCAAGCAGCTCACCTCGATGTGCCATGATTAAGATGCGTTCTCCATTCCGGACAAGGGCCTCCGTTATTTTGGCAAAAACAATCGTCTTGCCGCATCCGGTTGGCAAAACAAGCAATGTCTTCCGGTTGCCGCTATCCCATTCCCGCAAGACGGCCTCGCGGGCCGCCTCTTGGTAGGGACGCAGTGTCATATTGCCGGGCATTTAAAATGCTCCTTGCGTGTATGCCGGGGCTGCTGCCTGATCATTCTTATCGTAAAATTTAACGATATTGTTATACATCTTATCCTTGTACTCACGAGGCACAAGTTGAAAGCGACCCGTAGCACCGATAATTTCATTCCAGCGCACTTTAAAAGTACCGTCGCCTCGCTTGGCATGCCCGATTGCGCAGGCAAAGTTAGTTAACTGCCATTGCGATTTGGAGTGCAAAAATAAGTTTTGCTGTACAGTGCCGGTTTTGCCATCCGGAGCTATAACTTCATACTTGATTTTAGCCTCATTGCAGGCCGGTATTTTATCACTGCCCTCAAAGTACGCCCGCTCAAAATCGACAATTTTAAAATTATAATCTCCCTTTGGAAATACAACAAACTCGCTTGATGTCTCTTCAAAATCGTCATCCCAATTAAACGCTTTGTTTTCGTCGCTCATGATTATTACCTCCTAAAACGGAATAGTATCTTTTTCGTTTCTGATTTTTTTGATTAATTCAAATACTTGCGGAAACGCCCCTACAAGGCACCCCATCACAAAATCTTCCGGGTAAGTCGCAATTTCTGTGTCAGCCGGGAAATATCCTTTACGGCTGACGGCTTCTTTTAATTCGTCTTCTGTTACGTTGTTTGCCGTCATTAAATCCGCAAGCGGCTTCGGAATGGCCGAATTAATCGATGTAAATTCGGGTTCCGGTTGTTTTGTTGGCGACTCCTGCTTTGTCAGCGCTTCTTCGGGAGCAGGGGCCAGTGGCGTTTCTGTTTTGGGTATTGGCATAGCTTTGCTTGTATCGCCGGATGGAATACAATGAGCAATTTGTGCATACTCCAGCGGTAAGCATTCTTTTAAACCATGTCGGTTCTTGGCATCCCAGTTAAGGTGATGGCTCGTATACATGACACGTTGGCCGCCGCTAACCTTGGTCTTTTTGGTATTGCTGTCTTTTGCATCGATTTTATAGACTTCGATTTTATAATCGGCAAAGAGCAGCATATCTGCCCATTCTTTTACCATATCGGAAATTTTAGCCCCACCGGCCTTATTAAGTTTCAGTTCGTACCGGTCGTACGGAGTCTGGTCCGGTCGCTCAAATTTGCGCACCATTGCATGGGCCGTAATGACGACATTCATACTTGTGTCAACGAGGTCTTGCAGACGGTTGAGGAGACGACCGAACTCTTCTTTTTCGTATACGTAGCCTTTGCCGTATCCAAAGTCTTCAATACCATTTACTTGCGCTTTACTGCAAACATATTCCACGCAAAGCGCTTCGGCCCAGTCAATAGTATCAATAACCAGCGTCTGATACCCTTGGTTATCCTTTTTAAGCTCACTGATATATTGCATGAGCATAGTCCACGATGTCGGCCGTTCCAGCCGATCCACGGCTAAATGCGCCGTGGATCCTTCCGTATCGATAAAAAGGGGGCGTGGAAATTGGGCTGCAAACGAGGACTTGCCAATTCCTTCCGGCCCATAAATTACCACCTTTTGATACTTTTTAATGACTCCTGAAATAATTTGCATTGTCATTCTCCTATACATAGGCGTTAACAAGGACTAAATCCTGCCCATTCAATGCGTTAATCAGCTTATCGATCTCATGATCCTTTGCGATTTCCTGATATCGTTCCATCTTAGGGCAATGAAGAACAAATGTAGGCTTTTCGTCTGCCGATTTCGGCCGGTGTATTTCCAGCTCAATCTCAATCTCTTGGATATAATTACTACCCTTGATTAGCTCAATGTTGGCGGCAAACTGTTGTGGCAATTTGACCGTTCCCTCGCCATCTTTAGACTTGAACGCAAAGGTATAATTGTTGTTATCTGTCTGGGAGTAATCCGCCTCAATATTTTGTACAAATTTAAAATTTTGTAGATTATAAAGGAGCGTTTCGCATTCCGGCACCTCCGGAATATCCTGCCGACGGCATTTTAAAAAGTTAATAAGTTGTTTTTGGCTAAGCGAGTCATCCAATACTGCGTTCCATTCCTCCATTTGTAAGCTGTCTTTAAATAGGTAGGTGACTCTATCTCGCTCAGCATCGATAATGGAGTCATTCAAAATGGCGCTAAATCCTTTATCATGGTATCCTACGACGGTAAAATCTGTCTTACGTGCAATTACCAAATCACAAAAAGCATTTGTCGATAGTGCTCTATATACGGTACCAAGATAGTTAAATGGTTCTATAGCGGCACCGGTACGAATGACGATGTCTTCGCCAGAATCGTTATTAACGGTAAAGTTAAATGTATTTTCCATTTTTTATGCCTCCTTGGGTTTGTGCGGGAATAAACTGATAGATTCGGCGGGGTCCTTAGGTTCTTCACTTTGGATCGTAAAGTCATCCGCATTAAACTGATAGACACTTTGCTTTTTAGCGGATGTCGGCATTTTGACGTCAACGGATCCTGCCATTTTAAGCATCGTGGCGGAGTCTTTAAGGCGGGCGACTTTGATTTTTACCGTGATGATGGCTTCGGCTTCATCTGATTTAAGCCCTTTTAAAATTTCCGGGTATCGCCGTTTAAACTCTTTGTTTAATTCGCCGTCGCATACGGTATTTAAATTTAATGCTACTTTGTCTGACATGCTTTGCACCTCCTGTTAAAAGGAACCGGGTGTCCATGCGGGAGCGGTTTCGGTTTTACGTTCTTCCTGTTCCGCCGGGACCTCCGCACCGGCAATATAACCGTCTTCGATGATAATACTGCAGGTATCATCGGTACCGACACGGGTAGCAATAACCTGCAGGCCTTCTTTTTCGAGCCATTCTCCGAAGTCCGCCAGTGTTTCCTTATCCATTTGTTCCAGCTTATCCATAAGTACAAATCCGCACTCCGGATTTAGCTTGCGAATAATGGCCGTTGCCACCTTGAGCTGCTCAGACGAACTCATGCAATCCCATTTTTGCTCATTGTATGTCAGCTCACCGTCTGCAATAGACAATCCGGCAAGTGGCATATTGGCGTTATTGAGCAAATCGAGTCGGGCTTTGCGGACATCTTCTATCTGAAGAGTCAGGTCGTTGTATTGACCGGCAAGCTCGTCAGCTTCTTCCTGCGCTCGTACCTTGTCGGCATTCGTGCGGACTTTGGTGTTGATGGCGTCTATGTTGGCAATATTGGCTTCCAGCTCCGCCGTGCTTTCATCTTTAAGTTCGGTGACGGTCTTTTGGGCCGTATCGATATCGTTTAGGAGACTTACATGCTGTTCATGTAATTTATCCAGCTCTTCCTGCAGCTCAAGCATTCGGCGTGATATAATTTCTTTTTGTTCCTGCATTTGCTGCAGTTGTAACCGTTTCCGCTGATTCTCGCCGTTGCGGGCGAGGACATCTTGCTGCTGTTTAATCAGCTCCGATGCGCTGACCGGCTCTTCCGGGACATCCGGATAATACGGCATTTCGTCTGCATGTTTCTTTTTTCGGTCGGCAATACGTCCGACCTCGAGACGCTGGTTATAGCAGGATTGCTCCTGCTGTTCCAGTTTTGTTAATTCAGCCCCGACGCCGATAATTTTAAGGAGCGTTTCCGCTTTTTCTTTGGGATTCGCTTGCATAAACCGCGGTAAATCCAAGGCGAGCTTTTCGATAAAGCTGTCTAACAGTTTCTGTCCCGCTTTTTGCCCGGACGGGTCAATAACATGTAGCGCAGAGGTCTTCCCTTTACGCTCCACCACGAGCCCGTTGCTGAGTTCTAAATGGATCCGCGGCGGAATAACGCTGTCCCGTCGCTGTGACTCAGACGGTTTCAATTTGTCTCCGCCGAGTGCCCATGCAATAGCGTCCAATACGGATGTCTTTCCTTGTCCGTTCCGGCCGCCGAGGACCGTTAGTCCATTTTCCGTCGGAGTAAGCGTAACAGCCTTTACTCGCTTGACGTTTTCAATCTCTAAACTTCTGATTTTTACTGACATTTGTGTCTCCTTATGCTACAATGTAGTCGTAAATAGTTTTTTATATGAGTCGTTCTCTGCGCCAACAGAGAGCGATTTTTTTTCTTGCCTTGCGATAAAGTCCATAACATCCCCGTATGTCGTCGCCATTGCTCTTAGTAATGTTGCCGGCACACGGTTCGCTTCCAGCGTGTCTGCTCGTTTTTGTAAGTAGCGGTATTGCCGTTCGCAATATGTAATGATTTCCATGGCGTTTGGCATGCCATCATCTCCTTTCTTATTTATTGTGGATTGTCATATTCAGTATTTAACCTGCTTAATAATTTCTGCGCTCTTTCTTTGTTCCACGTATATTCGATTATTTCGCGATTTTCATCATCATCCGCTTTATCCGTATCTTTTAAGCGATACACCATGTAGCATTTCTGCCGGCCATCGGGGCTCTCGTCATATCCCTCTTCCCATACTGTTTTCACATGTCCGTCAGAGCCCTCGCTATATCCATCGCTGTATGCCACTTTCCATTCGCTTTTCATTGCTTACCCCACCTCCTTATTTTTCTAACGCAACACAAAGCTCTTTATATACCGCGTCCTGCTTGCGGCGCGCCTCGATAATGCTTTCTTGTATATTGTCTATTCGATTTAAAATTTCACGTTGAAATCCGTTCTTTAACGCCCACGGCCCCCATTCAGATTCAAGATATCCAATAACCGCACGCCCATTCTCTTCTTCCTCTATATATGCAATCTCAATGTGATATGTTTCCGGGTTTGCTAATAATTTGTATTTCATCACATGCACACTTTCCGCGCATTCATCCACTGAGCGGCTTCTTCAGCTTCTTTTATGCTTTCGTATGTAAAGCTACTAAAATTAATGTATTCTTCACCGTTTTTAATAAATTCGCGGCAAACGCCGAAGCGGTTAAAGCAAATTTTGTACGGCTTCCATTGCCCTTCCCTTCCTTTTATGCTCTGTTCAATCATCCTTGATGGTGCGGGTACAAATTGCATTATTTTCTCCTCTCTTTTTATGACTGCAGTGTCAGAATCATCAGCGCAATTCCGGCATACAGAGCCGCCGCTCCAACAACGCCTTTAGCGATATCACCGATTGTTATCCCCGGCGCTTCTCCGTAGTCTGTCGCGTATGCATGAGCGATGTGACGGTCGAGCTCCAGCTCGATTGCTATATCCCGTTGTATCTCCTCGTGCCGCTGATTGACCCACGGCGGCGGTGCAGGTAGTGCGGTTGTTTTCGGTTTTAACATTGTTGTTCATCTCCTTTCTTTATGCCCTTGCAGTTGCTGTGAGGCTTGTTTTTGTGCACATTTTTAAATTGAGGATAGATTTAAATAGCCCTTCCAATTCATTAATGCAGCGTTCATATTCCGGCAGTTCACTTCTCGTAACCATATCATCGCAACATATCCGCTCCAGCTGGTCGTACATCACTTGCGCTTTGCCCATACTAATGTGCAATTGTATAGCCATTGAGGCGATACCCCACAATTGCGGTATTTCCGGCAATAGCACTCGTCCTACTGCAGATTCTGTAGACAAATATGCATATCCAAGGTATGGAGAGTTATAGACCCGCATCATTTCAGACACGATAGAATCTGTTGGAATTCGTCCTGCCTCGTAGTTTGCAATGGTCCGTAATGATATGTGAAGAATGGCTGCTGCAGCCTCTTGCGTATAACCGGCATTTTTTCTCGCTTGGATAAGCAGTTTTGTGAACGCTTGACTCATAGACACACACCTCCTTTCGATTAAAATTAATGTAGAAACAGGTCATTATTAATTTGCTACCCGTTTCCCCATATCTCCCAATTCATTAAGACTTATGCCAACATATTCGGCGAAGTCTTTGGGATTGATAAAGTAATCGTGCCGTGACCGATTATCTTCCTTAATTCGCACAGCAAATCCAAAAGGCAACAGCTTTCTTTGCAAGCCGACACGAACAAATTGGTTGCTTTTTTGTAGAATGCGAGCTGCCATTTCAACTGTGATTTTCATGCGGCCTCCTTTCCGGTTGTTTCTTCAGTGAAGTTATCTCACCGCTTATTGCATAGTAAAGCATCAATACTACAATTAAAGATTTTAGAGAGGGCTATTAAACGGTTAATCGTGGGATTCGCCTTACCGGTTTCCCATTTTGCAATAGACGTCCTTGTTACTTTCATGCGAGTTGCAAGGTCATCTTGAGTCATTTTGTTTTCCTCTCTAAGTTGCTTAATGATATTCATTTAATCACCTCCCGCTATAAACTTAACTTCACTTGATATCTAAATTATAAGCAACTTTTAATCACATGTCAACATATTTTAAAACTTAACTTCACATATTTTAATGTGAGTGTATTTCACATATAATAAGATGTATGAGGTGAGTTATATGAACATTACAGGCAAGCGACTAAGGAAACTTAGAGAATTAAAAGGGCTATCCCAAAACGACCTGTCTAAGATATTAGGAATTAGTCGTACAGCATATGTAAAGTACGAAACAGGAGAAAGTCGACCGGTTAGAAAGATTAATGAATTATCTAAATTTTTTAACGTGTCTACAGATTATATCCTCGGCAATTCCGACTATCCTCTATCTAATGAAACAGCGGCCCCATCAGAAAATAAAAAAATACCTATCATAGGAACTGTGACATGTGGACCGGATGGGCTTGCCTATGAATATCTGGACGGATTTGTAACGATTGACGACTCACTGACCGGTGATATTCGGGCATTTCATTGCCAGGGTAACTCCATGAACGGACTCGGCATCTTTGACGGAGATATTGCCATCGTCCGCATTCAAGATGATATCGAAAATGGAGAAATTGCAGTTGTTACTATAAATGGCTACGAAGGCACGTTAAAGCGAGTGCGAAAACAAAATGGCATTATCATTCTTGAATCGGCTAATCCGGAATATCCTTCAAGAATATTCTCAGGTGCGGAAGCGAATGAAATTCATATAGTAGGTAAAGTGATTGAGGTTCGGAAACGATTCTAAGAGTCCGATAGAGGTGATTTTATGTCTATATTATTCTTCTTTATTCTCGTTTTTTCTATCGTTGCATTAGTCGCCGGCCTCATTCGGCCTCGTTGGATAATTCGGTGGGGACCACCTGAAAAAAAGACCCGTAAAAGGTCTACTAAAATTTGTTTGCTTGCGATGCTTCTTTCATTTTTTCTTATGATAGCATTTATCCCTCAAAAGAATGAGAGTGCGCCAACTGAGCCGGCCCAAACAGAACAAATATCCACGCAATCAGAAGGAAAGATCGCTACATCAGCTGAAAATGCGGCAAAGCCAAAGCAAGCCGAATCTCCTTCGAACGAAAATACCTCTACACCAATCCCGGCAGCAGTTCCTACGTCTGCCCAGCCCCCGCAATCCGCCAACTCAAAAATATCTCATGATGGCCCCGGCCCGAATGGTGAAACTATCAAAGGGAATATTAACAGAAAAGGCGAAAAGATATACCACGTTCCGGGTGGGCAGTTCTATAATAAAACAATTCCGGAACGCTGGTTCTTTACGGAAGCTGATGCCCAAGCAGCTGGATTCAGACGAGCAAAACGTTAGAATAAAGAGTTACAGTGATGAAAACAAAGTCAAGTATAGCCGCAGTCTTACTATCTACTACGACATCCATACCTATATTAGCAGCTGATAACTCCCCATGATATTGGAGCAAAACAGCTAAATAAAAGAGTGTTGCTGAACGGGAACAAAGAAAAAGTATCTTAGGTGGATTACTCGGCCTATTTCACTGATATAAATAATATCTAAAGGAAGTGATGAGATGGAATTACCTGTAGATCCAATGGATTTAATCCAAGAGGAAAAAAGCTTTAATATTCGTTATGGATCATTCCCTGAAGAAAACGAAGCCGCCCAATTTCCTGCAACCGGCGTTACGACTAATACAGAATATATTGTTGACGTAAATCGTAAGGGGTGTACATTATCACGAATTACTTTTCAAAATAGAGCCTATGTAACCACCGTTTTACTTAGGTTGGATATAGATAGTAAGCCACATCAGAATCCAGATGGTAAAAAAATAGGCGGCACACATTTACATGTATACCGCCAAGGATATGGAGAAACTTGGGCATATGAATTAACAGACCCCAGATTACTGGAACTATGTAAATTATTTGATTTTACTGATATTGCTGAAATTCAAAATAAACAAGATAAAATTCAATGGTTTTACAAATTTTGCACCATTTGCAATTTTACTAACTCTATCATGTTAAAGCCACCAAGCATGTTCGATTAACCAAATGCTTCTTTTTGCTGATCACGTTGAGACCATGGAATAGGTTGTACTTGGTATTGATTTAGACATTCTATAATATTGCTGCTTACTGGCTTGGTATCATTAATAAGAACGATTAATTTAGATTCATGGTTTCCATTTCGTTCTTGCCGCACGCTTTTAGTATCATCCCAAGCAAATAAATAGCGTTCTGCATTTCCCCTTGTTGGGGCATTCATTAGCTTAATAAAACGTTCTGAATGCGTTTTATTTCTCTGTAGTAGAAAGTCATAAGAATGGGGAAATCCTGATTGCCCAATGAAACTGACATTGTTTGTATAATAAATTTCGTTTTTATCAAAATAAGTACTTACGTCTTCAAAGAATAGACTTTTAACGGTAGGACCAGCAAGATAAAACATATCATTAACATCTAACACGCTTTGAATCAGACGATGTTGCGCTGCTGGCAAATCTTTTTGACTACATTCTATGTAAAGTTCCTGAGAGGCTTCATTATATTTTACTCCCATGCGATTTAAGGTATGGTGAAATATGTCTTTTCGTTTAGATGTAGTAAGTTCAACTCCACACATTTCCAGATCATTAATGGTATACCCATCATCTGAAACAGTATACTTCCCTTTCCCAGAATCTATTACATAAATTTGCGTATAATCATTATGGCGATCTAAGAAAGGCGTAGTCACTTCAATCATACCATCACGTATTACGTTTTGCGCCATATTGGCTCTTAGCCATTGTAAATAGTTTTCCACATGGTTAATCATGACACGCCCTCCTCTCCATATACAGACATTTTATAATTTTATTATAGCATAGTGTGTAAAGAAAAATAGCTACCCTTAGGACCAAACTATAGACGAACAGAAGCATAAAGAAATAAAGTGAACGCATTGATTTTTATTAATATAAAGGCGCGGCTACACACTTAGCCGCTTTCTTTTTACCCTACAAACCAAACATATGTTTTATTCAAAGGAGTGTTCTATATGAGATTGCCTTCCGGCTATGGCGGAATTGTAAAGCTAAGCGGTCGCCGACGCAAACCCTATGCAGTGCGAATAACTGCAGGATGGACTGATACAGGACGCCAAATATATAAGTATTTGGATTATTTTGCGAAACGCACCGATGCATTAGCTTGCTTGAATGAATACAATAAAAATCCCTATAACGTTGAAAATCGCCATATTTCATTTAATGACCTCTATAAAAAATGGGGGGAATTGGAAATTTGCTGGCGATATACCCAACTCTTATCAATCAGCTTACAAATGGTGTGAAACACTGCATAAGACGACTTTTTTAGATATCAAGGCAGATCATATTCAGGATGTAATAGATAAATGCTCCAAGGGTTACAGTACTAAGAAGAATATCCGTACACTATTCAATCAATTATATCTGTATGCCCAGCGATTAGAAATCACAGAGCGAAATTATGCTAAATTGACCCAATTACCAGTATTGGAAGAAAGTCGTTTACATTATCCGTTTACAGAAAAAGAAAGAAAAATACTCTGGGAACATACAGCTGACCCTGCTGTACGCCTTGCTCTCATATATATTTATACTGGGATGAGGCCAACGGAGTTTTTAAAAGTTAAGACGGAAAATGTTTATCTTGATAAATGCTATCTTATGGGTGGCATGAAAACGACTGCCGGTCGAAACAGAATTATTCCTCTTGCAGATAAAATACTTTCCTTTATTGCCGATATGTATGATAAGAAAAATGAATATCTGGCGATTGACCACAAGGACGGCAAACCTATTCTGAATTATGATAGACTACGTATGCATTACTGGGATCGCAGCCCGATTTTATGCAAAATGAACCATCATCCCCACGATGGCCGTCATACCTGTGCCACTTTACTTAATAACGCGGATGTAAACAAAAAGACTATTCAATTAATACTCGGACATAAAAGCCGAGACATTACCGACCGTGTCTATACCCATAAAACAATACAGCAGCTGATAGACGCCATAAATCTTATATAGATCGTTATTGTCAGCGGGAAGATTGTATATTACAGGTATATTCTTTGCATATTACTAACTATTTTTAACTTGTTTTTACATCATTTTAGTTGTGTTTTTATGCGAGCAAAAACGGCTTAGATTTCGTATCTAAGCCGTTTCTTTGTATACTAACTTTGCTGCTTTTATAAATTTTGTTACCGTTTCGAGAACTGAGACGCTTTACGAGCCTTCTTCAAGCCGTACTTACGGCGTTCTTTTTCACGGGGATCACGCGTTAAGAAGCCCGCTTTCTTCAAGGATTGACGGAATTCACCGTCCAACTCCAAAAGAGCACGGCTGATGCCGTGACGAATAGCGCCTGCCTGACCGGAAGGACCGCCGCCCTTTACGTCGGCGATGACGTCGTATTGTTCTGTAACACCTGTCAGCACGAGGGGCTGTTTAATAATCAATTCCAGCGTCTTGCGGCCGAAATATTCAGTCAATTCTTTTTTATTTACTGTGACTTTTCCTTGACCCGGAACCAGACGAACTCTGGCAACGGATGTTTTTCTACGGCCAGTGCCGTAGTATTGTGCTACTGCCATGAAAGCTTTCCTCCCGGTATTAACGAATATCCAACTTCAAAACTTCAGGTTTCTGTGCCTGATGCGGATGTTTCGCACCTGCATACACATTGAGTTTACGATACATCTGTTCACCCAATTTGTTCTTGGGCAACATGCCGCGCACTGCCATTTCCACGACCCGTTCAGGCCGTTTTTCAAGCATATGGCCGGCTTGAGTAAAAGTGGATCCGCCGGGATATCCGGAATGACGGAAATACGTTTTCTGCACTAATTTCTTGCCTGTCAACTTGACCTTTTCCGCATTAACGACAATTACGAAGTCGCCCGTATCTACGTGCGGAGTAAAAATAGGTTTATGTTTACCCCGAAGAACTTTGGCCACTTCGGCAGCAAGACGGCCTAATGTTTGGCCTTCAGCGTCAACAACAAACCACTTCCGTTCCACATTGGCGGAATTGGCCATAAATGTAGTTTTCATGCTGTTTTATTCCTCCTGTTTCAACTATCTTTCCTAAGCTTTGGGCTTTTGTCTCCGGGGCTTGTGGAGTCCAAGTAAAAAGCTTACTTTTCTATTCTATAGACTCGCACTGTCATTGTCAAGTTTTTTTATTTTCCTATCAGCGCCCCCTCAGACGCGGCCGCAACAAGGCACACCTTCTCCGAAATACTGTCCCGAAGGCGGCAAGGAGGGGACTTTTCTTTCAGCTTAGCCGTAATAGGTCTCGTTATTTGCTTCAGTCAGATATTTATCGACCTGCATTGCCGCAATAGCTCCGTCGGCGGCGGCGGTGACAACTTGCCGCAAAAATTTTTTGCGCATATCCCCGACGGCGAAAACTCCCGGGATATTGGTCTTCATGTCTTCATCCGTAATGATATATCCGTCTTCCATTTCGACTTGCCCCTCAAAGAGCCGCGTCGTCGGCACTAAGCCGATAAAGCCGAACACTCCGAAGATCCCGTCTTCTTCATTTGCCTTGACGGTAGTGATCCCGCCCGTTTTCTTATTGCGCACCTTCATCCACTGGACTACTTCATCCCCTCCGACTTCTTCGACTACGGAATCCCAGAAGAAATTGATTTTATCGTTAGCGAAGGCTTTCTCCTGAAGCGTCGGCACGGCACGCAGCTTATCGCGGCGATGTATGATCGTTACGTGGCGGGCAAATTTCGTCAAATACAGTGCTTCCTGAACGGCGCTGTTGCCGCCGCCGACTACATATACATCGAGATCTTCAAAAAAATCCGCATCGCAAGTTGCGCAATACGAAATGCCGCGGCCCTGGTATTCGCTCTCGCCCTTACATCCGATAGGTTTGTGCGACGCTCCCGTTGCAAGAATAACGGTCTTGGCTTTATACGTGCCGTTTACGCAAACGATTTTCTTGATGCTTCCGGTTAAATGCACTTCCTTGACCGTGTCGGATATACGGTCGGCACCGAATTTTTCAACTTGCTTGCTCATACGCTCGATTAAAGTCGGTCCCGACTCCCCTTCCGGCATCTGGCCGGGGTAATTTTCAATGACATCGGTAATAGCAATCTGGCCGCCGTCCTGGGCCTTTTCAATAAGAAGAGTGGAGATACGGCTTCTGCCTGCATATATTGCAGCCGACAAGCCGGCCGGTCCTGCTCCTAAAATGATAACCTCATAGATATCTTTCATCGTAATGTGCTCCTTCGAAATAATATTCAAATGTCGGAAATGGATGGGCAGGTCTTTTATGAAGTTCCGTTCCATCCGAACGCGGCATTGTCAATCAATATATCCTGCCGCCCGTAAAACCGTTTGTGCTTCCGCCAGCTTTACTTCGGATACTCGAATTACGGGACCGGTGCACCCCATACCGCTCTCGGCGTAAATCTCCTTTTTCCAAAGCGCCTTGACAGCCTCTTCCAAATCCATGATCTCGATGCCGAAAATCTGTGCCGTAACGACCTCCGCCGGCGGTACAGCCACATCTTCCAAAGAGGCTTTAACTCGGGTCTTATATGTCTCCAACACCGTATTAAAGCCGGCTTTCTTGACGGCTGCAAATTCTTCCCGGCTTACGGCAAAAATATTTCCGCGCACCAATTCAGCAGCATAACGCACAGCACCGGCAATCAGCGGTGCTCCCGACGCGCGGGAGACGATCAGCACCAGCTTTTCATACGCCTCTCCGATGCCGGGTCCATACCCGTAGCCGAGGTATTCGAAGCTGCCGCCGGTCGTATAAGAACTCAGCATTTTGACCAGGATATTTCCTGTCAACGGATCCGTGACCAAGACGTCCGCCGCGCCCTGCAAGACATCGTTGCCGCGCAGGATGCAGCCGCCGTCAGCCCGTGACGATTCGGCAAAGTGAAGCTCATACCCTTTTTCAGCCAGTTCTTTCAATGCCTTTTCCGTCTGCCTGGCACCGTCTACATTCAAGATTCCTACCGTCGGCTTCTTGAAGCCGCAGGCCTTTGCCGTGATTATACCGTAAACGGCATTACGGATCATCCCGTCGACCCGATCCGTACTGGACGTCCCTGTCGTCGTCGCAATGAACATTTCTTTTCCTTTTGCAGGCGTAATGACACGCCCCACTGTCGAGACCCCGATAGGGAAGGGAAAGTGCATCGTAACGGCACCGTCGATCTGCCGCGCTTCCAGCATCTCTTCCATTTTCTTATGGCCGGCTTCGTCATCAGTAACGGGAATAGTGGTAACGCCTTCATGAACTGCCGTGCCGATATAATAAACATCTATATCTTCCTTAGCCGCCATAAGCGCTGCCGCCAGCGAATTTTCTTCGCCGTGTTCACCGCCCATACCGGTCAACGCAATTTTCGGTTTCGGCCCGAGTGTTCCTTTCTCCAGTCCATCGGCTATCATCATAAAAGTCCGGCCTATCGTTGTTTCTATGTTCGTTCCCATATGTGCCCCCTATTCCGCTGTTTCTTCGGCCATGAGATTCCGGGCGAAATCCCTCATTACTTTAGCAATCAAAGCGCGTACTTGCTCTTCCGAAACGGCATCGTTTTCTCCTTTACCGCTGTTGGGCTGGATAATAAAGGAAACGCCGTCAAACAAATCCGTCATTCTTCCAAGAAAGAGGCTGCCCTTACCGATGATCATGATACGCTTCAGTTTACCCGCCAAAATATCATCACATGCAAAGCCGATGGCCGGAACGCCTGAAGGAATATGCCCTTGTGTAGGAGCCCAGCCGACGAGGCCATGCTTTTCTGTAAATTCCGCCAGATCTTTGCGTTCCAATTCTCCGCGTTTTACGGCTAACGCGCCGATCATCTTGTAATTGGCCATAGGCACATCTCCGGCACCGGCAGGTTTAGTAATGTCGGCATTCTGCATTTCCGGTGAAAACTTGTCAATATCCGGTATCTTAAAGCCGCCGCGTTCCAGCGGTTCGGCAACGAGAGAGGTAATTACGGCCTGCGGTGACGAACCGGTTCCCACAGTGTGGCGGCCGATGATATCAAGATTGATCTCCGGACTGACCCCGTCATTTGCCGAAATGATAACGGCAAACCCGCCCAAACAATCTTCCAGGACAGGGCAGCCTTTTTTCACATGGTCCTTGCCGTTCATACCGAGTTTTGCAGTGCAGCCGCCGGCCGTAACGGCTACCGTTTTATATGCGCCGGCTTTGACCAAGGATGCTGCCGTAATCAGTGCATGTGCCGGAGCCGCACAAAAACCGCGGACATCAGCGCCGGAAGCATTGCCGAGACCGGCAATCTCGGCAGCCGCCTTGGCAAAGTTGCCGCCGCCGCGCTGATTCATATCGCCGCAGCTCTCTTCGGCGCAGTCGATGACATATTCAATCTCCGCCTTGTCGATGCCGGAATTTCGCACGGCATACAAGAGAGCCAAAACGCTGGAAGCCTTGCTCATCAGATTTTCATGCATGACATGGGAAGACAGGTTGACATCAATATCATGAGCGCGTTTTACACAGCCGACAAGCTTACCGCCGCTGAACAGCGGTTCGGCGTCTTCATTGCCGACATAACCCTGTATCTCCGACAGTGCAACGCCGTCAGACACGCGGGCGGCAATGTCGGCAGTAATGATCGGATCCGCTGTGAATCGCTTTCCGGTCGCGGTCACAAAAGCCGCCTCCAGTTTGACGACGTCAAATACGTCAACTGCCTGTACCAGGAGCAGGAACTCATCCTGCGGCATGATCTCACCATAACGGCCGTACCGTTCCGCACCCGCCTTCGGCGTTTCAAAATAGGGAAAGGGCACATTCCGCAATTCTTCGGGATGACCGTTGCCGATATACACCTGATTCGGCCAATAGGCAACGGCTTCTTCATAGGAGCGGATATGCCGCGGCAAATCCTTTAAGTATTCCGAACCGGGATTAACGACCCGTTCGGTTGTCTGGGTCGTGCCGTTTTGCAGTACCATATCCGGCGTATGAACCAACACATATCCGGTGCCTCTGATCACACTATTCATCTTGTTTTCCTCCGTCTGCCCCCTACGGGGCCCCGATTTGTTTGTATATGAACGAAATACCTGTATACCCGTTTTCGGTAAAAGGCCACGTAGTAGTTCCAAGCGCTCTGTTTCCGGAAAGGCGCTATGCCGTTCTCGGAAATAAAGCAGGGCAGTACGTGATGCCTAAACATCACTGACTGATGCTTTCATCCCCATACTGCCCTGTTACAATCATTTTATGCCGACCGTACCGACGGTAAGGCTAAAGGTATTTGCAATACTGCTCACGGATCGCGGACATCTCTTCTATAATGTCATCCACATCCAATACCATCTCCATCATACTGATCTGTTCTTCATACACAGTCGGATCTACCAATTCTTTTATTTCCGGTTCACAGATATGATACACCGAGAGTCCCAACTGGACTCCTGTCAACGGGCCTGCAAAAGTCGGATCTCCCGCCGTCACGGTTTCCGCGGCCAATCCGGCCGCTTCACCTTCGGCTGCCCCTACAATAACGACCACATTTTCCGGGCCGTATTGATCGGCAAAATCCTTTACTCTTTTCTGATTTTCCAAGTCCATTGCACCGGCGCTCGTTCAGACAAAGCATTCAGTCGAAGCAAAGACTATTTCTGCCCCTGTCGTCTGTATGCATTCCGCTATAGCCGGCCCCGGTATACCGTCACGGTCACCGATAATGACAGCTTTTTTTCCTTCAAGAATGTTCATGAAGCGAACCCTCCTCTTTTTATTTTTGCTTTATATGCAGATATTTCTATCACAAAGCCTGTTTAAATTTCTATTGATAGTACTTGAGAATCATTTTTTCGATATTCTCCGGCGTCGCATCGTCTTTCACGCATTCGGCTACCTTTTGCCCCTGCCGGTAAACGGCCATGACGGGAAGTCCCAAGACCTTCTGCGAAATAGCCAGACGGCGCGCCTTGGACGTATTGAGGGCGCAGAATTTGATCTTGTCCCCGTATTTTTCGGCAAGCTCGTGTACAGTAGGCATCAAAGCCTGGCACGGCACGCAGCCGTCACCATAAAAATCGACGAATACCGTACCTTCGGCCTGAAGCACTTCTTCTTCAAAGGTCTTCTTATCTACATCCAACATACGTAACAACTCCTTTTCAGTTATAAGCTCACAAATACGCTTTCCGATAATCAGGCTTTATTTGTCAAAAACGGTCTGTCCGTCCACTTCCGTTTCCAAGGCATGCAGCGCTTTTTCGACCAATTCCCTGCGCAGCTTCTTTTCATCATCCCGCGACAGGGCGGGATTTCCCAAAGGATGAGGGATGGCGACGGTCGGGACTATCCTGTTCGCCCCTACGGTAAGGGATATGGGCGTGATCGTGCACATATGAACGACAGGAATACCGGCACGTTCAATCTCTTTTACCATCGTTGCACCGCAACGAGTACAAGTACCTCACGTAGAGGTCAAAATGACCGCGTCAACACCGGCTTTTTTGAGCTTTCCCCCTATTTCGGCACCAAATTTTTTAGCCGAAGCGACGGCCGTCCCGTTGCCTGTCGTCGTATAAAAGGTGGGAAAGAGCTTGCCGATACGGCCTTCTTTTTCCAGATCACGCAATACATCCACCGGCAATACGCGATCCGAATCGGCATTGGCATAAGTCGGATCATAGCCTCCATGTGCCGTTTCATACGTATCGGCAGTAAGGTCGACAACGCCGGTAATATCATATTCGCCGTAATGAGAAGCGCTTGAAGCCTCAATGTGATCGGGATTTCCCTTGGGAACGATCCCTCCCGACGTTACCAGCGCTATCGTTGCCCCGGATATATTTTTTACGGCAGGCAACGGTTCTACCCTGTCAAAGGCAGGCATAGGATATTCCGTTTCAAAGTCCTTCCCGGCAAGCTTTTTTATGAGCATGGTGACGGCACGCTTGGAGCCGCGCTCTTTTTCAAAGAAATTAACGCGGATCCCGTTCGGCATATATCCTTCCTGACCGGAAGCGCCGACAGGCTCGTGCCGTCCCAGCTTCAAAGCCAGTGGTGCCATTATTTGTACGGCCTTGCGCATACCGGAGGCATTATTTTTCGTCGGGCAAATATATATTTTGGTCTTAAACATGTCGGCTCCGGGATTTTCTTCATACATCCCCGTCAAAACGGGAATGCCGAGTTCCCGCCGCACCGCATCGCAGACAGTGCCGCAGGCCACGCCGTAACGGCCGGCATTGAAAGCGGGTCCGGCAATAAAGAGGGCCGCTTTTTGTTCCCGAACCATTTGTATTATTTTTTGAGTAGCCTCTTCCGCGTGTTCATTAAAATATGTATCCCCGCAAATAACGGTCCCTACGATCTCCGCAGCGTCACCGAAAGCCTGCGAAAAAGCAAGTCCCGGTCCTACGGCGCCGTTTCTCAGCTCCGGCGCAAAATCCGCCATTTCTTCCCCGCCGATATTGGCGAAAAATTGATTTATATAATGTACGACTCTTAATTTTTCCATCCTATATCCGCCTCCTTCCCTAACGTGCACTCAGCGTGTTAAAGCCCAGTTCATTGGTAGCGCCGGTGAACACCTGCAGTTCGACGGTTAAGCTGCCGTCTTCATGTAATGTCTTATCGCTGGCGCCGGCAATTTTCGTCACATAATCCAGCGTTCCGATCACCTTATTCATTTTGGGTACCGTAATGAGCTGATTCGCATTGCCGCCCGTTACGACGGCATCAGCCGCAGGATCCGCATCGGCCAGAGATTGGGATCTGCCGTCACGACCGGCATATTCATCTGTAATGATGACCGTTTTTATCCCTTCGGATTCGATTTTTCTGCAATTCATGATCAGATCCGTATCGGGATTTCCAAACCCTTCCTGTGATACCAGCGCCCCGTCCAGATCGAGCATCCTGCAGAGCTTGGCTGTCCAGTCGGAAGAGCGCTGCTTATCGGCAAGATAAACATTTTCATTCGTAACGATTACGCCGACGAAATTCAGTGTCTTTCCATGCGCTTCATAAAGATCGCGGACGACGGGATTGTTCAAGTGATGATATGTCGTATTCTTATCGCAGGCCGATACACAATTGCCCGAAATAATCGCGCCGTCCATAAGTTCCGTCGGATACAGGACGGTCGGTACGATCTGCTTGGCGTCGACGCCGTAGACGTACGTATCATGCAGCAGCCCCTGACTTTGCAGCATTTGCACATAAGCCACGCGCGGCAGGCCGGGATAGGCTTTTCCGCCCTCCATAAGCGGCAGCGTTTCAAATTCCTCCGTTTCCTCCGGTACCAGGTCTTTAGCCAAATTCCCGATGTACACGGCAACCCGCAGTCCGGCGAGGCGCACGGCCTTTTCATACTCATGCCGTTCCGTACCGGCTACAGGCTCGCAAACGAGGCAGAGATTCACTAATCGGGAAAAGGGCGTATATTCCGCTCCGGGTCCCGTCATATCGATAATGCCTTCCTGGAAGCCCACAATAGGCCCGGCCGTGACTACGGCCATTCCCTTGAGCGCGTACGTTTTGCCTGCGCCTACCGTATCCACCTTGGAGATGACCCCCGGAAAGATATCGCCCTTTCCTGCCGCTTTGACACGCGGCTCGATAACGTCTTTGACCGGTGTTATCCGGACGCTTTCACCGGGTCTGGCAATGTCGACGGTAACGGCTGCCAGATTTTTGTCTTCCAAGACCAATTTTTCGACGGCACGTTTATCTACCGTTACAATGTTGCCGGCTAATTTAGATTCCTCGCCGAAGACAACATCTTTGATATGAAAATATCCCATTTCCAGCTTCATCATCATTCCTCCTCTGCTGCTGTACTCAGTGACCGAGCCGGGAAGCCGACTCAACGGCGCCGGCGATGAGTGTGAAATCGACATATTGATAATCCGCCGCCACCGCGGCCGGCACGATGCGTTCAGGATGAGTAAACGTCTCGTATGATAAAATACTGTTTTCGATCAACACCTCCGATTCGGCATCTGCGGCCGTTCCGGCAGCCGCAGCTATCATAACGGATTTATAAGGCGTCTCATTCGGCTTGATGCTGCCTGAAAGCGGATGCGTCAACAGGGCATGTCCGCTCTGTATATAAGCACGCACCTGCAAGAGTATTTCCTTATAAGAAACATCTTCATACTCGACATCGTAAACTGTACCGAACTTCTCTTTGACCAACGGATTATTGGTAATGATCCGAAATGACGCCATGCGCCCCCTCCTTTCCGATACGAATGCCCTTTGCGCAGATATAAAAAGAGCGACAAGAACACCGCATAATCCGGTTCTTCTTGTCGCTCCCTGTCAGCAATTGCCTTGAACTTCGTTCTATAATTCACTTTCAGAGTGCTGACTTTCCTGTGCTCCTTTTGCCTGAAAGTTTCGAGCAGTTCAGATAGGCGACTGCTTTTGCCTCTTCGGCGGCACACGGCTCTCTCACACAGAAAACTCTTTCGATTTTCTCTTTTCATACATAGTATATCAATCAATTTTTCTAATGTAAAGGTATTTTTTATTTACATATCCGATATGTAATTAATCTTTATAACTAATGACATATATGTGCATCTTCAGAATAATTAATAACGCCCTCTCATAATTGTTATTTATTTCACTTGTAAAGATACCGTTCGGCTAAACCGGTTCTTATATGCATAAGCGGGCTGTGCTATACTATTGATAACTATAATCGCATAACCTAAGGAGATATGCTGTATGGACACGGGCTTAATACATATATACTGCGGCGACGGCAAGGGCAAGACAACTGCCGCCGTCGGTCTTACGGTTCGCTGTGCCGGCCGGGGCGGCCGCGTTCTCTTCATTCAGTTTCTCAAAGAACGTGAGACCGGCGAGCTGCGTATATTGAGCTCTTTGCCCAATGTGGAAATAAGGCGCGGCAAAGGCAGTAAAAAGTTCACCTTCCAAATGAGCGAAGCCGAACTGGCAGAAGCGAAAAAACGCCAGGAAAGCTTATTTCACGGCGCCGTCGAGACTTGCCTTCACGAAAAGCCGGACCTTCTCGTATTCGATGAAATCCTCGGCGCCTGCACTACGGAGCTTCTGGATGAAGCGGAAATTCTTTCATTTCTGCAAAATAAGCCGGTTGGGACGGAAGTCGTATTGACCGGACGCAACCCTTCAGCCGCCCTTATAGAAGCGGCAGATTACGTGTCGGAAATAAAAAAGATTAAGCATCCCTTTGACAGAAATATTCCCGCCCGCCCGGGCATTGAAGAATAAAGTAACGCAACCTTTATTTTTGCCGATTCAATACTTCCGGCACTTCCTCTAAAGACGTGCATGTAAGCCAAGCGGTTTGTGCAACGTCCGGCGGCACTATAGCCATGTCGGCAATCCAAACGGCCCGCATGCATCCTGCCGCCGCGGCACGCAATCCGTTGGCCGAGTCTTCGAAGACGAGGGCTTCCGACGGTATAACGTCCATGCGGCTACACGCCCTGAGGAATATATCCGGTGCGGGCTTTCCCCTGTACACGTCATCACCGCTCTGCATGTAAGCGAAAGACGGCGCAAGACCGGACTTTTCCAAGAGGAGCCGCACCTGCGCTTTCGACGATGACGAAGCGACAACGCAGGGAATGTTTTCTGCCGCGGCATAGGCCAATATTTCATGAACACCTTTTTTAAGAGATATATCATGCGTACGATAATATTCTATTTGGCGATTCAATTTTTCCTCATGTAACTCGTCATAGGGAAAAGCCTCACCCAAGCTTTGCGCAAAGACGGCTCGTGCGCCGTAATCGTTCATGCCGATGACCTCCTGCAGTACCGCCTCGGAAATATGATAGCCGTGTTCCTGCCCGACACGGCGCCATATTTCAGCCGACAACGGTTCTGTATCGAAGAGAAGTCCGTCCATATCAAAGATAAAGAGTTTTATCGGTACCACTGTATTGCCTCCTGAACTATATTGCTCTTCATTATATCACACGTACCGTTTACGACGTAAAAGCGGAGTCCCTTTCACAAAGGACTCCGCTATATGTATATATAATATATATTCATCTGCCGTCGGGCCAAAGGAGGGTAACCTCTCCTGCAGCCAGTGTGGCAGGAATCGCAATGACCCGCTGATTGGCGGACCCTCTGAAAAAGAGGCCCGGATCTTTCAGGTCTTCCTTAAAAGGCCCGTCAACGAGAACGTCACACAGGGACAAGAGCTTTTTACGACTTGCGTCTTTAACCAGCTCCTCATAGACATAGCCCGAATAAACCCAAATATTCGTCTCTACGGCCTTGCGTACGGCCTCGATTACGGGGATGAGGCCTTCCGTATTTTGCATGGGTTCGCCGCCTAAGAGCGTGAGGCCCGTAATGGCCGGTTCTTTTAAATAGCCTATAATCCGTTCCGTCTCCGCGTCGGTCCAGTCCGTGCCGAAGTTCGGATTCTGATACTCCTTGTTGAAGCAGTTGAAGCAGTTGTGCGTACACCCTGTTACAAATACGGACGTCCTGATTCCCGGACCGTTGGCTATATCCATTTTCCGAATCTGTCCGTATTTCATATAAATACTCCTTAAATATGCAGCACCCGTTCTTTAATTTCCTTCGTGCGCCCTTCGTTCCAGAAATTTTCTCCCAAGTAACCGCAGGTGCGGCGAATAACGGTCAGCTTGGATTTGTCTTTGTTGCGGCAGCGGGGGCATTCCCATTCGTTGGCATCGTTCAGGACGATTTCTCCGTCAAAGCCGCATTCATGGCAATAATCGAGCTTCGTGTTAAATTCGGCATAGCTGATGTGGTCGTAAATATACTGAATCATCGTCAAAATGGCCGGCACGTTATGCGTCATATTCGGAATTTCGGCATAACTGATGCAGCCGCCGGTGGACTTGTCTTCAAATTCCGATTCAAAGGCAAACTTGTCGAATACGTTAATGTGTTCGCGCACGTCGACGTGATAGCTGTTCGTGTAATACCCCTTGTCCGTTACGTCTTTGATTTCGCCGAAACGGGCACGGTCTTTCTGGCAGAAACGGTGTGTCAGGCTTTCTGCAGGCGTGCCGTAGAGGGCGAAGCCGATATTCGTTTCTTCGCGCCATTTCTTGATGTGTGCGTTGAAGTCGTCCATAACGCGGTGGGCAAAACGTTTTCCTTCAGGTGCCGTATGCGATACGCCCTTGGTCAGGAGCGTCGCTTCGTACATGCCGATATAGCCGAGAGACAATGTCGCATAGCCGCCGTACATAAATTTTTCCACCGTTTCGCCCGGCTTCAGACGCGTAATGGCACCGTACTGCCAATGAATGGGCGATACGTCGGACGTGATTTTCTTTAAGAGTTCAACGCGCAGCAGGAGCGCTTTTTTGCAAAGCTCCAACCGCTTGTGCAGGATTTGGAAGAATTTTTCTTCGTCCCCGTCGGCAAGGATACCGATTTGCGGCAAGTTCAGAGAGACGACGCCCATGTTGAAGCGGCCGTCAAACTTGTAGTTGCCTTTTTCGTCCTTCCAAGGACTCAGGAAGGAGCGGCACCCCATGGGACTGAACACGTTGCCTTCATAGCTTTCGCGCATCTTTTTGGCCGAAATGTAGTCCGGATACATGCGCTTGGACGTGCATTCCGCCGCAAGCTCCGTCAAGTAGTAGTAAGGCGAGTCTTCGTGAACGTTGTGTTCGTCCAGGACATAAATCAATTTCGGAAAGGCCGGCGTCACGTATACGTTCGCTTCATTTTTAATGCCCTGAATACGTTGACGCAGGATTTCCTCGTCAATGAGCGCCGCTTCCCTGGCGTATTCGTAGTCGGGCTTAAAGTACATGAAGAGCGTAACGAAAGGCGCCTGACCGTTCGTCGTCATGAGCGTGTTAATCTGATATTGAATGGTCTGAATGCCGTCTTTAATTTCCTTTTTGACGCGTTTCCAGGCAATTTCTTCGGCCTTTTCCATATCCGGCTCAATACCGTATACTTCACGCTGTTCTTCTACAACGGCTTCTATGTATTTCTCGAAGGATTTCCGCACATACGGCGCCAAAATACGGTCAATGCCGTTAATGGACTGGCCGCCGTACTGGCCGCTGGCGACTTGGGCGATAATCTGCGTCGTCACGGTGCAGGCGACCTGAAAGGACCGAGGCGTGTCGATTTTCTTACCGTTAATAACGGTCCCGTTGGCGAGCATGTCTTCCAAATTGATGAGGCAGCAGTTGAACATGGGCTGAATGATATAGTCCATGTCATGGAAATGGATGGCACCGCTGTCATGGGCCTGGACGATGTCCGCAGGAATTAATTTGCGGCGCGCAATGTCCTTCGATATTTCGCCGGCAATAAGGTCGCGCTGCGTCGAAACGACGTGGCCGTTCTTATTGGAGTTTTCGTCGAGGACGTCAAAATTCGTGTTGTCCAGGAGGCCGAAGACGTCCGAGTCGGTCGTGTTCGTCTGCCGTTTAAAGGCCTGAATGGTCTTATAGTTTTCATAGGCTCTCGCCGTAGCCGGGTTATTGGCCTGAATAAGGCGATAATACACTTGATCTTCAATAGCGTAAATCGTCATTTCCTTATGCATTTCCGCAGCATATGCTTCAATTTCCCTGGCAATACGCTCGGCCTGGCCTTCTTCATAAACACCGCTGCTGCTGTTCATCGCTTTTTCAATAGCGCCGGCTATTTTCGAGCGATCAAAAGGAACTTTCGTACCGTCGCGTTTGATTACTTCCAACATGGTTCTTCCTCCACACAAAATATAGTAGTCTATATAGAAGGCCGATGGTTATCTATACCATATATGCCGTTTCCTGCGAACTGAGGATATGAGTATAATACTACTACTTGTAGTGAGTGTCAACCGTTATCTACTATATAATGTCCATGTATACAAAATTGTCATACAGGCTTCACTTCAATCAATATGAAGAATATCGCGCACGACGGCGCCGGCCATGAGCATGCCCGCAACGGACGGCACGAAGGACACACTGCCCGGCAAGGGATGACCTGCTCCTTCCGTTTTTTCCGGCACTACAGGTTTTTCCGTTGAATAGACAACCTTGATCCTGCCGATTCCTTTTCGGCGCAATTCCTTTCGCACAATACGGGCCAGGGGATCGACTGACGTATTTTCGATATAATCGAGCGTAAATAATTCGGGATGCAGTTTATTGCCCGCCCCCATGGAAGAAATGACGGGAATGCCCGCCCTGCAGGCCTCTTCAATGATGCCCACCTTGGCAGCTGCCGTATCGACGGCATCGACGATGTAATCCGGCCGGCAAGCGGCAATAAAATCGTCTCCCGTACCGGGCAGATAAAAACGGCAATGCGTTTCTATGCAAATGTCCGGATTAATGGCGCGTACCCGCTCGGCCATGACGTCCGTCTTTTTTTGTCCCACCGTGTCGGCGAGGGCGCCGAGCTGCCGGTTTACGTTGGACGTATCGTACGCATCGCCATCTACGAGAATGAGCCGTCCTACACCGACGCGTACCAGGGCTTCTACCGTAAAGGAGCCGACACCGCCGAGGCCGAAGACGAGAACCGCCGAATTTTCCAGTGTCCGCACGCCGTCAGAGCCGAGCAAGAGCTCCGTTCTCGCCGTATATTCCTTATTCATCACCTACTCCGCCGGCACGACTTCGAGCCAGTATCCGTCAGGGTCAACGATAAAATAAATGCCCATGGCCGCGTTTTCATAGACGACGCAGCCCATTTCCTTGTGCTTGGCCAGAGCCGCTTCCATGTCGGCGACGGCAAAAGCCGTATGAAACTCGTTTTCTCCCAAATTATACGGTTCCTTCCGCTCTTTAAGCCACGTCAATTCCAAGCGGAAGTCCGTAACGCCGTCGCCCAAGTAAACAATGGTAAAATCGTCGCCGCCGTCAATACGGTCCACTTCCGTAAGACCGAGGGCCTCCCTGTAAAAATCAAGACTTCGCTGTAAATCAAGAACATTGAAATTCGTATGTGCGAAAGTAAACTGCATGTCCGTCACTCCTCATCAGGATTTCAGTATTACAATATTTCAAAAGCAGCCTTGCTGCCGCGCTCCGTCTTGGTCACGACGAGGCGCGTCGTAATTCGTTCCTTCAGTTCGGGAACGTGCGAAATGATGCCTACAAGGCGTCCGCTCTCTTTGAGCTGCACAAGAACGTTCAAGGCAAAATCCAGTGTTTCACTGTCCAAGGTACCGAAGCCTTCGTCAATAAATATGGTATCCAAATGAATGCCGCCGGAATAAGCCTGTACCACGTCGGCAAGACCCAGGGCGAGAGCCATGGACGCAAGAAAGCTTTCGCCGCCCGACAAGGTGTTGGCCGGCCGGGCATAGCCCGTATACTGATCGAATACTTCTATGTCCAAGCCGATTTTCCGTACCCGTTTATCGTCCCACGAGTGCGAACGCTGCAGAGAGTAGCGGTTGCGGCTCATCGTTACAAGGCGCAGGTTGGCGGCCTGCAGGACTTCATCCAAGAGGGCACCGAGTACATAGCGCTCAAAACTGACGCCGCTCCGCTCGCCCGATACGAGGTCGTACAGGTTGCCCACCGTCTTATAGGCGGCCGCCAGCTCGACCTGTTCCGCCTGCCAAGCGGCAAGACGTTTTTCCAGCTTGCCCAGATCGTCTTCCCGCGCCTTGACCCGTTCCACCTCACCGGTCAATACCTTGCAGCGCAGATTGCGTGCATTAAGCTCTCCTTCGCAGACCGTCATGTCGGGCCGAACCTGCCCTTCCGTGAATTTGACTTCATTGGCGACCATCCCCTCCAGACGGTGCAGTTCCCGCTTATAGGCGTCATAAATTTCCTGCTCCGCCGCAATACGGTCTTCTTCCTGCCAAAAGCCCTGGCATTCCGTCAGAGACGCAAACCCTGCGGCAATGACGCGTTCTTTCAGGATCGTCTGATCTTCGCCGTACCGCCTGCGCAGTTGAACGACGTGCCCTTCGAGTTCCCTATACTTGCCTTCATCGGCGGCAACGCTTTTTTCGCCCTGCCGTACAGTTTCTTCCAAAGCCTTTACGGCTTCGTCATAGTCCTTTACGGCCTGCTGCAGAAAAGCCCGGCGTTCTTTTGCCGCCACTTCGTCCCTATAGGCGGCAGGAATATCCTTCTGCAGCTGCGCTGCGACGCTGCGCGCCGCAATAACGTCCCGGTTTTGCCCGTCTCGTGCCGCCTTTTGCGCGTCGATCCGTTTTTCGCCTTCCCTTACGGTCGCTTCCGCCTCACTTATACGCTGCAGCAGTTTTTCATAACGGACCGCCTTTTCTTGAGCCGCCGCATGGTCTTTTTTAGCCGCATCAAGCCGCTTTTTCCAATCCTCCGCCGTTCCGTCTCCGGGCAGGCGCTCGCGCAGTACCTTGTATGCGTCTTCCTTCGCCCTGCATTCGGCCTGCGCCTCCGTATATGCCATAACGGTGCCGTTTCGCTTTGCCTCCGCCTCTTTGGCCTCTTTTTCGGCGCCTTCCACATCCGCCTGCATCGGTATGTCGTCCGTCATGCAGGCCGGCTTGGGATGTGTCGTCGAACCGCAGACCGGGCAGGGCAGGTTTTCCTCCAATTCCTGCGCCAACCGCGCCGCCTGGCCCTGCAGGAAGGCAATACGCATTTTTTTATGAATCCGTTCTTTTTCAGCAGCCGCCGCTGCCGCCGGCTCGACCTCTGCGGCCAGCCGACTGCACCTTGCCGTGCATTCGGCAATTTCCTGCTGCAGCCGGCCCGCTTCTTCTTCACCTCTCACCCGTTCGGCAAGAGTATCCGCCAAATTGGCCGCCTTTTCCGCTTCCGCCGCGGCGCTGCGGCAGGTATCCGCTTCCTTGCGCAGCTTGTCTAGATCTTCCCGGGCGGCGTCGAAGGCGGTCTTTTCTTTTTCATATTCCCTTTCGGCAGCTGCCGCAAGAATTTCCGCTTTTCGGACAGTCTCCGCCTTTACCTTGAAATCCCGAATCTTCGGCAAAAGCAGGTCCAGCTCCGTTTGTTCCCTGTGCCGCCGGTTTCGCTCTTCCTCCCGTGCCCGAAGGTTTGCCAGAGCGGCCTTATCCCTTTCCAGTCCGCTCTTGGCTTCGGCAGTGTGCTTTGCCAAGGCGTCGAGATCTCCTTTTTTTTCCTGCCCTTCCCGCTTCAGTTCTTTCAAGGTCTTAAAGGGTTCCGCAAACAAAGCGGCCTGCCGCAACCGTTCTATATAGACGCGGCGACGTTCCATTTCGTCGCCCTTTTCCTTTAACTGCTGCAGTGTTTGTCGGTGCCCGTCGAGATTGACAAAATGTTCCGCCAAGGTCCGCGCGGTCTGCACGATCTTTTCGTAAGCGTCCCGTTCCGTTTCGGCCGTCTTCAATTCACCTTCCAGCCGCTTTCGCGCGCAGCGGCTTTTTTCCTTTTCCGGCGCGACCGCAGCCTCCGTTTCGAGCTCCGCCGCCGCCAAGGCCTGGGCAACGCGCGCCTTTCGTTCGCTGTCAGCCTGCTCCAGGTTGTTGCGGCGCTGCCTCAGCTTCTCCTGAAAGCGCTCGTATTTCTGCGTTTGAAAGAGGGTCTGCATGATCTTTTGCCGGTCGGCTGACGAGGCGAGGAGGAGCTTTCTGAAATCACCTTGCGGCAAGAGGACGACCTGTCGGAACTGTCTCGACTCAAAGCCCAAAAGCCGCTCCACTTCGTGCGTCACGTTCTTTGCAGTAATGACGCGAATATCCCTGCCGTCACCGTCCGTCTCATATAGAGCCGCCGCAGCCGGCATCCTGCGCATTCCTTCGCCGCGCTTTTTGGCCACTTCCTGCTCGGGCTGCCGCTCGACGCGGTAGCACTTTTCACCGACGGCAAAGCGGAAAGACACGCTCGTCACTTCCTGCGGCGACGCGTATTCACTGCGCATGTGGGCACCCGTGCGCACACCGCTCGTATCGTTGTAGAGAGCGTAGCACATGGCGTCGAGGACGGTCGTCTTGCCCGCTCCCGTAGGGCCGCAAATGAGAAAGAGCGAACGGTCCTCAAGCAAACGGAAATCCAGTGCTTCCCGTCCTGCATAAGGACCGAAAGAATTTATTTCCAAGTATAAGGGTCTCATTATCTTTCCCCCTCTTCTTTTTCCATTTCGGTCCATACCTCCCGGGCCAGATCGCCTTCAGCCTTTGTCAGGGACGCGTCGGGGCGCATGGCGGCGGCAAAACGGGAAAAGAGCTCTTCGTCCGTATGCGAGCGCAGCCGCGCCGTCCGTTCGCTGTCCGTTACTGCCGCCTGACGGCGCGGCATTTCCATGGCCAGGACGTGAGGGTATTTTTTACGGGCCCGATTCATGCCGTCGAGAACGGGCTCTTTATCTTCCAGCCGCAAGAGAATATAATCATCCGCATTGTCTTCAGGCGCCGCCATGAGATCGTCAAAAAATCCCGTAAGGATGCGTACATCCCGCTTCGGTGCGAGAGGCAAGAATGTGGTCTCCACCTGTCCTTCACCGTCCATATCGACGAGGACGACGCCCTTTTTCTGCGCCGCTTCACTGAAAGAATACTTCATGAGACTGCCCGAATAGCGCACTTCAGGGCAGCCGATTTGCTGCGGTCCGTGCAGGTGACCCAAAGCCGCATACGTAAAAGGCGCAAATATTCGGGCACTCACGCTGTCGGAACCGCCTACGGAAAGTGGCCGCTCCGAATCGGAACCCGTACCGCCGGCCACGAAGGCATGAGCGACGGCAATGCTGCGCCTGCCCGGCAAGAGACCCGGGCATTGGGCATTGCGCAGGACGATGAGGGCACTTTCATGGTCGCACACGTCCGGATTATTATAGTAAAGACGTACCTTCGCCGGGTCCGCAAAGGGCAGAAGAACGATGTCTACGGGGCCGAAGGCGTCGCTCATTTCAACGGGTCCCGCAAGGCTGCGCAAGTCACCGGCAACATAGAATTTCTCCGTTTTCAAAAGCCTGCTGCCGAAGGACAGTCGCTGCGCACTGTCGTGGTTTCCGGCAATGACGAAAAAAGGCAACCCCAAGTCCTTGACTATTTTTGTCGCCACTTCATCAAAGATTTCTACCGCCTCAACAGGCGGCAAGCTCCGGTCATAGACGTCACCGGCGAGAACGACCGCGTCCGGTTTATATTCCGCCAGAAGCGGTAAAAACTGTTCTGCAAGAACGGCCCTCTGATCGCCCGTCAGGTAGTCTCCGTAAAACATCTTTCCCAAATGCCAGTCCGCCGTGTGTATAATTCGCATAGTATCTCTTCTCTCCTGCCGCATAAGCCGATTGTATTTCTCTACAAATTATAACATAGGCCGGGCGGCAAAAGGAGCCGTAAGAGGCGATTCTCTCACGGCTCCTTTCGGGGGCGCAATCAAGCTTGCAATTTCTTTTCGCGACAGTCGGGACAAATGCCCGTAAAGGCAACGCCTACGGAATCAACCGTAAATCCCGTCTTGTCGGCAGCTTCCCGAATCAGTGTTTCCTGATCGAGAGGCACGTCGGCTACGCGATTACATTCGGTGCAGCGAATGTGCGCATGCGGTGTCGTGTTGCAATCATATCGATGCGCGTCTTCACCGCATTGCAGCATCTTGACGACACCGATCTTCGCGAAGATTTCCATCGTCTTGTACACCGTAGCCAAGCTCATGGAAGGATACTGAGGCTGCAACTCTCTGTAAATAACCTCCGCATTCGGATGGGTCTGATTATGCTCGATTACCGCATAGACGGCAAGCCGCTGCGGGGTAACCTTATAGCCGTGCTGCCGTAAGACTTCAGCAATATCCATAATCGCCACCCTCCCTTCTGGTTTCATGGTTTTTCTACTGCATTTTCTTAGGGCAGTAAAACCCTTCTTAAATTGTAACTGTTATTAATAATTTTTTCAATAGTTTATTGAAAATTTTTACCAACATAAACGAAAAGCTCCCTTCAATTGACGTAATGCCTCTTTCCACGCATAATAAGAATTACGGAAAGGAGATTGTCATGACAGAAGAACAGATCATACGATATATAGCGGAAAGCTTGAAGATTCGCCCCAAGCAGGTACAGGCGGCCTTGGACCTGCTGCAGACAAGCAACACAATCCCCTTTATTGCACGCTACCGCAAAGAAGCGACGGGCGGCCTCGACGAAGTACAACTGCGAGATATTCAGGAGCGGTTCGAGTACGAACAAATGCTCTCGGCCCGTAAAGAAGCCATAGAACAATCCGTTCGCGAGCAGGGTCTTTGGACGGACGAGCTGGCGGCAGCACTGGCAAAGACGACACGCCTGCAGGAAGCGGAAGACATTTATCTCCCTTACAGGCCGAAGAAGCGGACAAAGGCTTCTATTGCGCGCGATGCCGGTTTGGAACCTTTGGCCGATCTTTTCACGGCACAGGACGAACGCGGCGAAAATCCGGAAACGGCGGCGGCAGCCTACGTAAACGACGACGTGCCCACGTCGCCCGATGCCGTCCGGGGTGCAGCCTGTATCATTGCGGAACGCCTCTCCGAATCGGCCGGTTATCGGAAAACGCTGCGCGAGAAATTATGGCGGTCGGCAGTTCTCGAATGCACGCTTGCAGCGGATGAAAAAGAGAGCGGCCCCTTTTCGACGTACGGCGACTTTAAGGAGCGCATAGCCACCTTGCCGAGCCACCGTATTTTGGCCGTTAACCGCGGCGAAGCTCAAAAAATTCTGAAGGTCACCCTCCGTGCCGACCATGATATGCATATACGTATGCTGGCAAACACGATCGTCACGGGACCGTCGCCATACGAACAACTCCTCATTGACGCGGCGGCGGACAGCTATAAGCGCCTCATCTTCCCGCAGCTGGAGCGGGAAATCCGCAATGACCTTACGGCGAAGGCGGAAAAGCGGGCCATTTCGGTTTTCTCCGAAAATCTGCGCAGTCTCCTCTTACAGCCGCCCTTCCCGAAGCACGTCATCCTCGGCCTCGACCCCGGTTACCGCACGGGCTGCAAGGCGGCGGTCATCGACACGACGGGCGCCGTCCTCGCCTACGGAACCTATCACCTGACGGGCTCGACCGGACAGAAGGAAGAAGCGGCCAGGGTGATTACGAATCTTATCAGGAAATACGGCGTCACCCTTATTTCCATCGGCAACGGCACGGCCTCGTATGAGACGGAGCAGTTTACAGCCGCCCTCATTGCGGACAACAAACTGAAATGCTCCTATATCATTGCCAACGAATCGGGCGCTTCCGTCTATTCCGCCTCCGACTTGGCACGGGAAGAGCTGCCCGATTTGGACGTGACAATCCGCGGCGCCGTCTCCATTGCCCGGCGCATACAGGATCCTCTGGCGGAATTGGTCAAAATCGACCCGAAGTCCATCGGCGTCGGCCAGTACCAACATGACGTGAATCAGAAAAATCTTTCCGCCGCCTTGGATTCGGTCATAGAATCCGTCGTAAACCGCGTCGGTGTCGACCTGAATACGGCTTCGCCGGCACTGCTGCAGCACATAGCGGGGCTCTCGGCAGCAACGGCAGGCAATATCGTCGCCTATAGAAATGACAACGGCCCCTTCCACAGCCGCGAAGAACTGCGCGCCGTCAATCGTCTGGGACCGGCAACGTATACCCAGTGCGCCGGTTTTCTGCGCATTAAAGACGGTACGAATCCGCTTGATAATACGGCCGTTCATCCCGAATCCTACTCATTGGCGGAAAAAATCATCGCGGCCTACGGGTTTAAACTGAAAGACATGAAAATTAAAAGCAAGCTGGAAGAACTGCGCGGCAAGCTGCAAATGAATGCGGCACCCAAACTGGCAAAAGCACTCTCCGCCGGCGAGCCGACAATTCGCGACATCCTCGAAGAGCTGCGCAAGCCGGGACGGGATATTCGCGACGACATGCCGCAGCCGCTGACGCGCAAGAAACCGCTTTCTCTCGATGAACTTCAAGTGGGGACAATCGTCAAGGGAACCGTGCAGAACGTCGTCGACTTCGGGGCCTTCGTCGATTTCGGACTGAAGACGACAGGTCTCGTTCACCGCTCCGAACTGTGCAGCCATCCCTTCGGTCATCCGCTGGATGTCGTGCACGTCGGCGAAATCGTGGAAGCCGTCATCATTTCCGTAGATGCCAAGCGTAACCGCATCGGCCTTTCACTCAAACAGGTAAAAAATAAAACACCCGGTCCTGCGTAACAGGAAATGATTTTTTAGACTGAAGAAAAATTTGACAGGCAAAAAAAGTCATGCTAGACTTACGTCAATAACTTGATACGTTGGCGATGAAGAGAAGAGTACATGAAAAGGATTGTCCCAGAGAGCTTCCGTTTCGGTGCGAGGAAGCACATGAATGTTCATGGAAAATGGCCTCCGAGCCGGTAAGCCGAATAATTAAGCTGCCCGGGCACACCTGTTACAGTGTTAGAGTATTCAGGGCATATTGCCTGCGTACTTGAAGAGGCGCCGGCCGCGAGGCAGGCGTGAAACAGGGTGGTAACACGGTACTTCCGTCCCATATGGGGCGGAAGTTTTTTTATTACGACGCTATCAAGATGAGTTTAACTTATTTATTTTCAGGAGGAACAGACAATGAGCGAAAACACGAAGAATTACAAATTTGAAACGTTGCAGCAGCACGCAGGCCAAACGCCGGACCCCGCAACGGGAGCACGGGCCGTGCCTATTTACCAGACGACGTCGTACGTATTTAAGGACACGCAGGACGGCGAAGACCAGTTCGCCCTCCGTCAGCCGGGCTACATTTACTCCCGCCTCGCCAACCCGACTCAGGAAGTCCTGGAAAAACGCATTGCCGCCCTCGAAGGCGGCACGGCTGCCCTGGCGACGGCCAGCGGCGCAGCAGCCATTTCCCTGTCCGTCTTAAACCTTGCCGGCGCAGGCGATGAAATTGCGGCGGCACCTACACTGTACGGCGGTACGGTGGAGCTCTTTACGGAGACCTTCCGCCATCTCGGCATTACGACGAAGTTCTTCAACCCGGACGATCCCGAAACGCTGAAAGCGGTTATCACGGATAAAACGAAGCTTGTCTTCATTGAAAGCTTGGGCAATCCGGCCATCAATATTCCCGACTTTGAAGTGATCGCGAACATTGCTCACAAGGCGGGCCTGCCCGTCTTTGTGGACAATACCTTCGCCACGCCCTATCTTTTCCGGCCCTTGGAACACGGTTGCGACGTGGTTCTTCACTCGGCGACAAAGTTCATCGGCGGCCACGGCACGACCTTGGGCGGTCTCATCGTGGAAAACGGTTCCTTCGACTGGGGCGCTTCGGAACGCTTCGCTCCCCTCACATCGCCGGATGCGTCGTACGGCGGCATCAACTTTGCCAAGGACGTGCCGGGCGCGGCCTTCGTGACCCGCATTCGCGCCAAAGGCCTGCGCGACCTGGGCCCGTCGATCAGCCCCTTTAACGCATGGCTCCTCCTGCAGGGCACGGAAACCTTATCGCTCCGCGTGGAGCGCCACGTAAGCAACGCACAGAAATTGGCATTATACCTTGAAAATCACCCGAAGGTGGCTGCCGTTCATTATCCGTTCCTGGCTTCCTCTCCCTATCACAAGCTCGCGGAAAAATACTTCCCCGAGGGAACGGGCTCCATTTTCTCATTCGAGCTTAAAGACGGTTTCCACGCGGCGCGCGCCTTCATCGACAGGACGGAAATCTTTTCGGACCTTGCCAACGTGGGCGACTCGAAGTCCCTCCTCGTCCATCCCGCTTCGACGACACACCAGCAGCTCGATGCTGCGGCACAAAAAGCGGCCGGTATTACGGCCGGTACGGTGCGCATCTCCGTGGGCCTGGAAAACGCGGACGACCTCCTGGCCGACGCGGAACAGGCTCTGGCACAAATCTAAACTCGCCTCTGCCCCGTTTCCTATATACCGAAGCGGAAAGAACCGGGCACTCCCATCGGAATGCCCGGTTCTTTCGTTTGCGGCTTTACATGTTACAGGCAGAGGAATGTTGCCGCCTATATACAAGGAGAAGTTTAGAATTTATACGTCGCCTGAATACGCGTGTAGTCGCCGAGCTTGAAGCTTTCCGGCCCGTAGAGCGTATCGCGCTTGCCGATGCCTTTGGCGTCGAAGGTGTAGAAGAGATCGACGCGCAGGTTGTCGATGGGGACATATCCCGCACCGAGCGTGAAGCTCTTGATGCCGTCGATGTAGCGGTCGGGCAGGCTTTCGGTGCCGTTGCCGCCGAGGAAGGAGCCGTGCTCGAAGCGTTTGTAGTCGAAAAATGCGTTCCAGCTTCCCTTCGTCCAGCTGTCAGGCATGCCGCAGTCGAGGCGGATCACATGATAGGAAGGAGTCGCCCCTTCGTGCAACGCCTGTGCAAAACTCGAGGAATTTCGCCCCCATTCGTAGGAAAGCTTCGCCATCGCACCGAGGCGCAGACTCGCACCGAGACCGAATACGGAGGCGATCTGCCCGCCGTAGGCCGAATCCTTCAACGACTTCATATAATGTGCCTGCACGCCAAGATTGTCCGTCAGGAGATGCTTGAGCTGCACATAGCCCGCCGTCTTGACGCTCGGCGTCGCATCGCGCATGAGGAGCTGCCCGTCGGGGACGGGGATCACCTTCGGTCCCTGGGATAGCGGCAAATGCGAAGCGCCGTCAGGCGTCCACGTTGCCGATAAATGAAAGAGCAGATAACCGATGGTCGTGCTCAAATACTCGCCGGACTTTGCCAAATTATTCGGATCGCCGTTGCTTAATCCATAGTCGCCAAACCAACGCCGAAAATTCTCCGGCGTAAGATCCGCTTCATGAACCGGCGTATTTCCGCCGTCTTGCAAATAAAGAACGCCGCCATTTTCCTGCATGGCGTTCTTTAATGCATTTCGATATTCCTCACTTCTGAAATACGCATCCAACCCCTTTGTCGGATCAAAGTTCGCTAGAGTAACGGGACTGCCGTTGGAACTTCTGCGAAGTCCCGACGCCAGCTGAAATCGATTTTCCTCATTCGCAACGGACGGATCGATTTCCTTCAACATCGTATAGAACTCGCGCAGAACGTTCATCCGGTACTCTATGCTGCCGCCGCCCGCCGCTTGATCCCGCTGCTGGGCGTCGAGGAATTTCTGGTGATAATTCATTTTGGGCAGATTAGGCGCAAGAATACGATCTCCTACCTTATTCCCGTCCGCGTCTTCAAATATCCAACCCAGCAGCTCATCCTTGGTCGCGCTTCTAAGGAAAGCCATGGCATCGAGCTTGGTGTACGCCGTATCCCGGATGCCCGTACTATGCGAGAAATCGCCAAGGCCTGCGCGTACTTGGGTACGATCGCTCGTCCAGACGACGCGCGCTCCGTCGTAGTCTTTGCCGAAGAAATAACCCGTAAGACCGATGCGCTCCTCAAGTCGGCCGAGAGAAATATCCACATCTCCTGCTTCGTGACGCAATTCTGCACGCTCGATGCGCCCCTCGTTCAGACCTTGGCTCGGAGCAATATCCTCCTGCCCATCAAGACCGCCTCCCGCACTGGCGACGATCGTCGCTGCGGTATGCTCGCCAATCCCCGCATCCACCCGCACGCGCAAGCGCTGCGCATAGCCGTGTGCAGGCTTGTCCTCGAGATTCTTGCGCGCATCGCCGACATCCCGCTTATCCGTGACACGTATTCCGTTCCGCGCCTCGCCCGTATGACTGTCATGGCGCAATCGGTAATCTCCGGAAACACGGAACTCCCCCGGGCGCAACCTTTCCGTATCGCGCTGAATGAACCAATCGGAGCGCGCAAAAGAGGAGAGAGCGGATTCCCCACGCTGCTCCTTTTCCCGCACCGTGTGACTGCCCGCACTGTCAAAGGCGAAATTCATCCCCAAACGGTACACACGTCCGGGAAACGCACGATCATCATCACGCTTGGCAAAGAGGTTGTCCACGCCGATATAGGCCATTGCATCCTCGCCGAGCTTCTTTTGCACCATGAGGTTCCATATGCCAAAGGTTTTTCGCTTGTAATCCACGGCGTGCGTCGCTTCCGCCTGCTTGGACATATCCACGGAATTGCTGTCGAGCATGTTCAGGTAGTAATCCGCCCAAAGCGAACCGCTCCAACCGGTCTTTTCATCCATGTAGCGAATACCGAGGTCAATCTTGTGGCGCGGACGATCGAGAAGCTCCCGCGGCATATGGTTCTCCGCAGCATCCTTGTTGATGGCGTGCAAATATGTATAGCCGATCTTTGCCGACCAATGGCTGCTGAATGTATGATTCAGCTCTGCCTCTACCCCTGTAATCGCAACATTTCCCAGATTGCGGAAGGAATAGAGGCGATCGCGTGAACTCGGATCCGGATCGCCGACGCCGCCGGGCGTTGTCGGATCTTTTATCCGCAAATAAAGATAATTCCCGCTGAAATAATGCGTCAGATAATCCTTAATGCGGTTGTGGAAGATGCTTACGCGTGCGAAGCTGTTCTTCGTTTCCCCTTCCAGGGACAAGGAAAGATTGACGGATTTTTCCGGCTTGAGCTGCGCATTGCCAATCCAATACCAGCCGGGAAAATCCTCGCTCATCGCAGGATACATCTCCCAGTTGTAGTAAAGCTCGCCCATGCCCGGCTCTGCATATCCCGTCCCCACATTTACCTTAAAGCGGCGATGGGGATTTCCTCCGACGTTATGCGTCATGCCGATGTCGGCCGTGATATGACTGCCAAAGAGGCTGCTGTGATCCAGGCGTAGGATGGGCGTCAAAATGGTGTCTTTATCATATTGCCATGTATCCAGCAAATACGCGTGCCATTTTTGGATGCGCGCCTTGCCAATCGTCAATGTGTTCTGACGGGCATTGTATTCTTCCTTATAGCCCAAACCATTGATTCGGGCAATGTACGGCATCCGCGGGTTCTCCCCGAATTTATAAGCATAATATACCATGTTGGCGCCTAATGCCGTCAAAGGATCGGCTATTTCGTTGCCCGTCGCTTTCTCTATGACCGTGATATGATTGTTTGGCTTGAGCATATCGCTTGGCTGCGGCTCTTTGTAGTTGTCCAAGTCGGCGGTCCCGCGATATTCGTATGCCGCATCCCAATAAACATTGCCGCTCGCATCTCGATTGAATTTATAATCGTGTACAAACGATTTTCCTTCCGGTGAAAGTTGTGCGGTATTTGGCAGGGGTTTATGCCACAAATTTGCATCATAATCGTCCGGTCTGATTTTTTTCTTATAAGATTCGGGAGCATTCTGGATACGGGATCCTTCTCCGTGTTCATCGGAGTACCCGAAACCAAAGGTCAAAAAATGATCCGCATTGACCGCAGCATTGATTTTTGTGTTCAAATGCCACTGCCGATGCTCAACATCGTTCAGGGAAAACAACATATTGTATCCCGTATACTGCGTGCTTTTCGCCAAAGACAAAATGCCGACGTCGTTCTCCGTTCGTTTCCCGTAATTGTAGTCTACGACCCAGTCATATTTCCCGCTTCTCCCACGATAAGAGAGCGTATAGGTATCACGTTCTATCTCCCGGCGCAGGCTTTGCTCCGGTTCTTCCTCTTGATTGCTGTATTTGACATACTTTTTCATATCCTCGATCTCTTTGCCGAGAGAAAACCGGATCGCTTGCTGCCTGCCCAGGTCATACTCGCCCTGGATCCCGCCATTCTTTATGCTCCCAAAGTACCGTAACGATGAGCGAAAGTCCGGATCCCAACTCGACGAAACGTTCTGCGCGGCATAGATCGGCAGAACATCTCGCTTGCTGCCCCATGCGGAGAGGCGCAGCTTTCCAACCGTCCCCGTATCGGCACGCAGGAAGAAATTGCTGAACGGTGTATTTTCTTTTCCTTCCTGCGCCACGACGCCCTCGGCGTTCAGGGCGAGAGACGGTGTTTTTCCCGCCTTCTTCGTAATGATGTTGATGACGCCGCCGATGGCGTCCGCACCGTACTTTGCGCTCGCGGCGCCGCGGATGATCTCGATGCGCTCGATGTTCTCCGCGCCGAGCCGCATGGCCTCGTCGCCCGCGCCGCGATACTTCGCCACATCGCCGAGGACAGGGTGCCCGTCGACCATAATCAGCGTATGCCGCGGCTCCGCTCCGCGGATCGACACGCCGACATTCCCCATGGCATCGACGGTACGAGTCACGCCGGTCTCGCTGAAGATAATATCTTCTACGGATTTGGCCTGCTTTTCTTCAATATCCTTCTTCGTAATAATCGTCG